>Ga0302229_10003712_pt1 | contig 10568 bp, 10 predicted proteins | sample II_Palsa_N1_3_FD_193518 | JGI IMG/M metagenome (GOLD analysis project Ga0302229, IMG submission 193518) | Peat permafrost microbial communities from Stordalen Mire near Abisko, Sweden - II_Palsa_N1_3 | ecosystem: Environmental > Terrestrial > Soil > Palsa > Peat permafrost | place: Sweden...
AGGGGTGGATCACCGAGCTTGACACCACCCAGCTGCGCGAGCTCGTGACCCTCTCCCAAGAGGCGGTGGCGGCATGAACGACCGGACTGACTGGCGCGACTGGGAGCCGTCGCGGCCGCTGCCGGTGGAGGGCGGGATCGCCGCGCGCAGCAAGCGCGGCGCGATCGGTGAGACGTGGTGGTCGCAGCGGTTCATTGCGCTGCTCGAGTCGTTCGGCGTGGGCTCCCGGCTGCAGCGTGGGCGCACCTACGCTCGCCGAGGCCAGGTGATCGAGCTCGACGTCGAGCCGGGGATCGTGATCGCGAAGGTGCAGGGCTCGCGCTACACGCCCTATCGCGTCCGGATCCTGTGCAAGGCGCTGACTGAGCAGCAGTGGCGGCGGCTGGAGAAGGCGATGGCATCGCAGGCGCTACCACTCGCGCAACTGCTTGCCGGCGCGATGCCAGGCGACATCGAAGACGTGTTCGCGTCGTGCAGGCTGACACTGTTCCCGCGCTCACGCGGCGAGCTGAAGGCGAGCTGCACGTGCCCGGACTCGGTGAACCCGTGCAAGCACATCGCGGCCGCCTACTACATCCTCGCGGAGCGCTTCGACCACGACCCGTTCCAGATCTTCGCCTGGCGGGGCCGCGAGCAGGCGGAGTTGCTCGAGCACCTGCGCGCGCGGAGAGCCGGCGCCAGCGCCGCGGGCGGTGGCCGCCGCGCGGCGCATCGCCGTGGCAGCACGGGCGCTGGCACGGCGCGACCGACGGCGCCCGAATCGCGCGATCCGGCGCTCGTCGACGAACTCGACTCGTTCTGGGAGAGCCGGCCGGCACTCGCCGACCTGCACATCAATCCGCTCGCTGCCGAGGCAACGGATGTGCTGCTGCGCCAGCTCGGTCCGGCGCCGGTCGACGTCGACGGTCAGAACCTCGTCGATCTCCTCGCGCCGGTCTACCGTGTCCTGGCGGAGCAGGCCGAGCGTCGCGCGATCGAATAACCGGCCGGATCCGCAGAAAAGCTCATGGCACAAGTGCGGCCACGGCGACGCGAACGGAACATCGCCGCCGTTGAGGTAGAACGTGACGCTCGCGAGTCGCGGTTCGGCCAGTACAGCCGCCGACACCGCAGCGACGTCGTCCCGGGTCCGGGGTCACACTGCCAGCCGCCGCCACCACGGCCGAGCCGGCGCACCCGGCTCTTGCGCGCAATGGCACGCCGTAAGTTTTGTATGCGATACCCTTCGCAGATGCCATCCGCCAACCGAAGCAGAGCCCACAAAGGAGAGCCGTTCAGCGTCCGTTTCACGCTCGCGACGGACAGGACGATCGAGGCCGAGGCGCGGCGCACCCGGCGGTCAAAGAGCGCGATCGTCGAGGCGCTGGCCGAGGAGGCTGCTCGCGCGCGCCGGTTTGCCGGGATTGCGTTCCGCGGCGACGACGCTCAGCGTCGCCCGTGGGTGATCGGATCCGGATTGGACGTGTGGGAGATCGCTCAGATGGCCGACGAGTACGAATCGATCGAGCGGCTCGTGGCCGACACGCAGCTCTCAGAGCGCCAGGTGCAGCTCGCGCTCGCGTATCGGGAGAGCTACCCCGACGAGGTAGCGGAAGCAATCGCAGAGAACCGCCGTCCTGTCGAGGAGTGGCGTGAGCTGTACCCGTTCGTACGATTCGCGTCCTGACGGCTCGTGCGCCTGCTGCTGGACGCGAACCTGTCGCCGCGCCGTATCGGCGGGCCATTGCGAGCGGGTGGCCACGATGTGCTCGCGCTCGCTGAAGACGCGACGTTCGAGGGGCTTGATGATCCGTTGGTGCTCGAACTCGCCGCACAGCAATCGCGGATTCTCGTGACGCGCAACAGCCGCGACTTCGCGCCGCTGGCGCGGGAGTGGGCCGAGGGCCAGCGTTCCCACGCCGGCATGATCCTAATCTGGACGCTCGATCACGCCCAGTTCGGTGCGATCGTCGCCGGTGTCGAGCGGCTGATCGGCCAGTGGCCCACACAGGAGCAGTGGCGTGATCTCGTGGCCGCGCTGTAGCCGGCCGCCCGGTTCGGGGCCTGGCGCGAGCGGCCATCGACGGACGGTCTGGGACGCTGGCGGGAAGAAAGCTACAGAGCTGTTTAGTTCCGGACGCTCAACGCACTGACAAATCGTAATCTGGCGATTTGCAGCGATTTATGGGCACGGCTGGGCTCGAACCAGCGACCTCTCGCGTGTGAAGCGAGCGCTCTCCCACTGAGCTACGCGCCCGGAAGGCCATCAGTCTACGCGTCCCCGGTTGGTCGGCAAGGCCCTAGCGAGCGAACCTCGTGCCGCCGAGGTGACCCTGCGGAGGGGTGGTCACCTGCACCATCTCCCAAATCGTGCCGGCTGAGCTTGATTTGGGCGATCGTGCACGCTGGGCATGCGCGAACTCCCAAATCTGGAGCCGGCGGATCGATTTGGGATCTCATGCATGTATAGCCACCTCCTGGTCCGCGCGACGGGGAGGCCGACACATTGGCGCTGCTCTCCCGCCCTTAGAGCCGAACCACGTTCTCGAGCTGCAGGCCGCGGGTGACGCCGCGTAGGTCGATGAACAGCTGCGCGGCGGCCGCGAGCGCGGTGTGGTCGACGCCTGGGTGGGCGGTCACGAGGACGACGACATCGGCTCCGTCGATTTCCTGCAGTGGGACGCTGGCCAACCCGAGCTGTGGGAGGGTGGGGACGAAGCGATCGTGGTAGGAGAGGATCGCGCCGCGTTCGCCGAGCACGTGCATGATGCGTAACGCGGGCGACTCGCGGATGTCGCCCACCCCGCCCTTGTAGCTGACACCGAGGATCGCGATCCGGGAGCCCTTGACCGGCTTCTCGGCGTCGTTCAGCGCTCGCTCGATGCGCTCCACGCAGTGGTAGGGCATCTGCTGGTTGATCTTGCCCGCGAGCTCGATGAACTCGGTCGACATGTGAAACTCGCGCGCCCGCCAGGTGAGGTAGAAGGGGTCGACCGGTAGGCAATGACCGCCCATTCCGGGCCCGGGCTCGAAGCGCATGAATCCGTAGGGCTTGGTGGCCGCGGCGTCGACGACCTCCCAGATGTCGATCCCCATCCGCTCGGACAGGATCGCCAGCTCGTTGACGAGCGCGATGTTGACCGAGCGGAAGATGTTCTCCAGCAGCTTGGACATCTCCGCCGCCTCGGGCGTCGAGACACGCACGATCTGATCGCACACGCGGCCGTAGAGCGCGGCCGCGCGCTCGACGCACTCGGGGGTCATCCCGCCGATCACCTTGGGCGTGTTGCGCAGCGTGTAGTCGGTTCGTCCGGGGTCGACCCGCTCAGGGGAGAAGGCCAGGTTGAATCCCTCGCCCACGCGCAGACCGCGATGCTCCAGCAGCGGCGCGAGCTGCTCGCGGGTCGTGCCGGGATAGGTGGTGGATTCCAGCACGACCAGTTGGCCGCGCTGCAACACCTGGCCGAGCGCGTGACCGGCCGCGATCAACGGTCCGAGGTCGGGCTCGCGGTTCGCGGTCAGCGGCGTCGGCACGCAGATCAGCACCGCGTCGGTGCGCGCCAGCGGAGCGTAATGACTCCACGGCTCGATCCTTCCCAGCGCAGCGCGCAGCCGCGGCGACGCGATGTCCTCGATGTAGGACTCGCCCGCCTCGATCGCCGCGATCTTGCGCTCGTCGATGTCGACGGCGACGACATCCTCGCCGGCCTCGGCGAACGCGACCGCCAACGGAAGCCCCACGTAGCCAAGGCCAATGATTCCCACGGACATGCTCCGACCGACGATACAGGCGGACCCGGAGCATGGCCGAGCGCAAACGGCTAGGATCCGTTGCGGACCGTGCTAGGCGGGGCGCTAGCGGTGCCCTGTACCCGCAACCCGCTCTAGCGGGGCCGAATTCCCTCTCGAGGGGCTAGAGGCCCGGGGTCAGCGTCCCGTTTCGTGGCGGTGATGGCTCGGTCCCGTGGCGATGGAGACCCGTGAACCAGGTCAGATCCGGAAGGAAGCAGCCTTAAGCGATCACCTCCAGGCGCCGCGGGAGTGCCGATCCGGAGTCAAGAAGCGGTGGCCGCGCCTTGGGTGCCGGCTTCGACAGAGGGTGCACGGTCCACTTTCAGCGCGCCCCGGCGCGGCGATCGCGGCGGGCCCAATCGTGGTTGGCGGTTCAGTCGAGCCCGGCCGCCCCCGCTACTAGACTCGCAGGCCCGTGTCGACCGGCCCTTCGCTCTACCGCCGCCACCGCCCGCGCACCTTTGCCGACGTTGTCGGTCAGGAGCAGGTCGTGCGTACGCTCACCAACGCCGTCCAGGGCGGAAAGGTGCACCATGCGTACCTGTTCGTCGGCTCGCGGGGCACCGGCAAGACGAGCATGGCGAAGATCCTCGCCGCCTGCCTGAACTGTGAGCACGGACCGACCACGGAGCCGTGCGGCACATGCGATTCGTGCGTCGCGATCGCCAAGGCCACCTCGCTCGACGTGATTGAGATGGACGCGGCGTCCAACAACTCCGTCGACGACATTCGCGATCTACGTGAGAAGGTCGCCTACGCACCGGTGTCGGGGCGGCACAAGGTCTACATCCTCGACGAGGCGCACATGCTGTCTCCCCAGGCGTGGAACGCGTTCTTGAAGACGCTCGAGGAGCCGCCCCCGCGAACGATCTTCGTGCTCGCGACGACCGAGGCTCAGAAGGTCCTGCCCACGGTGGTCGACCGCTGCCACCGGTTCGACTTCGGCCGCCCTTCGGTCGAGCAGGTGGGCACGGTGCTGGCTCGTGTGGCCACGCACGAGGGGATCGAGATCGAGGACGGCGCCCTGGCGCTGGTCGCTCGTCATGCGACCGGCAGTTTCCGTGATGCGCTCGGCACGCTCGAGCAGCTCGTCACCTATGCCGGCGATCAGCCGATTGCGCGCGCCGACGTGTTGGCTGTGCTCGGGGTGGCGGACGCCGAGCAGCTGTTCGAAGCGGTCGAGGCGATCGTCAATCGCGATCCGGCCCAAGCGCTGCGAGCGGCGGCACGGCTCTCCGATTCCGGCCGAGATCCGGGTCAGGTTCTCCGCGACCTCGAGGTGCATGCCCGCGAGCTGCTGACGGTGCAGGTGCTGGGCGATGTGCCGAGCGAGCTGCGCGTGACCCCCGAACGCGACCAGCGCCTGGCCGAGCAGGCGCAAGCGGTCTCGGGCCGAGACGTGGTGCGGCTGCTGGACCTGGTATCGGCGGCGCTCGAGGCGACCGCGAACGGGGCGCAGGCCCGCATCCAACTCGAGCTCGTGCTGATCAAGGGGGCGGCGCCGGAGGTCGATCCCTCGATGGCCGCTCTGCTGGCGCGGATTGAGCGACTCGAGACGGCGCTTCGCGGCGCGCAGGCCGTGCCTTCGCTCGCCCCCGCCCCGGCCCCGGCCCCTGCGCCGGCCCCGGCGCCGGCGCCTGCCCCAGCTCCCGCCGAGCTGGCCCGCGCCGAGCCGGCCCTGGCCGACCCGTCGGAGGAGGAGGACGAGGAGGAGCAGTTCTCGCGGCCGGAGCGCTCGCAACCAGCGAGCCCGGCACCCGCCCCGCGGGTCGCCACCACCCCGGCCGGAAGCGGCGCAGCGCCTCAGACCGCGCGCAAGCTGGAGGATCCGGACCTGGCTCCGGTGCTGGGCCTCGACACCGTGGTCGCGTCCTGGCCGGCGGTGATCGACCTCGTCAGGCAGGGCAACGCGATGCTTGCTGCGCTGCTGGCCGACGCTCGCCCGGTCGCGATCGGTGAGCGTGGCGTGACCGTCGCCTTCCCGGCCGGTGCCGCATTTCTCAAACGCAAGGCCGAGCAGGACGACCATCGCCGCGTCACCGCAGAGGCGTTGCGCGCCGTCACGGGCCAGGCACTCGCGTTGCGCTACGAGCTGCGCGAGGGAGACGACGTCGACGACACTCCCGGTCTCCCCGTCCTCTCCGGCGAGGAGCTCGTGCGACGCTTCATGGAGGAGTTCGACGCCGAGGAGATCATCGACGCCGAGGAGATCACCGCCGACACCAACCAACCCGAGGCCCCCTAATGCCCCAGCCGCCCAACATGCAGCAGCTCCTCAAACAAGCGCAGAAGATGCAGCAGGACATGCTCGCCGCGCAGGAAACGCTTAAGGACGAGGTGGTGCAAGCCTCGGCCGGAGGCGGCATGGTCACCGTGGAGGTAACCGGCGAGTTGTACGTCAAGTCGATCACGATCGATCCCCAGGCGGTCGACCCCGATGACGTCGAGCTGCTGCAGGACATGGTGCTGGCGGCGGTCAACGAGGCGGTCCGGGCGGCTCAGGAGCTGGCCGCCTCGAAGCTGGGCGGGATCACCGGCGGTCTCGGTAACCTCGGCCTGCCGGGCCTGTAGGGATCTGCTCCGAGCGTGTACGCACCGCCTGTACAGCGCCTGATCACCGAGTTATCCAGGCTGCCGGGAGTTGGGGGCCGCACGGCGCAGCGGCTCGCATTTCATCTGCTGCGCGCGAGCGACGAGGAGGCGCTCGCGCTCGCCGATGCGATCCGGGAGGTCAAGCAGCGGATCGGGCTGTGCGAAGTGTGCTTCAACCTCGCCGACGGGCCGCGGTGCCGAATCTGCTCAGACGAACGCCGTGACCCAGAGCTGATCTGCGTGGTCGAGGAGCCCTCGGATGTGATCTCGATCGAACGCACCCATGAGTTCCGCGGCGGCTACCACGTGCTCGGAGGGGCGTTGTCGCCGATCGACGGGATCGATCCGGAGGATCTGAAGATCTCCGAGCTGTATGCGCGGGTCGAGATGGGGGGCGTGAGCGAGGTGGTGATCGCGACCAATCCGACCACCACCGGCGAGGCGACGGCGCTGCACATCGCCGAGGGGCTCCGCTCGCGGGTACCCGAGCTAGCGGTCACGCGCCTGGCCAGCGGCCTGCCCGTCGGCGCGGATCTCGAGTACGCCGACGAGCTGACCCTGGGCCGCGCGCTGTCCGGGCGCCGAACCGTGTAGCTCAGGGGTACATCCGCATGCGGTCGCGCGCCGACGACCACGCGAGCGAGACGGACTGATGTGCGCGCAGCCGCCGGTAGAAATGCCGCGTGAAGCGCGGAACATAGAACAGCGTGCCTCTGATGGGCTGGTGCTTGGGCCGCTGCGCGTCGGCCATGCTCGCCTGGCGCAGCTGTTCCACGAAGCGCGTCGTCAGCACCCGGGGCAGCGCGGTCTCGCCTCGCGCCACCGCACGCAAGGCGGACGGTAGGCGGCCCTGAACCGTGCTCTTGAGCAGGTACCCGTCGGCGCCGGCATTGATCGCGCGCACGACGCGGTCCTCCGCGGTCGAGTCGGCGAGCATGGCAATTCTCGCCGCCGGGAGCTGGGCGCAAATCTCCCGGCTCGCCACGATCCCGTCGCCGGGCAGATCCACCTCAAGCAGGCACACATGCGGCCGGTGGCGCAGAACCGCCGCAACGGCCTCGTCGGCATCCCGAGCCTCGGCCACCACACGGAAGCCGTCGCTCTCCAGCGCATCGCGCACCACCGCCAGCGTCGACGGATCGTTCTCGGCGACCACGATCTCGTACGGACCGTCGTCTGAGTTCAGATACTGCACAGAAGAAACCCGCCCAGATTCTATGGTTGACGGCGACACAGGTTCGGCCTCCATTCCGGCCCCGGAGACGATCTCCGAGGGCGCCCCAGCACCAAGCAAACGCTCGGCACGTCTGGGCAATCTTACTCAGAGCGTTCTCCGGGCTCATATTTCCTCCGAGCCCGCTGCTCAGCCTCATCTGCGCAGCGGTCGCCTCGCCGCCGGGCCAAGCGCCACTGGCCTCAGCGCGTAACCTCCTTCGCCGTGGCAACTCCAGAAATCGTGGTCATGAAGTTCGGCGGCACCTCCGTCGCCGACGCCGAGCGGATCAAGCACGCGGCGCGCCGGATCGTCGCGCAGCGCGAGGCCGGTAAGCGTGTCGTCGCCGTCCTGTCAGCGCGCGGCAAGACGACCGATGAGCTGATCGCGATGGCTGAAGAGGTCTCGCCCAGCCCCGACCGCCGCGAAATGGACATGCTGCTCTCGACCGGCGAGCGGATCTCGTGCGCGCTGTGCGCGATGGCGATCAACGATCTCGGGCACCGGGCGATCTCGTTGACCGGATCCCAGGCGGGGATCGTCACCGACACCTCGCACACCAAGGCGAGGATCCTCGACGTGCGTGCGGACCGCATTCGCGAGGCGCTGAGCGAGGATCAGATCGTGCTCGTGGCCGGCTTTCAGGGGGTCTCGACTCGCCATGATGTGACCACCCTCGGCCGGGGCGGCTCAGACACGACCGCCGTCGCCGTCGCCGCGGCGATCGACGCCGAGGTGTGCGAGATCTACACCGACGTGGCCGGAGTGTTCAGCGCCGACCCTCGGCTGGTGCCCGACGCGCGCAAGTTGCCGCAGGTGAGCTTCGAGGAGATGCTCGAGATGGCTGCCTCAGGCGCCAAGGTTCTGCAACTGCGGGCCGTCGAGTACGCGCGCACCCACGGCGTCCGAATCCACTGTCGCTCCAGCTTCGACCCTGGCCCCGGTACCGTTGTGCTCGGAGAAGACGAGACGATGGAACATCCACTCATCACGGCGGTCACCCATTCCACCGACGAGGCCAGGATCACGCTGATCGGCGTTCCCGACCGCCCGGGCGCGGCGGCGGCGATCTTTACCGCGCTCGCCGAAGCGAATTGCAACGTCGACACGATCATCCAGAATGAGCCGCGGGAGGAGGGCCGCGATGCCGAGGTCTCGTTCACGATCTCGACCGAGGATCTTCGCGCGGCCGAGCAGGCGCTCGAGCCGGTCCGGGCGCAGCTCGGCATCGCGCGCGTCGATACCGATCGCGAGATTGGGAAGGTGTCGATCGTCGGCGCGGGGATGCGCTCGCATCCAGGTGTGGCAGCGAAGGTGTTCTCGACTCTGGCGGGCGAGGGCATCAACATTGAGATGATCTCGACCTCCCCGATCAAGATCTCGTGCGTGATCCGCGCCGACGACGTGCCGCAGGCGGTTCGTTCGCTGCACAGCGCGTTCGAGCTCGGCGCCTCCGACGTGCAGCGCGAGCGTCCCATCGGACAGCAGGCGCGATGAGCACGGTCGCGGTCGTCGGCGCCACCGGGGCGGTCGGGCGGACGATCCTGACGCTGCTGAGCGAACGGGCGTTCCCCGCCACCGAGATCGTGCCGTTCGCCTCGACACGCTCAGCCGGTCAGGAGATCGGCGGGCTCACGGTGCGCGGGCTCGACGAGGATGCCGACATCGACGGCTTCGACATTGCGCTGTTCTCGGCCGGGTCGGGCGTCTCGCGTGAGTGGGCGCCGCGATTCGTCGAGCGCGGGGCGGTGGTGATCGACAACTCGTCGTGCTGGCGGATGGAGCCCGACGTTCCGCTTGTGGTCGCCGAGGTCAACCCCGAGGCGATCGCGCAGCACCACGGCATCATCGCCAACCCCAACTGCTCGGCCATGCAGGCGCTCGTGGTGCTCAAGCCGATCCACGACGCAGCCGGGTTGGCGCGGATCGTGTTCAGCTCCTACCAATCGACGTCGGGCACGGGCGTACGCGCAATCGAGGAGCTCAAGCGCCAGGCCGAGGCGATCCTGCACCACACGGCTCTGCCCGCTCCGCAGGTCTATCCCCACCAAATCGCCTTCAACGTGCTCCCCCAGGTGGAGACGTTCAAGGACGGCGATGACTACACCACCGAGGAGCGCAAGGTGATCGCCGAGAGTCGCAAGATCCTTGGGCTGCCCGATCTGCGGATCACCGCCACGTGCGCCCGGGTTCCGGTGATCAACTGCCATTCGGAGTCGTTGAACGTCGAAACCCACGCCGACCTGAGCCCGGAGCAGTGCCGCGAGCTGCTCGCGGACGCGCCCGGAGTGGTCGTCGTCGATGACCCCGCCGCGGGGCTCTACCCGCTTGCCTCTGAGGTCTCCGGTCACGATGAGGTGTTCGTCGGGCGGATTCGCCGCGACGAATCGAACCCGCGCACGCTCAACCTGTGGGTGGTCGGCGACAACCTCCGCAAGGGGGCGGCCACCAATGCGGTGCAGATCGCCGAGCTGCTGGTCGCTGATCGGGGGCAGGCGCGCGTTGTCCAACGATCTGTATGACCTGATGCGGTGCGTCCCTTCGACGCGCCGCTTCACCGCCGATCCGGTCCCGCGTGAGCTGCTCGAGCGGGTGCTCGAGCATGCCCGCTTCGCGCCCAGCGGTGGCAACCGCCAAGGCTGGCGCGTGATCGTCGTGACCGACCCCGACACCCGTCGCCGGCTGTGCGACTGCTACCAGGGACCATGGGACATCTACATGGAGCAGACGGGCGGGAGGGCGGCGCTGGACGCCGGCGAAGCCAGCGGCCTACCCGCCGGTCGCCTGCGCATGCTGCGCCACGCCGACGAGTTCGCCCGCAACTTCCACGAGGTGCCGGTGCATCTGGTGCCGTGCGTCGATTTGGAGGCACTCGCCATCGTCGACAGTTCGCTGCACCGCCCGAGCATCGTCGGCGGCGCCTCCATCTACCCCTTCGTGCAGAACGTGCTGCTCGGCCTGCGGGCCGAAGGTCTGGGGGCGGCGTTCACCA
>Ga0302229_10003720_pt1 | contig 10557 bp, 11 predicted proteins | sample II_Palsa_N1_3_FD_193518 | JGI IMG/M metagenome (GOLD analysis project Ga0302229, IMG submission 193518) | Peat permafrost microbial communities from Stordalen Mire near Abisko, Sweden - II_Palsa_N1_3 | ecosystem: Environmental > Terrestrial > Soil > Palsa > Peat permafrost | place: Sweden...
GTGCCGCGGGCGGGCCGCCGGCCTGCCTGAGGCGGGCCGCCGGCCGCGGCAGGCGCCTGTACCGGCCGGCCGGTGAGCAGCACGGCCGAGACCAGGCCAGCGGCGGCGAAGAACGCGATGATCAGGGCCAGCCCGTGCCGGTAGGTGGCGATCGGGTCCGCGGGGGCGACATGGATGAGGATGGCGATCAGGCTGGCCACCCCGAGCACCGTGCCGACCTGGCGGGCCATGTTCAGGATCCCGCTGCCGGTGCCGAACCTCGACGGCGTGAGCGACGCGCTGCCGGCGCCGAGCAGGGAGGGGATCGCCAGGCCCACCCCGGCGCCGCCGAGGAGCTGGGCCGGGAGCAGGTGGGTCAGGTACGCCGGATGAGCGGTGATCTGGGTGAACCACAGCAGCTGCGCGCCCGCGTTGACTGCGCAGCCGATGACGGCCACCCGGCCGGCCCCGCGGAGCCGCGCCGCCAGCCAGGGACTGACGAGCCGGGCGAAGGGCAGCACCATCAGCGGGCCAGGCCCGATAGCAAGGCCGGCCTGCACGGCGGAGTAGTGCCACACCCCGGTGAGGAACTCCACGGAGTTCAGCACGAAGGCGCCGAAGGCGGCGTAATAGAAGATCGAGGCAGCGAACGCGCCGCTGAAGGTCCGGGAACGGAGCAGGCTCAGCTCGATGACCGGCGAGTGGTGGCGCCGCGAGCGCGCCACCACCGCCGCCGCGCAGGCCACCGCCGCGACCAGCAGCCCGATGAAGCTGGCGGAGCCCCATCCCCATCCGGGCACCTTGACGAGCGCCAGCGCGACCAGGCCGACTGATGCCGCCAGCATCGCGGCGCCGACCAGGTCAGGGCTCCCCTGGACATGCTCGTCCTTGCTCTCCGGCACGACTCGCCTGGCCATCAGCACCGCGGCAAGCCCCACCGGCAGGTTGATCCAGAAGACCCACCGCCAGCTGAACTGCACCAGGCTCCCGCCGATCACGGGGCCGAGGGCGGCACCCAGCGCGCCCAGGGCCGACCAGGTGCCGATGGCCTGCGAACGTGCCGCGGGGGGCACGGAAGCCAGCAGCAAGGACAGCGACGCGGGCACCATCAGGCCGGCGCCGACGGCTTGCACTACCCGGGCCGCGATCAGCAGGCTCACTCCGGGAGCCAGCCCGCAGCACAGCGATCCGGCGCAGAATGCCAGCAGGCCCGCGACGAACAGCCGTCGACGGCCCACCCGATCTGCCCAGCGGCCGGCCGGCACGAGGACCGCGGCGAACACGATCGTGTAGCCATTCAGCACCCACGACAGCGAGCTCAGGCTGGTGCCGTGGTACTCCCGCCCGATGTAGGGGAAGGCGAGGTTGACGATGAACAGGTCAAGGCTGGACATGAAGACCGCCAGGGACAGCACGCCCACGATGGCCGTTACCTGACGGGCACTGGGACCCGCCGTGCTGCCGCCCGCCGCGCCGTTGCCCGCCGGGGCTACGCCCGCTGGGTCGGCTGACGCCGGAACTGCTTCCGTGCTGGCACCCGGCGGGACTGCCGGGGCAGTGTCCGGCGGGATGGCGGCGGCCGGAGAGGGAGAGCTCACGGGGCAGGTCCTCCTAGTAAGTCTGGATTCTGGATGCAGTCTAATTGCCGGGATAGCAGTACGTCCAGATCTGCGACTTACCCTTATACTGGCGGTTGTGACATCCCCAGCAGCGCAGCCGCGGACGTGCTCCGTTGCGCGCACCCTTGAGCTGGTCGGCGAGAAATGGGCTCTGCTCGCCATCCGGGAGGTCTTCCTCGGCAACCGCAGGTTTGACGAGATGACCCGGTGCACCGGCGCGCCGCGCGACACGCTTGCCGCCCGCCTCCGCACCCTGGTGGCCGCAGGCATCCTGGAGCGGCGGCAGTACTCCGAGCATCCGGCCCGCTTCGAGTACCACCTGACCGAGGCCGGCCGGGAACTGTACCCGGTCATCCTGACCCTGATGCGCTGGGGCGATACGCACCTGGCAGGCGACGGCGGCCCGCCGCTCCTGCTGGAGCACCATTGCGGTCACCGGCTGGTGGCCGAGGTGACCTGCGAGGCGTGCGGGGAGCCGGTTGCGGCCGGCTCCACCCGGCGGCAGCGCTAGCGGACGCCCAGCCCGGCTAAGGCGCGGTTCCTGCGGTTATCGGCACCGACAGCTTGCGCAACAGCGGAATTTGACTGCATCAGGGACCGTGACACGCCATATCCGCTGTTCTGCCGAAGCATGGCTCGTGGTTCACGACGGCTCTATAAAGTCGCGCTGAGAAGTACTGCGTTCCCGGGGACAGGGAGGCACAGGCCATGGCGACTGCAGCGCGTGACCGGCTGGCCAGGACGTTGCGCGGCGACGCGCAGACCGCGTTCAGCGTCGAACTGACGGCAAAGATGGACGACCTGAGCCTGGAGGTCGAGGGCTTCGGATCCGTCAAATTACCGGTGACACCCGCGAAAGCTCGCAAGCTCCTCGGCCTCGGCCAGCCGGCCAGGTTCGGCCGTGGCGAGGAGACGCTGAGCGACCCGGACGTCCGCGACACGTGGGATATCCCGAAGCACCTCGTCCGCGCCGAGTGGAACGACGCCACGCTGAAGGTCATCCTCGCGACGGTAAAAGAAGAGCTAGGACTACCGAACGCTGCCGAACTGACTGCGGGTCTGCATTCCCTCCTGGTCTATGAGCCGAGCCAGTTCTTCCTCGCCCACCAGGACTCCGAGAAAGACGACTCGATGATCGGCACCCTGGTGGTGACGCTGCCGTCTAGTTACACCGGCGGCGAGCTGATGGTGGGGCACAACGAGGAGCGGAAGGTCTACCGGGGGTCGAGGACAGCGCTGTCACTGGTCGCCTTCTACGCTGACTGCCGGCACGAGGTTCGCAAGGTGAAGTCGGGGTACCGGATCACGCTCACCTACAACCTGCTGCTGCACGGGGATACCAGCCGCCCGGAGGGCGATGAGGGAACTGTCACCGAACTGGCGGGCCTCCTCAGTGAGCACTTCAGCACGCCGGTGCCCCGCTATTACGGCGGACCCGCGACCGACCCGCCGAACAGGCTCGTCTACCTCCTCGACCACGAGTACACCCCGCGGGCGCTGAGCTGGACCCGGCTGAAGGGCGCCGACGCCAGCCGTGTGTCCCTGCTGCGGATCGCGGCCGAGCGGACAGGATGCGAAGCCGTCCTCGCGCTCGCCGACATCAAGACGACGCACGGCGCGTTCCCGGCTGATGAAGCCTACGGATACCGGCGCGGGAGCTGGCATGAAGACGACGACGAGTACTCCAGCGACGTGAGCGACGGCGAACGCGAGTACGAGATTCAGGAGCTGGTCGACTCCGACATCACGCTCACGCACTGGACCGGGCCAGCCGGTACCCGGCTGGAGGAGATCTCGCTGCGCGTGGACGGCGATGAGGTGTGCGCGTCCACCCCGACAGGTGACATCGAGCCCTATTCCACGGAGTACGAGGGCTACATGGGCAACTGGGGCAACACGCTGGACCGCTGGTACCACCGGGCAGCGGTCATGGCGTGGCCCCGCGAGCAGGCCTTCGCGAACCGCGCAGAAACATCCCCCGCGTGGGCTCTCGATGAGCTCGCCGCGATGGCGTCAGCAGGCGACGTATCGGGCGCCCGGGCCGCCGCAGTGACGCTCGCGCCGTTCTGGGACAGCGCTGTGCGCGCTCGGACGCCCGAGGAACCGGGCAGGATCTCCGGGCTGCTGGGCAAGGCGCTGCGGGCGGCGGACGCCGTGGCGGACGCGGCGACCGCGGCGATGCTGCTGCGCCCGTTCCGCGTTGAGGACCTGTCCGGTGCCTGCGTCGACTCGCTCGGAAAGATCGTCAGCAGTTACGGCCAGCAGTGGACGGCGGAACTGCTGCGGACTTGGTTCGGCGGAGATCAGCCGGCCTGGGCATTCGGCGGCGGACAGGAACGGCCGCAGTGGGTGGCGGACTGGCTTCCCGGCCTGTGCGCGGGGCTGCACGCTGCGCACGGCGCCGGCGCGGTGGCCGCGCAGCAGCTCCTTGACCTGGCGTGGGAGTGGCTCGGCAAAGACATCGGCACGGGACTCGAGTCGCCGTCGCCCAGCTACCGTGACAAGAAACTCAGCGACCTGGGTAAACCGCTCGCCTCGGTGCTGACGGGCGCCGCCGCGATCGGGGCAGCTGGCACACGCGACGCAGTATCCGGGTATATCCGGCAGCAAGGGGACGCGGTGACCGCGCTGGAGATGTCCGCGCTGCGCGCCGCCGCGAAGCTGCCCCGGGACGGCACACGCGGCGATGATGGCTTCGGCGACCTGGCTGCCGACTGCGCGGCACGGCTCCGCGCCCGGCTCGCCCGCCCGCAGCGCGCGTCCGGCGACTGGTCGATCGAACTGCCCGCAGGCGATCGCACGTGCGAGCTGTGCGACACCCTCCGCGGGTTCCTGGAAGACCCGGACCAGCGCGCATTCGAGTGGCCGCTCGCCAAGCAGGGCAGGCAGCACGTCCACTCCCGGATGGACACCGCCGAACTGCCCGTCAGCCACGTGACCAGGCGGCAAGGCCGCCCCTACACGCTCGTCCTGAAGAAGACCGACGCGCTCTTCGCCCGCGAGCAAGAGACGCGGGACAGGGACCAAGCGGATCTGGAGTGCCTCGCGGACTTCGACGTCTACGAGCGCATCCACGAGCCTGAGGACGCCGAGTGACCGCCCGCTACCTGCGCGGGCTCGGCGACACGAACATCTTGATCTAGCTGGAACGGCTGGCGGTCGATCAGCTGCCCGCCGAACTCCTCACCAGCACGGTCAGCCCCGCCGAGCTGTCGGCGGGGGTGTATCCGACCGTGGATGCCAGTGAACCGGCTGCATAACTTGAAAGAGCTACGACCGAGGTGAAGCCGCGGCAAAGACGAAGGGTGCGGCTCTTGCCGAGGTATCTGATCTGGTTTCGGAACGGCGTTTGATCATGAGGCGAGGATGCCGGGGTCCTGGTAGCGGGAGTGGTGGACGCGCTGCTGATCCTGCGCGGGCGCGAAGCTCCTGGCACCCAAAGTGAGGGAACGGCGATGAGCGGGAACGGAGGACTGCGACACCTGCGCGCCTGCCTTGATCCATCCCTGGAGACGATTCGAGGTCAGGCGGCCCGGTTAGGGCGGTGTGCTGGCGCCGGCCAGCACCAGCAGGCATAAATCAGGCCGGCGCACGAGTCCACCGGAGCGCCCTGGCTGCTCAGGCCGCCCACCCCAGCCATACGGCGATACCGTGAAGGGCCGCATCCGGACCATGCTCAACTCAGCTCCCCCAGGGCCTTGATGATCAGTGCCCGGGCCGCGGACCCGTAGAGCGCGGGGGCTTGGAGATGCTCGAACATCCTGGCATACAGCTCGATCTCCTGCGGCCGGGTGACTTCGACGCTGGCGGTAGGTGTCTCCAGGGCCACCAGGGAGCTATCGAAGATCCAGAATCCTGCTGATGCGACTGCCGTTCTCTCGGTCATCATCGGAATGACCCCGAGCGAGACTGTCGGCATCGACATCGCCTCCAGCAGACGGCCCAGCTGCCCGGCCTGCACTTCAGCGGTACCGAACCAGGTCCGGAGCGCCTGTTCTTCCAGCACCACCTCGAACCGTTTTCCGCGCTGATAGAGGACGCGCTGCCGATCCATGCGTGCTGTGACAGCGGCGTCGATGTCGTTGGCCACCTCAAGGAACCGTATCCAGAATGACAGCATGGCGGCTGAGTAGGCGGCGGTCTGGAACAGGCCCGGTATCACGTTGTGCTCGTAGATCCGGAACAGGCCGGTCCGCTCGTAGCGCTGGAGTGTGTGAGCGCCGAGCACTCGTTTCATCCCGGCACGAGCCTGCCGCCGGAACTCAAGGTAAGCGGACTCGACGGCGCGGGTGGTGGCGATCAGGTCAGGAATATGCTGCTCAGCCGTGCAGGCACGGCACCAGTCGCGGATGTCCTGATCAGACGGAGACTGCACGCCGTTCTCGATCTTGCTCACCCTGGTGAAATGCTGGCCGGTCGCTGCCGCTAGTGCCCGTCCCGAGAGACCCGCGTCCTGGCGGACTTCCCGGAGGCGGGCGCCCAGTGCCTCCCGGGCCTGCCTGGCCGAGCTAGACAGGCTGGTACTCAACGTGCGGGATCGACAGCTTCCACGCGGCCTCGAAGGCTGACCGGCACAGCCGGAGATCAGCCGGGTCAGCCGAGCTGAGCATGCCTGTGGCCAGGCCATTCCCCGCGTACAGGAGGAATACGGCTAGTCGGTCATCGAACAGGTAGAAGTCGTTGCCGGGCAGCGCGACCGACGACACCAGCCTGCGAGGCACCCACCGGATATCCTCGCCGGCCTCCACCATCGGGTGGGCGATGCTGTAGGACCAGCGGTGGTAGTCGCTCAGCGGCTCCGATACGATCCGCGCTCGCCGGACGGACTTCCCAGCCCTCATGTGCTTGCGCAGGGTGGCGCACCAGCCCTGGAGCCACTCCAGGTCATCCGGCTCGTCGGCCTCCCACCGGGCCATGTGCGGCAGCTCGACTGCTGTCCCGTAGGCATCGCGCGTCTCCAGGTGGAGAGCTTCCCGGTCGAAGCTGGTCAGTAGCCCACCGAAATCGTCATCCGTTACCAGCGTCACGGCCCTCCTGCCTGAAGAACTGAATCATCCTGTCCGGGATCTCGACGGCGGTCTCCCCGCCCGGAATATCCATCTGAGCGAGCGCTTCCGGGTCGGTGACCCGCCAGCCCTGCACAACCCAGGACTCCCGGTCGGTCCGGTACACCGTGGGCGAGCCAGTCGGGTTGGAATCCGGGTCCTTGCCGACGAACGCTAAACGCATAACTGTCACCTCGTACTGCCGATTGCGGAATATTGCGCACTGCGAGCCTCGCCCGTATACCCGGGCACGTCAAGCACAGCAGGTGCATTATTTGGCGCAACAACTCGCAACGTCGTGGACTGCCCGCCAGCGGTGCTCCTAACATCCCAGCCATGGGCAACCTGAATGCCGCAAGACAGAACTTGCCGCTCGACTCAGTGGGCATCCAGGCGGTCGCTGCTCAGCTCTCGGCCGCAGGATTAGCCAGCGTCGTGCGCCAGACAAGCGCGGGCCTGGACCTGACTGCGACGTCGCATAAACCCGAACGCCGGGATATCGAAGTGGTCGTGGATGAGGACGGCTACGCCGAGCTGCGCTGGTGGGTCGCTCCCGGAGCTACACCAGCCGACGTGGCGGCCGTCATTATCCGCGCCATTGCGCCCGTCACTGCCGCTCCATGACAGCCACGCATGCCTAGCCCGACCAGATTGGATTCTCCCGATGCCCGCCCGCACCCCTTCGCCACCAGCCGCCGCGCCGGATGAGCTAGCCGAGATCGCGGCCGAAAATCCCTGCCACCGCGTCTGGCGCGAGACGACATGCGACGGTATCCGCTACATCGCTCAGAGCCTGGACCTTGGCGTTCACCCGCACACGCTGGTGACCAGGAGCCTCCCCGAGCTGCGCGCTGCACTAAACGCATCCACCCCTCGGCGCGGGTGAACTGCCGGCCGCTGCGCGCGACCCAGGCCGCTCGCCAGGTCAGCAGCCCGTATCTGCGCGCTTTTGGCGTGACAACTGCCCCGCGGCCACAGAGCAGACGAGACCTGGTGGCAGACGGGCCGCCGCGAGCCACCCACGGGCTATTCTTCCGGAGCGGCCAGCAGCCCGCGGACGCCATCGGCGTCAGGGACGACATGATGGATGGCCGCGATGCCGGAGAACCCGGTGTCTGCCGACACGAGCGCCTCAGCTCCTGCGGCGTGGGCCGCTGCGGCCAGGACCGCGGCGAACGAGCCGAAGCCCGTTCCTTCCTCGAACAGGCGTAGCCCTTCGCGCAGGTCAGTCTCCTCGACGATAAGAAGCGGCGACAGCAGCTCGATGTAGTCACGGGCAAGGTCCGCAGCGTCCTTACGATCGCGACGGCGAGCGCGGACGTGAGTGAACTCCTGGGTGACTTCGATAGTGGTGGTCGCCAGGATCGTTCCGCCTGCTATTGCGCGTATCAACTGCTGGCATGGCTCGCGAAACGGGTGATCGGTGCCGACCGCATAAACCAGAACCGTCGTGTCAAGGATGATCACCCGTGACGTCCGCGGAGTTCATCCAGTTCGGCGAGCAGATCGCCAACCTCCATCGGTGCCGCATCGAGGATGCGCCGGGCAGCGGCGGCTCGCCTCCGTTGCGTCGCGGGCAGGCCACGGTCGAGCGCCTCCCGGATCACGGAGGCGACAGATGTACCGCGCTGCTGCGCGAGTGCGCGAACCCGCTCGTAACGCTCATCGTCGATGAGAATCTGCAGCCGGCGCGTCAACATGCACATACATTAGCATGCGCATATAGCGCCGGGATTGGGATCCCTGTGCGCGGGTTGGGCACATTGGGTGGTGGACGCGCCGGCCCTGGCCGGATGTCGTCGAACAGGTTCAGCGGGACGTGCGGCGTGACGACTTTGCTGCCGCATCCGCCGCGGATGTCAGGGAAAGCTCACCGTGATGTCAAGGCCGCCCTCGGGCCGGGGTTTCGCTGTGAGTGCAGCGCCGTGAACGCTGACGATAGCGCTGACGATGGCCAGGCCGAGTCCGTGCCCGCTAGCCTGACGGAGCCGCTGGGTGCCGAGCCGCTGGAACGGCTGGAAGAGGCGGTCCACCTCATCGGGCGGGACCAGCGGTCCGGTGTTGCTGATAGTTACGACCGCCAGCCCGTCGGCGATGCCGGTGGAGATCTCGACGCGGCCTTGTTCCAGGTTATGCCGGATGGCGTTGCCGACCAGGTTGGCCAGGAGGCTTTCGGCCAGGGCCGGGTCGCCGGTGGCCGGAGCCGAGGTGAGGGCTGCGTCGATGCGGATGCCCCGGTGCTCGGCGTCCTGGTGCCGGTCCAGGATTGCCTTCCCGGCGATGCCGGCGAGGTCGAAGGGTTCCCAGCGCTCGATTCCGCGCTCGCTGCTGGCGAGGGTGAGCAGCGCGTCGATGAGGCGTTCCTGCTGGTCGTTCCACTGCAGCGCCTTCTCGCAGGCGGATCGCAGCGTGGCCGTGGTGGCGTCCGGATCGGCGAGCGCGACCTGGAGCAGGGTCTTCTCCGCGGTGAGCGGGGTGCGCAGCTCGTGGGAGGCGTTGGCCACGAAATGCCGCTGCGCCTGGAACGATGCCTCCAGCCGCCCGAACAGGCTGTCAAGCGTTTCCCCGAGCTGCCTGAACTCATCGTCGGGGCCGTCAACGGCAAGGCGCTGGTGCAGGTTCCTGGCGGAGATATCACGGGCGGTTGCCGTGATGGTGCGCAGGGGCCGCAGGACCCGGCCGGCGATCAGCCAGCCGATCCCGAGGGCAACGACGGCCAGCACCGCGACCATGGCCATGCCGGCGAGATTCTGTTTCGCATCATGGCTGATGGTGCCCGCGAAGGACAGGTGGGTGGCGTACCGGCTGCAGGGCTCCAGGTGGCTTGGCGTATGCGGGGCAGCCTGGCAGCTGCTTTCTACCAGGAAGTTCGGCTTGAATATCACCGCCACCGCGGCCAGGGCGGCTGCTGAGGTGCAGAACACGGCGGTATAGAGCAGGGCGAGCTGCGCTCGCAGGGTGCGCCGGGGCAGGCGAAGCGCTGCGGCCGCGGGGTTGGGAAGGCGCATCACAGCCCTCCGATCTGGTAGCCGCCCTCGCGGACGGTGCTGATGACGGGCGGCTCGCCGAGCTTGGCCCGGAGCCGGCGCATGGTCTGCTTGACCGCGGTGGTGAAGGGGTCGGCTGCCTCGTCCCAGACTCGCTCCAGTAGTTCCTCGGCGGAGACCACCCGGCTGGCCGCGGCGAGCAGGCACTCCAGCAGCGCGAATTCCTTCGGGCTGAGCTCCAGGCGCCGTCCGGCGCGGAACGCGACGCGCTGGCTGGGGTCGAGGGTCACGTCACCGTGCTCGAGGACCGGGGGCAGCAATGTCGCGGGGCGGCGGCCGAGGGCACGGACGCGCGCGACGAGCTCGGCGAAGTCGAAGGGCTTGGGCAGGTAGTCGTCGGCGCCGAGCCCGAGCCCGTCCACCCGGTCCCGGACGGTGCTGGCCGCTGTGAGCATCAGTACCCGGCTGCCGGACCGCCCGGCCGTCAGCCGCCGGCAGACCTCGTCGCCGTGGGTTCCTGGCAGGTCCCGGTCCAGCACCACGACGTCATAGGGGGTGAGGGCAAGGTGATCGAGCGCCGCCGTCCCGTCCAGGACAACGTCGACCGCCATGCCCTCGCGGCGCAGCCCGGCCGCGATAGCCGTGGCCAGGTCCTCGACATCTTCAGCGACCAGCACTCTCATTGCTCTGCCCGTGTCCTTTTCTCCTGCGTGCGCTCCGCCGGCTCAGGCCGAGGCCGGGTGACCCGGACCCGACAATGCCAGGTCGCGGGTATCAGCCAGGTTTCAGCCGCTGATACCGGGCTGATACCCGCGCTGGCGTACAACCGCTTTCGAAGCGAAAAATCCACCGGGCGAGAAGGCGGCCAGATGAGCGAGGCAACGATCGAGGTAAGCGGGCTGCGCAAGCGGTTCGGGGCAACGCTGG
>Ga0302229_10003721_pt1 | contig 10556 bp, 9 predicted proteins | sample II_Palsa_N1_3_FD_193518 | JGI IMG/M metagenome (GOLD analysis project Ga0302229, IMG submission 193518) | Peat permafrost microbial communities from Stordalen Mire near Abisko, Sweden - II_Palsa_N1_3 | ecosystem: Environmental > Terrestrial > Soil > Palsa > Peat permafrost | place: Sweden...
TGAAGGCGGTCGACGCGTACTGGACCTCGGCGGCCGAGCACGGCCTGAACGCCTCCACCTTCACCGCCCGCGTCATCGCCTCTACCGGTGCAGATGTAGCCGCGGCCCTGTCCGGGGCGGTCGGCGCCATGTCAGGACCACTGCACGGCGGCGCGCCCGCCCGCGTTCTGGGCATGATCGAAGGTGTCGAGCGGACCGGGGACGCCAAGAAGTACGTGACCTCGGTCCTGGACCGGGGCGAACGGCTGATGGGCTTCGGGCACCGGGTCTACCGGGCCGAGGACCCGCGGGCCAGGGTGCTCCGCCGTACGGCCAAGGAGCTCGGCGCACCGCGGTACGAGGTCGCGCTGGCCCTGGAGAACGCCGCCCTGGCCGAGCTCAGGGCCCGGCGTCCGGACAGGGTGCTCGAGACCAACGTCGAGTTCTGGGCGGCCATCGTGCTCGACTTCGCGGAAGTCCCGGCGCACATGTTCACCTCGATGTTCACCTGTGCCCGTACGGCGGGCTGGGCGGCCCACATCCTGGAGCAAAAGCGGACCGGCCGGCTGGTCAGGCCATCGGCCCGGTACATCGGACCTGCCTCCCGGTCCATTCGCGACGTTCCCGGCGCGGCGGACGTGGTGGACCGGGTCTTAGCTCCCGGCTCGCCCGTCGGTAACCGGCCACGGCCCGCCGGTAAGCTGCTCCAATGAGCACTCTCGTGATCCCGGCCCAGCTCAAGCCCAAAGACGGCCGGTTCGGCAGCGGGCCCGCCAAGATCCGTCCGGAGCAGCTGGCGGCCCTGGCCGCCTCGGGAGCGACCTACCTCGGCACCTCACACCGCCAGCCGCCGGTCAGGTCGCTGGTGCGCAGGATCCGCGGCGGGCTGGCCGAGCTGTTCAGCTTGCCCGCCGGATACACGGTCGTGCTCGGCAACGGGGGGACCAGCGCGTTCTGGGAAATGGCCACGTTCGGGCTGATCCGCGAGCACTCGCAGCACCTGAGCTTCGGTGAGTTCTCGGCGCGGTTCGCGGCGCTGGCCGGGCGGGCGCCCTGGCTTGGCGCCCCGACCGTGGTGGAGTCCGCGCCCGGCACGCACCCGGTCCCGTGGCCTGAGCCGGGAGCGGACGCCTACGCGCTGACCCACAACGAGACCTCGACCGGGGTGGCCATGCCGGTGCGCCGCGTGCCCGGCGCCGATCCGGGGTCACTGATCCTGGTCGATGCCACCAGCGCCGCGGGCGGCCTTACCGTGCGGGCGGAGGAGTTCGACGTCTACTACTTCGCGCCGCAGAAGGGCCTCGGCTCCGACGGCGGCCTGTGGATCGCCCTGCTGTCGCCGACGGCCGTGGACCGGGTGCACGAGATCGCGGCGGGCGGCCGCTACATACCCGACTTCCTCTCGCTGCGGATCGCGCTGGAAAACGCGGCCAGCGACCAGACCTACAACACGCCCGCGGTCGCGACCTTGTTCCTGCTCGCCGACCAGATCGAATGGATGCTCAGCCACGGCGGGCTGTCCTGGACCACCGCCCGAACGGCGCAATCGGCTGCCATACTGTATACGTGGGCGGAGAAGGCGGCTTACGCTAACCCGTTCGTCGCCGATCCCGCGCAGCGTTCGCAGGTTGTCGGGACGATTGACGTCGTCGGCGGAGTGTCCGCTGACGGCATCGCGGCGACCTTGCGGGCGAACGGAATCGTCGACACGGAGTCCTATCGGAAGCTAGGCCGCAACCAGCTGAGAATCGGATTGTTCCCCGGAGTCGATCCGGCGGATGTGGAAGCCCTCACCGTTTGCATTGATTACGTCGCCGAGCGAGTCGGCGGCTAACGGCATCGGCAGCTTATAAGCCCGTAGCCGAGACAAGATCCGAGGTGGGTTATGAGTACCAATGCTCACAGGGCAGAAACGCTCAGCGAGCCTGCTCGCTCTCCGCGCACCGGTTTAGACCCGGGGGTTGACCGGTCCCATGAGAGGGCCAACCGGTCTGGCGCATCCGGCCCGGCCACGGGCGAACTGATGCGGCTGTTCGTGGCCATCGCCCCTCCGCCCGCCGCGCTCGACGAGCTTGACGCTCTGGTCGAGCCGCTGCGATCCAGCCGCCAGGACCTCCGCTGGACCAACCGGGAGGCCTGGCACGTCACGCTGGCCTTCCTCGGCCAAGTCGACGAAGCCACTGTGGCCAAGCTGCTGCCGCGCCTAGAGCGCGCGGCCCGGCGCCACGGTACTATCGCGCTGGCGTTCGCGGGTGCGGGCGCATTCCCCGGACTCGGCCGGGCGAACGTGCTGTGGAGCGGGCTGTCCGGCGACCGCGGGCCGCTCGCGCGTCTCGCCGAATCCGTTGCGGCCGGCGCGAACCGCGTGGGCACGCCCCCGCCCGACAAGGGCCGCCGTTTCCAGCCGCACCTGACCCTGGCCCGGTGCCGGATGCCGGTCGATGTCACCGAGCTCGTCGCGGCGCTGGCGGGCTACCAGGGGAAGCCGTGGACCGCGGACCGTGTTCACCTGGTCCGCAGCCGCCTGGGGGCCACCGACCAGCCGCGGTATGTCTCGCTCGCGAGCTGGCCGCTGCGCGCTCGTGACCGCGACATCGATCCCGGCTCGTGAGCCAGACTCGACCGGGCCGCCCAGGACCCCGCCCGCGGCGACCTGGCCGGTAACGACTGGCTCAGCTTCTCCAAGATGGGTACCGCCGCCCGGAGGGTCGCGCGCTCAGTCACGGTCAGCTCGGCCAGCCGCTGAGCCAGCCAGGCGTCTTTCCGGCGCCGGACGCGGTACACCACCGCCCGCCCCTCGTCGGTAACGGTGAGGATCACCTGGCGCCGGTCAGTCGGATGCGGCGACTTGACCACGAGGTCGCGCTCGGTGAGCACGGCGATCACGCGGGTCATAGAGGGCGGCTGGACCTTTTCGTGCTCCGCCAGTTCACCGGGGGTCATCGCATGGTGGACTTCCAGCGCCGACAACGCGGCCAGCTGGGTCTCGGAAAGCACCGCCTCCGTCATTCCTGACGCGGCGCGCTGAGCCCGCAGGCGTCTCGCCAGCCTGCTCACAGAGATCCGGAGAGCGGTGGCCAGCCCGGCATCAGTCCTGGTCCGCGTTGCTGTCATCTTCCTGAACCTTCGTCGGGCCGCCTAGAGCGTGGGTTAAGTACATCACGGCCGCGGTTCGCATGCATGTCGTCCGGCCCCGGATCAGCTGCCCGGTCGAGGAGGTCGCCGCAACGCCGGGGCACCTCGTAGCCTAGGGGGGTGAAGCAAACCCGCGAGCCAGGGACGCGATTGTCGCCGCCGCCGCCGCTCGAAGGCAACGACCAGCTGGTCACCGGGATCATTACGGCCGGATGGGCCATCGCGCTCGTCGTCCTGCTCATCGTGCGCGATAGCGTTCCGTCCGACGTGCGGTGGTGGATCTGGACCTGTGCGGCCGGCCTGGGCCTGGGGCTCTTCGGCCTCTGGTACCTCCCGAGGCTCAAGCGCTCGAGGACCAGGGCCGCGCAAGCCAGGGCCCGGGATCAGTCCGCCCCGCGGGACAGCGGCTCGAAGACGGTCTCTTCGACCGAGACCCCGGGCAGGTCGACGAGGTCGTAACCGAACTCGTCGATGACCGGCGCCACCGCCCGGGCGGCCGCCCCGCTGGCCATCGCCTCCGAATGAGCTCCGCAGCCGTGATCAGCCGACACGACCTGGCCATCGTCCGGTGCGTAGGCGTTGGCGCAGGCGCCGAACAGCCTGCCCAGCTCGCCGGTCAACGACACGTAAAACCCGCAGGTGACGCAGTGGGCCGGGGCCGCGTGCGCCAGCGGCGCCCGCGGACCGTGCTCGCTGGAGTACCAGCGCTCGGACGCGTCCTCGCGGCCCACGACGGAAAGCACGCGTGATCGTCCCGGCGCGGGCAGCTCGGCTGGCTCTTCCGGACCGTCGCCCTCGGCGTCGGCGTACCAGTCGGTGACGGCGTCATCGCCTTCCAGCACGACCAGCGGGACCAGCCGCTCGTCGTCAGGCTCGGCAGGCAGCAGGTCACCGACCCCGAGATCTCCCGGCCGCACCCGGTCGTGCCACGGCACCCAGTCCGGGGCGAGCAGGGCACCGGATCCTGGTAGCAGGACCGTTTCGCTGACCGTAACGGCCTTCGCCCGAGGGGCCCGGACGACCGTGACCGCCCATCTCCAGCCCGAGTAGGCCGGGTCCGCGCAGTCGAACAGATGGGTGACGATGCGTTCGCCTTCGGCCTGGACGCCAAGGTGGTCGCCGACGAGGGCGGCGCCCACGACGGACACGACGGCGTCCCGCGCGAGGTCGACGGCCTCGGCGCACGCCTGATCTGGTTCCCGGGTACGGGTGCGGGTGGGACTCACGGCTGCCAATTCTTGCTCATCACGCTAGTCGCGGGTGCGATTACGCGTTGTTTGCTGCCTGGGCTGGGTCGCCGTAGTGGCGCACACCAACAATACTGGTTACATGCGCATGTCGGAGGCGGTGCGGCGAACGGGTAGCGCAGCCCGCGCCACGGGCGGCGCGGTACGGTCGGGCGCGCGTGCCGGCGCCACCGCGGGCCGCCGGACGGGCGGCCTCGTGCACCGGGTGACCGGCGCCTCGGGGGCCGGCCGGACCGGACTGTCCACCCTGATCGAACTGACCGCCGCCGGCGGGGCGGGAGACGCCTTCGTCGCCGTATCCCTGGCCGGGACGATCTTCTTCAGCACGTCCGTAGATCAGGCGCGCAGCAAGGTCGTGCTCTTCCTGCTGGTGACGATGGCTCCGTTCGCGGTTCTCGCGCCGTTCATCGGCCCGGCCCTGGACCGCATGCGGCAAGGCCGGCGCTACGTGCTGGCCGGCACCCTGCTGGCCCGCGGCCTGCTGTGCTGGGGCATGTCAGCGGCGATCAACAGCCCGGTGACGCTGCTCCCGGCCGCGTTCGGCATTCTGGTGCTGCAGAAGGCGTACGGCGTGGCCCGCGCGTCCATCACGCCCCGGCTGCTGCCCGCGGAGATTACCCTGGTGACCGCGAACGCCCGGTCGCAGCTGGTGGCCTTGACCGCGTCCATGCTGGCCGGGGCGGTGGCGGCCGGGATCCAGGTAACAGGCGGCGCAGCCTGGGTACTCCGGACGGGCACGCTGATCTACCTCGCGGCGATGGTCCTGGCGTTGCGACTCCCGGACCAGGTCGACGCGCCGCTGGATACCGCCGTCGTGCCGCCATCCCGCCCCGCTAGCCCCGCTGGCCCGGCCGCGTCAGCCGGCCCAGCAGGCTCGGCCGGAGCTCGAGCGCCCGGCGGTACGATCCGCTCCGAGCCGGCCCGGCCGGATGACACCATCCCGTACGAGCCGACCTGGTCAGACGACTCGATCCGGTACGAGCCAGGCGGCTCGATCCGGTACGAGCCGGGCGCCCGGCCCGGCGGCACGATCCCGTACGAGGCGGGCGCCCCGTTCGAACATGCGGCCCTGCCACCAGGCGTGGCAGGTGAGCCCGCCGGAGGCTCCAAGCCGGGCGCGGCCCGCAAGAGCCGCTGGCGGAGCCTGGCCAGCGTGGGCCCGGTGGTGGGCGAGGCGATGCGCGGCAACGCGGTGCTGCGCGCGTTCTCCGGCTACATGGTGTTCTTCCTGGCGTTCCTGCTGCGCACCGAGCATTTCGGCGTCTCGCACAACTTCGCGCTCGGGGCTCTGGTGGCCGCGGCCGCGGCCGGCGGCCTGGCCGCGATGGCCATCGGCTCCCTGGTCAAGGCCCGGGCACCGCAGGCCATCCTGTTCGCCATGCTCACGCTGGCGCCGATCGTGACGGCCGCGTGCGCCTGGTTTTTCAGCCTGGAGGCGGCCATCGCCGTGGTCTTCACCGCCGCGCTCACGGCCGGCCTGGCCAAGCTGTCGCTGGACTCCACGGTGCAGCGGGAGATCGGCGAGGAGATACGGTCCTCGGCGTTCGCGGTCTCCGAGACGCTGAACCAGGTCTCGAACGTGGCGGGCAGCCTGGTCGGCGTGCTCGTATCGATGCTGAACAATGGCCAGGTTGGTCTCGCCATCCCAGCCGCCTGCCTGACCGCCGCCTTGGTCATGATGATCACCCGACGACGGCGGCGGGTGCTCGCGCAGCGAACAGACGAAGAACCCCCGCCGAGCGGGCGGCGAACCCGCCGCGAGCGCCACTAGCCCCAAGGCCAGTTAGTTAAGCGGCCTTGGGGCTAGCGGGCCATTAACCTCGGCGCAGGGTGGTCAATCGCCGTCACTCGCGGGGGGCGTTAAGCGCGCAGATTAGCAGCCATATTAGAGCCGCGATGCTGTTGCCAAGCTGATACTGCTTGCTCGGTTTCCCCCGTGAACCGCGTCTACCGTAGTTCTAATTGAGAGTACCGGGCGCTTGAGACGAGCCTAGCGATCCTCGTCCAGGACGTATAAAAGCTGCCCCACTCGGCGGATTGATTCTATGCTTAAGTACTATCCGGACGGCCTCATTCAGGAGGGTTTCAAATCGGCGCAAGAGTTCCGCGTCAACTGTTTTCTCGTCTCGATAATCATCCAGAGTCATGAACAGTTTTCCTATATGTTCCGGTATTTCGTCCTTATGCTCGCCATGCGTCTTGATCATGTCATTGAACCGCTCGGGAATATAAGCTAGGCGATAGTAGCGAGCGCTAAGCATATCGACAGCGCCGTGCCATAGCCAGCGAGCATTCGTCTTCCGGAAATCCACCCGGAGTTGTTCTTCAATAACACGCGCGGTGATCCGAAATTCTTCGTACTGGTGAACCAAATCACCAAAGTCAATACTCTGCTGCTGAGTTTTACTCCAGACGACAAACAAATGCCGATCAGCTCCTTTTTGATGCGTCGCATAGGATTCCCTCCGGATTACCTCTATTAGCGGACGGTAAAAGCCATACGCAGCTCGCATCATATCAAGACTTAGCGAGCTTCTTAGCTGCTGTCGTTCTCGGCGACGTTGCGCCAATCGAACCACGAAGTTCACAGCTATGCCGCCAAACACTGCCGCGGCAATTGGGCTAACAGCATTGAGGGTGACTTGCCTCCAGAATACGGCTTGCGTCCAGAATGTACTCGCAAGTGCATGACCAGTGATTAGGGACATTCCAGGAGCGTTCAATGGCGGCAATTGCGATCCTTAGCGCGCACTATTAGTAACGATTGCTTAGCGTAACGAGCCACCAGGGTAGCGGTTTATACTGGTGCATCCTACAGCAGACGGGCCGCAGCCGGTGTCATCAAAAGTGAACCATGACCCATAGTCGAGCTTGACCTTGAGCTAGACAGACCGCGCACCTAGACATGGGAAGCTTACGATTAAGTCACGAGATAGCCGTTGTCAAGCAAGAACTTGTCTTGATCAGCATGCATGTCATCCGGAAGCTTCGTGAACCATCCACTGTCTGAAGCATCAGCGTTGGCTGCGACATTACCACTGTAGTCGGTAACCTCGAAGACAAGCCCAACTGGATGATCCAGATCCAGATTACTCACGTAGTGAGAAGGATATTCAATATAGCCCCGATTGGTCACCTCGTGTACGTCAATCGATAGCTCTCTCATGGCAACTCTGCGAACGGCAGCAATCAATGCTTCACCGAACTGCACCGTACCGCCAGGCAGATGCCACTGACCTTTACACGGATCAATAGACCGCCGCGTCATATAGATAGCGCCGCTCTCATGTCGCACGATGATTTCGACCGTCAAGCGCGGCACTTTGGAGTAGATGCACTTGTACTCTTCCTTATTCAATGGCCAGTGTTCATCTTCCACCTTTCTAATGGTACCAGTACGGCTGGCCTCGGCAGAAGCCTAGGCCACAGAAACGCTGTCAAACTGTCCACTTGCGACGCGTCCCGGCCGCGCAAGAGTGCGGCGCCAGCCAACTCATGCTGGTGATCACCAAGACTAATAACCATTTTCCGAGAATTATCCGGCCAAGTACCTGCTCTCAGTCCGCCGCCAAGCGCTACCTACGACGTATGCCTTATATATGGCTTTCCTTACTCATACAAGCCCTTGGCGTGAGTAACTAACTGAGTAACAACCGCCACAGAAACCAGCGGTTGCCAGCGGATGCCAGCGGACGTCCACGGACGGTGTGGGGCAGGTCAGACGGAGTAAGAGTGGTGGGAGGCCACATCGCGCGTTGGCTTCGGGACGAAGAGGCCACCGCCAACGCGGTATGACACAGATAGCTATCTTTGCGCCTGATCATCGCGAGGCGCGACGACTCCTCGCCAGAAGGTCCGGCCATGCGCGAGACGTCGGCCGGCGGTGAACGGGGCCGGGGGCTCCAGATCGTAGCGGCGCTGTCTGCTCACTGGGGCTGGCTCTCGGAAGAGGGCGGAAAGGCGGTCTTCGCAGTACTCGCGAAGGAGGCGGGTGCGTGATGCCGGGACGGCGTCGCCGCGTAGACAACATCCCGGAGGGGCAGCCTGCCATTGTCGGCGTGAACATCCGTACCCTGCGACAGCGCAAGGGGTGGACTCTTGGGCGGGCGCGGTCCGTCCCAGAGGAACCGTTCCGGTGACCGGTCGCCGTGCGACCTGGCGGGTATGAGGGTGAGGTTGGGGAACGCGCGGCGGACCATGGCGCGCAGCGCGGCGATGTCGCCAGCGGCTTCGGCTTCGTCCCACTCGCGCGCCGCATCGCGCATAGCGGCGTGCGGGTCGTCGGGGACCTCCAGCGCATCCCGTTCCGCCCGCAGCCTCTGGAGCTTCTTCAGGATCGGTTCCATCGCCTTGTCCACGCGGTCCACGCCCCAGCTGACGGTCTTAGCCGCGAGGTTGTCGGCCGCTGCCTCCAAGGTCGTGATCTCGGTTTCGATGCGGGCGCGCTCATCGCGGACGACAGCCAGCCGTGCGGCCAGCCGGTCAGCACGGCGCGGATCACCGAGCCGCCGCTTGACCGCCTCGGCCACGATCGCCTCGGCAGCGGCGGCATCAACGGAGTTGCGCCCGCAGCCGAAGTGGTTGGCGTCCTTGCGGCACCGCACGTTGCGGACGGGTGACCCGTCTGGGTAGGGCGGCAGGCTTGCCCGGGTGGTGCCCTGCATCAGGTGCCCGCACGTGCCGCACGCCATCGAGTTGGTCAAGATGTGCACGTCAGCTACCGGACGGCCACGGGGACGGCCGGCCAGGATCGCCGACAGCCGTTCCCACTCCTCCGTTTTAATGATCGGCTCCGCTCCCGCTAGCCGGCCCACCACCGTGCCGTTGCGTGTCAGCAGCCCGGCAAGGGCGGGACGGTCCAGCATCTGGCGCAGGCCGTCACGGGTCCACCGGTTGCCGTTGACGGTCCTCAGGCCGCGCTGATCCAGATCACGGACCACCGAAGGCACCGGTTCCCCGCCCAGGACGCGCCGGCAGCACTCCGCGATGACCTCCCGTTCGGCCGCTACCTGCTCGGCGGGAACCCTCTCGCGCGGGTCGTCTTTCTGCCAGCCTTCCGGCTTAGGTGCCAGCCCCGGCATCCCGTAACCGCGTCCCCCGCCAGCTATCCGCCCACGGCGGGCACGCCGCACCTTCCCGTGCTTGATCCGCTCGGCCATCTTGTCCGACTCCGACGCCGCGCTGACCATGTCCTCACGGAAATGCCGCCGGCCGTCCGCCGTCGTCAGGTCGTACTCGCCGGTCAGCGACCATACCCGCATCCCGCGCTCGGCCGCCTCCACCAGCCGTTCACCCTCACCGATCTTCCGGCTGAAGCGAGTGACATCGTAGAACATCACCCCATCGCACTGCCCGGACTCCAGCCGGTCCATCAGCTTGACCCAGTCCGGGCGTACCACGTCTCGCCGCCACGCCGACAGCGACGAGTCAGTGAACACCTTCCCGACCCGTGCTCCCCGCTCGGCCAGCTCCTCCGAGCAGACCTCCACCTGGTAATCCGTCTTGATCTTCTCGCCGTTGACAGCCCGGCTGATACGGGCATAAACGTCAATGACCGGCTGGCGTTCGTCAGCATGTTCACCCATATGATGATGTTACTAATGACTAACCCACTCTATTGTGCAGGGTGCCACCACCACCACATACCGAGTCCGGCCGGGGCCGATCCCGGGACGCACGTCTGAGAGGCACCGGGTCTCATGGGCAACAACCGCCTCGTCGGCACCACGGCTGCGGTGAGACGGACCGAACGATGGCTTTCGGCGGCTCAGATGTCTGGCGTCATGCAGAACCAGGGTCGCCCCGCGCCTGCGTCCCGATGACGGCGCACGAGGATGCCCAGGTGACACGGTCCAAGAGCATGGCGAGCGGAAGCCGACCCCGGGCTAGTCAGGGCTCGATGTCGTCGGCCACGCCGCGCAGGACGGCGGCGACCTTCTTCGCCTCCCTGGCGTCCAGGTGCTTGCCCCGGCGGTAGGTCGTTGACGCGTCATCGAGCAGTTTGATCAGGTCCTCGACGATCACGATCATCTCGTCCGGCTTTTTGCGGGCCTGCTTGACGGCAGCGACGGTCGGCGGTGGCTCAAGCACCCGCACCTGGAGCGCCTGCGCTCCCCGGCGCCCCTCGGCGACGCCGAACTCCACCCGCTGGCCTTGCCGCAGCGCGGTCGTTCCCGCGGGCAGAGCCGACGAATG
>Ga0302229_10003729_pt1 | contig 10548 bp, 3 predicted proteins | sample II_Palsa_N1_3_FD_193518 | JGI IMG/M metagenome (GOLD analysis project Ga0302229, IMG submission 193518) | Peat permafrost microbial communities from Stordalen Mire near Abisko, Sweden - II_Palsa_N1_3 | ecosystem: Environmental > Terrestrial > Soil > Palsa > Peat permafrost | place: Sweden...
GATCCGTTGGCCGAGCAGTCGCTGGAGGCCGAGGACTACGCCTGGGCGACCCACGCGCTCGTGGAGGTCGCCGACCACCGCTGCAGCGGCCGCATGGTCTCCCTGCTCGAGGGCGGCTACGACCTGGAGGCGCTCGGCCGTTCGGCCGCGGCGCACGCCCGCGCCCTGGCGGAGACCTGACTTGAGTTCAGGGGGGGCAAACGTCGGGTCCGGCGCGATCATCCTGGTGCGGCACGGCCGACCGGCCCTGTCGCGGAAGGTGATGCTGTCGGCCGAGGACTATCGGGCCTGGTGGGCGCGGTATGAGATCGGCGGCCTCCGGCCCGGCCAGACGGCGCCGGAGGATCTGAAGGCCCACGCGCGCCAAGCCGGGGCCGTCTTCGCCTCCACCCGATTGCGATCGATCGAGACGGCGCAGCTGGTGTGCGAAGGTCGCGCTTTCGTTTCCGACCCGGCGCTCATCGAGGCGCCGCTGCCGCCCCCGCCCTTGCCTGCCTGGCTCCGGCTGCCGCCGATCGTCTGGGGCTTCGTGTCCCGCTTCAATTGGTGGTGGTTCAACTATCATGCCGGCGAGGAGAGCCGGCGCCAGGCCGAGGTTCGGGCGGAGACGGTGGTCGAGCGGCTCACCGAGATGGCTGCCTCCGGCGATGACGTGCTGGTGCTGGCGCACGGCTTCTTCAACGCCATGATCGCCCGCGTCCTCAAACGCCGCGGCTGGCGGCTGACCGTGGACGGCGGCTACACTTACTGGGCGGCCCGGCGGTTCGAAGCGGGCTCATAGCTCGACCAAGCGAGGCGCTCACGCCGGCTTCACCTGCTGGGCGATGTCGTCGAATTCCGGATTTCCATGCAGGCCCTCGAACAGGAAATCGACTTTCAGCGAGGTGAGTTCCGCCTCGCGCCGCGCCAGCGACTGCCGGAGCCAGGCCAGCGCCTGCCCCTTGTCCCCCAGAAGATTGTAAAGGCCGGCCACGGAATAGGCCGACGCGCCGCCGGTCCGCGCGCGGTTCAGCCTCTCGGCGAGGAGCGCGTGAAGCAATCCTTGATGTCCGCCGGCCGCGTACCCCTGACTGGCCGCGGCCAGGTCGGATCGACGGCCCAGGTCGCCGGTGAGGTCGGCGAGGGCGGCGCTTTCCTTGAGGTAGGCTTGATCATCTCCGCGCGCGAGGTCGAGATTCTGCAGATAGAGATGAGGCGACAGGAAGGTGGGGTCGGCCGCTTCGGCGGCTTCAAGAGCGGCGATCCCATCGGCCCGCCGCGCCGTGTGCGCGAGCAGGGTGGCGGCGTCCGCCCGAATGGACTTGGAGGTGGGATCGAGGGCCTGGGCGCGTTCGATCTCGCGCAGGGAGCCGTCGTAGTCGCCGACCGCGCCCAGGAAGGTGGCGTACCAGTGATGGGCGAGCTCTGAGGATGGGTCCAGCGCGACAGCGCGCTGGAACTCGCCGCGTGCGGCGTCCGTGTCCCAGAATCCCCAATAGTCGGCGAAGGCCAGGGCCGCATGCGCCTCCGCCAGGCGATCGTTCAGGGCCAGGGCATGATTGGCCGCCTGACGCGCCAGGGGATAGGCCTGAGCGTCCGGCATCTGGGTGTACTGCCGCATGACGTCGAAGGTGCGGGCGAGGCCGGCGTAGGCCTCGGCGTAGTCGGGATCGATACGCAATGCCGCGTTGAAGTCGTCCAGGGCCTGGTTGAGACTGGCCGGCGTGCGCTGTTCCCAAGCCCGCGCGCCTTCAGCATAGAGCCTCTGCGCCGCCGGCGGCGGAGGGGGGAGCGCCTTGACCGGCGCCGCGCGCCGCAACGACAGTCCGACGGCCACGCCTTCGGCCACGATGATGACCATCGCGGCGACGGCCAGGACCACGAGAGTTCGCGAACGGCGGGCGCCGGTCGTGGGGGGAACAGGCGTGGGGCCTTCCGCCTCGAGCGGGCCGCCGCTGCGGCGCCAGGCTTCAAGCTCGGCGATTTCGGCGTAGATCCGGCTGCGGCTCCCGCCAGGCAGGCGGCGGATCGGCAGGCCGCGTTCGGCTTCCCAACGGCGCACGGTGCGTTCGTCGCGCCCGAAGTAGAGCGCGACCGCCTTCCAGGACTCCAGTCTCGTGGTCACGCGATCGGACGCCCCATCCGCCTCTACCCGCGCTTGGCGCCCGTTTATGCCCGCTCCCGCCCGGTCGCGCCAGCTTCGCCGGCGGCCGAACTGGCACACAGACTAGCGACGCTTCGCCGCAGGGCGCCGGCTGAGCGGACTTGGGTGGGGATGAGATGAGTTTCCGCATTAATTCCGCACGGATGGTCATGGCCTTGCCGGGGGACGCCCGACGCCCACCCCATTGGAATCGAGCCGACGTATGACCATCACCACCGTCTCCTCCGGCGTCACCAGTTCCGGCCTTACCGTCTCCAGCGGCAATGAATTGCTGGTGCTCTCGGGAGGGACGGCCGACAACACGACGGTCCTAAGCGGCGGAACCCTGGTCGCCTCCTCGGGGTCGCTGATCGACGGCGTGACAGTGTCTGCCGGCGGCACGCTGGACGGCGGCGGCGAGTTGGCGGGCGGTAACGCCGACTACGGCCGCGTGAGCGGCGTGTCGGTGGGTGACCTGGCCGGAAACTACAATGGCTATCTGGTGGTGGAATCCGGCGGCTCGGCCAGCGGGGTCACGGTCGAAGAGGGACAACTCTATGTCTCCTCGGCGGGAACCGCCACCGGTACGGTGCTCAGCGGCGCCAGCCAGGAATATGTCTCTAGCGACGGCGTGGCCAGCGGCACGATCGTCGGTTCCGGCGGCAATGAGACTGTCTACGCCGGCGGCTTGGCGAGCGGCGGAACGATCGAGAGCGGCGGCTCGGCCTATGTCAGCGGCGCCATCTCGGGGACGACGATCAGCAACGGCGCCAGCCTGACGATTTACCAGGGCGGCTCGGCTGGCGGTGTGACGGTCGAGAGCGGCGGCTCGGCTACATATGGACTGACGGTAAGCAACGGCCAGAACGTGGGCGTGGGCGCTGGTGTGGGGACCAGCGCCGTGACGGCCACCACGATGGTGGACGGGGTGACGGTCTCCAGCGGCGGCGCGCTCAACATCAGTGGTTCGGTGGTGTTGAGCGGCGGGGCCCTGACCCTGTCGTCGGGCGCTTTGGGCAATAACCTGCAGGTGTCTTCCGGCGGAACCTTGACCCTGTCGTCGGGCGCCGTGGGCAGCAACCTGACGGTGTCTTCCGGGGCCAAGCTGGACGGCGCCGGCGAACTGGCGGGCGGCTATGACTACGACTACGGCCAGATGAGCGGCGTGTCGGTGGGCGACACTGCCCAAGACTATTCCGGCCAACTGACGGTGCAGTCCGGCGGCTCGATCAGCGGGGTGACGGTCGCCTACGGCTATCTGACCCTCTATTCGGGGACGACAGCGACCGGCACGGTGCTGAGCGGCCCCTACGCCAACGACCAGGTCTCCGGTGTCGCCAGCGGCACGGTCGTCGACTCCGGTGGCGATGAATACGTCAATTCCGGCGGCGAGACGGTGGGCGACATCGTCAACAGCAGCGGAGTCATATCGGCCTACTCCGGTGGCGTGGTCAGCGGGGCCACGATCAACAGCGGCGGCAGCCTGGTGATCTCGCAGGGCGCCTCTGTTGTCGGGGTGACGATCAAGAGTGGCGGCTCTGGGCAATATAGTTTGGTGGTGAGCAGCGGCCAGACCCTGGGCGTGAGCGCTGGGATCGGCACGAGCGCGGTGACGTCCACGACGAGCCTGGCGGGGGTGACGATCTCCAGCGGCGGGGCGCTCCAGCTCTACGACTCCCTGGTGCTGAGCGGTGGGACCCTGACCCTTTCGTCGGGCGCGGTGGCCGACGGCGTGACGGTGTCTTCTGGCGGCAAGCTGGACGGCGCCGGCGAACTGCAGAACTGGACCTACGACTACGGCCAGGTGAGCGGCGTGTCGGTGAGCGGCGGACTGGAGGTTGAATCCGGCGGCTCGGCCAGCGCGGTGACGGTCACCTACTACGAGGAACTGATCGAGTCGGGCGGAACCGCCACCGGCACGGTGATCAGCGGGGTTGCTGGCAACACCTACGACACTGTCTCTGGCGTCGCCAGCGGCACGGTGGTCGATTCCGGCGGCGCTGAGTACGTCGACTCCGGTGGGGAGAGCGTGGCCGCTGTCATCAACAACGGCGGCTATGAGTACGGCAACCAATCTGGCGCCGCGATCAGCGGGGCCACGATCAACAGCGGCGGCAACCTGTGGATCACTCAAGGCGGCTCGGCCGCCGGCGTGACGATCGAGAACGGCGGCTCGGGCCTGTATCAACTGACGGTCAGCAGCGGCCAGAGCGTGGGCGTGGGCGCCGGTGTCGGCGTCTCCAGTGGGGTGACGGTCGCGGCGACCGTGGACGGCGTGACGGTATCGAGCGGCGGGACGCTCAGCATCAGTGGGTCTGTGGTGCTGAGCGGGGGCGCCCTGACCCTGTCGTCGGGTGCGGTGGCCGGCGCCCTGACGGTGTCCTCGGGCGGCAAGCTGGACGGCGCTGGCGAGCTGGCGGGGGGCTCAGTCTACGACTACGGCCAGGTGAGCGGCCTCTCGGTGGGCGACTCGGCCGGAAACTATCAGGGCTATCTGGACGTCTACTCCGGCGCCTCGGCCAGCGGCGTGACGGTCGCCTCCGGTTATCTCTACCTCGGCTCGGGGGCGACCGTGACCGGCACGGTGCTGAGTGGAATGGCCGGCTCCTTCGACGAAGTCGAAAGCGGCTCCGTGGCCAGCGGGACGCTCGTCGGGTCCGGCGACATTGAATATGTCCAGCTCGGTGCGGAAACGGTGGGCACCGTCGTCTTTAGCAGCGGCTATGAGAACGTCTCCGGCCTGATCAGCGGCGCCACGATCAGCGCTGGCGGCAGTATGACGATCTGGCAGAACGGTTCGGCGGCCGGCGTGACGGTCGAGAGCGGCGGCTCGGCCACATATGAGTTGACGGTGAGCAGCGGCCAGACCGTGGGCTTGGCCGCTGGCGTGGGTGGCTCCAACGGGGTGTCGGCCACGACCACCGTGGCGGGGGTGACGGTCTCCAGCGGCGGGACGCTTCTGATCGACGATGCGACGGTGCTGAGCGGCGGAATCCTGACGCTGTCCTCCGGCGCGACGGCCAGTAATGTCACGGTGTCCTCCGGCGGAACGTTGAACGGTCCCGGCGAGCTGGTGGGTGTGGCCTACGATTCGGGCCAGGTGAGCGGCGCGTCGGTGAACGGTGCGATGTACGTCGCGTCCGGCGGCGCGGCCGTCGGCGTGACGGACGACTACGGCAGTTTTGTCGAGATCGAAGCGGGAGGGACCGCGACGGGCACGGTCGCAAGCGGTGTCGACACCACTGTCTACGTCTACGGCGTGGCCAGCGGCACGGTCCTCGCTTCCGGTGGCGTCAACTCCGTCTACTCCGGCGGGGAGTCGGTGGGCGACGTCATCTCCGGCGGTGGACAGGAATACGTCTCCAGCGACGGCCTGGTCAGTGGGGCAACGATCAGCAGCGGCGGAATCCTGACGATCTCCAGCGGCGCCGAGGCCAGTGGCCAATTGACCGTGCTGTCGGGCGGCTCCCTGCTCGGTGATCCCAGTGGGCCTGGGGCGATCCTGGCCGGGACGGCGATAGTGTCGTCGGGCGGGGTGGAGTCCGGCTTCACCGTTATCGCCGGCGGTGATGACATCCTTTTCGTTGGCGGGACCCTGTCCGCGGTGACGGTTCTCGCCGGCGGCGCCCTCACCCTGGCCGGAGGGGTGATCTCCAGCGGTGTCACCTCGGCGGCGCATGTGGTCACGACAGCCACGACGATCAGCGGCGCGACGCTTTCGTCGGGCGCGATCCTGGATTTCCTGGACGAGACGGTGCTGAGCGGCGGCGCCCTGACAGTTTCCAGTGGCGCGTTTGTCACCGCCACGACGATTTCCGGCGGCGGAACCGAGACAGTTTCGAGCGGTGGCCTGGCCGAGGCGGACACCATCCTCTCCGGCGGCGCCATGACCTTGCTGGCCGGGGCGACCGGTAGCGGGACGACGATCTCCGCCGGTGGGACCGAGATCGTCTCCAGCGGCGGCCTGGCCAAGGCGGACACGGTCGGCGGATTGCTGATCGTCTCCAGCGGCGGCGCGACCAGCGCGGCGACAGTGGCGGCGGGTGGGACGCTCACCGTGCTGGCCGGCGCGACGGACAGCGCGAGTCTGATCTCCAGCGGCGGCGCTGAAGCGGTGGCCGGAACCGATAGCGGAACGACGATCGCCGCCGGCGGGGCGGCGACCGTCTCTAGCGGCGGCCTGGCCAAGGCGGACACGGTCAGCGGATCGTTGATCGTCTCCAGCGGCGGCATGGCGAGCGCGGCGACAGCGCGGGGCGGGACCGAGACGGTGCTTGCCGGCGGGGCCGCCGATGGAACGGTGATTTCCAGCGGCGGGAGGGCGATCATCTCGGCCGGTGGCGTGGCCAGCGGAACGGTCATCTCGAACGGCGGCGCGGAAACCGTGGCCGGGACCGACAACGGGACGACGATCTCCGCGGGCGGAACCGAGACCGTCTCCAGCGGTGGTCTGGCCAAGGCGGACACCGTCCTTGCGGGTGGCGCGCTCCTGGTCTCCTCCGGCGGTGCGGCGAGCGGGGCTCTGTTGAAAGGGGGGACCGAGACGGTGCTCACCGGCGGGGCCGCCGACGGCGCAACGGTGAGTTCGGGCGGAACCTTGGTGATCTCCTCCGGCGGTGTGGACTCGGCGGTCGTCGTATCCAGCGGCGGCGCCGTGAAGGTGCTGAACGGCGGGACCGATAGCGGCACGACCATCTCCGCAGGTGGGACGGTGACCATCTCCAGCGGCGGCGTGGCCAAGGCGGACTCGGTCGACGGGTCGCTGATCGTCTCCAGCGGCGGGACGGCGAGCGTCGCGACCGTGCTGAGCGGTGGACTTGAGACCGTGCTCGCTCACGGGACCGCCATCGGGACGGTGGTCTCCAGCGGCGGATCCGAAACGGTCGGTGGGACCGAAAGCGGCGCGACGATCTCCGCGGGTGGGACAGCGACCGTTTCCAACGGCGGCCTGGCCACGGGAGACACGGTCGGCGGAGTGCTGACCATTTCCAGCGGCGGGACGGCCAGCGGGAGTGTGATCTCCAGCGGCGGCGTCGAAACCGTCGCCGGAACCGACAGCGGGACGACGATCGCCACCGGTGGGGCCGTGACCGTCTTGAGCGGCGGCCTGACCAAGGCGGACACGGTCAGCGGCACGCTGTTCGTCTCAAACGGTGGGACGGCCAGCGCGGCGACAGTGCTCAATGGCGGGATTGAAGGGATACTCTCCGGCGGCGCGGCCATCGGGACCACGATCAGCAGCGGCGGCGTCGAGCGCGTCTCTTTCGGCGGAACCGATAGTGCGGCGACGGTGCTGAACGGCGGCCGCGAAGTTCTGGCCGGAGGCAGCGCCAGCGGCGCGACGATCTCCAGCGGCGGCCAGTTGGCCGTCTCCAGCGGCGGATCAGCCAGCGGGGCGACGATCCTGAACGGCGGCCTTGAGACGGTCTACGCCGGCGGGACCGACACCGGCGCGATCGTCGAGAGCGGCGGCCGCGAGGTGGTCTCCTCCGGCGGGATCGCCGGCGGGGCGACGGTCTCCAGCGGCGGCCAGTTGGCCGTCTCCAGCGGCGCGGCGGCGAGCGGGACGACGATCCTCCGCGGCGGCCTGGAGACTGTCTACGCCGGCGGGACCGACAGTGGCGCGATCGTCCTCGGCCGCGATGTCGCCTCCTCCGGCGGACGGATCGATGGGGCGACCATCGGGAGCGGCGGTCAGGTGGCGGTCTCCAGCGGCGGCTCGGCCAGCGGGGCGACGATCCAGAGCGGCGGGCTCGTCACCATCTACGCCACGGGAACCGATAGCGGCGCCATCGTGCGTGGCCGTGAAGTCGCCTCCTCCGGCGGCGTCGCCAGCGGGGCGACGGTGCTCAGCGGCGGCCGCGAGGTGGCCTCCTCCGGCGGGGCCATCGACGGGGCGACCATCTCCAGCGGCGGCCAGGCCGCCGTCTCCAGCGGCGGATCGGCCAGCGGGACGACGATCCTGAACGGCGGCCTTCAGACCGTCTACGCCACCGGGACCGACACCGGCGCGATCATCCAGGCCGGCGGGCGGGACGTGGCCTCCTCCGGCGGGCGGATCGATGGGGCGACGCTTTCCAGCGGCGGTCAGCTGGCGGTCTCCAGCGGCGGGACGGCGAGCAGCGCCAAGGTGCTGAGCGGCGGCCTTGAGACCGTCTACGCCGGCGGGACCGACACGGGAGCGATCATCTCCGGCGGCGGCCGCGATGTGGTCTCCTCCGGCGGCCACGCCAATGGGGCGATCATCGGGAGCGGCGGACAGCTGGCGATCTCCGCCGGCGGAACGGCCAGTGGGGCGACGGTCCAGAGCGGCGGGCTCACCCTGGTCTTCTCCGGAGGGAGCGCCAACGGCGCGACCATCCAGAGCGGCGGGCGCGAGGTGCTGTCCTCCGGCGGGACCGCCGTCGGGGCGACGATCTCCAGCGGCGGAACCCTGACCGTGGACTCCGGGGGAACGCTCGCCGGGATCACGACGCTCGCGGGCGGGACGGCGACCATCTCCGGGGCGGTCGCCGCCGGAGCGACCATCGCCTTCTCCGGCGCCGGAACCCTGGCCCTGGCCAACCCCACCGCCTTCGCCGGCGAGATCTCCGGCATGAGCGGGCCGAGCCAGAAGATCGACCTGACCGGCTTCGCCTACGCCACCAGCGAGACGGTGTCGTTCGCCGAGGCGGGCGGGAACACCAGCGGGACCCTGACGGTCACCGACGGGGCTGAGGTCGCCCACCTGACCCTGCTGGGCCAGTATGTCACCAGCGACTTCACCCTCTCCACCGACGGCCACACGGGCACCTATGTGGTCGATCCGCCGCCGTCCTCCCCCACCGGCCACAACGCCTTCGTCCAGGCCATGGCCAGCCTCGGGGCCGCACCCGGCGGGGCCAGCGGGCTCAATCCCATCTCCGGCCGGCATGACTCGTTCGGCGATGGGGGGGTGCTGAGCGTAGCCAATCCGGAGCTCCGGAGGCTATAGACGACAGGTCACATCAGGGGGCTGAGCCATGACCACAACCACCGTCTCCTCCGGCGTCACCAGCTCTGGGCTGACCGTCTCCAGCGGCAATGAATTGCTCGTGCTCTCGGGGGGCGTGGCGGACGCCACCATGGTCCTCAACGGGGGGAGTCTGGACGCCTATGGCCTGGTCAGCGGGACTGTGGTCAACAGCGGCGGGGTTGAGGTTGTCTTCTCCGGCGGCGTGGCCAGCGGGACACTGGTCAGCGGCGACGCCGTCGACGTTGTCTTCGACGACGGCGTGGCGATTGGAACCACCGTGGTCGGCGTCAGCGGCTATGAGCTTGTCTCCTCCGGCGGCGTCGCCAGCGGGGCCACGGTCAGCAGTGGCGGAGGCGAGGTGATCTACTCTGGCGGCGTGGCCAGCCGGACCACGGTCGGCAGCGGCGGGTATGACGTTATCTTCTCCGGCGGCATCGCCCGCGGGACCATGGTCGGCAGCAGCGGCTATGAGTTCGTTTCATCTGGCGGCGCGGCCAGCGGGACGGTCGTCAGCCGCGGTGGGTTCGAGCTCGTCTACGCCGGCGGCGTGGTGAGTGGGGTCACGGTCAGCAGCGGCGGCGCCGATGTCGTCTTCGTCGGCGGCATTGCGACTGGAACCACCATCGTCGGCGTCAGCGGCTATGAAGTCATCTCCTCAGGCGGCGTGGCCATCGGGGCCACGGTCAGCAACTGCGAAGCTGATGGCGGTGAGATTGTCTACGCCGGCGGGGTGGCGAGCGCGGTCACGGTCGACAGCGGCGGGGTTGAGCTTGTCTACTCCGGCGGCGTGGCCAGCGGGGCCACGATCAGCAGCGGCGGATATGAGACCGTCTTCGGCGGGGCGACCCTTTCCAATGTGAACATTCTCTCCGGCGGCGGCCTCGCCCTCGCCGGCGGCGTGGTTTCCAGCGGCGTCACCTCCGTGGCGCATGTGCTCACCACGGCCGCGACGATCAGCGGCGCGGCCGTGCAGTCCGGCGCTAGCCAGGGATTCTTCGAAGAGACCGTCGTGAGCGGGGGCAGTTTGGTCGTCTCCAGCGGCGCCCTCGCCGATGCGACAACGGTTTCCGGCGGCGGCAATCTGGTTGTCTCCTCCGGCGGCGCGGTCAGCGGGACCGAGGTCGAGGACGGCGGGGAGCAGCTTGTCCTCTCCGGCGGGGTGGCCACCGGGACGGTCGTCAATGGCAACGGGGAGAATATCGTCTCCTCCGGCGGGGTGGTGAGCGGGACCGTGGTCAGCGGCGGCGGGGAGGAGGACGTCCTATCCGGCGGCGTGGCCAGCGGGACCGTGGTCAGCGGCGGCGATGGCGGCGGAACTGAGGACCTCGTCGCTGGCGGGACCCTTCAGAGCGTGACGGTGCTCAACGGCGGGACGCTGACCCTTGAGGACGGGGTGGTCGCCAGCGGCGTCACCTCCGTGGGGCAAACGATA
>Ga0302229_10003730_pt1 | contig 10548 bp, 8 predicted proteins | sample II_Palsa_N1_3_FD_193518 | JGI IMG/M metagenome (GOLD analysis project Ga0302229, IMG submission 193518) | Peat permafrost microbial communities from Stordalen Mire near Abisko, Sweden - II_Palsa_N1_3 | ecosystem: Environmental > Terrestrial > Soil > Palsa > Peat permafrost | place: Sweden...
GGCGCGCACGCTGATCCCGGCGGTGCAGGCCGCCCTGGGCGACAGCGGCAAGGCGCTGGAGCTGCACTCGCACGCCTCGCTCGGGCTCTCCCCGCTGACCTGCCTGGTCGCGGCCGAGCTGGGCGTGCCGGTGCTGCAGGTCGGCTGCGGCGCGCTCGGCAACGGCACCTCGCTGCCCGACGCCGAAGACCTGGTCGCCAACCTGCGCGCGAGCGGGCACACGGTCGACATCGACGACCGGCTGCTGACCGCGGTCGCCCGTTACTTCGACCGGCTGGCGGGGGCCGAGGGGCTGCCGCCGGGTGAGCACCGGGGCTTCGATGCCGCGTTCATAGAGCACCAGCTGGCGGGCGGGGTGATGTCCACCACCAGGCGGCAGCTGGCCGAGCTGGGGATGGAGGACCGGTTCGGCGCGCTGATGGCGGAGATCGGCCAGGTCCGGGCCGAGCTCGGGCACCCGATCATGGTGACGCCGTTCCCGCAGATGGTGATCGGTCAGGCGCTGGCGAACCTGGTGGCGGTGGCCGCATCCGGCGGCGGCGGGGCCCGCTACGACAATGTGCCCGACCAGGTGATCAGGTACGTGCTGGGCACGTTCGGCAAACCGACCGCCCCGGTCGACCCGTGGGTGCTCGGCCGGGTGCTCGACCGGCCGCGGGCGGCGGAGCTCGCGGCCGAGCCGGAGCCGCTGGACGTGGCCGCGCTGCGCAGGCGCTTCGGGATGCGGATCAGCGACGAGGAGCTGCTGCTCCGGTTCGGGATGCCGAGCGCGGAAGTGGACGCGATGATCGCGGCCGGCCCGGCCGTCACGCACTACAACCCGGACCTGGTGCCGGTGCTGAGGCTGCTGCGCGAGCTCGGCTCGCGGCCGGCGGTGGGTGAGCTGACGGTGCAGAAGCCGGGGTTCCGGCTGTCGCTGCAGGGGCGGGCCTTGTGACCGACGTGACCGACGTGACCGACGATGTGCTGGAACGGCTGCGGAGCGCGCGCGGGTTCATCTTCGACATGGACGGGACGCTGGTGCTCGGCGACCGGGTGAACCACGGGCTGCGGCCGCTGCCGGGCGCGGTCGCGATGCTGGAGTGGGCGCGCTCGCGCAGGGTGCCGTACGTCGTGTTCACCAACGGGACCAACCGGACGCCCGCGCATTTCGCCCGGGTGCTGCGGGACGAGGGGCTGGACGTGCCCGACAACCGGATGATGACGCCGGCCTCGAGCGCGATCGTGATGTTCGCGAAGCGCGGCGTCAAGCGGGTGATGGTGCTCGGGGTGTCCGGGCTGATCGAGCCGCTGCGGGAGGCGGGCATCGAGGTGGTGCTGCCGGCGGCGGGGGCGGAGTCCAACAGAGGAACCGGGCCGGGGCCGTCGGCCGACGTGGACGCCGTGTTCGTCGGCTGGTTCCGCGAGTTCACCATGGAGCACCTGGAGGCCGCGTGCCACGCGGTGTGGGCCGGGGCGGAGCTCTACAGCGCGTCCGAGACGCCGTTCTTCGCCTCGGCGGGCGGCCGGGCGCTCGGCACGTCGCGGGCGATCTCGGCGATGATCCGGTCGATCACCGGATGTTCGCTCACGATCACCGGCAAGCCGTCGCTTGACGCGCTGCGGGCCGCCGCGACCAGGCTCGGGGCGCCCGCCCGGCACCTGGTCGTGGTCGGCGACGATCCGCTGCTCGAGGTGCCGATGGCGCACCGCGGCGGCGCGCTCGCGGTCGCCGTCGACACCGGCCTCGGCGGGCCCGACGCCTACGACCATCTGCCGCCCCGGCGGCGGCCGCAGCTCCACCTGCGCGGCGTCGACGAGCTGCTCGCCCTGTGCCGGGAGGTTTCTCGATGACCGGGACGATTCGGGATGACGGGACCGTTCGGGATGACGGGACGGTTCGGGATGATCAGCCCGCGCGGGCGGGTTGCACCCCGCGGAGGCGTGCGTGACCGCGAGGGTAAGGCTCGACAGGCCGGGTAGCGCGTGGTCCCTGGAAGGCACGCGGCCCGATGCACGACACGACAGAGGAGGCACGTCATGCCCGAGATGATGCGAGCGGTTGGCTTCACCGAGTTCGGCGACCCGTCGGTGCTGCAGATCGTCACCGTGCCCAAGCCCTCGCCCGGGCCCGGGCAGGTCCTGGTCAAGGTCGCGGCGGCCACGGTGAACCCGACCGACCTGGGGTTCCGGGCCGGCGGGCGGGCGCTGCCGGCCGGAGTCGAGCCGCCCTACATCCCCGGCATGGACCTGGCGGGGGTGATCGACGCCGTCGGACTCGACGTGACCGGGCCGGACGGCACCCGCTGGCGGGTCGGTGACCGGGTGATGGCGGCGGTCGCCCCGGCCGTGCCCGGCGGCGGCGCGCAGGCTGAGTACGTCGCCGTGGCCGAGGACGCGCTGGCCCGGGTTCCCGACGGGTGGTCGCTTGAGGAGGCGTCGACGCTGCCGATGAACGGGCTGACCGTGCGGAACGCGCTCGACCTGCTGGCGCTGCCGGCCGGCTCGACCCTCGCGGTGACCGGCTCGGCGGGCATCGTCGGGCAGTTCGCGATCCAGCTCGGCCGGCACGAGGGGCTGACGATGATCGGCGACGCCGCGCCGGCCGAGATCGAGCTGATCGAGTCGTTCGGCGCGCACCGGGTGGTCCCGCGCGGCGAGGGCACCGAGCCCGAACTCCGCGAGATCTACCCCGACGGGGTGGACGCGATCCTGGACGCGGCGCTGCTCGGGCCCGAGGTTATCGGCGCGGTCCGCGACGGCGGGCAGTTGCTCGCCGTCCGGCCCTACGCGGGCGAGCCGGAGCGGGACATCGCCATCCACCTGGTGCTGGTCGGCCGGCACCTGCACGAGGGTCACCGCATCGCCGAACTGGCCGACCTGGTGACCAAGGGCGTGCTCACGCTGCGGATCGCCGAGGTGCTGCCGGCCGACCACGCGGCCGAGGCGCACCGGCGGCTGGCAGCCGGCGGGGTCCGGGGGCGCCTGGTGCTGTCCTTCTAGCCGGCTGCCCGGGCGGAGTCCCGCGCCCGGCGACGGGTACCGGACTGGCGGTGGCAGGCTCGGTGCTACAGGTGTCCGGTGTGCTCCGTTTGGGCATCTATCGCCGTGGCCGCCCCCGTCAGTAGCTGGAGTAATCGCGTCATGACAGTCAGCACGGTCCGTTCGCAGGGAAAGACAGCATCAGCCCGGCACCCGCTGGCGCCGCTCTCCACGGCCGAGGCGGGAGCGGCGGCGCGGCTCGCCCTGGACGCCTCCGGGCCGGGGAGCCGGCTCGTGTACTGCGCGCTGGCCGAGCCCGCCAAGGCGGCCGTGCGCGGCTGGGACGTCGACGCCCAGCCGGTGCCGCGCGAGGTGCTGTGCGTGGTCTACGAACGCCCGCAGGGACTGACCTGGCTGGTCACCGTGACGCTGGACGAGCCGGGCCGGGTGACGAGCGCGGTCCCCGTGCCCGGGGTTCAGCCGCTGGTCACCGGCGATCAGTTCGTCGCCGACAGCGAGCGGATCAAGCAGGCGCCTGCGTTCCGGGCGGCGCTCGCCCGGCGCGGCCTGACCGACATGTCGGCCATCCAGGTGGACGCCTGGCCGGCCGCCAACTTCGGGCTCGACGTCGACAAGTCGGGGCGGCCGCTGGCGCGGGCCGTCGCCTACGCGCTCGACGGGCCGAACCCGAACCCGTACGCGCGGCCGATCGAGAACCTGGTCGTGATCTGGGACCGGGACGCGGGCGAGATCGTCGAGTTGCAGGATGGGGACCCGGTGCCGCTGCCGGCCGACCCGGGCCGGTACGACGCGGCCGGCACCGCGCCGCACCGCGAGCTGGCCGAGCTGCGGATCCTGCAGCCGGACGGTCCCGGGTTCACCGTCGACGACGGGCAGCTGCGCTGGGGCCCGTGGCAGCTGCGGGTCTCCCTGCACCCGGTCGAGGGCCTGGTCCTGCACGAGGTCACCTACATCGAGGGGATGAGACCGCGGAAGATCCTGTTCCGCGCGTCGATGTCGGAGATGGTCGTGCCCTACGGGTCGACCGCGATGAACCACTGGTGGAAGAACGCGTTCGACGCGGGCGAGTGCGGGCTGGGGCTGTGCGCCAGCTCCCTGGAGCTCGGCTGCGACTGCCTGGGGGAGATCGTGTACCTCGACGGCGTCGAGGTAGACGCCGAGGGCACCGCGAAGCCGCTGCGCAACGCCATCTGCCTGCACGAAGAGGACTACGGCATGCTCTGGAAGCACGTCGACGGGCGGAACCGGGTGAGCGAGACCCGCCGGTCACGGCGGATGGTCATCTCCTCGATCGCGACCGTCGGCAACTACGAGTACGGCTTCTTCTGGTACTTCTACCTCGACGGGACCATCCAGGCCGAGGTGAAGCTGACCGGGATCATCCAGACCCAGGCGGTCCGCCCGGGCGAGCGGGTGCCGTACGCGAACCCGGTCACCCCCGAACTGGCCGGGCCGCACCACCAGCACGTGTTCAGCTACCGGCTCGACTTCACCCTCGACGGGGCGGCCAACGCCGTCTACGAGGTCGACGCGGTGCCGGTGCCGACCGGGCCTGACAACCCGTACGGCAACGCGTTCACGTCGCAGGCGACGCTGCTGGAGACCGAACTGCAGGCGCAGCGGATGGCGGCGGCGGATAAGTCCAGGTACTGGAAGATCGTCAACCACGACGTCCGCAACGCGGTCGACGAGCCGGTCGCCTACAAGCTGGTGCCCGCGCACGCGACCGCCCCGCTGCTGGCGCAGCCGGACGCCGCGATCACGGCCCGGGCGGCGTTCGGCACCAAGCACCTGTGGGTGACCCCGTTCGCGGCCGACGAGCGGCGGGCGGCGGGCGACTTCCCCAACCAGCATCCGGGCGGCGACGGGCTGCCCCGCTGGACCGCCGCCGACCGGCCAGTCGTCGACACCGACATCGTGGTCTGGCACACGGTGGGGGTGACGCACTTCTGCCGGCCGGAGGACTTCCCGGTCATGCCGGTGGAGTACACCGGGTTCACGCTGAAGCCGTTCGGCTTCTTCGACCGGAACCCGGCCATCGACCTGGCGCCGTCGGCGTCGGCGGGAGGCGACCACTGCCACCCTTAGCGCGCGGCCTTGCCTCCTTATCTCTCCCGGGCCGGGACGACGAGACCTGACTCGTACGCGGTGACCACCGCCTGGGTGCGGTCGCGGAGGCCGAGCTTGCCCAGCGTCCGGCTGACGTGAGTCTTGACCGTGTCCTCGGTCACCACCAGGCGCGCCGCGATCTCCGCGTTGGACAGGCCCGCGGCGACCAGCCGGAGCACCTCGGTCTCGCGCGGGGTCAGCGTGCGCAGCGCGGCGGACGCGGCGGCGGCGCTGCCCGCGCCCCCGGCCGCCGAACGCGGCCGGGTCCGGGCGAACTCGCTGATCAGCCGCCTGGTCACGCCGGGGGCGAGCAGGGCGTCGCCGGACGCGACCACGCGAACGCCCTCGAACAGCCGCTCGGCGGTGACGTCCTTGAGCAGGAACCCGCTGGCGCCCGCCCGGAGCGCGTCGAAGACGTACTCGTCCAGGTCGAACGTGGTCAGGATCAGCACCCGGGGCGCGTGCGCGGCGTCGAGCGCGGGCTGCCTGGTCGCCTCGATGCCGTCGGTGCCCGGCATCCGGACGTCCATCAGCACCACGTCGGGCCGGGCCGACCGGCAGACCCGCACCGCCTCGGCCCCGTCGGCGGCGGTGCCGAGCACGGTGAAGTCCGGCTGCGTGTCGAGCAGCGCGGCGAAGCCGGCCCGCACCACCTCGTGGTCGTCGGCCACGACGATCCCGATCACGTTGCTCCCTGTCAGGTCATGTCCGGTCATGCGACCTCCGGCTTGGCGGGCAGCACGGCCTCGACCAGGAACCCGCCGCCGGAAGCGGCGCCGGTGCGGAGCGACCCGCCGACGGTGGCGGCCCGCTCGCGCATGCCGAGCAGCCCGTGGCCCGGCTCCTCGGCCGGCGATGCCGAGGACGCCGCGGATGACAGCGGCGGCCCCGGCCCGTTGTCCCTGACGCGCAGTCGCAGCACGTCATCCTCGTAACACAACTCGACGTCGACCGCGGCGCCAGGGGCGTGCCGCCGGGCGTTGGTCAGCGCCTCCTGCACGATCCGGAACGCGGCCAGCTCGACGCCCGGGTCGAACGGCGCGACCGGACCGGACACGATCAGCCTGGCGCCCGCCCCCGACGCCTCCCTGGCGCCGTCGATCAGCTCCGCCAGCTGCGACAGCCCGGGCTGCGGGTGCCGGTCGCCTGCCGCGTCGCCGACGTCCTCGCGGAGCACGCCGAGCAGCCGGCGCATCTCCGTCAGCCCGGCCCGGGCAGTGTCGCCGATCTCGGCGAACCGCTGCGCCCCCGCCGCCGGCAGGCCCGGGGTGGTCAGCCGCGCGGTCTCCGCCTGGACCGCGATCATCGAGATGTGGTGCGCGACGACATCGTGCAGCTCGCGGGCGATGCGGGCGCGTTCGCCGCGGGCGAGGTTCTCGGTCAGCGTGTCGGCCAGCATCGCCCGGGCCGCGCTCTGCCGAGCCGACTCGGTCCGGGCCCGCAGCGCGATCGCGGCGCCGACCGCGACCGGGACCAGCGCGGCGAGCAGGACGGTGGCCGCGCCGGCGTGCGACGCCAGCGCGAGCACCAGGAACGGCACCACCAGGCCGATCGCGAGCAGTTGGGCGCCGCCCGGCAGGCCCGTCCGAGCACCGCGGCCGGCTTCGCCCGCGTCCCCGCCCGGGTCGGCCCGGGCCAGTCCGGCGGTGGCGCCGAGCCGGTAGCTGGCGATCACCTGCGCGACCATGGCGGCCACGGTCGGCGTGCCGAACAGCGCGAGCACCAGCGCGCTGGTCGCGGTGATCGTCACGGCGGCCGCGACCGGTCGCAGGAAGACCAGCGGAACGGTGCCCGCGAGCGCGAGCAGGCAGAGCGAAATGACCTGCGGGGCGCTGCCAGTGTCGGCCGCGTTGACGGTGTACGCCAGGCCCTGCACCATGGCCTGGCCGAACGCGGCCAGCGCGAGCAGCGCGCCGGTCAGCGCCAGCGCGTTCGGCGACCCGGCGATCCGCCGCCAGGTCAGTCCAGTCGCCATACCCGCCATTGTCCCCGCAGGCCGGACCGCTCGCGTCCCCCTGGCCGGGCATCCTCGCCGTCCCCCGCAAGGGGGACGCGCGGGCGGCCGAAGACAACTCCCAGGCGTGACGACCACGACGGCCGCCGGTCCCTAGCCTCGGTCACCATGGAAGCAACGATCCAAGTGGCCGGGCTGCGCAAGCGGTTCGGGTCGACGCGGGCGCTCGACGGGATGTCGTTCGCCGTCCAGCCGGGCCAGGTGACCGGCTTCGTCGGCCCCAACGGGGCCGGCAAGTCCACCACGATGCGCGTCATCCTCGGCCTGGACGCCGCCGACGAGGGCACCGCGCTCATCGGCGGGCAGCGGTACCAGAGCCTGCGCCATCCGCTGAGCCACGTCGGCGCGCTGCTCGACGCCGCCGCGCTGCAGCCCAGCCGCACCGCCCGCAATCACCTGCTCTGGCTGGCCCACTCCCAGGGCCTCGGCCAGGCCCGGGTGGACGAGGTCATCGAGCAGGCCGGGCTCCAATCGGCCGCCCGGCGCCGGGCCGGCGGCTACTCCCTCGGCATGCGGCAGCGCCTCGGCATCGCCGCCGCCCTGCTCGGCGACCCGCCGGTGCTGATGATGGACGAGCCGTTCAACGGCATGGACCCAGAGGGCATCGTCTGGATGCGCGGCTTCCTGCGCGCCCTCGCCGCCGAGGGCCGGGCCGTGCTCGTCTCCAGCCACCTGATGAGCGAACTGCAGGACACCGCCGATCACCTCGTCGTGGTCGGCCGCGGCCAGGTCATCGCCGACGCCACCGTCCGGGACCTGATCGCGGCCGCGTCCGGTGACCGGGTGCGGTTGCGCACCGCCGCCCGGGCCGAGGCGATGACGGTGCTCGCCCGCGCGGGGGCTGAGGTCGCCGCGACCGCGTCCGACATCATCACGATCAAAGGCCTTTCATCCGAACGGACCGTGGCGGCTCTCACCGCCCACCGAGTCCCCTTCACCGAGGTGAGCGCCCACCGGGCCACTCTCGAGGAGGCCTACATGGAACTCACCCGCGACGCGGTGGAATTCCGCGCCGTTCCGGTTCCCGAAGGAGCGGCGGAATGACCACCATCACGCCGTATCGCTCGACCGCGCGGGCGGGCCGGGACGGATTCGGCCAGCTGCTGCACGCGGAGTGGACCAAGTTCCGCACGGTCCGCGGCTGGGTCATCGGCATGATCGTCGCGGTCCTGGTGACGGCCGGACTCGGCGCGCTCCTGGCCAAGGCGGCCAGCCCGCAGTGCGAGGCCCAGACCGGTAGCGGCCAGCAGCACGCGGTGGCCTGCGGCCAGCCCGACTACACGGTGGGGCCAGGCGGGGTGCTGGTGAACGACGCGTTCAACTTCGTCCGCCAGCCGCTCGCGGGCAACGGCAGCATCACGGTCCAGGTCTCCTCGCTGACCAGTGCGGGAGGCGGCCCGATCGGCTCGCAGCCCCTCGTCGTGCCGTGGTCCAAGGCCGGGATCATCATCTCCGGCGGCACCAGCCCGGGTTCCGCCTACGCGGCCATGATGGTCACCGGCGGCAACGGGGCGCGGATGCAGTGGAACTACACCGGGGACACCGCCGGGCTCCCTGGCGCCGTCTCCGCGGTGAGCCCCCGCTGGCTCAGGCTCACCCGCGACGGTGACACGCTCACCGGCTACGACTCGGCCGACGGCAGGCACTGGACACGGGTAGCGGCCGTGACGCTGGCCGGCCTGCCCTCCACCGTCCAGGCCGGCCTCTTCGTCACCTCGCCGGTCTACTCGACGTACTCTTCCTCCAGCATCGGCAGCGGCAGCGGAACCAGCACCCCGACCAAGGCCACCGCCGCCTTCGATCAGGTCAGCCGGACGGGCCGGTGGCCGGCCGGCCGGTGGGCCGCCGATTACGTCGGCGCCGAAGGCTCGGGGGTCGCGTCCGGGATCGGCGGCTACCACGAGGTCGACGGAAGGTTCACCGTGACCGGATCCGGTGACATCGCGCCGCTCATCGCCGGCGCCCTCAACGACGGCCCCAACATCACCGTCAGGGACTACCTGCTCGGCCTGTTCGTCGGGCTGATCGCGATGGCCGTGATCGCGGCGATGTTCATGACCGCCGAATACCGGCGGGGCCTGATCCGCATCACGCTGGCCGCGAGCCCGCACCGGCTCCGGGTGCTCGCCGCGAAGGCGATCGTGATCGGCGCGGCCGCCTTCGTGGTCGGCCTCTCCTCGGCCGCGGGCGCGGTGCTGATCGGCACGCGGATAGCCCACAGCGCCGGCGTCGACCTGTTCCCCGAGCCGTGGCCGACCGAACTGCGCATCATCGTCGGCATGGCGGCGCTGTTCGCCGTGGCCGCCGTGTTCACCCTCGCGATCGCGACCATCGTGCGCCGCAGCGCCGCCGCGATCATCATCGTGATCGTGACGCTGGTGATCCCGTTCGTCCTGTCGGCCCCGCCCGGGATACCGGCCGGCCTCACCGACTGGCTGCTGCGGGTCACCCCGGCCGCCGCCTTCGCCCTCCAGCAGCCGGCCCCGCGGTATTACCAGGTCGCCGCCCACTACAGCACCGGTTCCGGCTACTTCCCGCTGGCGCCGTGGGCCGGTTTCGCGGTGCTGTGCGGATGGGCGGCGGTGGCCCTGGTCCTGGCGGCCTACCTGCTGCGCCGGCGCGACACGTGAGCCAGACCGCCGTGGCGGCCGACGGCTGGCCGTTCGCGGACGCGCTGCACGCGGAGTGGACCAAGCTCCGCACCCTCGCCAGCACCGGCTGGCTGCTGCTCGGCCTGGTCGCGCTCACCATCGCGGTGAGCGCGGCGGCCGACGCCGCGGCGTCCTGCCCGGCCGGCGGCTGCCAAGCTGACCCGGCCAAGCTCAGCCTCACCGGCGTCCAGGTCGGCCAGGCGATCGTCGTGGTGATCGCCGTGCTCGCGATCAGCAACGAGTACAGCACCGGAATGATCCGGGTCACGCTGGCCGCGATGCCGCGCCGGCTGACCGTGCTGGCCGCCAAGGCCGCCCTCGTCGTCGGCCTGGTGCTGGCGGCAGCCGCCGTGGCCGTGCTGGCGTGCGTGCTGCTCGGGCGGCTGATCCTGCCCGGGCACGGCCTCACCCTGGCGCACGGCTACCGGGCGCTTTCGCTGGGCGACGGGGCAGTGCTCCGGGCGGCCTGCGGTTCGGTCCTCTACCTCGGGCTGGTCGCGCTGCTCAGCCTCGGCGTCGCCGCCGCCGTGCGCGAGGCGGCGGTCGCGATCGGGTTCGTCCTCGGCCTGCTGTACGTGTTCCCGATCCTCGCCAGCGTGGCCAGCAACCCGCACTGGCAGCGGCACCTGGAGCAGATCGGCCCGATGACGGCCGGGCTCTACATCCAGGTCACCCTGGGCGTGAAAACCCTGCCGCTCACCCCCTGGCAGGGCCTCGGCGTGCTCGCCGCCTGGGCCTTCAGCGCGCTGCTGCTCGGCGCCCTGGCGCTGCGCCTGCGCGACGCCTGAACGC
>Ga0302229_10003734_pt1 | contig 10541 bp, 10 predicted proteins | sample II_Palsa_N1_3_FD_193518 | JGI IMG/M metagenome (GOLD analysis project Ga0302229, IMG submission 193518) | Peat permafrost microbial communities from Stordalen Mire near Abisko, Sweden - II_Palsa_N1_3 | ecosystem: Environmental > Terrestrial > Soil > Palsa > Peat permafrost | place: Sweden...
GCACTTCGATTCCGCCCTGCGCACCGCATCGGTGCAGAGCGCCCGGTACGGATGGGCGTTCACGTTGGTCCTGATCGACCTGGACGGGTTCAAGGCCATCAACGACCGGCTCGGGCACGCCGCCGGCGACGACATGCTGCGCTCGTTCGGCTGGGCGTTGCGACGTTCCGTGCGCAGCGGCGACACCACCGCCCGGATGGGGGGTGACGAGTTCGCCATCATTCTGGCCAACGCGGAGGGTAGCGAGGTCCTGGCCTTCACCGAGCGGCTACGTTCCCTACTGGTGACCATCCCCGAACTCGACTTCTCCGTCGGCACCGCCTCGTCCCCCCAGGACTCGACCGACCCCGCCGAGCTGTACCGCATCGCCGACGCCCGCCTCTACGAGAACAAGGGGATCATTCTCCGATGACGTCCACCATCGAGGAGGACTTCGAGCTCGAGCTCCGATCCCTCCCCGGCGTGCTCAACGTCGGCATCAACCACCGGGAGAGCGGCGAGGTCGATTCGGTCGTGCTCTTCATCCGCAACCAGGATCCGGAGGCGGTCCGCGAGAGCGCGGCGCAGGTGGCCAGCTTGTACTACCCCGATGCGGCCGTCGTGCTGGAGGAGGCCACCGGCGAACCCTCGGTGCGTAGCGGCAGTGCGGTTCGGATCGTCCTCTTGCGGGCCGAGTTCAACGAGCACGACGGCATCAGCGAGGTGCAGCTGACCTTCGCCGGTCGGATCGGGACGGGGCGCTCGGGCAGCGGGCCCCTCATCGGCGGCGCCGAGGCGACCCTGGCCGCGCTGCGCGACCTCGGGCACGTCATCCCCTTCTACCTCATGGGAGTGAGCCAGGTCGACACGGTGATCGGATGTTCGGTGATCGTGGCGTTCCGATCGCTCTCCAACGACGACGACCGCATGGGCATCTCCCGCTCCGACGGCGACCTCGTCTCCGCGGCCAAGGCGACCCTCGATGCCCTGAACCGCTACATCTCGATGGACCCCGACCGGCCTCGCAAGGGTGTCGGCGGCGACGGGCCCGCCCAGCCGGTGAACAGCTCGCCGGATCGCATCGACTGACGCGACGGCCACCGGGAGCTGACCGACCCGACCGACCGCCGGTGTTACCGTGGGTCGATGGACCACGTGCGACTCGGTAACACCGGCCTGTTGGTCTCCCCGCTCTGCCTGGGCACCATGACGTTCGGGGTCCAGTGCGACGAGACGACGTCGTTCGCCATCATGGACCGGGCCGCCGAGGGCGGCATCACCTTTGTCGACACCGCCGACGTCTACCCGCTCGGCGGCGGCCACTCGACGGTGGGCCGCACCGAGGAGATCGTCGGCCGCTGGATGAAAGGCAAGAGGGACCGATTCGTGGTGGCGACCAAGTGTGTGGGGCGCACGGGTCCCGCCGCCTGGGATCAGGGCGCATCGAGGAAGCACGTCATGGCGGCCGTCGAGGAGTCGTTGCGGCGGTTGGACACCGACTACATCGACCTCTACCAGCTCCACCATCCGGACCCCGCCACTCCGATTGACGAGACACTGGCGGCCCTTGACGACCTCGTCCGTTCGGGCAAGGTCCGCTACGTCGGCTGCTCCAACTTCCTGGCCTATCAGCTGGCGCGGGCGCTCGGGCGGAGCGACGTGCGCGGCCTGGTGCGCTTCGACTCGGTCCAGCCCCGGTACAGCCTGTTGTTCCGCCAGATCGAGCGCGAGCTCATCCCACTCTGCTCCGAGGAGGGCCTGGGGATCATCCCCTACAACCCGATCGCCGGTGGCCTGTTGTCGGGGAAGCACGACCCGGCGGCGCCACCGCCCGACGGCACGCGCTTCCGCTTGGGCAACGCCGCCGCCGTGTACCAAGAGCGCTACTGGCACGAACGAGAATTCGCGACGGTCGAGGAGCTCCGCAAGATCGCCGAACGCGAGCGCACCTCGCTGGTAACCCTCTCGGTGGCGTGGGTCCAGGCCAACCCGGCCGTCACCTCGGCCATCGTGGGTGCCAGCAGGCCAGAACAGCTCGACGCGAGCCTGGCAGCAACCGACTTCATCATGTCGCGTGAGCTCAAGGATGAGCTCGACGAAGTGACCACGTCGTACCGACTCGGCGACGCGGCTCGCTGAACCTCATCGACCAGCAGTAGGGAGAGCGACATGCCTGAGAAGTCACCGCAACGGCCGGCCGGGAAGAAACCCGGCAAGTCGCTCAAAGAGAAGCGGGAGGCCAAGCGCGAGAAGAAGGGGAGCCGAGCCGGCTCGGGGCGCTGAGCGCATTGTCCGGCGTCACGTGGTCGGCGCCCCTGCGCGGCACCTGGGTCATCGACCTCGATGGGGTCATCTGGCTGACCGGCGAGCCGATCGAAGGCGTCGACCGGGCCGTCGCATCGCTGCACCGGGCGGGCGTGCGGGTGCTATTCGCCACGAACAATTCGGCACCCACCCGGGCCGAGCTCCATACGCGACTGGCCCACTGCGGCATCGTGGCGGACGACGCCGATCTGCTCAGCTCGGCCGACGTCGCCGCCGAGATGCTGCCGGTCGGCTCCTCCGCCCTCGTCCTGGCTGAGGGTGGCGTGCGCGAGTCGCTGGCGGCGCGGGGTGTGACCATCGTCGAGTCCGGACCGGCCGATGCGGTGGTGGTGGGATGGACCAGGTCGTTCACCTTCGACAGCATCGCTCTGGCGGCGCGAACCGTGCGCGAGGGTGCCCGCCTGATCGGCACCAACGAGGACCCCACGCATCCGACGCCCCACGGGTTGCTTCCCGGCAGCGGTGCCCTGTTGGCCGCGGTGGCCACGGCGGCGGAGACCATCCCCGAAGTCGCCGGCAAACCGCACCGCCCGACCTGCGACGCCATACGGGCCCGGGCGACCGATCTCACGCTGGTCGTGGGGGACCGCCCCTCGACGGACGGGGCATTGGCCCGCCAGCTGGGAGTGCCCTTCGCCCTGGTGCTCTCCGGCGTGACCGACGCCGCGGACGTGCCCCCGGACCCCGCCCCCGACGCCGTCGCCCCCGACCTGGCCGGGCTGGTGCACACCGCCCTGGACCGGCAGGCCAGATAGTGCTTGCTGTCAGCTAGCGCGTGGGCAGATACTCTGTGACATGGCGAGCAACGAACGGATCAAGAAGTACCTCGATGCCGGGACGGTGTTGGGCCAGGTCACACGGGCTCGGGCGGAAGAGATCGTGCGTGAACTGGTGAACGCCGGGGATATCCAGCGCGATCAGGCGCAGGAGTGGGTGGACAACTTGATAGAGCGAAGCCGCAAGACGAGCGAGCAGATTCTCGAGCTGGTGCGACACGAGGTGTCGGCGCAGCTCCAGAAGATCGACTCCGCCTCGTTGGAGGCACTGGCCGGGCAGGTGGCCGACCTCCTCAAGCGCACGGCCAGCGCGGGCCGGGCCGCCACGGCCGATGTCGCCGCCCAGGCGAGGAAGGTTGCACCCAACGCCCAGCCCAAGGGCGCGGCGAAGAAGGCGCCGGCCAAGAAGAGCTCCGACTCCGAGACTCCCGACGACCAAAGCGCCACAGGTGCCGCCCCACCCGAGGCCGCCACCCCACCCGAGGCCGGCACCGCCCCCGACACACCCGGGTCGGACAGCTGAGCACCGGGTCCCGGCGGCGGCTCGATACCGAGCTGGTACGCCGCGGCCTGGCCGCCAACCGGCACGAGGCCCAGGCGGCCATCGCTGCCGGCAACGTGCTGGTGGGGGGCGCCCAGGCCGACAAGTCGGCACGGCTGGTGGCGCCGGACGAGCCGCTCACCGTGCTGGGCCCGCCGGCGCCCTTCGTCGGCCGCGGCGGGCAGAAGCTCGACGCCGCCCTCACGCAGTTCGCCGTCGATCCACACGGCCGGCGCGTGCTCGATGCCGGGGCGTCCACCGGTGGGTTCACCCACTGCCTCCTCGAGCGCGGAGCGGCCCGGGTCTACGCCGTCGACGTCGGCCACGGACAGCTGGACCAGCGCCTGCGCGAGGACCAGCGGGTCGTCGTGCTCGAACGGGTCAACGTGCGGACGTTGACGCCCGAGACGCTGCGCAGTCGGGACCCGACGTTCGAGCCCTGCTCGCTGATCACCGCGGACCTGTCGTTCATCTCCCTGGTGACCGTGGTTCCGGTGCTCTGCGGGCCGCTGGGCGGAGACGACGCAGAACTGGTCCTCCTGGTGAAGCCCCAGTTCGAGGCCGGCCGGGCGGTCGTGTCCCGAGGCAAGGGGGTGATCAGGGACCCCGAGGTCTGGCTGCACAGCCTCGAGCGCGTGTCGTCCGCCCTTCGGGCTGCCGGAACCGGCATCATGGGGGCCATGGTTTCCCCCCTCACCGGTCCGGCCGGCAACGTCGAGTTCCTCGTCCATGGCCGCAAGGGCGCCGCCGGGGCGCCGCCGGCAGATGTGGGCCGCCTCCTCAGCGGCGCCGTCGACGAGGCCACCGCCCGCTGAATGTCGACCGCCGTTTTCCTCGTGCACCCCGAGCGCCCCGACGCGCTGGCCCTGGCCCTCGACACGGCCGAGTGGCTCACCGAGCACGGCCACACTGCGCGGATCCTCCAGTTCAGCGCTCCCAACCGGGTCAACGAGGCCGGGGCGGAGGTGGCGCTCGACGATGTCGATCTGGCGGGGGCGACGATCGCCGTCAGCCTGGGCGGCGACGGCACGTTCCTGCGGGTCGTGCGACTGGCCTGGGCGGCGGACATCCCCGTCTTCGGGGTCAACTTCGGGCGGCTGGGGTACCTTCCCGACGTCGTGCCCGATCAGGTGCGCGTGGCCCTGACCCGGGTCTTCGAGGGCGAGGCCGTCATCGAGGCCCGTTGCGCGCTCGAGGTCACCATCACCGACCGTGCCCGCGGTGATGCGGTGTCGAGGTACCTGGCGCTCAACGAGGTCGTCCTCGAAAAGATCGACTTCGGGCACACCGTGCGCCTCGCCACGTCCATAGACGGCGAGGACGTGTTCACCTACTCGGCCGACGGCCTCATCGTCGCCACGCCGACCGGGTCGACGGCGTACAACCTCTCGGCCCGGGGGCCCGTCCTCTCGCCCGCCCTACGGGCCATGGTGGTCACCCCGGTGGCCCCGCACCTCTCGCTGGACCGCAGCCTGGTGCTGACCGACGCCCAGTGCGTGACCGTGCAGATCGCGCCGGTCCGCTCCGCCGCCCTGGTCGTCGACGGCCAGGAGATCGGTCGCCTCGAGCCGGGCTCGACCGTGGCCTGCCGGGTGTCGGCGCAACCCGTCCGGGTCGTGCGAAACGACGCCATGGGCTTCGGTGCGCTGCTGCGGTTCCGCCTGCTGGCCGACCGCGAGCAGTAGGTCGGCGGCCCCATGCTCACCGAGCTCAGGGTGCGCGACCTCGGGGTGATCGAGGACCTGTCGCTCTCGTTCACCGACGGGATGACGGTGCTGACCGGCGAGACCGGCGCGGGCAAGACGCTGGTGGTCGAGGCGCTCCAGTTGGTGCTGGGGGGGCGGGCCGACCCGTCCATCGTGCGGGCGGGCGCGGCCGAAGCCGTGGTCGAGGCGCGCTTCGTGGTCGACACGCCCGGGGGCGAGACCGAGACCGTCGTGGCCCGCGCCGTGCCGGCCGACGGCCGCTCGCGGTCGTGGATCGACGGGCGGATGGCCACGGCGGGCGCCCTGACCGACGCCGTGTGCGAACTGGTGGAGATCCACGGCCAGCATGCCCACCAGTCGCTCGTCACGCCGGCGGCGCAGCGCGACGTGCTCGATGCCTACGCCGGCACGGATCTCGGGGCGGTGCACGACCTGCGGGCCCGGCTGCGGGCCGTCGCCGCGGCGGAGGCCGCCCTCGGGGGCGACGCCCAGGTTCGGGCCCGGGAAGCCGATGTGCTGCGCTACCAGGTGGCCGAGATCGCCGCCGCCCAGCTGTCCGATCCCGACGAGGAGGACGACCTGCGACAACAGGAGGTCCGACTGGCCGACGCGGGGGCGCACCGCGAGTCGGCCGCGCGGGCCGCCGAGCTCCTCGAGCCGACGTCGGGCGCCGGGGAGGGCGGGGTCCTCGACCGGCTGGCCGAGGCGGCCGCCCTGCTGGCCGGGCGCGAGGCGTTCGACGAGTACCGGGAGCGGATCGGGACGTCGGCCCTCGACCTGGCCGACGTGGCCCGCGGCCTGGGCGACGTGGTGGAGAGCTGGGAGGACGATCCGGATCGACTGGCGGCGGTGCAGGAACGCCGCCGCCTCCTGTCGGACCTGCGTCGCAAGTACGGGGCCGATCTCCACGAGGTGATGGCGTTCGGCCGAGCCGCGGCCGCCCGCCTCGACGAGCTGGACAACGCCGAGGGGAGGGCGGCGCAGCTCCAGGCGGAGCGGGACGTGACGGAGAAGGAGCTGGCCGCGGCCGAAGAGGAGGTACGGTCCACCCGCACGCTGGCCGCGGCGCGCTTCGGTGCGCTGGTGGGGGAGAGGCTGGCCGAGCTGGCCATGGCCGGGGCGCGCGTGGAGATCCGGGTCGGCGCCGAGGGCACCGGCGAGCCGATCCAGATCGCACTCGGCGCCAACCTCGGGGAGGCGGTGCTGCCCCTGGCCAAAGCGGCCTCGGGAGGTGAGCTGGCCCGCGCCATGCTGGCCATCCGGCTCGTCGAGGAGAGCGGGCCGTCGACCATGGTCTTCGACGAGGTCGATGCCGGGGTGGGCGGCGCGGCCGCCCTCGCCCTCGGCGAGGCGCTGCACGAAGTGTCCCGCTCTCGCCAGGTGCTGGTGGTCACCCACCTGGCCCAGGTGGCGGCGAAGGCCGACCATCAGATCACCGTCCGCAAGGGCGAAACGGGGGGCCGGACCCTCACGTCCGCCTCGCCGGTGGCCGGCGAGGAGCGGGTGGTGGAGCTCTCCCGCATGCTATCGGGCCATCCCGACAGCGATGCGGCACGCGCCCACGCCCGAGAGCTCTTGGGGGTGTGATCCGCCACATCGGCGCGCCCGGTCGATTATCGTGAAGGGGTGCACCGATCAGTCGACGGGATCGTCGGCGCCCAGCGGGCGGCGTGAGCAAGTACATCTTCGTCACCGGAGGAGTCTCGAGCTCCCTCGGCAAAGGCCTCACCGCCTCCTCTCTCGGTCGACTCCTCAAGTGTCGTGGCCTGCGGGTCACCATGTGCAAGCTGGACCCCTACATCAACGTCGACCCGGGCACCATGAACCCGGGCGAGCACGGCGAGGTCTTCGTCACCGAGGACGGCGGCGAGACCGACCTCGACCTGGGGCACTACGAGCGGTTCATCGACGAGAACCTGCACCAGCGCTCCAACACGACGACCGGATGGATCTACCGCTCGGTGATCGAGAAGGAGCGGCGAGGTGACTTCCTCGGCCGGACCGTACAGGTCATCCCCCACGTCACCGACGAGATCAAGGAGTGGGTGCGCCAGCTGGCCGACGACGACGTAGACATCGTCATCGTGGAGATCGGCGGCACCGTGGGCGACATCGAGATCGTCCCCTTCATTGAGGCCATCCGCCAGTTCCGGCGGGACGTGGGCCGGGAGAACGTCTGCTACATGCACCTGACCCTGGTGCCCTACCTGGTGACGGGCGAGCAGAAGACCAAGCCCACCCAGCACTCCGTGACCGAGCTGCGCAGCCGCGGGATCCAGCCCGACGTGATCGTCTGCCGGAGCGACAAGCCCATTTCGGAGAACCTCAAGCGGAAGATCTCCAACCTCTGCGACGTCTCCATGGAGGCCGTGATCTCTGCGGTGGACGCACCGAGCATCTACGAGATCCCGCTCGTCCTGCGCGACCAGGGTCTCGACTCCTTCGTCTGCCGGGTCCTCGGGATCGACGAGTCGTCCCACCCGATCGAGCTGAGCCAGTGGGAGGATCTGGTGAGCCGGATCGAGTCGCTGGCGCGACGGGTCCGGATCGGCATCGTGGGCAAGTACGTCAGCATGCCGGACGCCTACATGTCGGTGGTCGAGGCGCTCCGCTCGGGTGGGTTCCACTACGGCACCGAGGTGGAGCTGGACTGGATCGACGCCGAGAAGGTGCCGGACCTGCTCGGCTCGGACCGTCTGCGGGGGTTGGACGCCATCGTGATCCCCGGCGGCTTCGGCGTGCGGGGCGTCGAGGGCATGGTGGCCGCGGCCGGCTACGCCCGCGACAACGCCATCCCCTGTCTCGGTCTCTGCCTCGGCCTGCAGGTCATGGTCATCTCGGTGGCCCGGGACTGGGCCGGGTTGGAGCGGGCCAACTCGCGCGAGTTCGACTCCCTGACGCCGCATCCGGTCATCGACCTGATGCCCGACCAGGCGTACGTGACGGACAAGGGCGGCACCATGCGGCTCGGCTCCTACCAGGCGGCCCTCCTGCCCGGTTCGGAGGTGGCCCGGGCGTACGGGACCCTGGGGGTCACCGAGCGACACCGCCACCGGTTCGAATTCAACAACCGGTACCGCCACCGGCTCGAAGCGGTGGGCCTGGTTTGCTCGGGCACCTCACCCGACGGCCGCCTGGTGGAGTTCGTCGAGCTGAGCGAGCACCCGTTCTGGGTCGGCACCCAGGCCCATCCGGAGTTCAAGAGCCGGCCGGACCGCCCCCACCCGCTGTTCCGCGAGTTGGTGGCCGCGGCGCTGGACCGGGCCGAGGGGCGCGAACCGCACCTGCTCGACCTCGATCGCGTGACCTAGGCCGCCGGTGCCGGCGATCCCCACGCCTGCGTTCCGGCGGGTCTCCGAGGTCGAGCTGTTCCGGTGGTGGCTCTTCAGCCTGGGACGCACCGAGGTCCTCGATCCCGATGGCCACCCCTTCGAGCGGTTCATCATCCACCACCCGGGGGCCGTTGCCATCGTCCCCGTGGACGCCGACCGACGGGTGACGCTGGTCCGCCAGTACCGGGCCTCGGTCGACCGTACGGTGCTTGAGGCACCGGCCGGGACGCGCGACGTCGCCGGGGAGCCGCCCGAGGCCACCGCGCACCGGGAGCTGGCCGAGGAAGCGGGGCTTCGGGCCGGCTCGATGGAGCGCCTGATCGGCACCTTCAACTCGCCGGGGATCACCGATCAGTTCACCACGATCTTCTTGGCCACGGAGCTCTCGCCCTGCCCGCCCGAGCCCGCAGGGGTGGAGGAGGGGTTCATGACCGTCGAGACGATCGACTTCGACGACGTCGACTCCCTCGTGGCCGACGGCACCCTGGTGGACGAGACGACGGTGCTCGGCCTCCTGCTGGCCCGGGCCCGCCTGGACCGCATCGGGCCGGCCCCGGGGCGGTGAGCACCCCACTGCCCCGCGCCGCCGAGGAGTACCTGTCGTGGCTGGACGTCGAGCGCGGGCGCTCGCCGCGCACCCTGGCCTCGTACCGCCGTGACCTGGCGTCCTACGAGGCCTTCGTCGGCCGGGACGGCGCGTGCGCCCACATTGACGAGGCGACGCCGGCCGTCGTGGCCGCCTACGTCGCCTCCTTGCGCCGCAGTCGGAGTGGGGCAACGGTCGCCCGGGCGCTCTCGACGTTGCGGGGGTTTCACCGCTTCCTGGTCGAGGAGGGGGAGGCCCCGTTCGATCCCACCGCCGACATCCCGGGCGTGGCCGTGGCCGATCTGCTGCCCAAGGCGCTCAGCGAGGACCAGACGGGCCGGCTGCTCGGCGCGGTCGTGGGCACCGGGCCGGCCGTCCTGCGCGACCGGGCCCTGCTCGAACTGCTCTACGGCACCGGAGCGCGGGTGAGCGAGGCTGTCGGCCTCAACCTGGGCGACGTAGCCGAGGCCGTGGACGGCGGTGACCTCCCGCTGATCCGACTCCTCGGCAAGGGGGGCAAGGAACGGGTCGTCCCCCTGGGGCGCCTGGCGCTGGCGGCACTGCAGCAGTGGCTCTCGGGCGAGGGACGCCCCCACCTCGAGCCCAAGAAGTGGAGCCGGCGCAGCGACGCCGAGGCGGTCTTCCTCAACGTCCGCGGGGGTCGGCTCACACGGGTGGGGGCGTTCGGCGTGGTCAAGAAGTATGCCGGGCGGGTCGGCCTGGCCGACCGGGTGAGCCCCCACGTCCTGCGCCACTCCTGCGCCACGCACATGCTGGCTCGGGGGGCGGACATCCGCGTCGTCCAAGAACTGCTCGGCCACGCCTCCATCTCCACCACCCAGCGCTACACCAAGGTCTCGCCCGAGCACCTGCGCCGGGCCTATGAGGACGCCCATCCGCGGGCGGGCACTACGACGGGCGAGGAAGACGTAGCATGAAGAGATGCCGAACGAGGCCCCGACGGCCGAATCAGCCGATGTCGACTACGGCGCCCTGCTCCGCGCCGAGCAGTCCGGGCTCCAGGCCGAGCTGAAAGAACTCGGGTTCGCCAACCAGGGCGACACCGGCTTGAACTACGACTCCAACTTCGCCGACTCCAGCCAGGTGACGGCCGAGCGGGGCGAGGCGGAGCGACTGGCCGCCGAGCTCCGCGACGCGCTGGACGAGGTCGACGCCGCGCTGGCCCGTCTCAGCGCCGGGACCTACGGCGTCTGCCAGGCCTGCGGCAAGCCCATCGGCGCCGCCCGCCTCGAGGCCATGCCGGCGGCGCGCTTCTGCATCAACGACGCCGCCAGA
>Ga0302229_10003738_pt1 | contig 10538 bp, 10 predicted proteins | sample II_Palsa_N1_3_FD_193518 | JGI IMG/M metagenome (GOLD analysis project Ga0302229, IMG submission 193518) | Peat permafrost microbial communities from Stordalen Mire near Abisko, Sweden - II_Palsa_N1_3 | ecosystem: Environmental > Terrestrial > Soil > Palsa > Peat permafrost | place: Sweden...
GCGGCCGAACTGGAAGGACGCGTGCGAGGACGCCCGCCCGTATCCGTACCGACCGTAGAGCGGCGTCTCCGAGGCCCACAGGGCCGCGATCGGCTCGTCGCCCCTGGCTGCGATGTCCGCGATCTGACGCTGCATCAGCGAGCGAAGGATGCCGCGCCGCCGGTGGGTCGGGAGCACCGAGACGGCCGACACGCCGGCCACCGGGAACACCGCGCCCGGCACCGCCATCTGGAAGCTGTAGACGCCCGCGGTGCCGACCAGTCCGCCGCGCCCGGCGGGCAGCGCCGGGTCGAACGCCGCCAGTGACCGTTCCGCCTCGAACTGCCTGCGCAGCCGGGGCCACCGTGCGGCCGGCGCCGGGCCGGAGTTGAACGAATGATCATGAACGCGGCGAAATGCGGCGTACTCGTCATCAGAGATAGGACGGATCGCGTGCTGGTCTGCCATGATGGACTTCTTATCCCGCTGGGCCCGCTGGACGCGAATCTTTTTCGCTGACCGCGTCGGCAGGGTGCGACACGACGGGAGTAGGAGCGGTGGACGGCGTGCGAGACCGGCGATCTGCGGATAATCTGCGCGGGTCATGAGAGTTCCGGCACCTATGTCTGCAGCGCGCGCCTCCGCGCGCTCGCTGCAGCGCGCCGGCAACTGGTTCAACGATCTGGCCAGGCACCAGTTCATCACCAGGAACCGCCGGGTCGCGGTCGGACTCACGGCGATCTCGATCGCTATCGCCGTGCTCGCGGTGCAACTGTCCGACCGCTGGTTCTCGCCCGGCGAGATGATCCTGCCGCTGCTGGTCGGCGGCCTCCTGTTGTGGCCGAGGGCGCTGCGCATCCTGATTGTCGTCGTCGCGGCCGGCCTGATCTACGACGTCGTCGAGGACCGGGCCGGACCCGGCATCGTGCTGACGATCGCGGCGATCGCCTACTTCGCCGACGTGCTCTCCAACACCCGGGGCAAGCTCGGCACCAGGGGCATGCGGGCGGACCGGATGATGATCGAGCTGCGGGACCGCATCCGCGCCCAGGGCACGCTGCCCGAGCTGGGCGATGGCTGGGGGTCGACGGTGGTGCTCCGCCCGGCCGGCGGCTCCTCGTTCGGCGGCGACTTCGTCGTGTCCTACAGCGACGGCAAGACGCTCGAGGTGGCGCTGGTCGACGTGTCGGGCAAAGGGATGGACGCCGCCACCCGGGCGCTGCTGCTGTCCGGCGCCTTCGGCGGCGTGCTCGGCTCGGTGCCGAGGGAGCAGTTCCTGCCCGCGGCCAACGCCTACCTGCGCCGGGGGAACTCCGACGAGGGGTTCGTGACCGCCGTCCACCTGTCGATCGACCTCGCCTCGGGCGAGTACACGCTCTACTCGGCCGGGCACCCGCCGGCCGCCAGGTTCGACGCCAACACCGGCCAGTGGCGGACGAGCAGCGCCCGCGGGATCGTGCTCGGCGTCGTCGCCGACCTGGCCGCCGTCCCCGACGTGCCCGACGAGGGAGTGCTGCGCCGCGGCGACGCGATCATGCTTTACACCGACGGCCTGGTCGAGGCGCCGCGCAAGGACATCGACGAGGGCATCGAGCGCCTCCTGGGAGAGGCTCAGCGCCTGGTCATCGACGGCTTCAGGAAGGGCGCACCGGACCTAGTCACGACCATGCAGCGCACCGTCAACAGCGGCGACGACTGCGCCCTGGTCATCATCTGGCGGTCCTGAGCTCTGCTGGTCTCCGCTATCCGCGAGATCAGCGCCATTCGGCCTCATTCGCCTGGGACCTTGGCCTGTGATGGGGGACCGGGGGAGCCTAGAGTGGAGGTGGACCATGGACACGTTCGCAAGAACGATCTCGGGCCACAGGAAAGAGGCAGGGTTACCGTGGAGAGCCCAGCAGGGGATGCAAAGCCGGGCGGCGAGGCGGCGAAGCCAATCGCGGTGTTCTTGCTCGATGACCATGAGATCGTCCGTGCTGGGGTCCGTGACCTGCTGGAGACCGACCCGGGCATCGTGGTAGTCGGCGAGGCGGGCACCGCGGCCTCGGCGCTTGCCCGCATCCCGGCGCTCCGCCCTGACGTGGCGATTCTCGATGTGCGGCTGCCCGACGGGGACGGGGTGACGGTCTGCCGGGACATCCGCTCCCAGATGCCGGAAGTGGCATGCCTGATGCTCACATCGTTCAGTGACGAGGAAGCGCTGCTCGACGCGGTCATGGCGGGCGCCGCCGGTTACATGTTGAAGCAGATTCGCGGCCTCGACCTGGTCAAGGCGGTGCGCACGCTCGCGGCCGGCCAGTCGATGCTGGACCCGATGGCGGCCGGTCAGCTGATGGCCAGGCTGCGGGACAAGCAGCCGAAGCACGATCCGCTGGCAGGATTGACCGCGCAGGAGCGCAAGATCCTGGAGCTGATCGGCGAAGGGCTGACCAACCGGCAGATCGGCGAGCGGCTGTTCCTGGCCGAGAAGACGGTGAAGAATTACGTGTCCGCGCTCTACGCCAAACTGGGCATGGAACGCCGCGCGCAGGCCGCCGCCCTCTCGGCCCGCATTTTCGCGGACCCCGTACCGCGTGACTGAGCGGCGCTGACCGATGGCAGGTGAGCACGGGACGACGGCAGGCGGGGCGGGCGCGGCGGAGGCAGCTGGCGGGTTGGCCTTTCCCGACATGCCGCGGCTGGAGCTTGATGAGCTGCTGGTGCAGTTGGTGGACCGGGCTGGCGACGTGCTGGCCGCGCAGGGGCGGCTGCGGGGACTGCTGCGCGCCAATGCCCTGGTAGCGGGCGAGCTGAGCCTGCCGGTGGTGCTGCGGCAGATCGTCGGCGCGGCCCGGGACCTTCTCGGCGCCCGGTACGCGGCGCTCGGCGTGCTCGGGCGCGACGGGGAGCTTGAGCAGTTCGTGCACGCTGGCATGGACGACGACCTGGTGGCGAAGATCGGCGAGCTGCCCCGCGGCCGGGGGATCCTCGGTCTGCTGATCAGCGATCCGGCGCCGATCCGGCTGGCCAGCCTGAGCGATCATCCCGCGGCGGCCGGGTTCCCGCCGGGGCACCCGCCGATGGGCAGCTTCCTCGGCGTCCCGGTCCGGATCGGGGAGGACGTCTTCGGCAACCTGTACCTGACCGAGCGCGTCGCGGGCGGGCAGTTCACCGCCGACGACGAGCAGCTGGCGATCGCGCTCGCCGCCGCCGCCGGCGCGGCGATCGCGAACGCCCGGCGGTACGCAGAATCGGAGCAGCGCCGCCGCTGGCTCGACGCCTCCGCCCAGCTGACGCCGCTGCTGCTGGCCGGGGACCGGGAACAGCCGCACGCCCTGATCGCCGGGCACGCCGCAGCCGCCACTGACGCGGACCTCGCCGTCTTGACCGTGCTCGGTGACCCAGGCGAGGTGATCGTGACGGGCGCCGCCGGCCCGCTGGCGGCGGGACTGATGAACCGCACGGGGCCGCTGGCCGGCTCGCTGGCCGGTCAGGTGATCTCCAGCGGCAAGCCAAGCCTGGTCACCGGCGACCGCCTCCAGGTAGCGGCCACGGCGCTCGGCGCCGGGATCGGCCCGCTGATCGCCGTCCCGCTGGCGGCAGGCGAGCGGGTCCTCGGCGCGCTGCTGCTGGGACGGACGGCCGCGCGCCCCGGGTTCACCGAGTCTGACCTGGGCATGGCCGCGTCCTTCGCCGCCCACGCCGCCGTGGCCATGGAACTCGCCCGGGCCCGGGCCGACCAGATCCTGCTGGCCCAGGCGGAAGACCACGAGCGCATCGCGGGCGACCTGCACGACCACGTCATCCAGGAACTATTCGCCCTCGGCATGAAACTCCAGAGTCACGCCGCCCGCAGCGACCCGGCCACCGCCGCGCGGGTCAACGGCTACATCGACACCCTCGATGAGATCATCAAGAAGATCCGCGCCAGCATTTTCGGCCTCCAGCAGCCCCGACAGCCCACCGTCAGCCTGCAAGCCCGGGTCTTGGAGATCATCGACGAACACGCCCCGCAGCTCGGCTTGACCGCCGGCGCCAGCTTCGTCGGCGCGCCCGGCCCCGGCGTCGACGAGACGCTCGCCCACGACATCCTGGCCGTGACCCGCGAGGCCCTGTCCAATTGCGCCCGCCACGCCCACGCCACCGCCGTCTCCGTTGCCCTGACCGTCCACGACGGGCTGATCACGCTCGACATCACCGACAACGGCCGCGGCCTGGGCGCCCCCACCAGGTCCAGTGGCCTGGCCAGCATGCGCCGCCGCGCGGAAAACAACGGCGGCGACTTCCAGATCACGTCGCCCCCCGGCGGAGGCACCCGGCTGACTTGGACCGCCCGGTTCAGTCATTGAGTGATGCATCCCCGGTGATGCAGCGGGCGCCTGGACCTCGGGCCTGCCGTCCAGGTCGACGGGTTCAGCGGGGGCGCCGGTCTTGGAGCGCGGCGATGAGCGCGAGGCGCACCTGCTCGACGACCGCGGCGGGCCGGTCGCGGGTGAGGGAGGCTTCAGCGGCGGCGAGATCGGCGGCGAGTGGTCCGTCACGGAAGACGTCGGCTACCCAGTGGGAGAAGTCGTGGCCGAGGCAGTGGTGGCGAAGGACGCCCTCGTCGCAGGCTGCCAGCTCGGCCTCCAGCTCGGCCAGGTTGACGGCGATGGCCCCGGTGGGGGTGCCTGGCTCGGTCCTGAAGTGGAACCGGTGGGCGGGCTCCACGCCTGCCTGTTCGTATTTGTGCTGGTGGCGCAGGTGAGCGGTTACCCGAGCCCCCACCGTGAAGGCCACTGCCTGGCGGGGATGCTGTCGCCAGGCCAGCACGGCCCGCCCGGGTGGGCCGTCCAGGAGCCTGGCGATGTCGGCCCGGGGCATGCCCGCAACCGCTGCCGTGAGATCGACGAGCTCGCTGTCGAGGCTATGTGAGCCCAGTGCGAGCACGGCGTCGAGGGAGGCGAGGGCGTCGGCCGACAGTTCACCGGGCTTCCACGTGATGAGCAGGTAACCCTTGGCGGCCGGGTCGAACATGCCGCGCGCGGCGCCGGTCGGGCCGACCGGCCCGTGGGCTTCGTCCATCGCCACCCACTGCGGCAGGCCGGTCACGACGCGGTGAGCTTCGATTTCGCCCGCCAGGCGGGCCGAGTAGCTGGCCTGGCCGTCCGCGTCGAGGTGGGACACGTCGACGACCACGGAGGAGTAGCCGTTGCGGAGCAGGCCCACTATGTCGGCTGGGTCGGCGAGACGGTCCTCCTGTCCTCCGGTTACGAACACACCGTGCAGTTTGCCCAGCCCCCGGTGATCGCCTTCAGGGTCGAAGACGATCAGGGAGTAGCCGAGTTGAACTAGCTGTTCCAGGACCAGCCCGGCTAGGTACGATTTGCCGTCTCCGGTGCCGCCGCAGATAGCGAGGTTGAGCTGCGAGGCTGGCAGCAGCACCCGCTGGCCGAGGTCGTCCGTTCCCAGGACGAGCTGCCAGCGGCGGGGATGCACGTAGCCGCGCCCGGCCAGCAGCGGCCCCCGGAGCAGTTCGGCCACGCCCTGGCCGTCCGGCGAAGACAGCACCACGTCCGCATGCGCGCGGATGGCGTCGACCGCGTTGGCGACGGCTACCCCGATCTCGCAGGCGTCGAGCAGGCTGTAGTCGTTCTCGGCATCGCCGACGCCGATCGCGTTGTGCCGCGACAAGCCCATGTCAGAGAGCGCCTCGGTCAGGCCGGCGCCCTTCGTCACCCCGGCTGGCAGGATCATCAGCTCGCCTCGGTTGCGGACGAGCCGGCAGTCCAGGCCGAGCTCGCGGATCACCTCAGAGGCGGCCGGCTCGTCCGCGGCGGCGCAGGCGACCAGCACCTGACCGGAGCGGTGCGCGACCCCTCGCGCGTGCAGCCGGGCGCTCACGGAGCGGTCGACGGGGGCGGCCAGCAGCCGGACGCCGGCCCGGGTGGCCAGCACGGCGCCGTTTTCCGCCACGATCGCGTCGACATGGTCCCAGGCGTCAGGGAACACAGCCTGCAACTCGCTCATGATCCGCCCGGTGACCACGATCACCCGGAGCTGCCGGGCGCGAGCCTCGGCCAGCGCGGCGAGCGTGTCCGGCTTCACCCGACCGTCAGCCAGGGTGCCGTCGTAGTCGAGCGCGACCGCCCGGAAATAAGCAGGCGCGTGCGAGGTCATGTCACGTGACCTTCGGGTAGCTGAGCCGGTCGCGCACGGCGACGACGCCCTCAACATGACGGGCGGCTTCGATGATGTCGCGGCTGACCACGGTGCTTTCCGCGGTTCCCTCGATGGTGACGATACCGTCCGTGACGCTAACGGTGAAGCGGGCGGGGTCGCACCGGAACATGCCCAGGATGAGGTCCTGGACGATCTCGTGCTGTATGTCCGCGTCCGGCCGGCTGTACACACTCAGCACGTCGGCGCGGGTCACGATGCCGATCAGGGTTCCGTCGTCGCTGGTGACCGGGAGCCGCTTGACCCGCCGCGAGTACATCAGCCGGGCCGCCTGGGTGACCGGCTCGTCAGGGCCGATCGTTACCGGTGGCGTGGTCATCAGCTCGGCTGCGGTGACCGCGCTGGCCCGCGCGTGCTCGCGTTGCGACATCATGCTCTGGGACACCCCGGGCACGGCGCCCTCGAGTGCCTCCTTGGTCAGCAGGTCGGACTCGGAGACGACCCCGATGACCTTGTTGTGGTCGTCGAGCACGGGGAACGCGCTGACTCGCTGCTCGCGCAGCATGGCCGCCATGTCCTTGTACGAGGCGCCTTGCCTGACGGCGATCACGTGGGTGCTCATGACGTCCCTGATGGTGGATTTCATGGCTGTTGCCTTCCGTTCGGGCGCGTGTCTGAATGCTGACCCGCTTCTTCACCTTCGACGCTATGCGCGCTGCGCGTCGGACGTCAGGGGCGAACGTCCCGTGCACAGGTCGTGGCAGAAGCCCTGCCGATTCGGGACCTTGGGCTCTCGGCAGACGGGGCGGCGGCGGGCATCCTGCTTGTCATGGATACCGATAGCCCGGCGCTCGAAAACCTGTCGCCAGATGAGTGCATGCGGCTGATGGGCTCGGTGGCCGTAGGCCGGATCGTGTATTCCCGGCAGGCGCTGCCCGCGGTCGAGCTCGTCAACTTCGCGCTCGTCGACGGCGACATCGTCATCAGGACGAGTGCCGAGGGAAAGCTCGCGGCCGCGACTCGCGGCGCCGTCGTTGCGTTCGAGGCCGACACCGTCGACATCGACGGGCACGCCGACTGGAGCGTGACCATCGTCGGGCAGGCGCGAGCAGTATCCGACGCCGAGGAGATCGGCCGTCTGGGGCGAGTCGCGCTGACGTCATGGGTTCCGGGGTCTGGCGGCCATTTCATCCGCATCTCGCCGGCGATCGTGAACGGGCGGCGCGTTTGCGACCAGCCGCTCCCTCGGCCTTAGCGCCTAGAGAGCGAAGGCGCCTTTCGAGATCGATTTCGGGCTGCGCGGGCCATGAATAAAGCTGAGCCGATACTGGACGTCGCAGCAGGCAATTTGGTGGCATTTAAAAGGGACAAGGCATGCGGTCACTGCTCGTACTGCATCGACGGCTGGGAGACGCTGTGCGAGTCGCAGGAGAACAGCGGCTACTCGGTCGACGGCGCCTGGGCCGAGTACGCGGTTGCCTTCGACAGCCACGTCGTCACGGTTCCCGAGGCCGTGTCCTCCCTCGACGCCGCGCCGCTCGCGTGCGCCGGGGTCACCACGTTCCATCGTGGCACCCGCAAGGACCTCGCCGACGTGTTCGCGCTGCATGCCGCGGGACGCACCAAGGTCATCGCGCAGGAACGCCACCTTGATGACGTCAACCTCTGCATCGAAGAGGTGCTCTCGGGCCAGGTGCCCGCCCGCCTGGTCTTCACCTTCTGACCGGCAGGCATGTCCGTTCGGGAAAAAGATTTTAGAGCTTTTTTCCGAACGGACCCTGGTTTCTCCTGTCCGCAAGACCTGCTAGCCACTCTGTTGATAACTAATTTAGACTTGAATCCTCATTGGCGCCATCTGCTTGAGCTGCCATTTGACGCGACCGCCGAGCTAGATGCGCTTCGTGACGCTGAATTGCCGCTAGAGCTGCTGGAGGTCCTGCAGCGAGAAGCAGCGACGCAGTGACGGTGGCGACGGCTTCCAGCTTGTTCTTTGATGATGCGGAATACATGGCGGTACCTCGCTTGCGTCGGAACATGTAACTCCCATCCCACGCCGACCGCGGTGCTTGTCATAGGGGCGTTGGTCCCGCCGGGCGAAGGCGAAAGTAATCTTCCGCGGGCCGTCACATCAGGCAAGCGCGGCGATTAGGGCCGAAGGGCCCGCCGGAGTGGTGACGTCCGGCCATGATGCTGGCGCGGGCGCGGCGGAAGACTCATGTCTGACAGTTCAACCAGAGCGGACCGGACCGACATCGGCCCGCCTCACAAGGAGGCATTACGATGCGCCGCTTTTCATCCCGTATCTGGCTCGCCGCGGCGAGCGCCGCCCTGGCGGCGGTGCTGCTGATCGCCGGCGGCCTGGCGCTGTGGGGCTCGGCCTACGTGCACAACACCGTGCGGGGCCAGCTCGCGTCCCAGCAGATCTTCTTCCCCCCGGCCAGCGCGTTCGCGCACGCCAAGGCCGGCACCGAGATCACGCCCAGCATGATCCCGTCCGTCAGCCAGTACGCGGGCCAGCAGATGCTCACCGGCCAGCAGGCCGAGGCCTACGCCGACCACTTCATCGCCGTCCACATCCAGAACATGGGCGCCGGCAAGACCTACTCCCAGCTGTCGGCCGAGTCGATCGCCCAGCCGAATAACGCCAAGCTCGCCGCCACCGTGGGCACCGTCTTCAAGGGCGAGACCCTGCGGTCCATGCTGCTGAACGCCTACGGCTGGTGGAAGGTCTCCCAGATCGTCTACATCGTCTCGCTGGTCCTGTTCGGCCTCGGCGCCCTGGCCGGCCTCGCCGCCGCCTCCCTGCTCGCCTTCGGCCGCCGCCCCCGCAGCGCCGCCCCGGTGACCCAGCCCGGCGACCACGAGAGCATCACCCCGGCCGCGACCGCGTAAGCAGCCCGCGACCGAAAACCCCAACCCGCACCACAACCACCACAACGGAAAGACCCCCGGCCCGCGCCCGCAAAGACGCCACCGGGGGTCATTCCGTGCAGAGCCGACGATGGCGCCTTCAGGCGCCGGCGTCACTGTCGGGACCGGGTCGCTGGCCTAGCCACTGCGCGTAGGACCGGGATTCGTCCAGGTCTAGTTCGACGCCATCGGGCAGGGCGTGGGCGAACACGAGCGCAGCGGCGGCCTCGAGCGTGCCGCGCAGCGGGCCGACGGGGCCGGTCGCCTCGAAGCCCAGGGTCCACCAGTGCTGGCTGTTCGCGCGGACCGTGGTGAGTTCTACCTCGCACTGCGGCTGCTGGCGCAGCCCGGGGGCGCGCGCCACGATCTGCCCGCTGGCCGGTGAGAACAAGCTGATGCGCCGTCTCTTGTGGACCGGACTCCAGTCGGCTGTGTCGGGGATGTTGGGGCTGATCGGGCTGCAGGGGAACGACCACTTCTGCCAGGACTCCATGTGGCCGCGGGCCCGGCCCGGCACCTGGAGGATCCCCGGGCTGCCGCCGTAGACCTTTACCTCCAGTGCCCTGCTTCCGCGGATCTTCACCGACAGCTCGCGCAACGGCGGATGCAGCAGGTAGGTGTCCCGGCGTGTCTCCGTCACGGCCGGGAACCGCCCGAACCACCGGGCCACCGCGGCCTCCAGTTGGCCCGGGAAGATCCACCGCACCTCCAGGCTGCGGAGTCCTTCGATGACCGGGCTCTCAGGCGGGACAGCAGTCATTGCCTTCCGCTCCTGACGGCGTCGGCCGGCCGGGATCCTACAGGTCGGGTTCGGCGGTGAGCCGTCCCGAGGCGACAGCGTCGACGAGCTCCTTGTGGTCGCGTTCGTTCTGGTCGGCGTACGCGCTCGCGAACTGGGTGATGGCCTTGTCGAAGACGTCGGAGCTGCCGAGGTAGGCGGCGATGGCGATCCGGTCGCCGGAGCGCGCGTGCGCGCGGGCCAGCGTCCACCCGCAGGTCTGCGCGTAGATCCGCATGCCGCGGGGCACCAGGCCCTCGATTGCGATGGAGTATTTCCAGTCCCGCAGCTGGCGGACGTAAAAGTCGCGCTGCTTTCCGTCCATGCCGGCCTCGGCCCGCTGCCAGCCCAGGAAGATATCGCTGGATGCCTGCATCAGCCGCTGCCCGGCGACGACCCGCTGGCCCATGTTGGCGTACTTGCTGGCCCCCACGAAGCGGCCGAGCATCAAGACGATCCAGCAGCGGGTTCCGACGCTGCCCACGCCGACGACCTTGCGGGCCATGTCGGCGTACTCGTACTCCTCGAGCAGGTACCGGCGGTCGGTTTCCAGCGTCCGCTGGTACTTGGCGAGCAGGTCCTGGATCTGCTCCGCGAAGGTCTCCTGGTCCATCTGCTTAGGCAGCAGGTCCGTGATCGGGACGATCAGCGGCGGGTCGGCGATGATCCGCGGCCGGCCATCGACAAGGCGGGTCAGCTTGCCCACTTCCTGCATGCTGTCCCTGGTTCGCGC
>Ga0302229_10003754_pt1 | contig 10514 bp, 8 predicted proteins | sample II_Palsa_N1_3_FD_193518 | JGI IMG/M metagenome (GOLD analysis project Ga0302229, IMG submission 193518) | Peat permafrost microbial communities from Stordalen Mire near Abisko, Sweden - II_Palsa_N1_3 | ecosystem: Environmental > Terrestrial > Soil > Palsa > Peat permafrost | place: Sweden...
GAAACAATGATGATGCCGCATTCTAGCGCCCGGCCCGGGCTCGTGCGATCGGGCCCTCGTCCATTGCTGCAGGTGCGACGCAATTTCACCGCACAGCCGCAGCATGTCTCTACAATGAGCGCTTTTGCGTGACGCGCCATGCGGTCCCGACACATCGGAGCGCAGCGCGGCAAGCACAAGAGGTTGCGCCCTCGCGCAGGAGCTTTGCTGCGCGGCCGGTGCGCGCCCCTTAAACGCCCTACATGAGCACGGCGCGCCTCGCACCGTGCTTCAGCCGTGATCTTTAGGTTTATTCGCCCGTTCATGACGCACGTTTCTTTGACTTCTCTCGTACGCCGCCTCGCGCCGTACGCCCCCTGGTCTGTCACGTCTTCCACGTCTGCCGCTTCCGCTACCTCTGCCACGCCTGCTCCGGCGCACTCCTCGCGTCGCCTTGCCGCCCCGGCCGCCGCCCGCAAAAGCGGCTCGCTACGCAGCGCCGCCGTGCTGCTCGCGTGTGCCGCGCTCGCCTGCGCCGCCGCTCCGGCGCAAGCCCGCGTCAAGGCCAAGCATCCCTTAGTCAACGTCAGTACCGTCCTGCCGCCCACCGTCATGGCCGGTCTCGTGCGTGCCCACGTGCCGCTGTCCGCGATCAGCGTGGTGATCGAAAAAGTCGGCGACCGCACGCCGATCGTGGCACTGAACGCCGGCAAGCCGATGATGCCCGCCTCGACGATGAAACTCGTCACCACCTACTCGGGCCTGTCGATCCTCGGGCCCGACTTTCGCTGGCGGACAACCGCCTATGCGGACGGCAGTCTCGACGCCAACGGCATCCTGCACGGCAATCTGTACATCCAGGGCACGGGCGACCCGAAGCTCGTGCCCGAAGAACTGATCGACCTCGTGCAGAAAATCCGCAAGGCCGGCATCAACGGCATCGACGGCGCGCTGGTGCTCGACAAGCGCTATTTCGACCCGTCGACGCGCGACCTGCCGCCGTTCGACGACGACACCACCGCCCCCTACAACGTGGGCCCCGATCCGCTGCTGTACGCTTTCAAATCGCTATCGTTCACGCTCACGCCGTCGCCCGACGGCAAGGTGGCCGTCGACGTGATCCCCGCCCTCGCGCAACTGCAGATCGACGACCAGTTGCATGCCACAGGCGGCCCGTGCCGCGGCGAATTGCCCACCCCGGCCGTGACGCCGCAGCCGAACGGCACGGTGGTCGCGTCGTTTGCCGGCGACTATGCCGAACGCTGCGGGCCACGCACTCTCAATGTGGCGGTGCTCGATCACTCGACCTTCTTTGCAGGCGGCTTCCTCGCGCTGTGGGAGCAAACCGGCGGCACCTTCAAGGGCGCGACCCGCGAAGGTCCGGTGCCGCTCGAAGCGCGCCTCGTCGCCACGCATGAAGGCCCGATGCTCTCCGACATCGTTCGCGACATCAACAAGTTCAGCAACAACACGATGGCGCGCAACCTGTTCCTGACAATCGGCGCGGTCACCAGCAAACCGCCCGCGACGCCGGACAAATCCGCGCATGCGATCGAAGCATTCCTCGAGAAGAGCGGTCTGAACATGGAATACCTGTCGCTCGACAACGGTTCGGGTCTGTCGCGCGACGAGCACATTACGGCGCTCTCGCTGGCGGATCTGTTGCAGGCGGCCAACGCGAGCCCGGTCGCGCAGGTGTTCGTCGACTCCCTGCCGGTGGCGGGCGTCGACGGCACCATGCGCAACCGGCTGACCTCGCAACCGGTGGGCGGCAATGCGCACATCAAGACCGGCACGTTGCGCGACGTACGGGCGATCGCCGGCTACGTGGCATCCGCGGATGGCGTGAGTTACGTGGTGGTCAGCATCATCAACGACCCGCACTCGGAGGCCGCGCGCGCGGCACACGACGCGCTGCTCGAATGGGTCTATCAGGGGCCATCTCAACCGATGCAGGAAGTGGCGGAGGAACCGCGCAGTCAGCCCAGGAAAAACCCGCACAAGCGTTCGCAGCATTGAGGATTCCTTCTAGCGAAGCCATGCGCGACTAGCCGCAGAGCGTGTACGCTTGCGGGCAGTGTTTGAGGCGCGCGTGAAACGCACCACGGCGCGCGCCGGCCGCGCGCCAACGGTGGCCGCGTTGCCGGTTCAAACAATAACGACAACGCCCGCTGCGGCATTCGCAGCGGTCAGGGACCACGGAGGAAGACGTCCATGCAATTCGATGCCGAATTGCTGCTGCTCGCCATGGGACCCGTCTTCCTTGCATGTATCGGCTGGGAGGCGTGGCACCTGCATGGCACGCGTCCCGAGGCGCGCCTCTACAGTTGGCGAGACACGCTGTGCAACGCCGCGCTCGCGCTGCTGCAGCAGGCCGCCGACAAGATCGCGTGGCTCGCGATCATCCCCGTCTATGCGTATTGCTTCGATCACTTCCGTGTCTATACGTGGCAGGCGAGTTGGGTGTCGTTCGTTGTGCTGTTTGTCGCGCAAGACCTGCTCTACTACGTGTTTCACCGCTGCAGTCATTGCGTCCGGTGGCTGTGGGCCGCGCATGTGGTGCATCACTCATCGGAGCGGATGAATTTTTCGACCGCCTTCCGGCAGAGCCTGATGTACCCGATCGCCGGCATGTGGGTGTTCTGGATTCCGCTCGCCATACTCGGTTTTCCGCCGAAGCAGATTGTCGCCATCGTGCTGATCAATCTCGGCTTTCAGTTTTTCGTGCATACACAGGCCATCGGCAAGCTCGGCTGGCTCGAATACGTGCTGAATACGCCGTCGATCCATCGCGTTCATCATGCGCGCAACGACCGCTATATCGACCGTAACTACGCCGGCGTGCTGGTGATCTGGGACCGGCTGTTCGGCAGCTACGTGGACGAGGACCCGCACGACGCGCCGGTCTACGGCATCGTCGAGCCGCTCTACACCTACAACCCGCTGAAGGCGACGTTTCACGAATGGGCTTCGATGGGCGCCGACTTCCTGCGCGCACAAGGTTGGCGCAACAAGCTGAGCGCGCTGTTCGCGCCGCCTGCGTGGGCCGCGGCGTATCACGCATCACTCGGCGGCACGCACACCGCGCGCTCTGAAACCCGCGACACTGACGGCGCGCGTTCGGGCACGACGAATGCGTACGGCAATGAGGCCGTCAATGTAGCCACTCATGCGGATGCGCTGGACAACCAGGCATCGGCAAGCAACCCGGCCGCGTTTCAAACGCCACGCAGACCGGGGAAGATTCTGTAAGCTGTCGTCACGCCGCCGACGCGGTGGGCGCCGCCTGCATCACATGGCAAAAAAGGCCACACATACGAGGAGATGAAGTCAACATGAAACAACAGGGAATGAAACATCGGGGACTGGTGCGCCTAACGCAAGTCGCGATCGCCAGCGCAGCCTTCGCCATGCTCGCGGCCTGCGGCGGCGGCAGCAGCAATAACAGCTCCAGCAGCGCCACGCCGGCGGGCGGTGTGAATCTGCAGGTCGTGTCGTTCGGCGACAGCCTCTCGGATGTGGGCACCTATTCGCCGGTCATCGGGGCGGACTTCGGTGGCGGCCGCTTCACGACCAATCCGGGTGAAATCTGGACGCAAAAGGTTGCGGAATACTACGGCGGCACCTTGACGCCGGCCTACCTGGGCGGCTTCGGACAACCGCTGGCGGCAACGGGCGGCCTGGGTTATGCGCAGGGTGGCTCGGACGTCGTCAACGTCGAAGGTGAAGGCTGGGCGCCGAACAACCTGGCGGCGACGACAGTGCCGGTGACAACCCAGGTGTCGCAATACCTGAGCGCCCATGGGAGCTTCAACGCGAACCAGCTCGTGCTGGTCAACGGCGGCGCAAACGACATCTTTCAGTTCGCGACCACCGCCAATCTGACGGCGCTCGGCGGTGCCCTGCAGACGCAATACCCGTTGGCCGTGGCGGCCGGCCAACTGCCCAACACGCAGGCAGGCCAGGTGGAGTTCGTCGCCAACTACCTGCAGACGAACAACACCCAGGTCGCGGCGGCCGCTGTGGCGCTCGCGACACAAGTCGAGACTATCGTCAAGTCGGGCGCGACGCACGTGGTGCTGATGACCATCCCTGACATCGGCCAGACGCCGCTCGGCGTCGCCGCGAACGTCCAAACGCCGGGCGCGGCCGCACTGCTGACCGGTATCACCGCAGCCTATAACGGGACGCTCGAGACGCTACTCGCGCCGCTGATCCAGTCCCACACCGTGATCCTTGCCGATGCGTTCACGTGGTTCGACACCGTCTTGCTGCCGAACTATCAGTCGCTCGGTTTCACGGTGTCGAACACGGGTACGGCGTGTAACCTGACGTCGATGGCGGCCAACGCCACCGCTTACGCCACGGCGAATCCGGCCGTGCTGACCAACGGCCTGACCGCGCAAGCGTACGGGGCACAATTCGCGTCGTCGCTGTTCTGCTCGCCGGCGACTTACACGGTGGCTGGCGCGGATCAGAGCTACATCTTCGCCGACACGGTCCACCCGACGACGCATACGCATGCGCTGTTCGCGCAGTACGTCGAACAGCAGATCGCGGCGACAGGGTTGGGCAAGTAACGAGGTGAAGCGGCGGGTCATGGTGATCCGCTGCTTACTTTGTAGTGGTGAAGAAAAGCCCGGTGTGGTTGAGCCGGGCTTTTTCTTTGGCGGGGTGTCGCATGCCTGGAATTGGCATCGGGCCAATCTTCGGGCCTTACCCCTGCGCCTCGAACGCCGCCGCGGCCCGGCCGAGCCGGTCGTTCACCGCGATCCATTCGATCGTGTCGGGCAGCTTTTCGATCAGGATGCGCGTCACATTCGCGCGGTCGAGTGCACGTAGCAAGCTGTACAGCTCACGCGCGTACACATGCGGATCCTCGGGCGCTGCCATAAAGTGCACGCCGTCGGCATCCGCCCAATGGCCCGCGCGCGACACGCGCGCCACCAGCGCGACCCGTTCATTCGCCTCGCGCGCGGCCAACAAAGGCTCCAGCGCTTCGAATGGCAACAGCGCAAGCGGCGTGCGCGGCGCGTAGTGGGCCTTGAGCGTGCCGGATGCCCGCGGCGCCGTTGCATCCGAGCCATCCGGCAGACGCGGCGCTTCGCCCAGCACCTCGGCGATATCCTGAGGTGTCACACGCCCCGGACGCAGCAGCGCCGGAAAACCGCGCGACAGATCGAGGATGGTCGACTCGATGCCGACATCCGACGAGCCGCCGTCGAGCACATGGATCGTGCCGCCGAACTCGTCGCGCACGTGTTGCGCCGTGGTCGGGCTCACATGCCCGAAGCGGTTTGCCGACGGTGCGGCCACACCGCCGTGACCGCCACGCAGCGTGCTGAACGCTTCGAGGAGCGCCTGCGCCACCGGATGCGACGGACAGCGCAAACCCACCGAGTCCTGCCCACCGCTCACGGCCGCGGGGATATGCGCGGCACGCTTGAGGATCAGCGTCAGCGGGCCTGGCCAGAAGGCATCGATGAGCCGCAGTGCCTCAGGCGGGAGGTGCTCGACCCAATAACCCGGGTCGCCGTGTGGTGCGAGATGCACGATCACCGGATGATTCGCCGGCCGTCCCTTCGCAGCGTAGATACGGGCCACCGCGTCCGGGCTTTGGGCGTCGCCGCCCAGGCCGTAGACGGTTTCGGTCGGAAACGCGACGAGTTCGCCCGCGTCGAGCAACGCCGCCGCGTGCTCGATTTGCGCGGCCTCGGCAGCGGCCCTGGCGGCGTCAGCAGGTTTGGCTTGATCCGGCATGATGGCGAGCGCGTCAGCTCTTCAGGATATGCAGCAGCCGGGCGCAATCGCGCGCGGCGGTGCGGGCTTCGTCGAGCGTCGCTGCGGTGAAGTTGATGTGCCCCATCTTGCGTCCGGGCCGCGCCTCTTCCTTGCCGTACAGATGCAGACGCGCGGCCGGCATCGCTGCCACCTCGTGCCACGGCGGCGTGACGGCGGCACGCTTGCCGCCGTCCGGGAACCAGACATCGCCGAGGAGGTTCAGCATCACCGCCGGCGAGTGCTGGCGCGTGTCGCCAAGCGGCATGCCCGTCATCGCGCGGACCTGCTGTTCGAACTGGCTGGTTGCGCACGCATCGACCGTGTAGTGGCCGGAATTGTGCGGCCGCGGCGCCATCTCGTTAGCGACCAACGAGCCGTCTTCCAGAATAAAAAACTCCACGCACAGTACGCCGATATAGCCGAGCTTGTCGGCAATCTGCAGCGCAGCCTGTTGCGCCTGGCTGACAAGCGCCGGGCTCGCATCCGGCGCGGGCACGATGGTGTGGGACAGCACGCCGTCGCGGTGCGTGTTCTGTGCGAGCGGATAGACCACCGAGGTGCCGTTTGCACCGCGCGCGATCAGTGCCGAGACTTCGAATTTCAGCGGCAGCCGCTTTTCCAGCACGCACGGCACGCCGCCGAGCGACGCATGCGCCTCGCGCACTTCCTCGGCGTTGCGCACGCTGACCTGGCCCTTGCCGTCGTAGCCGAGCCGGGCGGTCTTCAGAATGCCGGGCAGCACGGCAGCGATCGTGGCGTCGCTAAGGGCGGCCAGCGCACCCGACGATTCGATCACGACGTGCGGCGCCACCGCGACGCCCGACTCGACGATAAAACGCTTCTCGGCGATCCGGTTCTGGGCCACGGCCACGCAACGTCCGGCCGGACTCACGAAGGTTGTGCGCGCCAGAAAATCGAGGCTCGTGGCAGGCACGTTCTCGAATTCCGTCGACACCGCCGCGCACAGGCGCGCCAGTTCGGTAAGCGACGCTTCGTCGTCGTAGGCGGCACGCAGGTGACGGTCCGCGACAGCGCCCGCCGGACTGGCTTCGTCCGGATCGAGCACGGCAACGCGATAGCCCATCGCCTGGGCGGCAAAACAGAACATGCGGCCGAGCTGGCCGCCACCAACCATGCCAAGCCATGCGCCGGGCAGAATCGGTGAAACCGGTGTGTTGTCTGGATTCATCTCAGTGGTCGGTCACGGGCGGCGCGTAGGGATACGCGCCGCACCGGGGGTCAGGCTAGGGACATCGGGATATCGTGGCGCTTACAGCGCCGGCAATACCATGGCGTGTGCCGCTTCGTTCTGGCGCACGCGGAATGCTGCGAGCGCGTTCGCGTATTCGGTCGACGTGACGCTCAGGATCGACACCGCGAACAGCGCCGCATTGGCCGCGCCCGCTTCGCCGATGGCAAACGTCGCGACCGGCACGCCCTTGGGCATCTGCACGATCGAATGCAGCGAGTCGACGCCCTTCAGGTACTTGCTCGCCACCGGCACGCCGAGCACCGGCACCGTAGTCTTGGCGGCCAGCATGCCGGGCAGGTGCGCGGCGCCGCCGGCGCCCGCGATGATCGCGCGCAGGCCGCGCTCGCGCGCGCCTTCCGCATACGCGAACATTTCGTCGGGCATCCGGTGCGCGGATACGACCTTCGCTTCATACGGTACGCCGAATTCCTGCAGGATCGCAACGGCGTGCTTCATGACTTCCCAGTCGGAACTGGACCCCATCAGCACGCCGACGAGCGGCGCCGCATGCGTGTGGGCTGTCTGTGCCGCGTGGGCAGTCTGGACTTGGCTCATCTGTGAGACTTCCTCATCTTCCTAATCTGCGCTCGCGCCGTTAAGCGAGCTTCTGCCCGGTCAGGCGCTCGAGCGCTTCCTGGTACTTCGCGGCCGTCTTCGCGACCACTTCATCGGGCAGCTTCGGCGCCGGCGGCTCTTTCTTCCACGATTGCGTTTCGAGCCAGTCGCGCACGAACTGCTTGTCGAACGACGGCGGATTGGTGCCCACCTGGTACTCGTCCGCCGGCCAGAAGCGCGACGAATCGGCAGTCAGCGCTTCGTCCATCAGGTACAGCTTGCCGTGGTTATCCAGGCCGAATTCGAATTTCGTGTCCGCAATGATGATGCCGCGCGTAGCCGCGTAATCCGCCGCTTCCTTGTACAGCTTGATCGAGATCTCGCGGATCGTGGCCGACAGTTCGGTGCCGATGCGGCGTTCCATGTCGTCGTACGTGATGTTCTCGTCGTGGTGACCCATTTCGGCCTTGGCGGCCGGCGTGAAGATCGGCTCGGGCAGCTTCTGCGCGTTTTGCAGACCCGGCGGCAGTTCCACGCCGCACACCGAACCGGTAGCCTGGTAGTCTTTCCAGCCGCTACCGGCCAGATAGCCGCGCACCACCGCCTCGACGAGGATCGGCTCCAGGCGCTTCACCACCACGGCGCGGCCCTTCACCTGCTCGGCTTCGTCCGCCGCCACCACCGACTCGGGCGCCACGCCCGTCAGATGATTCGGCACGATGTGCTTCAGCTTGTCGAACCAGAAATTGGCCATCTGGTTCAGCACGCGACCCTTGTTCGGAATCGGCTCGCCCATGATGACGTCGAACGCCGACAGACGGTCGGTAGTGACGATCAGCAACTGGTCGTTGCCCACCGCATAGTTGTCGCGGACCTTGCCGCGGCCGAGCAACGGCAGCGAGCGGAGCGTGGATTCGTAGAGGGTAGACATCGTCGTAGTTCGCTAAAAGTGGGGCAAAAATGAGACCGGAACAAAAGGGAAACGCCGTTCCCCCTATGATGCGGGAACGGCGAAACGGACCGCAACCTGGCCGGATGGCCAGGTCCGTACTGTACTGCCTGCCTAGCGGACAACCTGCGAAAGGCCGCCCGACTTGTACTTCTCCGCAATTTTATCAAGCGCGAGCGGCTTGATCTTGCCTGCCTGGCCTTCGGCGCCAAAGGCGACGAAACGGTCCACGCAGATCTTCTTCGCTGCTTCGCGCGCCGGCTTCAGGTAGTCGCGCGGGTCGAACTTGCCCGGATTTTCCGCCATATAGCGGCGGATCGCACCGGTGATCGCCAGACGCAGGTCAGTATCGATATTAACCTTGCGCACGCCGTGCTTGATACCTTCCTGAATTTCTTCGACCGGCACGCCGTAGGTTTCCTTCATGTCGCCGCCGAATTCGCGGATTTCCGCGAGCAGCTCCTGCGGCACCGACGACGAACCGTGCATCACCAGGTGGGTGTTCGGAATGCGCTGGTGAATTTCCTTGATGCGCTGAATGGACAGGATGTCGCCGGTGGGCTTCTTGCTGAACTTGTACGCGCCGTGCGAAGTGCCGATGGCGATTGCCAGGGCGTCGCACTGCGTCAGCTTGACGAAGTCGGCCGCCTGCTCCGGATCGGTCAGCAACTGCTCGCGGGTCATCTTGCCGTCCGCGCCGTGGCCGTCTTCCTTGTCGCCCTGCATCGTTTCCAGCGAGCCCAGCACGCCGAGTTCCGCTTCCACCGTCACGCCGATCGAGTGCGCCGCTTCCACCACCTTGCGCGACACGTCGACGTTGTACTCATACGATGCCACCGTCTTGCCGTCCGCTTCCAGCGAACCGTCCATCATCACGCTGCTGAAGCCGCTGCGGATGGCCGCCATGCAGACTGCCGGCGACTGGCCGTGATCCTGGTGCATCACGACCGGAATATGCGGATACGACTCAATGGCCGCTTCGATCAGATGGCGCAGGAACGGCTCGCCCGCATACTTCCGCGCGCCCGCCGACGCCTGCATGATCACCGGGGCGCCGACCTGATCCGCCGCCGCCATGATGGCCTGCACCTGCTCCAGATTGTTCACGTTGAATGCCGGAAGGCCATAACCGTTTTCGGCGGCATGGTCCAGCAGTTGACGCATTGATACGAGAGGCATGCATTACTCCTTAGATTGAAACGAATCCTGTGCCGTCGGCATCTATTTTTGACAATTTTATCGCGAAGCATGCCGCATACCCGTGAGCAGCAGGCTCGGGGCTCGCCGCGAGGCTTGCCCCAAAAGACCTGCGCTCCGCCTCTCGCGGGGTGATGCGGCTGCTTCGCCGTGCCGATCCTAAGCAGTCTTAATGCCGATCAATACGGTTCGCCGACCCGTACGATCTTCAGCGTGTTCGTTCCACCGGCCTGACCCATCGGCTCGCCGACGGTCAGCACAACCATGTCGCCGCGCGATGCGTAGCCCTTGCTCACCACCGTCTCCAGCGCCTGTTGCAAGGCGGTGTCGCGGTCGCTGCTGGTGTCCAGATGCAATGACGTCACGTTGCGGTAGATCGCCATGGCCCGCTCGCTGCCGACGCGCGGCGTGAGCGCGAAAATCGGCACATGGGTCCAGTGACGCGACATCCACAGCGCGGTCGAGCCCGATTCGGTCAGCGCGACGATCGCCTTCGCGCCGAGGTGGAACGCCGTGAACAGCGCGCCCATGGCGATGGACTGGTCGATGCGGGTGAACGTGCGGTCGAGGAAATCCTTGTCCAGCTCCGACTGCTCGGACTTCTCCGCTTCGACGCAGATCGCGGCCATCGTTTCGATGGTCTGCACCGGGTACTTGCCGGCGGCCGATTCGGCCGACAGCATCACCGCGTCCGTGCCGTCCAGCACCGCATTGGCGACGTCCGACACTTCGGCGCGGGTCGGCACCGGCGCGTAGATCATCGACTCCATCATCTGCGTGGCGGTGATCACGAACTTGTTC
>Ga0302229_10003780_pt1 | contig 10468 bp, 11 predicted proteins | sample II_Palsa_N1_3_FD_193518 | JGI IMG/M metagenome (GOLD analysis project Ga0302229, IMG submission 193518) | Peat permafrost microbial communities from Stordalen Mire near Abisko, Sweden - II_Palsa_N1_3 | ecosystem: Environmental > Terrestrial > Soil > Palsa > Peat permafrost | place: Sweden...
CGACGCGGTGGAAGCGGAACGGATCGGCCTGATCAACAAGATGGTCTCGGACGAGGAACTGAACGAGGCCGTGCTGGATATCGCGCGCACCATTGCCGACAATGCGCCGCTGTCGGTCGCCGCGTCCAAGCTGACAATCACCGAGGTGCTGAAGGATCCCGCCGACCGCGACATGGATGCGGTGCGGGAAGCCGGCAAGCTGTGCTTCGACAGCGCAGACTACAAGGAAGGTCGCAGCGCGTTCATGGAGAAGCGCCGGCCGGTGTTTACCGGACGGTAGTTGGTCCGACCCAATTTTCGCCGGGCGTGGTTTTCCGGCCGGCGCGAAAGGTCCCATCGGTCCGATCAGCTTGAAACCGCTTCAGGCTCCGACGACATCGCCGGCAACGATGCGACGCGTTGTATCCGCTGCGTGCAGGAGTAGCGCCCCATCGATGTCAAGGCCGGCGAAGCGGCCAGCCTCGACGCGGCTACCGATACGGATGCGGACTATTTCGCCCTCCGCCGGACCGCGCACGAGCCAGGCCGCGCGTGACCACGCGAATCCGTGCTCCATCCAGTGTGACAGATGCCGTTCAAGCGCCGCCAAAAGCTGTGTCAGCACTGTCACGGGTGATGCGGTGGTCGCACCAGCATCGCGCAAACACGTGATGGGGTATGGCATCGCCGCCGGCGCTTCGACGATGTTCAGCCCGATCCCGATGACAGCGGCATTGTCCTCGACGATCTCGACCAGGATGCCGGCGATCTTGGCGCCGTCGATCAGCACGTCGTTCGGCCATTTCAGCCTGGCGCGCCCGCCTTGCAGCACTGCCCCGTCCTGCAGCACCGCATCCACCGCATCCGCAACGGCCAGCCCCGCAACGAAGCCAAGCTCACTCAGGCGCACTTGCGGCAATCCTGGCCGCAACAGGACCGAGGTATACAGATTGCCCGCCGGGCTGATCCAGTCTCGCCCATGCCGGCCACGACCCTGGGTCTGCCGACTTGCCACAACCACCGTGCCATCGGGCGCCCCGTCGCGCGCACGCGCCCTCGCCTCGTCCATCGTGGAGGCCAGCACGGCGTGATGCTGCACGACGAAGCGAGGCACTATGGCAGTACCGCGATGGCGCTCATTTCGATCAGGTAGTCGGGGTGGGTGAACGCGCTGATCTCAACCATGGTCGAGGCCGGCGGTGGGTCGGGGAAGTAGCTCCGCCGCACAACGTGGATGATCGGGAAATGTGCCATGTCGCGGACATGGACATCGACCCGGCAGATGTCGGCGAGCGTGCCGCCGGCCGCCTCGACTGCGGTCTTGACGTTCTCGCAGACCTGCCGGGTTTGCGCCTCGATATCACCGACGCCGGCGATGCTGCCGTCGGCGCGGCGGGCGACCATGCCGGAGATGAACACGAGGCGACCGCGCGCCTCGACGATAATGCCCTGCGAGAAGTGGCCGCTCGGCTGGGCAAGGGCGGTCGAGGCGATTTGCTGGCGTGGCATTGGGGACCTCGTACTGGTGTCAAAACATTTGGACGGCCGGCGTCATCCAGGCAAGCCGCAATCACAGCGATCCGGTCACGCTGAGCGTCGAGGCGAATTGCGGCTCGTTCTACAGGCCAGAGGAGGCCGCCCGCCAGATGCTGATCCGCGCCGCCCCGTGGATGCGCTCGGCCAGCAATTCGGTCGACAGCGGCGATTCGTCGCGTGCCGTCTCGGCAACGATCAGGGCGCCGGGTGCGATCCATCCGCGCGCGGTCATATGCCCCAGCGCGCGTGGCACCATATCCGCCCCGTAGGGTGGATCGAGGAAGATCAGCGAACATGGTGCAGCACTGGAAGCCGCTAGCATCCCGATCGTCAGCGCGTCGGCAGCTAACACTGCGCAGCGCCGATCCGTGCCGAGCATCGCAACGTTGGCGCGCAGCGCCGCTAGCGCGGCGCGATCGTGCTCGATGAAAGTGGCGAAGGCCGCGCCGCGCGACAGCGCTTCCAACCCCAGCGCGCCGGTGCCGGCAAACAGGTCCAGCACACGCGCGCCCTCGATCGACTCGCGGCCGCCCCAAGGTGCGTGCAACAGCATGTCGAATAGCGCCTGGCGCACCCGGTCGGCGGTGGGACGCGTGGTATCGCCCGGTGGTGCCCGCAGCACACGGCCGCGCCAGGCGCCCGCGACGATGCGCATCAATCCCGCCCCATTACTCTGAGCCCATCACCTTCAGTCGGAACCTCCAGCTGGGCACCCTCAGCCGGACACCCTGGCCGCATCACCCGGACTCTTGTCGGCCTGACCTTGGGCACCCGCGCGCGATAACTGGTCGCGCAGCACCCGCGCTGGGACCTCCTCTACCGCGCCGCGCGGCAGTACGCCGAGCTGAAACGGTCCATAGGCGATGCGGATCAGTCGCGTCACCGCCAGACCGAGATGCGCCATCACGCGCCGCACCTCGCGATTGCGTCCCTCGCGCAGGCTGACGGTGACCCAGGCATTCTCGCCCTTGGTGGAATCCAAACCGGCGTCGATCTCGCCATACCGCACGCCATCGATCGTGATGCCCTTGGCCAGCGCGGCGAGGGCGGCAGGATCAGGATAGCCATGCACCCGCACCCGGTAGCGACGCAGCCAGCCGGTGGACGGCAGTTCCAGTTGGCGTGCCAGGGCGCCATCATTGGTCAGCAGCAGCAGCCCCTCGCTGTTAAGGTCCAGCCGGCCGATGCTGATCACGCGCGGCAGTGTTTCCCGGAGTTTGTCGAACACGGTTGGCCGGCCCTGCGGGTCGCGATGCGTCGTGACCAGCCCGTCCGGCTTGTGGTAGCGCCACAGCCTGGTGCGCTGCGGTATGTCCACCAATTTGCCGCCGACCAGCACGAGGTCGCCGGGGCCGACAAACGTGGCCGGGTGAGTGACGACCGCGTTGTTCAGCCGCACTTCTCCTGCGGCGATCAGCTTCTCGGCGTCGCGCCGGCTGGCGACGCCGGCGCGCGCCAGCCACTTCGCGATCCGCTCGCCGCGCTCTCCGGGCGTGTCATCCTGGGCCGTCTCGCCCCGATGGGCGCCGGGATCGGTCTTGTCCGCGGCTGTCATGCGACGACCCGCGTCATGCCCGAGCCGGGTGCGGAACGGCAGCCTGGTGACCCGCTTCGTCCGCTGGCATCCGCGGGCGGGACAGCGCGTTCTTGCTGACAAACAGCAGGCGCCGACGGAAGGCCGCCGGACTCTCAACAGTAAGCAGCACCTTCAGCGATTCGAGGCCGCCAGCGAAAAACGGTTGCCGGAGCGAAAGGCCGCAGGTCTCCGTCCAAGGCGGAACATCCAGGCCGTGGCACGTGGCCAGATGTTCCGCGGTCGCCGCCAGATAGGCATCGCGCAGATCGTCCGACGGCATCGGTTGTGCGCGCAACGATGCTTCGCGCTCGGCCGGGTTCGCGTAGAAATGATCCAGGAACTCGTGCAACGCGGCGTCAAACGCCTGCTCGCCGTTTCCGGCGCGTACCGAGACGTCGTGCAGGCTGCGAGGTCGGCGAATCGCTGCAGTCATGACTAGGAGGTCACACTCATCCGCGACACGCGGCGATGAACGCATCGAAGATGCGGCGGTCGCCGGGATCGATGAAGAACTCCGGGTGCCACTGCACGCCGAGGCAGAACCGGTAGCGCGCATCCTCCAGCCCCTCGATCACCGTGTCGGGCGCCGTGGCATTGACCACCGCGTGGGGCCCGGGCGCGCGCACCGCCTGGTGATGCGCCGAGTTCACCCGCATTTCAGTCGCGCCGACGATCCGGTGCAGCAGCGTTCCCGGCACCACTGCGACCGGATGGCCCGGCTCATGCCGCGGGTTGGGCTGCTCGTGCTCCAGCGCGCCGGCCACGCTGTCCGGAATGTGCTGGATCAATGATCCACCGAGCGCGACCGCTAGAAGCTGCTCGCCGCCGCAGATGCCCAGCACCGGCAGGTCTCGCGCCAGCGCCCCTTGCGTCAGCGCGAGCTCCGCCGCCGTGCGGCCCTCCTTCAGCGTCACCGTCGCGTGGCGATCACCCTCGCCATACAGCGCGGGGTCGACATCGAAGGCGCCGCCCGTCACCACCAGCGCGTCGATCCGGTCGAGGTAGTCGCCCGCCAAGGCCGCATCGTGCGGCAGCGCCATCGGCAGCCCGCCGGCGGCCACGATCGCGTCGGCGTAGTTCTGCCGCAGCGCATACCAGGGGTATTTCGAGTAGCCGCCGGGTTGCTCGGAATCCAGCGTCACGCCGATGATGGGTCTGGTGGACATGGGCGGTTGCTAGACCCTCCGACCGTGTCCGGGCAAGGCCGGCAGCGGTGGCTGAGCGCCCTCCGGCACGCCGATCTCGTGCGCATTGAGGGTCAGCGCGACCATGACGTAATAGCCGATCAGCGCGGTCAGCTCAACGATGCCGGCTGTGCCGTAGGCCGCCAGCACGGCCTGATACGTGGCATCGGTGGCATGGCGGTTGCGCAGCAGTTCGGTCGCGTAGTCGTGGATCGCCTGCTCGTCCGGTGCGGCGAACCGGGCGCCACCTTCTCGTAGCGTCTCGATCGACTGGGCCGAAAGTCCGGCCTTGCGTGCCTCACCTTCATGGGAAAACCACTCGAACTGGCAATCCCAATGGCGGCCGACCAGCAGGATGACGAACTCGCGCAGGCGCGGCGGCAGGGTCGAATTGAACCGGAGCACCAGGCCGAGCGCCGACCATGCCTCGGCCAGGTCGGGGCGGTGCATCGCCGCCGCCAGCGGCCCGACCGGGGGCGAGCGGCGCGGGCCGTGCATCATCGCGTCATAGACCCGGCGCTGCGCGTCGGTCATGTTGGTCTCGGACACCAGCGGGATGCGGGGCATGCGTTTCCTCCTGTCGCTTGATGCGTTGGCGCCACGATGCACCCATCCGCCGCGGCACACAGCCCCGGCGGGCGGGAACGCTGCATGACCGCGATGGCGATCGCTTTGGAGCAGGCACGACTGGCCGCCGCGCGGAATGAGGTGCCGGTTGGCGCCGTTGTGGTCGCGGCCGATGGCGTGGTGCTGTCGCATGCCGGCAATGAGGTCGAAGCGCGCAACGACTCCAGCGCACACGCGGAACTGCTGGCTCTGCGTGGCGCGGCGGCGGCGCGTGGGACGAAATTTCTAGCCGACTGCGATCTGGTGGTGACGCTGGAGCCGTGCCCGATGTGCGCCCAGGCGATCAGTCTGTTTCGCATCCGACGTCTGGTGTTCGGCGCCTACGATCCGAAGGGCGGTGGCGTCGAGCACGGCGCGCGGGTGTTCGACGCGGCGTCGTGCCACCATCGGCCCGAGGTGGTGGGCGGCGTGCGCGAGGCCGAGGCGGCGGCGCTACTGCGTACGTTCTTTCAAACGAAGCGGTAGTTGGAGGACGTTTCCTGCGCGACCCACGCGGGCCGGAGGCCAGCGCCCAGCGTATGCATTATCCGTAGCCCGGGGCATCGACCGGATCACCGAGACGCCGCTCGCACGCCGCGTCATGCCTGCATTTCGCGTCATGTTCCTGGAACGCCGGCTCAGCATGCATAGCCGAAACGATCAAGAAACGGCGCGAACACACGCGTCAACTACGCCTGCACCGAACCCGGCAGCGCACGCCATTTGCCGCTGCTTGCATCGCCGATATGGCACTCAAGGATCTGGGTGACGCGGTCCATCTTGAATGTCCAGACCGTCGTCAAGCGGGCCGGCGGCAGCTCCGCCAGGCGCTGTGCGAAACCACGCACCGCCGCGGTGCGATAGCGGTTGAAAATTGCCTCGATCGTCGCCGGTGCAGGGCGCAGCCCGAGGGTGCATGCGAGCTGCTCGATCGCCGCCCGATCGTCGAAAAACCGATCTTCATAGCGCAGCAGCGCGTGGCCCACCGACGCGAGGCGTATCGCCCTATTGCAGTCGTTGGCCAGCCAACGAACGGTGCGGTCCAACGGGGCTTTGAAACGTTGTGCCATTGATATGCACGCATCGCGCGGATCGCGCACGCTGAGGAAAACGCGTGCCTGCTCCCCTGCGAGCCAGGCATCCAACCCCTGGCTGCCATGGTGGGACTTGATCACCATGTGCCGCCCGCCGCGTGCTGCCTCGTCAGGCACCTGGCCCACCTCATCCGCGTAGAGGGCTAGGACCTGCGCTTCTCCGACAGCGGCAGCCACCATTTCACGAATCACGTTGAAGACCCAGGTCGAGGCGCTTCCATGCAGCCCGATGGTCGCGATCAGACCCGGCGGCGCATCCTCGGCGGCCACTCAGGGGGTCCTGCTCTGCGACGCCGCGTCCCGCCCGGTGCCTGATCGCGTTGCCATCGACCGCGTGGTGCCAAATCGTATCGCGAATTGCCGACCGCCGCCGCGCCCGCGTCAGCGCACCAGCGCGCGATGGCCAATGTCGTGGCGGTAGAACCCCTCCGGCCAGTCGATCGCCTCAACCGCCGCATAGGCAGAATCGCATGCCGCCTGCAGCGTGGAGCCCGTGGCGCAGACGGTCATTACACGCCCGCCAGCCGCACGAACGCGCCCGTCGACATCGGCGATCGTTCCGGCGTGAAACACCTGCACACCCGGCTTCGCCGCAGCGCTTTCAAGACCGCGGATTTCGCTGCCGTGCTCGGGTGCCTCGGGATAGCCGCGTGCCGCCATGACGACGGCGACCGCTGCGCTGTCGTGCCACCGCAGATCGAAATGCGCCAGCTCGCCGTCGTGCGCGGCCAGCAGCGCGGGCAGCAGATCGGACCGCAACCGCAGCAGCAGAACCTGGCACTCCGGATCGCCAAAACGCACGTTGAACTCGATCAGCTTCAGCCCGTCCGAGGTCAACATCAGCCCCGCGAACAGGATACCGCGGAACGGCGTGCCGCGGCGCGCCATTTCGGCCAGCGCGGGTCGTATGATGCCCTCGATCGCCGCGTGCTCCAGCGCCGGGGGAAACATCGGCGTCGGCGCATAGCACCCCATGCCGCCGGTGTTGGGACCGGTGTCCCCGTCGCCAACGCGCTTGTGGTCCTGCGCCGAACCCAGTGGCAGCGCGTGCGTCCCGTCACACAGCGCGAACAGCGAGATCTCGTCGCCGACTAGGCATTCTTCGATCACCACCGCGGCCCCGGAGTCGCCAAACACGCGCGCGTCCATCATCGCATCGATGGCTGCCAGCGCGTCCTGCTCGGTGGCGGCGACCACGACCCCCTTGCCGGCGGCCAGGCCATCCGCCTTTACCACAAGCGGCGCGCCGCGGCGGCGGACGAATTCGCGGGCGGCCTCGGCGTCCTCGAAGCGTTCCCAGCGCGGGGTCGGGATGCTGGCGGCGTCGCATATTTCCTTGGCGAATGTCTTGCTGCCCTCAAGCTGCGCGGCCGCCTGGGTGGGGCCGCAACATGCGATGCCGGCGGCCTCCATCGCATCGGTGATGCCGGCGACCAGGGGTGCCTCGGGGCCGGGGATCACCAGGTCTATCGCGTTGTCGCGCGCGAAGCTGACCAGGGCGGCGAGGTCCATGGCGCCGATTGGCACGCAGGTGGCGACCGCGGCGATACCGGGGTTGCCCGGCGCGCACCAGAGATTGGTCAACAGCGGGCTTGCCGCGATCGACCAGCACAGCGCGTGCTCGCGCCCACCTGACCCCACCACCAACACACGCACGGCGTCACCTCCAGCAGGGCAAAGGGGGAGTGTAATCGGCGCATCATCTAGCATACCCTATCGCCATGGACGAACCACGGCTCGACCCAGTCAGCAATGTCCCGGAATTCTCCGTTTCGGAGATCTCGGGGGCGGTGAAGCGTACGCTCGAGGGCAACTTCGCCCGCGTGCGTGTGCGCGGCGAGGTGACCGAGCTCAAGCGCTACCCCTCCGGCCACATCTATTTCTCGCTGAAGGACGAGGGCGCCAAACTGGCCGGCGTGGTCTGGAAGTTCGCAGTTCCCCGCCTCGGCATGCAGCCGGAGAACGGGGTCGAGGTTGTCGCGACCGGCCGCATTTCGTCGTATGGCGAGCGCTCATCATACCAGCTCATCGTCGAACGCATGGAGTATGCCGGCGCCGGCGCACTGCTGGCACGGATCGAGGCGCTGCGCCTGCGCCTGGCCGCCGAGGGCCTGTTCGACGCGGCCCGCAAGCGCGTGCTGCCGGGGCTGCCCTCGGTGATCGGTGTGGTAACCAGCGAGCGTGGCGCGGTGATCCAGGACATCCGCACGACGATCACGCGGCGCTTCCCCCGCCCGATCCTGCTATGGCCGGTACCAGTGCAGGGCGAGGGCGCGGCCGAACGTATCGCCGCGGCGATCGCCGGGTTCGACGCGCTGCCCGCGGACGGGCCGATCCGGCGCCCCGACGTGCTGATCGTCGCACGCGGTGGCGGCAGCCTGGAAGACCTGATGGCGTTCAACGAGGAAGTCGTGGTGCGCGCCGTCGCCGCGTGCAGCATTCCACTGATTTCCGCCGTCGGGCACGAGACCGACACCACGCTGATCGACTTCGCCTCCGACCGCAGGGCGCCGACGCCGACCGCCGCGGCCGAGCTGGCAATACCCGCGCGGGCCGACCTGCTGGCGGACCTGGCACACACCGCCGCGCGACTGATCGGCGCGTTGAACCGGCTGACGCAAGAGCGGCGATTGCGGCTCTCGCGGGCCGAACGCGGGCTGCCTGATCTGCCGGGGTTGGTCGGCACGGCACGGCAACGCTTGGACGACCGGGCCGAGAGGCTGCGCATGGCGCTGCCCAACCTGGTGCGCGGCTGGGCCGGGCGGCTGACCCTGGCACGCTCGAAGTTGGCCGGTGGCCTGCGGCACACGCTGGCGGCGCGGCGCGACCGGGCAGTACGCGTGCTGGCCCGGGTCACGCCGGCGCCGCTGCGGGCGCGACTGCGGGAGGCGCGGGCGCAACTGGACGGGGCGGCGGGGCGGCTCGAGTCGGTCTCGCCGTTGGCTGTGCTGCAGCGAGGCTACGCGCTGGTGACCGACCCGCTTGGCCATCCGCTGACCACTGCGGCCTCGGTGCAGCCGGGCGCGCGGGTGCGTCTGCGCTTCGCCGATGGTGAGGTGGGCGCGACCGCCGATGGCGGCGGCAAGCCGGAGCGGCAGGGTCGACTTTCGCTATGAGGCACGCGATTGGCCAGCCGGCAATTGCCGAGCTGGTGGCGATCGGCGGCGCGACGCGATGGTACGTGGGCGCGCATGGCGTGGAATCCGGTGACGCCGAGGCCTTATTTGGTCCATCATTGAAAGCATTGGAGATCGACATCGGCGTCAGGGAGCGACCGGCTCTCATTGCCAATGCGCTTGTTCGACGGGCTGGCAGCATGGTAGTTGGCGCGCGGTTTCGCGGGACAATTGAAGCGATGAAAGCGGACCTGGATGCTCTTCAATAGCTACGCTTTCATCTGCGTTTTTCTTCCCGCAACTCTCATCGGATTCTTCGTTCTCGCGCGCGCCGGAAAGCTGTGGGCGACATGCTGGCTGGTGCTTGCCTCGCTGCTATTCTATGCATACTGGAATCCGCACTACCTCCCGCTGCTGCTGGGATCGATCGTGTTCAATTATGCGGCTGGGCGCCTGCTGATCCGCAACGCGGCCGGTGCCCGGCCTTTGAACAAGTCGGCGATTCTTGCCGTTGCGATCGGGTCGAATTTGTTGCTGTTAGCCTACTACAAATACGCGGGCTTCTTCGTTGAGAACACCGACGCTGTTTTGGGCCTCGACTGGTCGATACCGCACATCGTGCTCCCACTCGGCATTTCGTTCTTTACGTTCACGCAAATCGCCTATCTCGTCGATGTCTATCGGGGCACCGCCAGAGAGGCGCGTTTCATCCACTACGCACTGTTTGTGAGTTACTTCCCGCATCTCATCGCTGGGCCAATTTTGCATCATAGCGAGATGATGCCGCAATTCACACGGGATGACGTCTATTCCTGGGACAGCGACAGGTTCGTCAATGGAATGGTCGTGTTCACGATCGGCTTGGTGAAGAAGGTTGTGCTGGCGGATGGCGTTGCCGCGTTTGTTGGACCGGCGTTTCAGGCGGTGGGGTTGGGTCACGCTCCATCGCTGGTCGAGGCTTGGGGCGCCGCTTTCGCCTACACCTTCCAGCTTTACTTCGATTTCTCGGGTTACTGCGATATGGCGATCGGCGCATCCTGGTTGTTCGGCATCGGGTTGCCGCTGAACTTCAATTCTCCATACAAGGCGGCGAACATCATCGACTTCTGGCGCCGCTGGCACATCACATTGTCGCGCTTCCTGCGAGATTATCTCTACATTCCGCTCGGCGGAAATCGTCGCGGGTCGATCAGACGCTACGTCAACCTGCTCGCCACCATGGTCATCGGGGGCCTCTGGCACGGCGCCGGCTGGACGTTCGTGATCTGGGGTGGACTGCATGGTCTGTACCTGGTCATCAACCACGCCTGGGCCGCTATGCGATCTCGGATCGAGTTACCTACTCTGGGTCGCGCGGGCGCCATCTTGAGTTGGGCC
>Ga0302229_10003781_pt1 | contig 10465 bp, 10 predicted proteins | sample II_Palsa_N1_3_FD_193518 | JGI IMG/M metagenome (GOLD analysis project Ga0302229, IMG submission 193518) | Peat permafrost microbial communities from Stordalen Mire near Abisko, Sweden - II_Palsa_N1_3 | ecosystem: Environmental > Terrestrial > Soil > Palsa > Peat permafrost | place: Sweden...
TCGAACAGGTGCAGGACATGGCCACCCGCTGGCTATGGACATACAACCACGAGCGCCCGAACATGGCGCTCGGCGGCATCACGCCCATGCAGAAATTGGCGCTTGCCGTGTAGCTCCACTTTTGGTGCCAGCTAAAAATGGGGGGATTACCCCCGGTCCCGAAGTACTCGATGACGCTTGCCATCGAGGGATGTTCGGTCATCGCCACTACTGCTGGCAACGGCGCCCCCTGTTTGCCGGCCTCCGTAACAAAGCCTGACCTTAACCGTTCGCCCGCCGCTCGTCGCTTCATGATCGCCGCCGGCCGCCGCTGGCGAAGGCAAAGTAGAGCAGGGCGCGATCGCATATTCAGGAGCACTAATTGAATTCGCGCACCTATCGTTTCCTGGCGTTTCTCAATATTTCTCGTCGTGACATCAGACTCGCTCCATTAGCTATAGGAGAGCTTGATGACGACCAACGAAAAACCTTTTGGAGTACTTCCTGAGAGCGGGCTCGTTCGAAAGAAAATCGTGCTGCAAGTCCTCGGGATCAGCAATAGCACTTTTTGGCGCCTGCAAAAGAGCGGCCGATTCCCACGGCCTGACCCGCGATTCGGAGAGCGTATGCCGATGTGGCGTGCTGAAGTTGTACGCCGGTGGCTTGTTGGAGATGTTGCCAGTGAATGAGAATGATGGATCGGACATAGTCCCCTAGCTTCGAGCACCCTGATATCGACTTAACCAAGGGGGTGTTACTGGCTTTACGGTATCCTTGACGGTATGACTGAAGCGCCCTCGCTTGAAAGCCAGTATCCGTGCAGGTTTCACTGACTAGTTGACAATCGAGTGGGAATAACTCCGCAGAGTGCCTCCGGGATATCTTTCAACACCGGATCGCCAAACTCGGGCATGAGTGACGAAGTGACCATCATGGATAATGCCTCATCGTTCAGCGCCGACGACGTTGGTTATATGCGTCGCGCGCTGCAGCTGGCGGAACACGCGCGCGATGCCGAAAACGAGGTGCCGGTCGGTGCTGTGCTGGTTATCGACAACGAGATTGTCGGGCTGGGCTGGAATCGGAATATCACTTTGCATGATCCCACTGCTCATGCCGAAATTCAGGCACTGCGCGCAGCGGGAGAAAAGCTGGCCAATCATCGTCTGTCGGGTGCCACACTTTACGTGACGCTGGAGCCGTGTTCGATGTGTGCGATGGCGATGATCCATGCGCGGGTAGGGCGTGTGGTCTACGCTGCGGTGGATCCAAAGACCGGTGCGGCGGGTAGCGTGTTCGATACGCTGATATCCGAAAAGCACAACCATCGTATTGATGTCAGTGGTGGCTTGCTCGCTGATGAGTCGGCCACATTGTTGCGCGAATTTTTTCGCGCCCGCCGTTAGTCTTCTAGACGGTAGCGCTATCGTTCTAAATAAAAGCCAGCGCCTGCGCGCACGACTGGTCGACTTTCAAGGTCAGTAGCGGATCGGCGCGCGTGTGGCCTCTATTGATGGCTGCGACGGGTTTGCCTGCAGCAACGGCGGCATGCACGAAGCGGTAGCCCGAATACACCATCAGCGACGATCCGACGACCAGCACGGCGTCGGATTCCCGCATCGCCTGCATGGCTGCATCGACGCGATCACGCGGAACGTTTTCGCCAAAGAACACCACGTCAGGTTTCAGCATGCCGCCGCATTGGAAACAGACCGGAACATTGAAGCCGGAGAAATCCTGCTCTTGCAGATCAGCGTCGCCGTCAGGGGCATCCAGTGCATCGATATCGGCCCATGCGGGATTCAGTCGCAACAGTTCGGCCTGGAATTCGCTGCGCGGTAGTCGCTGCTCGCACCCCAGGCAGCGGATCACATCCATCCGTCCATGCAGGTCGATCACGTTTTTATTACCGGCAGCCTGATGCAGGCGATCGACATTTTGTGTCAGCAGTAGCACCAGTTTGTCTTGGGCTTCGAGCTTTGCCAGGGCGCGATGCGTGCCGTTGGGTAGCGCGGTGCCGAATCGCCGCCAGCCGACCAGATTGCGCGCCCAGTAACGCTGTCGCGTCGCTTCGCTGCCGACGAAAGCCTGATAAGTCACCGGTGGCGTGCGTTTCCACGCGCCATGACTATCGCGGTAATCGGGAATACCGGAATCCGTACTGCAGCCGGCTCCGGTCAACACGAACAAACGTCGATGCGATGCCAAAAAATCGGACAGCGGAGTACTTTCTGCCGAGGTATCGAGCGCTGGAGCAATACTGGCCAACATGCGAATCCGTGTCAGAGAAGCCGGTTAAGCGATCTAGTTCTTGCCCGCTTCAGGCCATTGCTGAGGCACTTTGCGGATGTCAGACACCTTGTAACCCATCGCGGTGACGCGGGCCACCATCGCATCGTAGTCCGCCTGCGGGATAGTTGGCGTGCGTGCCATGATCCAGACGTAATCGCGCTTGTCGCGGGCGATGATGGTTTCGGTGTAATGGTCGTCCAGATAGGCAATGACGTACTGCGCCTTGATCGGCCAGACGATCTGCACGCCCCAGACGGTATTGTTGGTATTCGGCGTCACGAAGCCGGTCGACTTGATGGTCTTGATCGGATTGGTGAAGGCGCTATTGCGATAGCGGAACACCGTATCGATGTGGCCATTGGGTGCCAGCGTGTAGGTCTCGACAGCGTTGTAGGCTTTCTTCTCAAGCGCCGATGGAATCGAGGCAATCACGTACCACGGGCCCATGAAGCGCTGCAGGTCGACTTTCTCGACCGGCTTGATCGGCGCCATATCGGCCGCGAGCGAAGTTACTGATATCAGCGCCAGCACGCCGCTCATCAGAATGGCTTTGGTAAAACGCATGGATTATTCCAATTTGGATTGCGGTTACGGCTAGCCCATGCATCAAGGGCGAACAAACCGATAGTGGGCGACCAACCATTCCTGGCCATTGTCATAGCCGAACAATTCGGCACACGACATCCAGAACATCCGCCAGCGCTGAAACCATAATGCGGCGGCCTTTGCGCCGTAGGCCTCGGTCAGGGTGACCATGATCTGCTGCTTGCGCGCGTCCTGATTGGTCAGCCAATGGTTGGCAGTGCGCTGGTAATGCGTTCCATCGACGTGCCAGCGCTGCTCGATTTGCAGATCACGTTGAAACCACAGCAGCGTGTCCGACGCCGGCATCAGGCCGCCGGTGAAGAAATGGCGACCCATCCAGTTGTCGTCACCCTCCGTCTCGAACGGATACATCAGGGTCTTGTGCGCAAAAATGTGCACGAAGAGCTTGCCGCCGGGTTTCAGCCAGCTAGCCACCCGACCCAGCAAGGTTTCGTAGTTGCGCATGTGCTCGAACATCTCGATCGACACGCAGCGATCAAACTGTGCGGAATCCATCTCGAGTTGATTCACGTCCTGCGTAATCACGTGCACGTTGGACAAGCCACGCTTCACGCATTGCGCTTCGATATGTTTGCGCTGCGGACTGGAATTGGAGACAGCGGTGATCTGCGCATTCGGATAACGTTCGGCCATCCATAGTGTGAGCGAACCCCAGCCGCAGCCAAGTTCGAGAATCTTCTGGCCATCGGCCAGCTCGGCGCGCTGACCGTAAAGTGTCAGCATCGCTTCCTCGGCCTGCTCCAGCGTTTCGTCGCCGCGCGGGTAGTAGCAACCGGAATATTTCAGGCGTTTGCCGAGGCATTGCTCGAAGAACGCAGGCGGCAATTCGTAATGCTGAGCGTTGGCGGCATCGGTGTGGATCGCCACCGGGCTCTGGCGCAGCATCTCGATCCGTTCGGCAAAACGCGCGGCCTGCTCATCGAGTCCGCCAGCCATTTCTTCGCGCAGACGCTGTGCGCACATACGGCGTATGCCTTGACGCAGCAGCGCGTCAGGCAAATGGCCGCGCTCGGCCATGCCCAGCAGTCCGGGAGCAGGCTTCTCCTGCGGCAGTTCGGCGGTGACAACGGCTGGATGACTCATCGTTCGCTCCTCTTGGGAAACCAGGGAAACAGCATTGGAGTGGTGCGCTGGTAGTCGCGGTAATCGTCACCGCGACTGCGCAGCGCATGCGTCTCGGTATAGGGAATGCCACTGATCCAGCGCAGAAAGATGTACATGACCACCGGTCCCGACCACACCAGCCAGAAGCGGGGCGAACCCACGGCGAGGCAGACGTAGGCGAACCAGTGGATCCATTCAAAGAAATAGTTGGGATGGCGCGAGTAGCGCCACAGGCCAGCGCGACAAGTCATTCCGCGATTCAATTCATCGGCCCGAAACGTTGCCAGTTGGCGGTCAGCAACCGATTCACCGATGACGCTGATCAGCCAGATGACAATGGCTGCCAGCATCCATGAGCCGTGCGTCTGGGCGTTGTGCGCGACCGCGAGAAACGGCAGCGAAAAGAGCACGATCAAAAACGCCTGAAACTGAAAGAACAGAAAGAAGTAAAACTGATTGCCTTTCCAGTGTTCGCGCAGATGATGGTAGCGGCCGTCTTCCAGCTCGTCGCTGACGCGCTTCCACAAATGGGCGGCCAAACGCATGCCCCACAAGCTACCGAGTACGGCCATGGTCAGCCGCGGCCACGTAGCGCCATCGCCCAACGTGGCAAACAGCACGGCGCTGCCGCCAACGCCGCACGACCAGAGCACATCGACGATGCCGGCGTTGGATCGCGGGCGCTGCCACATCCAGCCGAGGGTCATCATCAGCGCGGCCAATGCCCAAAGGCATGCGAGCTGAATCCAGGAATTCATGATGCGTGTCCCTGCAGTGCTGTCGCCGGCTCGGTCCTTTCTGCCGGCGACGAATGTTTTGCCAGCCAGGCCAGCGCCGGTGTCGCCAGCGCCCAGCCGGTGCCCAGCCATAGCAGGCCGCGCCAGCTCGGGTCGGCAAACGTCACGACATGGAATCCCCGACTCGCACTCATATAGGCCACCGGTCCGCCTATGGCGCCGAACAGAACGGCAACCCACAAACGTTTCTGCAAATAGGCCAGCGATAGGGTGAAGGTCAGCGAAAACGTCATCCACAGTGCAAGAATCCACACCGGCGCAAACGAGGCTGACGGCCACGGTGCACCGAAACGCGCCAGGCCCGTATAAGCCAGGCCACCATCCACCACACAGCCCATGACGAGTGCTACAGCCATCAGCGACAGGTGCGTCTTGTAGTTATGCAGCAGACCCAATTGGAACGAGGCGTAGATCAACATGCCGAGCACGCCCGGCCACGCCAGCCCGTGCTCCGCGCCAATCACGGCAGCGAACCAGACCGACTGATAGCCGATGAGGCAGACCCAGAATTTCATGCATGGACCTTGGTTACCGCTTCAAGCGGCGGCAGCAGCGATGGACGACGATTGTCTGGTTTCGCCAGCAACAGATGGGAGACGCCGATCGAACGTTCGCGGAAACCGCCCTCGCAGTAAGCGAGATAGAACTCCCACATCCGGATAAAACGATCATCGAAGCCTTGCGCGTGAACTTGCGACAGCCGTGCGATGAATCGACCACGCCATGCTTCCAAGGTACGCGCGTAGGATTCGCCGAAGTCTTCCAGTTGCACCAGCGCCAGATCGGTCGTGCGCGTCTTGGCATCGAGCATCGCGCTGATCGACGGAATGAAGCTGCCCGGAAACACGTGCCGCTTGATGAAGTCGACTTCCGTTACGGCCTTTGCGTAGCGGTGATCCTCGATGGTGATGGCCTGCAGCAGTGCCAGTCCATCGGGTTTCAATAGCGAGCCGAGCTTGGCGAAATACGTGTCGATATATTGCGCGCCGATCGCTTCGACCATTTCGATCGACACCAGCTTGTCGTAGGTGCCAGTGAGGTCGCGGTAGTCCTCCAGCAGCAGGGTGACGTGCGCACTCATGCCGGCAGCAGCGATGCGTTCGTTGGCCAGCGCGTGTTGCTCTTTGGAGATCGTGGTAGTAGTGACGTGGCAGCCGTAATGCTGAGTGGCGTAAAGTGCAAAGCCACCCCAGCCGGTGCCGATCTCGACCACGCGGTCGGTCGGCTTGAGATCGAGCTTGCGGCAGATACGCTCCAGCTTGCGTGTAGAGGCGGCTTCCAGCGTGTCGTTGGCGCCGTCCCAGATCGCCGAGGAATACATCAGATCCGACGATAGGAATAGTTCGAAAAAATCGTTGCCTAGATCGTAATGCGCGGCGATATTGCGTCGACTGCCGGTGCGCGTATTGCGTTGCAGGGCATGCCACGCGCGCATCGCTATGCCGCCCATCCGTGCCACGCCGGTCTCCATGCCGTCGAGCAGATCGCGGTTGCGCACCAGCAGCTGGATCAGCCCGACCAGGTTGTCGCAGCGCCACATGCCGTCCATATAGGCTTCGCCTGCGCCAACGCTGCCATTGGCTGCGACCGCGCGGTAGAAACCCGTGTCGAGCACGTCGAGATGCACGACGATATCGGTCGGCTGGTTGGCTGGCGTGCCCAGTTCGATCTTGCCCAGTGCATCGGTCAGAACCAGTCGCCCCTGCTGGAGTCCCGCCATCTGTGCGAGCAAGCGCTGGCGCAGGAAACGTGCGCCAGCGGACACCGTCGACGCATGGGTAGTTTGGGTGACGTTGGATTTAACGACGGCGTTCATGTGGACCTCAAAGCGGTTGCGGGTGATCGTAAACAGGGTTGCGTTTTAGCCATAGGCGAAGCGCTTGCCAATGGATGACGCTGACGACCTGCGCCGTCATCAGCGGATAACGCCACAGCACGCGCGCAAGCGATGCGCTGTTCAAAGGGCGCCGATGCAGGGTCAGGGTGGCGTCGAACTCACGCTCACCGTCACGTAATACGTCCATATGCACGCGTAGATCGTCCCCGGGCGCGGTGAAGCGCCAGGCATAGTCGCGAGCCATCGGCATGAACGGCGAGACGTGGAAGATCTTGGGGAAAATCCAGCCCATGGCGCGACCATGCGTTTCGGCGGTATCGATGGGGAGCACATAAGCGTGACGCTCACGCCACGGCATATTGGTGATTTCCGCAACGATGCAGACCAAGGTCACACCGTCTTCGGCGTAGCAGTAATAGAAGCTCACTGGATTGAAGGCGTAGCCAAAGTAACGCAGATGCGTCAGCAGGCGAATCGGTCCGGCCGGTCGTTCACCGGTGGCTTGTTCGACGCGTTGACGCACGGCATGGGCCAACGACAATTCGTTGGGGCCCAGATAATCATCGCGGCGAAATTGCGCCAGGTTGCGCTTCTCGTTGGACCACAACCAGCGCTGCTCGAAAACCGTGTTGATCTCGTCGAGATCCAGATAGACCTGCGCCATCTTGTAATCGAAGCTGTGCGGGTGCGGCCCCATCCGACGATGACGCACCACGCCTTCATAGATGGCGCTAGCCAATGGCGCCGGTGCGGGTGCACTCTCGATGGAGAGTCTTGCGTTCACGCTGGCAGCGCCTCTTCGTGAGGCTCGTCTTCATGGAACGGATTGGTATCGGCGGACCAGCGCACGCCAAGCGCCTCGGCCACTTCGACCGCGCTGCGCATGCCGTCCTCATGGAAGCCCCAGCCCCAGTAGGCGCCAGCGAACCATGTGTGGCGACGGCCCTGGATCTCGGCCTTGCGAGTCTGCGCAGCCACCGAGGTGGTGCTGTAGACCGGGTGCTCGTAATGCATGCGGCGCAGCACCTTGGCTGGATCGATCGCGTCGGTACGGTTCAGGGTGACGACGAAGGGCTCAGGCGATTCGATACCTTGCAGCAGGTTCATGCAGTAGCTCACCGTACAGGCTTCGGTCGGATCGCGCGGAAGCCAGGCATTCCAGGCCGCCCAGGCCTTGCGGCGCACTGGCAGCAAACTGGCATCGGTATGCAGGACGGTGTCGTTGACCTGGTATGGCATGTCGCCGAGGATCGATTGCTCGCGATCATTCGCGTCCGCCAGCAGCGCCAGCGCCTGATCGCTATGGCAGGCCAGCACGACCTGATCGAAATGCTCGATGCCGGCGAGGCTTTCCACTTCCACGCCTTCGGCATGGCGCCAGATCGAACGCACCGCGCAATTCAGTCGCTCGCGCACCGACCAGTCGGCGCGCAGCGCTTTCACATAACTCGACGAACCGTCTTTCACCACCCGCCACTGCGGACGGTCGCTGATCTGCAACATCTGATGATTGGCCATGAACTGCACGAGGTAGCGGGCAGGGAAGCCGAGTATCCGGGCGGGTGGCGATGACCACAGCGCGGATGCCATTGGCACCAGATGCTCATCGCGGAAGGCGGTGCCGTAGCTGTTTTGGGTGAGGTAATCGCCCAGCGTGACGGTGTCGTGCGGCTGCTCCAGCAGAGCGGGTGCCTCGCGATAGAAGCGCATCAGGTCGCGCACCATGCCGATGAAGCGCGGTGAGAGCAGGTTGCGGCGCTGGCAGAACAGCGTGTCGAGCGTGGCCGCGTTGTATTCAAGTCCGGTGGCTTCGTTGTGCAGCGAAAAACTCATCGTCGTGGCCTGCGACGCCACACCGAGTTGACTGAGCATGCGTGTGAGCAGCGGGTAATGCGCCGGGTTGTGCACGATGAAGCCGGTATCGATCCGGTAGTTGCGCCCATGCAGCATGATGTCGTGGGTATGCGTATGACCACCCAGATAATCACCGGCTTCGAACAGCGTGACCTCGTGCTCGCGCGACAATAGCCACGCCGATGCGAGGCCCGCGATACCTGATCCCACCACGGCGATGCGCATGGCTTAGCTCCGCGCCTTGGCGTACACCCAGGCAGGCACCGGCTTCAAACCCTGCACCAGTCCCAGCCCCGACATCAGCTTGAGGCCGTACCAGGTGATGTCGATTTCCCACCAATGAAAGCCCTGACGGCTTGAACCAGGGAAGTAGTGGTGATTGTTGTGCCAGCCCTCGCCAAAGGTGATCAATGCCAGCCAGACGTTGTTGCGGCTGCTGTCCTTGGTCTCGTAACGACGCGAGCCGAAGCGGTGCGCCAGCGAGTTGATCGTGACGGTGGCATGGAACAACACCACGGTCGAAACAAAGAAGCCCCAGATCAGCATCTGACCACCGCTGGTGCCCAGCTGTGGCGCCACGTGGTGCAGCAGTACGCCCAAAAAATACATCGCGACAGCGAGCAGGACCGGCACCAACGTGTCATAGCGATCGAGCACACGCAACTCAGGAAATTTGGCCAGGTCCGGCACGCGCGAAAGATCCGTCTGGAAATTGCGCGGTGTCAGGAACCAGCCGACGTGGCTCCAGATAAAACCGTAGATGGTCGGCGAATGCGGGTCGAGTTCGGTATCGGCATGGCGATGATGATTGCGATGGTGCGCGGCCCACCACAGTGGTCCGCGCTGCACGCATGACGCACCGATCAGCGCGAAGATGAATTGCACCGCGCGTGAGGTCCGGAATGTGCGATGCGAAAAATAGCGATGATAGAAACCAGTGAGCGCAAACATGCGGATCGCATACAGGGCACCCGCCACGATCAGCGCGATCGGCGACACGCCGACCCAGATCACCGCGATGCAGGCCAAATGCATCGCGATAAACGGCGCGGCGCGCAGCCAGTCGATCCGGTCGGCGCGCTCGTCGTCAATCGCCGCTACTGCCGAGGTGTCGAACCACGCACGCAATTGTCGGGCGACCCATGAGCCTTTTCCCACCGGCGTCGCTGCGAAGGGTAGCGAGGACTCTACCCGTCCGGGGCAAGGCATCGAAACGGGTTTGGAGAATGCCATGGTGTCTGCCTGTCTAGCGTGTGCTTACAAGTACGAGCCAACGCTCGATACGGATGCATGCACAAGCCCGCGTTGCCGGCATTTCGCCACCTGCGGTGCGTACGAGTACCGGGATTGCGCTCGCAGCGATGGCGCTTGATCTTGCGGTCCCCGGTACGAGCCTACGTTGCGAGCGGTTCCATGCGGATCCGTACCAACGAATCGTCAGTCTTTTCGGGTCCGATACGCCGCGAGAGCGTCCTGGCGGGACTGCGCGAGATCAACGATGGGCGAGGGATAACCGCTCTGCCTCGCTCGCTCGGGGTCTTTCCATGGTTCGTGCAGCGTATCGAGCGGAAAGTCGGCCAACTCCGGCAACCAGCGCCGCAAGTAGACGCCGTCGGGATCGAACTTCCTTGCTTGTGTCACCGGGTTGAATACCCGGAAATACGGCGCGGCGTCGGCGCCACAGCCGGCCACCCATTGCCAGCCCAGCGTGTTGCTGGCCAGGTCGGCATCGACCAGGGTGTCCCAGAACCAGCGCTCGCCTTCGTGCCAGTGTTGTCGCAGATTTTTGGTCAGAAAGCTGGCCACGATCATCCGCACACGGTTATGCATCCATCCCGTATGCCACAGCTCGCGCATGCCGGCATCGACCAGCGGAATACCGGTGCGCCCCTGCTGCCAGCGTTTAAGCAACGCTTTGTCAGGCGGATTCCAGTGAAAGCCATCGAAGCGCGGATTGAAGTTTTCCGTTGGCGTTTTCGGAAAGTGATAAAGCAGG
>Ga0302229_10003800_pt1 | contig 10436 bp, 9 predicted proteins | sample II_Palsa_N1_3_FD_193518 | JGI IMG/M metagenome (GOLD analysis project Ga0302229, IMG submission 193518) | Peat permafrost microbial communities from Stordalen Mire near Abisko, Sweden - II_Palsa_N1_3 | ecosystem: Environmental > Terrestrial > Soil > Palsa > Peat permafrost | place: Sweden...
CCTGGCTGATCCATAAGACCCGGGTGACCAAGGGCACTGCGGTCGAGCACACGGGCTGGTCCCGCCGGACCGGGACCCATCCCCGGGTCATGGCGGCGCTGGCCGCCGGGGACGACCTCACGAAGTCTTACGCCCGGACCATCTGCGGCTGGACTGACCGGCTGCCGGAGGACTGCCGGGACAGCGCGGACGCGATCCTGGTCAGCGCCGCCCTGATGGGGATGGAGCTGCCGGACCTGGCCGCGCTGGCGGCGGAGATCGAGGCCCGGTCCCGGCCCGATGTCCCCGATCAGGACGGCCCCCGGTTCGAGGACCGGGCCGTGCGGCTGGAGACCACGTTCGGCGGCGCCGGGGTGCTGACCGGTGACCTGACCCCGGAGTGCGCCGCTGTCGTGACCGCGGTGCTGGATGCGCTGTCGGTACCGCGGGGCGCCGAAGATGACCGTACTCACGAGCAGCGTTACCATGACGCGCTGGAGGAGGCGTGCCGGCGGCTGGTCGCGGCGGGGCTGCTGCCCGAGCGGGCCGGGCAGCCGGTCAGGGTCACCGCGCATATTGATCTGGCGGACCTGACCGACCTGGACATCGGCTCCCGGCTCCAGCAGGAGTGGACCGAGCGGGTGCGGGGCCGGTGGGCCGCGGCCCGCGCCGCAGCGTCGGCGGGCGGCAGTGACGGGGCGGCGTGGCTGGACGGCGACGGCGCGGAGGGGTTCGCGTGCGACGCGTCAGTGACGCCGGTGGTGCTGGGCGCCGTCAACCCCGGCGTTCTCGAGGAGCTGGTCCGACTCTGCCTTCAGCTAGCCGGGCACGGCCCCGGCCGCTGCACCCCCAACCCCAGCCCGGACCACACTGACCCCGACCACAACAACCCCGATCACAGCGACCCGGACCACGCCGCCTCGGACCCGGCCCGCCCGGGTGAGCCGGTGCCGGGTCCCCAGCCGCTGCCGCCGGGCCTGAGCCGCGAGTCACTCGAGCAAGCCATCATCGGCAAGGCCGTGGAGCTGCTGTCGGGCCGGGACGGGCTCGCTTCGTTCCTGCGCCGCCGCGAGCTCGGTGCCCGGCTCGGCGGTCCCAGCCAGCCCCTGGACATCGGGTTCAGCGACACGATCCCGGCCGGGATCCGCAACGCCGTCAAGGCCCGCGACCGCCGGTGCCAGTGGGCCGGGGGCTGCGATCAGCCCGCGTCGGCCTGTGAGGTGCACCACCTCATGCACAAGAGCAACGGCGGCGAAACTAGTCTCGATAATTGCCTGTTGATCTGCTTCTTCCATCATCAGGTCATGATCCACCGGATGGGCTGGACCCTGGTCCGCCACCCGGACGGGACCACCACCGCGTGGAACCGCGACCGGACCAAAGTCCTGCACAGCCACAGCCACAGCCACAGCCCGCCCGCCCGAGCCGGGTAACCCACCCGGTCCCCGCTGGCCGACCACCGCGGGAGCGCGTTAGCGGACGACGACTTCGGTAACGGGTAGGGAGGAGTCGGCGGGCAGGTCCAGCGGGGAGGGCGCGATGCCGCGGGACACGATCTCGGCGCCGAGAGCCGCGACCATGGCGCCGTTGTCGGTGCACAGGCCCGGTCTCGGCACCCGCAGCTTGATGCCGACCGCCTCGCACCGCTCCGCGGCGAGGGATCGGAGCCTGGAGTTGGCCGCGACGCCGCCCCCGACGATCAAGTCGGTGACGCCGTGCCGCTGGCAGGCCTGCACCGCCTTGCGGGTGAGCACGTCCGCGACGGCCTCTTGGAAAGACGCGGCCACGTCGGCGGCCGGGACCGGCTCCCCGGCAGCCTGCCGCGCCTCCACCCAGCGGGCCACGGCCGTCTTCAGGCCCGCGAAGGAGAAGTCGAGCGAGCCGTCGTGGTACTTGCCGCGGGGGAAGCTGATCGCGCCCGGGTCACCTTCGCGGGCAGCCTTGTCGATGGGCGGTCCGCCGGGAAAGGGCATGCCGAGCACCCGTGCCACCTTGTCGTAAGCCTCGCCGGCCGCGTCGTCGATGGTGGCGCCGAGCGGAATGACCTCCTGGGCCACGTCCGGCACGAGTAGCAGCGAGGAATGACCGCCGGACACCAGCAGGGCGACCGCCGGCGACGGTAGCGTGCCGTGTTCCAGCTGGTCGACTGCGATATGCGCGGCCAGGTGGTTGACTCCGTAGAGCGGCTTGCCGAGCGCGAACGCATACGCCTTGGCCGCCGCTACCCCCACCAGCAGGGCACCGGCGAGCCCGGGACCCGCGGTGACCGCCACGGCGTCGATCTCGCTCGGACGGACGCCGGCGGTCGCGATCGCGCGGTCGAACGTGGGGATCATCGCCTCCAGGTGTGCGCGGCTGGCGACCTCGGGCACGACGCCGCCGAACCGCGCGTGCTCCTCCACGCTCGAGGCCACGCTGTCGGCGAGCAGGTCGTGACCGCGGACCAGGCCGATACCGGTCTCGTCGCAGGATGTCTCGATGCCGAGCACCAGCGGGGACGTCATCAGGCCAGTCCTTTCCGCATCACCACGGCGTCGACGCCGGACGGCTGGTAGTAGCCACGCCGGATCCCGACCTCGGTAAAGCCGCGCCGCGAGTAGAGCTGCCTGGCCCTGGGATTGTCCTCACGCACCTCGAGCAAGACCTCCGCACAGCCGCGGTTCCTCGCCTCGTCCAGCAGCGCGGTGAGCAGCGCCGTGCCGGCTCCGTGGCCCCAGTGGGCCGGATCCACCGCCAGCGTCACCACATCGGCCTGCGGTCCGCCGGTAAACATCATCCCCGCGTACCCGATCAGCGCGTTCTCCTCCTCGGCCACCAGATAGAGCCGGCGCGAGGCCGGCTGCGCGAACTCGGCCGCGAACATCTCAGGCGTCCACGCGTCGTCGGGGAAGAGCTCCCGTTCCAGAGCCATGACCCCAGGCATGTCACGCTTGCTCATCCCCCGCAACCGCACTCCGCGGGTATCACGTCGCCGGGCCTTCACGATGGCGTTACCCGCTTCGGCGGTCCCGGCTCCCGGGCATCAGGCCGCCGCAGGTATAGCGGATCCGCGGCCAGCAGCAGCGGCTGCGCCGCTCCCGGGCCACGCGGCTCGCTAGATCGTCCCGCGCTGCCGGACTCGCTGACTCGTCCCGCGCTGCCTGGCTCGCTGAGCTGTCCCGCCACGATCGCGCACAGCGTCCGGGCATCCGGGTAGGCAGGCCCGATCAGCTCGCCGAACGCCTCCGGGTAAAGCTGGCCCCCGGTCCCGGCCACCGCGAGCCCTAGCGCCCCCGGGATGGAGCTGGCGGCGCCGACCAGGGGACCTTCGAGCCGTCGCCCGTCGGCGTCGTACCGCGCCCAGTAGACCTCCTTGCGGCGCGCGTCGGTTGCCACCAGAAACTCCGCTCCCCCCGCGGCCGCCGCCGCGATCACATCCAGGGTGCACACGCCGTGTACGGGAATCCCCAGCACGGCTCCGAGGACCCTGGCGGTCACCACGCCAACCCGCAGGCCGGTGTAAGGCCCGGGCCCTACCCCTACCGCCACCGCGGTCAGATCCGCGCGCGACGCACCCGCTTCGGCCATGACCTCCGCGATCATGGGCATGAGCAGTTCGCCGTGTCGCCGGGCATCGACAGTGAACGCCTCGCCGACGACCCGTTCCCCGTCGTGGATAGCCACGCTCACCGCGGGAGTCCCCGTATCAAAACCCACCACAAGCACGCCGACCAGCCTAGTCGGCGCGCGGCGTCGCTGAGCCCAACCGCGAATCCCACCAGAGCCGCCGGTACCGGCGGAATCAGTGCAGGGATGCCTCGGCGGCGCGGGCGAAGGCCAGGGCGGCTGCCGACAACGCGGACTCCGATACCGGCCCGTAAGACCCGCGGTTGGAGTGCTCAAGTCCATCCAGTGTGACCGTTACGACCACGTTGTGATAGCGCACGAGGACGGTCGCCACGTCGGTGATCGCGCCGCCGGCATGGAACACCTGCAGGGCGCTGTCCGCCTGGTTGCCGAGTCCAGACAGCGGGGTCACCGTGGCCCGGGGGTCAGGCGAGTGCTTGGGCGGGTTACTGATGGCCTGCAGCGCCGAATCGTACCCGTCGATCGCGGCGAAGGTAGCACTGCCATCGCCGCTGGCCAGGCCGTTCGGTGCGTACGCGAGCAGGTTGAGTTCCATCAGCCGGTAGACGGGCGGTGAGTCGACGGTCCAGTTACACGCGGATTCGGCCGTGCCGTTGACCGGCAGCGGAGAGGCCTGGCTGACCTTCCCTGGCAGGTACTGCCGCACGGTGGCGGCGGGGACGACGCCGCACGCGGCTGGCACCTGGCGGAGTTCTCCCGGCTGGAACGTCGTGATGAGCGTGCCCGGAGTGACGGCCGCTGGTCCGGGGCCGCTTGGCAGCAGCAACACCACCGCGATCACGACTCCGGCCACTATCACCAGACCGCCCGCCAGGACGAGCCACCGCCGCCGCTTGCGGGCCGCCGCCCGCATGGCGCGGCCGCCCCGGCGCCCAGGCCGGGGCACCTCCTCGTTCTCGTCAGCCTCGGGTACAGCCCATTGCGGCACGAAGTCGTCCTCGGGCGGACTGCCGGCGCCCGCGGGCGGAATGGGACCCTCGGCATCCTGGCGGCCGCCGTGACCCGCGGGACCAGCGTGACCCGCGGGCATCACGGGGATCGCGGGCCTTGCGGGCGTTGCGGGACGAACCGGGGGCAGGTCAGCCCACGGCGACGGGTCATCCTCGTCGCGGTCAGGGCGGTAGGGCCCGGCCGGGTCGCCGGGTCGGCGGGGCGGCAGGTATTCCTGCTCGGGCACGGCGCGCCTCCGAATCGGGGAACGGCGGAATCGGGAAACGGTACGTAACGGGCGCGATACGCAAACGGGGATCAATACAGCGGAACTATAAACGATCTACGGCGTCCATGAGCGCATCATTCCATCGGGCGCCGTGACCATTTAGCTGGACAGTTCGCACGTCGGAGTCCGCGTCGGGCTCGATCAGGATCTCGAGCCGGTCCTGGGCCAGGCCTTCGGCCAGACCTGCACCCCACTCCACCACCGTGACCGCGGCCGCCGCGTCGGTGTCCAGGTCCAGATCGTCCACCTCGCTGATGCTGCCCAGACGGTAAGCGTCCGCGTGGACCAGCGCCGGGCCGGACCCGGAAAGCACGGGATGCACCCGGGCGATGACGAAGGTCGGGGAGGTGACGGGCCCGCGCACCCCGAGCCCGGCGCCGATGCCCTGCACCAGCGTGGTCTTGCCCGCTCCCAGCGGCCCGGTCAGGATCACCAGGTCCCCAGCCCGGAGCAGCCCGGCCAGCTGCCGTCCAAGGTCCCGCATGGCCACGTCGGTCGCGATCCGGGTGACCGTGGGCAGGCGGCCAGGGCCGTTCCGAAAAATCATCAAAGATCCCCTGGGTAGATTTTCGGTACCCGGGCGCCGATACCCGTGGCCAGATCGTAGGAGATGGTGCCCAGGGCCTCACCCCATTCCTGCGCGGTGGGCTCGCCGTCATCTCCGGGGCCGAACAGCACTACCTCATCGCCCGCGGCGACCGGCTCGTCACCGAAATCGACGACGAACTGGTCCATGCACACCGTGCCAGCGATTGGCCAGCGGCGGCCGCGCGCGCTGACCAGGGACAGGCCGGCCGCGCCGCGCGGCACCCCATCGGCGTAGCCGAGCGGCACCAGGCCGAGGGTGGTCTCCCGGGCCGTGACGTAGCGGTGGCCGTAAGAGACGCCGGTGCCCGAAGGGACCCGCTTGACCATGGCCAGCCGGGCGCGCAAGCTCATCGCGGGCCGCAGCCAGGACGGCGCGCCGCCCGGCAACGTGGACAGGCCGTAGCTGGCCCCGCCGAACCGCACCAGGTCCAGCCGGGATTCCGGCACGGTCAGGCCGGCGGCGGTGTTGGCGATGTGCCTGACCTCGGGGGTGACGCCGGCTTTCTCCGCGACCGCGACCGCGTCGGTGAACGCGGCCAGCTGAGCCCTGATCGACGGATGCCCGGGCAGGTCGGCGCAGGCGAAATGCGAGAACAGGCCGACCACCCGCAGCAACCCGCGCGCCTGGGCCGCCAGCGCGGCGTCGACCAGACGCGGCCAGTCCTGCGGGGTGGCTCCGCCCCGGCTCAGGCCGGTGTCGGCCTTCAGGTGCAGCCGGGCCGGACGGCCGACCCGGCCCGCCGCGGCCGCGACCACCTCGACGAACGCGACCGAACCTGCGGACAGGTCAATGTCCTGCGCGATCGCCTCTGACGGCGCACCGAAGGCCATCAGGCAGAGCACCGGGGCGGTGATCCCGGCCTGCCGGAGCGCGAGGGCCTCGGCGGTGTCGACGACACCCAGCCAGCTCGCCCCGCCGGCCAGCGCCGCCCGGGCCGCCCGGACCATGCCGTGGCCGTACCCGTCCGCCTTGACCACGGCCATCACCTGGCTGCCGCGGACCCACTCGGAAAGCGCCGCGACGTTGCCGGTGATCGCGCCGAGGTCGATGAACGCCTGCCGGTCCATGACGCTTACAGGCTCCGGAACGCCGCGGGCAGCGCCCGGACCAGGTCGGAGGCCCCGATCGGGGCCTCGCCCGAGTCCGGGTCCGGGGCGGCGGCGAGCCGCCCGGCCAGGCCGTGCAGGTACGCGGCGGCCAGGCCGGCCTGAGCAGGCTCAAGGCCCTGCGCGAGCAGCGCGCCGGCCAGCCCGGACAGCACGTCACCGCTGCCCGCGGTGGCCAGCCATGGCGTACCTGTGGGGTTGACCAGGACCGGCTGGGACTCCGCCGGCGACGCGATGACGGTCGTGGATCCCTTCAGCAGCACGGTGACGCCGAGCTGGTCGGCGGCCCGTTGGGCGTGCTCGAGCCGCTGCGCCTCGACGCTGGAGGGGTCGGTGTCAAGCAGCCGGGACAGCTCGCCGGCGTGCGGCGTGATAAGCGTCGGCGCCGCGCGCGGCAGCAGCTCCTTGACCTGGCTCAGGATCGTCAGCCCGTCCGCGTCCACCAGGACCGGCAGATCGGTGCCGAGAATCGCGGTCAGCCGCGCCACCGCGTCCGGGCCGGTGCCCATGCCGGGACCGGCCACCCACGCCTGCACCCGGCCCACCGAGCCGATCAGGTCCCAGTAAGGGTCGTCGGGATGCACCGTGAGCACGGTCTCGGGCCACACCTGCCGGACCAGCGCGGCGGCGGCGTGTGCCGTCACCACCCGGACCATGCCGGCCCCGCCGTGCACCGCCCCGCCGGTGGAGAGCAGCGCGGCTCCGGTAAAACGGTCGCTGCCCGCGAGCAGGCCGAGGACGCCCCGGCGGTATTTATCTGACTCCGGCCCGGGCCGGGGCAGCAGTTCGCTGATGTCGTGACGCTGCGGCGAGGCGGCCGCGGGTCCGTCCTTCAGGTAGGGCTCCAGGCCGATATCCACCAGCTCCACGGCTCCGGCGTGCCCGGCACCCGGGTCTATCAGCAGCCCGGGCTTGATCGCGCCGAAGGTCACGGTGACGTCGGCCCGGACCGCCGGACCGTCGACGGCTCCGGTGTCGGCGTCGATGCCGCTGGGCAGGTCGACAGCCACCACCGTCGCACCGGCCTGACGGGCCTGCTCGGCCCGCTGGGCCAGGCCGGCGAAGGGCTCCCGCAGGCCGCCCCGCCCGCCGATGCCGAGCAGGCCGTCAATGATCAGGTCAGCGCGGTCGATCGCGCTGCCTTGGATGGCCTGGCCGGGCGTTCGCCCGCCCGCGGCGCGGAGCGCGGTGGTTCCGCCCGGATGGGCACCGGACCCTGGCGTGATCGCGGTGACGGAGGCGCCGCGACGGGCCAGCAGGGCGCCCGCGTACAGGGCGTCGCCGCCGTTGTCCCCGCTGCCTGCCAGCACGACGACCCGGGTCCCGTACACGTACCCGGGGTGCTGGCCGAGCAGGGACGCGCACACCGACGCGAGTCCCGCGGCGGCCCGCCCCATCAGCGCCCCGTCCGGGACGAGCTCCATCAGCGCGCGTTCGGCCGCCCGCACGGCAGCCACGTCGTAAGCCTCTCGCATGGGGTTTCTAATGCCCCGCGAGGGCCAGCCGAACCTCGTCCGCGAGCTGGCCGACGACCCGCTCGGCCAGGCTCGCATCTTCCGCCTGGACCATCAGCCGGATCGCGGGCTCGGTACCGCTCGGCCGGACCAGCACCCGCCCTTTCCCGCCCAGCTGTTCCCGCGCCCTGGCCACCGCCGCGGCCACCTCCGGTCCGAGCTGCGACGCATCGCCGGGCACGTTGACCAGCACCTGAGGGTACTTAGGCATCATCTTCGCCGCCGCCGCCAGCGACACCCCGCGCCGGTTCACCGCGGCCAGCAGCTGCAGGCTCGTCAGCACGCCGTCGCCCGTCGTCGCGTACTCACCCATGATGATGTGCCCGGACTGCTCCCCGCCGAGCACGTAACCCCGGTCGCGCATGATCTCGGAGACGTGCTTGTCGCCGACCGGCGTCTCGATCACCGTGATGCCTGCCTCCCCCATCGCCACGTGGAAGCCCTGGTTGGACATCACGGTGACCACGACCGTGTCGCCGGTCAGCCGGCCCGCCTCTTTCAGCCCGGTCGCGAGCACGGTGAGGATCTGGTCGCCGTCCAGCGGCTGCCCGTCCGCGTCCACCGCCAGGCACCGGTCCGCGTCGCCGTCGTAGGCGATGCCCGCGTCCGCGCCGTACTCGCGAACCGCCGCGACCAGGGCACCGAGGGACGTCGAACCGCATCCGTCGTTGATGTTGAGCCCGTCGGGTTCGGCTCCGATGGTGACGACCTCCGCGCCGGCCCGGCGCAGCGCCTCGGGCGCCATCTGGTACGCCGCCCCGTGCGCGCAGTCGGCCACGATCCGCAGGCCGGCCAGCGCCGACGGGTCTGGCAGCGTGGACAGCAGGTGGTCCAGGTACCGCTCCGGCTCGACGGTGGCGTCGCGGACCCCGCCGAATCCGGTGGCGGCCGGGTCCAGGGTCCTCTGTTCCGGAATCTTCGGCTCGAGTGTCCCCCGTTCCGGTGTCCTGAACCGGGCCTCGATCTGGTCTTCCACCGCGCCCGGCAGCTTGATGCCGCCACGCCCGAAGAACTTGATCCCGTTGTCCCTGGCCGGGTTGTGGCTCGCGGAGATGACGACGCCGAAGGCGGCGTCCAGGGCTCCGGTCAGGTAGGCCACGGCCGGCGTGGGAATGACCCCGAGCCGCAGCACGTCGACGCCCGCGCCGGTCACGCCCGCGACCACGGCGGCCTCCAGGAACTCACCCGAGGCGCGTGGGTCGCGGCCGATGACGGCCAGCGGGCGCCCGGTACGGCCGACCCCGGTACGCCCGGCCCCGCCTAGGACGGCGGCGGCCGCCGCGCTGAGATCCGTGGCCAGACGCGCGGTCAGATCACGACCAGCGACGCCCCGGACACCGTCCGTACCGAAGAGGCGGTTGAGCTCACCCCCCGATGCACCCATGTCACTCCCGCTCGTTGCTCCGCTCTGATGAACTCGGCCCTATGAACTCGGCCCCGATGAGTTCAGCTCATATGCGTTGACGCGCGCGCTCTACAGGCTCGCCCCGAGCGGCACCTTACCGCTTCGAGTACTGCGGCGCCTTACGGGCCTTCTTGAGTCCGTACTTCTTGCGCTCCTTGACCCGGGCGTCCCGGGTGACGAAGCCAGCCTTCTTCAGCGCCGGGCGGTTCTCCGGGTCGAGCAGGATGAGCGACCGGGTCACGCCGAGGCGCAGCGCGCCCGCCTGCCCCGTCACGCCGCCACCAGAGATCCGGGCCACCACGTCGAACTGGTTCTCCGCGCCGAGGGTGACAAACGGCTCGTTGACCAGCTGCTGATGCACCTTGTTCGGGAAGTACACATCGAGCGACCGGCCGTTGATCGTCCACTGGCCGGAGCCGGGGAGGATGCGGACCCTGGCGATCGCCTCCTTGCGGCGGCCGGTGCCGGCGGCGTGACCGGTCACGACCGGGCGCCGTGCAGCGGCACGCGCCGGACCGTCCTGCGCGGATTCCGTCGTGTACTCCGACGGGACCTCCGCGCCGTACTCGTCGTCAGCCAACTCGGCGTCGTCCTCGACGCTCGGAGTGGTTACGCCAGTGGGCTCAGCCACGGTTCTCTTCCTCGTACTTCCTGCTTGTTGAGAGCTCTTTACTGCTCTTTACTGCTCGATCTGCGTGATCTCGTACGGCTGAGGCCGCTGCGCCTGATGCGGGTGGTCCGGGCCGGCGTAGACCTTGAGCTTGCTCAGCGTCTTGCGGCCGAGCGTATTCTTCGGCAGCATGCCCCGGACGGCCTTCTCCACGGCGCGCTCGGGGTTGCTGGCCATCAAGTCCGCGTAGGAGACCGCCCGCAGGCCGCCCGGGTACCCGGAATGGCGGTAGGCCTTCTTCTGCTCCAGCTTGTTGCCGCTGAGCGCCACCTTCGCCGCATTGATCACGATCACGAAATCGCCCGTGTCCACGTGCGGTGCGAAGAT
>Ga0302229_10003801_pt1 | contig 10432 bp, 11 predicted proteins | sample II_Palsa_N1_3_FD_193518 | JGI IMG/M metagenome (GOLD analysis project Ga0302229, IMG submission 193518) | Peat permafrost microbial communities from Stordalen Mire near Abisko, Sweden - II_Palsa_N1_3 | ecosystem: Environmental > Terrestrial > Soil > Palsa > Peat permafrost | place: Sweden...
CGATCCAATAAACCGACTGTCGGTCTAACTATGTAGACCGACAGTCGGTTTGTCAAGGGAGTTAATCGCATGCCTGACCGGGTGAACCAGAACGTCGCGCGCGGAGCGGCAACCCGCGAGCACCTGCTCGCGGTGGCCACCGCGCTGTTCGCCGAGCGCGGATACGAGGCGACGTCGATCGATGCCGTCCTGCAGGAATCCGGCGTCAGCCGGGGCTCGCTCTATCACCACTTCAAGGGGAAGGACACCCTGTTCGAGGCGGTGCTGGAAGCGCTGGAAACCGACGTCGGGCGGCGCACCATCGAGGCAGCCGCCGGCGCGCCCGGCCCCGCGGCCGCGTTGCGGGCCGGCTGCCTGGAATGGGTCCGGATCGCCAGGGACCCGGTGATCCAGCAGATCCTGCTGATCGACGCGCCCTCGGTACTCGGATGGCAGCGCTGGCGGGCCCTGGAGGAGCGCCACGCCCTCGGGCTGATCAAGGGAGCCCTCGCGGCGATCGCCGGCCAGGGAGGACTCACGCCCGACCTGGTTGAGGTGTTCTCCCACGTCATCCTGGCCGCGATCGACGAAATCGCGCTGTTCGTCGCCCGCTCGGACGCCCCTGACGCGGCCACGCTGGCCGGGACCGGAGCGATCGACGAGGTCCTGTCCCGCCTGCTCGCCAGCCCCGGCTGACCCGTCGCTTTCCCGCGTGGGCTGGGGCTCGCACTAGCGATTCCGGCAGCTGGCGATGAAGGCGTTGATGAGGATGCGATACAACCACGCCTTCGAATTTGCGCCCGATCCGAGCCGGCCGAACGAGACGTCCGTCCGGGCGAACGTCTCCTGGATCAGGTCTTCCGCGTCCGCCCGGTTGCGGGTCAGGCGCAGCGCCGTGGGATACATCTGATCCAGGTGCGGGAGCGCCTCGCTCGAAACGCGCGGCACGCTGCTCCGGCGTCTCTGTGACCGGGGCCGGCCTGTTGCGCATCCAGACCGGGACGGATGCGGGAGGGCTTGTGTTCGTGGCGCCTCCCGGGGGGTCATGGCAGACGGGCAGGCGGATGCCTTTCCCGTCGGCGGGCGCTCGCCGAGTATGGGCGGCCCTGGTTTCGGCGGCGGCGCCGCGGCCAGCGGGCCGGGTGTCAGACGTCGCCTGATGCGCGGGCGAGGCGCACAGACCCGACCCCGCCCGCCATCCGTGCTCCACAGGCCGCCAAGAGCCCGCGGCCGAAGGGCAGCTCGACTATAGCGGCTTTGCTCGCCGTGGTGAACGGTGCCCGGGTCGGGGTCGGCAGCGTGTATCTCGCGATGCACTCCGTCCTGGTCACGCTGATCGCTGCTGTCTCCCGGGGGCTTGCCTTGCTCGTACGGTAGCCCGGGTGTTCATCCGCGATTGCTGTCTCCAGCTGACTGCGCCCCGGACTGCTGTCAGCTATGCCATTGCGTCTGCCCACCAACCCACAACCACGCAAAGTGACGCATTCTGCTGCAGCTCGCCGAATACGTCTGGGGCGAATACGTCACCCCGGCAGTCTCGCGGCGCGGTCCGCGCGGTGTCCAGGCCGGGATAGCTGGAGGCCACGCCCAGGGATTAGCGGCCTGCCTGACGCTGCCCAGCGAAGAGGACTGCGCCATCGCCGAGCATGGCGATTATCCCGAACCCCGGCAGCCGGGAACGCGCCAGGAGAGGATGGGGTGGTACGGGCACAGGCAGATAATGGCCCATGGGGCGGGCAGGAGGCTAGCTATGGGCGAGGCACTGACCATCCGGGTTCGGCGCGACCGGGACTATGCGGTCGTGGCTGTCGCCGGGGAAGTTGACATTGCCACCGTAACCCGGCTGCGCGAGCGCCTTTTCGAGCTGGCAGCCAGCGGCCGGACGCTGGTAGTCGACCTTGACGAGGTCAGCTTCATTGATTCTTCCGGGCTCGCGGCGCTGGTCGGCGCGGCCAGGCGTGCCGCCGCGCACGGGGCCAGCCTGCAGGTAGTCTGCACCCGGCCCCGGACCCGGCAGCTGTTCCGGCTGACCGGACTGGACGGCCAGGTACCGCTGGCCCGCACCCTGGACGGGGCACTGGAGGCCCGGGCGGCAGCCCGGCCCGCCCCCGCTGGCTAGCGGCCGCGCAGGAGGCCCGGACCGCACCCCCGGTCCCAGGGGCCGGGATGCTGCACCCGCCGCAGCCGGGGGATGGTCGGCTATGTGCTCGGCGGCCCGGTGGTCGCCGCACCCGGGCTGATAGCAGCCACCGTGGCGGGCGCCGCGGTTGTGGTGATGCTGTCGGCGTGCTTGGCGGTCACGACCCTCGCTCGCCGTTTGTGCGTCTCATGCTGATCCTCTGCGTGATCACTGGCCGTCGGCCGGGAGACTATCTGCCCCCGATGAGCCCGCCCCGCGCTCCAGGCCCAGGTGCTCGATGTCAGCGCCGGTGGCCTCTGAGACCCGCAGCCCGTTCAGAACGAGCAGAGAGATCAGCGCATGCTCAAGCGGCGGCCCGAGCCCGGCGGCCACCAGCAGGGCTCCCAGTTCGTTGCGGTCCAGGGCGGTGGCATGAGACTCATAATCCAGCCGGGAACGCCGGACATGGGCCGCCGGAGAATGATCAGGAGCTCTTCTTCGACGGCGTACTTGTAGAACCCGGCGATGGTGGACAGCCGGCGGGTGACGGTCGCGCGGGCGCGTCCCCTGGCTTCCAGATCCCGGGCGAACCCTTCGATGTCGGCGCGGCGGACGGCGAACAGGGCCACGGAGCGGGTGCGGCACCCGGTGGCGAACTGGCGCAGGTCCAGCGCGTACGCTTCGCGGGTCAGCCCGCGGTACCCGGCCAGGAAACCGGCGGGGGCGAGCCGTTCTGGGTCAGTGAAGGCGGGCTGGATGGTAGCGAGGGCAGTGGATGGGGCAGTAGTGGTCATCGGGCACCTCCCGGCCGGGCTGAGACCCGGGAGGCTGGGCCAGCGGCGGGTCCCAGCGATTGAGCGGAAACCCAACGTAAGCCTTTGCAGCCGATCACTCCATGTCACAGACCGCCGGAACCTGGAGTTAGGTCAACCGCCAGAGAAGCGCTCCAGACCGCCGACTCGGCGCTGGAGGACTGTCAGGGGCAAGTGTCACGGACGGCGCCCATATCAGCCATTCCAGTGCGCAGCCCGTCGCAAGGCTCGGAAGGGTGTGACTGGCCCGGCGGGCCGGCAGTTGCTGGCACGATGGAGGCGACGGTCTAACGGACCGCTGCCGTACCAGCGATGACCTGCGAATACATTCCCGGTTTCCGGGTTTCACCGGGTATTCGCCAGGCGATCGTGCCGTCAGGCAACGCGTGTGCCACGATGGCTCTGTTTCCACGCAACACTCGTGCCTGACGCTCCGGCCCGCCTGCCCCTGCGGGGGGCGCCGGCGGAATCCGGGTGATACAGCGGGTTATCACGGCTTAGACGAACTGCGCAATCGCGGCACAACCGGCGCGCAATGCTGCGCTGGCACGATGGGTCTCGCGCGGCCGGGACCAACGGCTCTGGTCCGGTGGCTGCCAGAGAGGGTACTTGCTGGTGCGGGAGGAAAATGAATGCCCAGGCTCTGTAGCCGGAGGAGCGGCAGGCAGCCGTTCCTGGTAGTGCTGATGGCCACGGTGGCGCTCCTGGCCGCCGCGTGCAGCTCGCCGGGATCGGCGACCGCCGCAGCCTCGACGGGACCCGCGAAGGCCGTTATCCCGCCCGATACGCCGGCCGGGGCCCAGCTCCGGTGGCTCATCGCGGCGGTGGCCCATCTGCCTATGTCCGACGCGCAGGTCCGCGCCCACTTCGACGCGGCCTTCCTGGCCCAGGTCAGCCCGGCCATGCTCAACCAGGGGCTGCAAGGAGCCACTGGCGTCCAGCTGCTCTCGATCGAGGTCAGTGAACCGAGCACGCTGATCGCTATGGTCTCCACCAGCGGTGTACTCCCGCGGGCTCAGGTTGCGCTCACCGTCGACAGCCGGGGTCTGATCAGCGGGCTGAGAATCAGCCCGGCCACCACCGCGCCGGTGCCCGCCACCTGGGCCGGCGTCGATGCCGCCGTCCGCTCGGTCGCCCCCCAGGTCCGCCTGCTCGTGGCCAACGTCAGCAACGGCTCGTGTCAGCCGGTCCACAGCATCGACTCCGCCGCCGCGGCGCCGCTCGGCTCGGCCTTCAAGCTCTACGTACTCGACGCGCTGGGCAATGCCGTGGCCTCGGGCAAGGTCCACTGGAACCAACTGCTGACCGTCACCGCGCAACTCAAGAGCCTGCCCTCCGGGGAACTCCAGGATGACCCGGACGGCACCCGGATCTCCGTGCAGGACACGGCCGCCAAGATGATCTCCGTCAGCGACAACACGGCCGCCAACATGCTGATCAACCTCGTGGGCCGGCCCGCGGTCGAGGCGGCGCTGACCACCACCGGGATGGCCGACCCAGCCCTGGACCGGCCGTTCCTGACGACCCGTGAATTGTTCATCCTCAAGCTCGACCAATGGCCGACGCTGGCGAACCGTTACATCGCCGCGAACGAAGCTGGCCGGCGGGCGCTGCTCGCCAGCACCATCGACCGGGCACTCCTCCCCCCCGTGGCGGCGGCGCAGGCTTGGACCACGCCACGCGACATCAACAGCCTGGAATGGTTCGCCTCGGCCGATGACATCTGCCGTGCCTACACCTCCCTGGCCGCCCTCGCCCGCCGGCCCGGCCTGTCCCCGATCGGCCAGGTGCTTTCGCTCAACGACGGCGGCCTGCAGCTCGACCCGGCCCAGTGGAAGACAACCTGGTTCAAGGGCGGATCCGAGCCAGGGGTCCTGACCCTGGCCTACCTGGCCACCACCCGGACAGGGCAGAGCTACGTCGTCACCGTGCTCGCCGAGAATCCGTCGCAGCCCATCAACGAGGCCACGGCGGCCCCTGTCCTGCTCTCGGCGATCAAGGGGGCGTTCACGCTGGCGGCGCGCCGCTAACGTCGGGCATGACAACGATGTCACCGAGCCGGACGGTGGTGATGAACGAAACGGATATGAGCCCGACGACCCGGGCCAGCGATGAGGCGAGGCCTTCGGCTTGGGTCCGGGTGAGCCGGGACCGCGCGGAGGCTTTCGTCGCCCTGGCCGCGTTCGCGGTGCTGTGCGTCCTGGTGCTGCGATGCCATCGCCCAGCACGTACGAGAAGGCGGTATCGGCGGCTAGCGCAGCCGCGACCCGGACACCGCGGGTGCGGATGCTGTGGCCGCGCGGGCGGGGCGGCGGGTGACTCCCCGTTTGGCTCCCAGGTAGCGGACCGCCTCTGCGGCGGGTATCTGGGTCGCAGTTCTGCCTGGTAAGGGCGTACCCGCTGTTCATCCGCAAGGTGATGTATCGGATTGAGTGATTGCCTGCGAGCAGTACATCAATAGAACGATCATAGTTTCGGATATCAATATCTACCTCAACAATTTGCGCCCCGACCGCGACTCGAACGCGGGACCTACTGCTTAGGGGGCACTTTCGAAGCGCGCCTGGAGGGTGCTGGGCGTGGCCTGATGTGCCGTCGAGCTGCAGTGATAATGGCTAGACGTGGCTCGACGCGTCCCTGAGCCTGTGGTTGTTGGCTCCCAGTTTGGCTCCCAGGAATATCGTTAGCAACGCTAAGGTCCGACTGTCCGGCGCCCAGATTTGGCCTTCGGTCCTTGAGCCCAGCGACCGGCCTCAACCGAATGCGAGGCAGTTTCTGTTGCCTGAGATCGTGCCCGCGGTATGGCTCCCGCAGGGGTGCCGGCGGGAGGCCACCCAGCGCCAGAGCGCACTGCCTGAGGTGTGCGAGCGGACTGTCAGGCTGCCCGGGACTTGGTGACCTTGGCGACCACGCCAGTCTTCGGGCCGACATCCACCTGCACCCGCAGGCCGAGCTTACGGGTCAGGGTGAGCAGGGTGTCCATGGTCGGGCTGTGCTCGGCGGCTTCCAGCCGCGCCACCACCGGCTGGCGCCAGCCCAGCAGCCGGGCCAGCGCGGTCTGGCTCAGCCCGCGCTCGGCCAGGTAGCGGATCACCGCCTCGGCCACCGCCCGGGCCAGAGCGGTGCGCTCCCACTCCGCCCTGAACTGAGGGTCCCGGAGCATCTCCTCCAGCACCTCGGTGTTGCTGATCAGCTGCCTGCGCAAACGCGCTGTTCAAGGAGACCTTCGCGACCCTGCAGCTGGTCAGCCTCAGCCCGACACGCATCGGCGCGATCGTCCTACTCCACCTCGAACACGACCGCCCCCTTGCCCGGTGGCTACGCGAAGTTACGGCTCGTTACCCGGAAGAGCTCAATGTGGGTACTCGTCGCTGTCGGGTGACGAACGTCCGAATCTGCCGAATAGCGAGCATTGCCTGCCTGGGTACTTATGCACTGGCCTGTATGCCGTTAACAACAGCGGCATAATGCCAACTCAAGTCTTGTCGTTTTTATCGGAGTCGCTGCCGAGTCTGGCGCAAGCCGACGACCACCGGCAGAGGCGGTATTGCGCGCGGTGAGACACCTCAAGTGCTAACTGTCGCAAGCAGCAGATCGGCGGACCGCTGTCGCAAGCAGCTGATCGGCGGACCGAAGCCGGGCGACTGCCGTGGGCCGGGGGGCAGGCCGCGGCCGCTGGCACCCGCCGGGCTGGGCGGCGATGTCTGCCACGGGGCGCGTCCTCGCCGATGCGACAGGGCGTAACGGATACCCGCCCGCCGTTCATTGAGAATCCTTGCGGACTACCCATCTGAGACTGCCAGGTCACGGGCACAGAGCGGCTGACCTATCCAAGCGCGGCGAGGCGGTCCCGGCGGCTCCGCTTTTGCCAGGTGCCCATTGGGGTTCGCCCAGCGGACGCGATTCCAGCGGTACCGTAAGCGATTAGTCCGGCCATCCCCGTCGGTCAGTTCCATGTGCTCCGCGGTCCATCCGATCATGAGGGAGTCGCCATGCCTCGCACCCGGGTCCACAACCTGAACATCTCCCTCGACGGCTACGCCGCCGGCGAGCACGTGACGTTCGATGCCCCGATCGGCGGTGCCGAGAGGCTCTTCACCTGGTTCGATGGTCGCGCCATCCATGGGGTCGACAAGGTGGATGCCCCTTTCACGCTAGACCGCGCCCTGACCAGCATGTGGGGCCAGGGAATCGGCGCCGAGATCATGGGACGTCGCAAGTTCGGTCCGCAGGTTGGCGATTGGCCCGACGACGGGTGGCGGGGCTGGTGGGGCGACGAACCACCATTCCAAACACCGGTGTTCGTCCTGAGTCACCACCCGCACCCGACGATTGCCTTTCCCAATGGGACGAGCTTCCGGTTCGTGGACGGACCCCCACACGAGGTGCTTCGCCTAGCCCAGGAAGCCGCAGATGGTTGCGACGTCCGCATCGGCGGAGGGCCCTCGACAGTGCGTCAGTTTCTCCAGGCCGACCTGATCGACTTCATGCACCTGGTGATCGTGCCGATCACCCTCGGGCGCGGCGTATCCCTTTGGGAGGGATCAAGCGGCGCCGAAGATCGCTTCACGGTCGAGTCGGTCACCTCGCCTAGTGGCCTCACCCATCAGCTCTGGAACAAGAACGATCACGTCTGAGTCCGGAACCCGGTGTCCACTTGGGGATCGCCTAAGGACAGCCCTCGGAGCCGCGTAGCCCATCAGGCGACGGCGCGCTACCCTGGCCATATGCCGGCCACTGGCGGACTGAAGCTAGCGCTGAAGGCCGCAACGCGCGACGACCGCCGTTTGCGCTTTGCGCAGGTGAAGCTGCGCCCGCCTGGAATCGAGGATGCACTCTGCCTGGTGACGGACGCCCGCGGCCGGATGCGGTACCGACTGCCCGACGGCGAATATCAGCTGTCGCTTCTCGGTGGCCCGTGCGTGCGGTTCGTCGTGCGCGATCGCTGCTGGACCACGGTCCGCCTTCAGCTGGCGTAGCCGGAGTGACGCCCGGGAGCGCATTCCGCGCCGCCTCCGGCGGCTCGCTGCCGGGATGCTCGATGAGAGCCGCTGTAGGCTGCCGTTATGAGCACGCGCGAGGATTACCCAGCCGGGGTGCCGTGCTGGGTCGACACCGGCCAGCCCGCGGCCGGGACGCGGCCGCGATCTCCTCGCAGCCCCCGGTGCACCACCGCAGGCGGTGTGGAACACCTACATCCGCGTCGAATCCGCCGACGACGCTGCGGCGCAGGTGCGCGAGGCGGGCGGGCGGGTGCTCTCCGAGCCGTTCGACGTGTTTGACGCGGGGCGGATGGGCGTGTTCGCCGATCCTGAGGGCGCGGTCTTTTGCGTGTGGCAGCCCGGATCGCACCGCGGCTCGGCGGCAGTTAACGAGCATGGCGCGGTGAACTTCGACAACCTGCACACCGACGATGTCGAGGCCGCTCGGGCCTTCTACGGCGCCGTGTTCGGCTGGACGACGATCGACGCCGGCTCGCCAATGTGGCTCTTGCCGGGCTACGGCGATTATTTGGAGAAACTCAACCCCGGCATGCGCGCGGGGATGAAGCAGATGGGCGCACCCGAGGGTTTCGAGGACGTGGTAGCGACGATCTTGCCTAGCGGGAGCGGCCCAGCGCGCTGGAGCGTGACCTTCGCCGTCAACGACGTGGACGCGATCACTGCGCGAGCGCGCGAACTCGGAGGCTCGGTCCTCGCCGAGCCGCAGAATGCGCCGTGGGCGCGATTCGCCGTCCTGGCCGATCCGGCTGGCGCGTCCTTCACCGCCAGCCAGTTCGTAGCGGAGAACCGCTAGACGATCCCCGATTAAGACGCCTCCCCGGTCGCTGAACCGTCCAGGCGACGGCACGCGCGGCGAGCGCCAGTCTGCGGGCCGTGACCACGGCCAGCTGAGAACACAGGCTGACTGGAAACCCGTCACGGAGAGCAGCCTGGGTCTTCACGCGTCCGCGCGCGCAGCCGCCTGATTGGTGCGAACGCGGCGGTGTCCTGGGCTCGCGGCCGCTCGTAAAGGGGAGTTATACCCCGGGCACGACCGTCAGCATGCCGGCGACGTCCGGCGGTCTGGACCGGCTCTCTCCCGTACATTGTCCGGTGGGTGACGCTTATCCGTTCTTATCCGTGGAGGTTGCCGTGGTCGGTTCGCTGACCGTCGTGGTCAACCCTGCCGCTGGCGGTGGACGGGCGATCCGGCATTTGCCAGTGGTCCGAACCGTGTTGGATGCTGCCGGCGCCCGCTACCTGATCTGCCAGAGCAGCAGTCTCGGGCACGCACGCGCCATCGCTGCCGAGGCGGCAGTACGGGGTGACCTGGTCGTCGCATTTGGCGGCGACGGCATGGCGGGCGCTGTCGCAAGCGCTGTGGCTCAGGCGAAGCCGGGTGGCGATGGCGTATTCGGCGTGATCGCGGCCGGACGCGGCAATGACCTTGCGCGGACCTATGGCATCCCGTTTGGCCCAGCCGACGCTGCCCGGCTGCTGCTCGCGGGCGAATCCCGGCCGATGGATTTGATCGCACTTGCCGGCGCGGGCGGGAGTCAGGTGACTGTGGCAGGCAGCGTCTATCTCGGTATCGCCTCGGCGGCAGGACAGATCGCCAACGATACCCGGCTGATTCGCGGGCCCCTCGTATACCCGGTCGCCGCTTTGCGGGCGCTCGCCGGCTGGGAGCCAGTGACGTTCCATGTGGATGCCGCAACCTCCACCTCGACTGCGGGCGCGGTCACGGCACCACAGGAATTCGCTGGCTACGGCGTGGTAGTCGCGAACCTTCCTTACTTCGGCGCCGGGATGAAGGTCGCGCCAAAGGCCGATCCTGGCGATGGCGTGCTAGATATCGTGCTTATGCGCCACGCGCCGAAGCTGACTTTCTTGCGTGTGCTCACGAAGATCAGGAAAGGTGCGCATATTGAACTTGACCAGATAGATACCGGCCGCGCAACTGCCGTTACGGTCACATTTGATCGCCCGCTGAGGATCGGGGCCGACGGAGAGCTGTTTAATTTGCTGTCCCCATTGCGGATTAGCGTATTGCCGGAAGCACTCTTCGTTATAGCACCTCGCGTAGTAACTGATTTATGCACTTGCAGTCCTCCACGGGGACTTACTCTCATGCCGCTCTCGGAGTGCCCCGCAGGACCCGCCGGAGCTCGCCGGGCGAGCAGCATTCCGTGATCCCATCGCCCGCTTGCAGAGCGTGCGCTCACCAGCGCCGGCCCATTCACCTGTCCCTTAGCTGGCTGTCGACTGGCTGATCTCTACCAGGTGGCCATCTGGGTCTCGCAGGAAGCAGCGGATCTCGGTGCCCCAGTCATGCGGCGGAGTGAGGAACACGGCGCCCCTGGACCGCAGCGCCTCATAGGCTGCCTGGCAGTCAGCCACCCGCAGCGTCATCGCGTGACTGACCCGGCCGGCGTCAGCGGGCGGCCCGAAGACCACGGCGGGCTTGTCGGCGGTCGGGCCGCCCCCGCTGACCAGCAAGAGCCAGGTGCCGGCGAATCGCAGCACCACGCTGGTTCCCC
>Ga0302229_10003812_pt1 | contig 10411 bp, 9 predicted proteins | sample II_Palsa_N1_3_FD_193518 | JGI IMG/M metagenome (GOLD analysis project Ga0302229, IMG submission 193518) | Peat permafrost microbial communities from Stordalen Mire near Abisko, Sweden - II_Palsa_N1_3 | ecosystem: Environmental > Terrestrial > Soil > Palsa > Peat permafrost | place: Sweden...
GTGATGCTGGCAGCATTCACGCCCACGGAGTCATGACCCCCGAGCCCTGCGGGACGGTCATCCTTAGCGACAAGCGCGGAGACCGCGAGATCACGGTCCAAGACCGGCGGCATACGTACGACATCACCCTGGAAGCATTTAGCGCCGCGGTGGCCGGAACCGGGCGGCCCATCGTCACCGGCGAAGACGCTTACAACGCGCTGGCCGTGAGCATTTCCATCCTGGAGTCAGCGCGCACCGGGCTTCGCATCCCAGTCGACTCTATCCGGGTGCCGCCATCGCCGTCCCCATATCTGGGGCCGGATGCCTCACGATAGCGTGGCAGAGAGGGGTCTGGCCCGGGTCACTGGGTAATGCCAGCGGATGCTGACGGGGTGACCGGGGAGGCGCACCGCCCGGGCGTCGCGCCCTGCCGGTACCAGCATGATCGGGCCTGGTGGCCGGCTCAGCGCATTACAAGCCTTACTTCGGCTGGCCGATTGTCTTTGGCGCGCCGAATTGCTGGAGTACGTTCGGGACAGCGACCACACCGCCTTCGTCCTGGAAGTTTTCCATGACTGCCAGCAAGGCGCGCGCCGTAATCCCTGTCCCGTTCAGGGTGTGGACGAACTCCAGCCCATCGCCGCGGCGGAACCGGATGTTCAGTCGCCGCGCCTGGTAGTCGGTGGTATTCGAGCACGAACTGATCTCGCGATAGCAGCCCTGTGCCGGAAACCACGCCTCAATGTCGTATTTCTTGGCCGCCGAGGCGCCCAGGTCACCCACAGCGATATTCATCACCCGGTACGGCAGCTCCAGCTCCTGAACCAATTCCTCCTCATTTGACAGCAAGTGCTCATGGACCTCAGCAGACTGTTCAGGAGCGCAGAAAACGAACATCTCCACCTTGTCGAACTGGTGCACCCGGAACATGCCGCGGGTATCCTTTCCTGCTGCTCCAGCCTCGCGACGGAAATTCGTCGAGAATGCGGTGTAACGTGCCGGGAGCTGGTCTTCCTCCAGCCGCTCATCCATATGAATCGCCGCCAGCGCGACCTCGGACGTTCCGGACAGGTACAAGCCATCCTGGTCCAGGATGTAGATGTTGTGCTCATCGGTCGGCAGATAGCCGGTACCGTACATCGCGCGCTCGGACACCAGCACCGGAGGAAGGACCGGGAGGAAACCCTTGCCGGTGATTCGGTCAAGAACGAACCGGTAGAGCGCCATTTCAGTCAAGGCCACGTCACCGATCCGGTACGCGAACCGCGACCCGGCAGTGCGCGCCCCTCGCGCCATGTCGATCCATCCTGCCGGCGAGGAGATCTCCAGGTGATCACGAGGCGGCGTTCTGAACTGCGGATGCACCCCCCAAGTCCGAACGAGCTGCGCGTCTTCCTCGGACATCCCATCGGCTGCCGTGGGGTCCGGCAGGTTCGGGATCCGGTCCAGCAAGCTCTGACGCTGCTGTCGCGCCGCCGCGAGTTCCTCTTCGGCTCTGGCAAGGTCAGCCTTAAGCTGCTTCAGACCCTCGATCTCGTCCGGCGTGGGCGGGGCCTTCGAGGACTTCCGCTGTCGTGCCCGTAGATTGTCGGCTTGCTCGGTGAGCGCCCGCCATCGACTATCTGCCTGGAGCAGAGTCTCGAAATCCTCGGCCGCGCCCCGGCGGGCAAGAGCAATTCGGTAGCGTTCTGGCTCCTGCCGTGCAGTTTTGAGGTCGATCATCTGGCAGAGTTTAGTGCCGTAGCGAATTTCCTCAGGCACGGGACGAACGGCAGTCCACCGGGGAGTATCGGTGCCTCGCCTGCAGCGCGCCACGGGCCAGCGGCCGGTTCTCCCTCACCCAGATCATCGTCAGACCCCTCGGAGTAGCAGGAAATCCCTTCGTGGGAAGGCACGAGCGCCTGGTGGGATCTTCGTTCAGTAGCTGGTAAGCACGTCCTCTAGGGGAACCGTGTCCAGCTCGGTCGCTTGGCCTACCGCGGCGTTGACCAGGTGGCCGGCGTGGGTGTTGACGCCGAGGGCGAGGCTGGCGTCGTCGGCGCAGGCCTGGCGCCAGCCCTTGTTCGCCAGAGCGACCGCGTAAGGAAGGGTGACGTTGGTCAGGGCGTAGGTCGAGGTGTTCGGGACGGCGCCGGGCATGTTGGCGACGCAATAGAACACCGAGCTGTGGACCTTGTAGGTCGGGTCGGCGTGGGTGGTCGGGCGTGAGTCCTCAAAACAGCCGCCCTGGTCGATGGAGATGTCGACGAGGACCGAGCCGGGCTTCATCCGGGAAACGAGCTCGTTCGTCACCAGCGTCGGCGCCTTGGCGCCCGGGATCAGCACGGCGCCGACCACCAGGTCGGCGTCGAGCACCGCGCGCTCGATCTCGAAGGCGTTGCTGGCGACAGTCTGTATCTGGCCACGGTAGATCTGGTCGACTGCTCGCAGGCGGTCGATGTTGAGGTCGAGCAGGAGCACCTCAGCCTGCATGCCGACCGCGATGGCGGCGGCGCTCAGGCCGGAGACGCCGGCGCCGATCACCACGACCTTGGCGGCGTACACCCCGGGGACTCCCCCCATCAGCACACCGCGCCCACCCTCTGCCCTCATCAGGGTGGCGGCGCCGACCTGGGGCGCGAGCCGGCCGGCCACCTCGGACATCGGAGCGAGCAAGGGGAGCGCACCGTTCGGGGTCTGCACGGTCTCGTACGCGATGCCGGTGACCTTGCGGGCGATGAGCTCTTCGGTGAGCCGCTTGTCGGCGGCGAGGTGGAGGTAGGTGAACAGCACCTGACCCTCGCGCATCCGGTGGTACTCCTCCGCGATGGGCTCCTTGACCTTGAGGATCAGGTCGCCGGTGTCCCACACGTCGTCGGCTGCGGGGAGGACCCGCGCGCCGGCGGCCTGGTACTCGGCGTCGGTGACCGACGAGCCGAGACCGGCCTCGGCCTGGACGAAGACCTCGTGTCCGTTGAGCACAAGTTCCCTGACCCCGGCTGGCGTGATGGCCACCCGGTACTCGTGGTTCTTGACCTCCGCAGGGATGCCGATCTTCATGGTTCCTCCATTCGCTTTTACCGAAGAGTTTGCACGACTTATTCGAAATCTGTTAGTCTCTATCGAATTATATTCGTGATAGGTTCGGATATTTACGGTAAAGTTAGACAGTGGCTGTAACCAGGGCGTCGACGGCGAAGAAGATTCGCCAGCGCGTTCGCGAGGACGTCGTGCTGGATGCGGTGGACCGGGAAATCCTGCGCGTCCTCGCCGCCGACGCTCGTACCCCTAACAACGCCCTGGCCGCTCAGGCAGGAGTGGCGCCGTCGACATGCCTGATGCGGGTGCGCCGCCTCCAGGACACAGGGGTCATCCGGGGCTTTCATGCCGAGCTTGCCCCCGAGGCGCTGGGCAGGCCGCTGCAGGCGATCGTGTCGGTGCGCCTGCAGGCCCATGCCCGCGCAGGCATCGGCTCGTTCGCGCAACGGTTCGCCGCGCTGCCCGGCGTCCTAAACGTGTTCTTCCTCGCCGGCGTCAACGACTTCCAGATTCACGTGGCCGCGAAGTCATCTGACGACCTGCGGGACTTCGTGGTCAAGAACCTGAGCGCCTCCCGCGACGTGGCGGCCACCGAGACGAATCTCATCTTCGAGCACATCGCGATGGGGACGGCTCTGACCTGACCTCAGTCGTCGCGACGCTCACGGTCAGCGAGCAGGCCAGCCCGCTGGATAATCTGGGACGATCACGGCTGGCGCTGGCCGGATGCGGGACCCCTACGTATGTGTCGCACACCCAGGGTGGGTTCCCCCCGAGGCAATAATGTCGGGGAGCGGCGCTAGAGTCCTGGCAGATGGTTCACGGGGGACCCAGCAGGCAACTTCCGACACGTTTTGACGGCTTGACCGCGTCCTCCGCTCGGCGGGTGCCAGGGTGCGGGAAGATGGTTCGGCGGCTGGAGCGAAGGAGGCCTAGGTGGCAGATCTTGACGCGGTCGAGATCTGTGCCGGGGCGGGCGGGCAGGCTCTCGGGCTGGAGCGAGCCGGCTTCGAGCATGCCCTGGCCGTCGAACTCGACACCGATGCCTGCGGCACGCTGCGGGCCAATCGCCCGGGCTGGAAGGTTGCCGAGGGCGACGTGGCCGACCTGGCGCTGTGGCGGCCGCGGGACTACCGGGGCGTGGCGCTGCTGGCCGGCGGTGTGCCCTGCCCGCCGTTCACCGTGGCGGGCCGGCAGCTGGGCGCGACCGACGAGCGCGACCTGTTCGCCTGGGCGGTGGAGCTATGCGAGATCATCAGGCCGCGGGCGCTGCTGCTTGAGAACGTCAGGGGGCTGAGCACCAACCGGTTCAGCGCCTACCGGCAGCATGTCCTGGACCGGCTGCGTGAGCTGGGGTACGTTCCGGGCTGGCGGCTGCTGCAGGCCTCGGACTTCGGCGTGCCGCAGCTACGGCCGCGGACCGTGCTGGTGGCGCTGCGCCAGGCCGACGCACCGTGGTTCCGCTGGCCGTCGCCGTACGCTGCGCCGCCCGCGACCGTGGGACAGACGCTGGCCGACCTGATGGCGGCGCGGGGCTGGCCCGGGGCCGACGTCTGGTCCCGGCGAGCCGACCGGATCGCGCCGACCATCGTCGGCGGCTCCAAGAAGCACGGCGGCGCCGATCTGGGTCCCACCCGGGCCAAGCGGGCCTGGGCCGAGCTCGGCGTGGATGGCATCGGCATCGCCGACGCGGCACCGGGACTTGACGCGGATCCGGCCTTGGTGCCCCGGCTGACCTGCGAGATGGTGATCAGGTTGCAAGGCTGGCAGGACGAGTGGGGCTGGCGTTTCTGCGGCCGCAAGACCGCGCGGTACCGGCAGGTCGGCAACGCCTTCCCGCCCCCGGTGGCCGAATCGGTCGGCACGGCGATCCGCCGCGCGCTGGAGCACGCGGGCGCGCCGGAGGCCGCCGGAGCCTCGGCGGGGCCGCTGCACGATCCGGTGTTCCGGGTGCTCCGCTCCCGGCAAGACTTCCTGACCGCCGGGCAGATCGCCGAGCTCGCCACGTGCGCTGCCGGGGAGACGATCACGGCCGCCGGGCGGGGGGCCGCCGGGCGGGGGGCCGCGGAGGCGGCTACGGTCGCCGGGCGGGACGCCGCCACGCGGCTGAGCCTGGCCGCGGTGCTCGGCCGGCTTCGCCACCTGGGCCAGGACTTCGAGCTTGAGATCGCCGATTCCGGCGACGGACCCGCCTACCGGCTGGGCGACTTCAAGGCGTTCCTCGGCCAGCGCGAGCACGACCGGCACCAGCGGTTCGCGGCCAGCCGGGCCACGGTCAGCTGACCCGCGGGCGGCCACGTCTTCGGGCGGGCCGATCGTTGAGCGACAGGATCTTGACGGGCGCTGGCCGTCGGTGCGCGCCGGACAGCGGCATCATCGCGGATCGTCACCGTCTCCAGAAGACGGTGGCGATCCACAATGATTTGCGCCGGGCGGACGGGCGGGGCTAAGGGCCGGATTCGGCGATGTAATTGGCACCGTAATGCAGTGTTTACTGCATTACGGCGTGGTTTTGAGCAAGGCCGGCGGGCGGCCTCGGCCGCGCCGCCGCCGGCGTGGCTGACCTTCATGCCGGGCAGTGGCTGACCCTCATTGTTGGGGACCAGCTACCGAAACGGCACAGACGCTGCGATAATGCCTGGATGACAGGGCTGAGCCTTGCCCTGGCCAACCTGAAGCCGGGCACCGGTAAGACCACCTCCGCGGTCTGGCTGGCGCACGTGTTCGCGCAGGCAGGGAACAGGGTTCTGCTCGTGGACGCGGACCCTTCCGGCAGCGCCCTGGAGTGGTCTGATCTGGCCGCCATGGACCCGCGGCTGGCGTCGCCGCAGGCGGCGTTCCCGTTCCGGATCGTGGCCCTGCCGTCTCGCGAACTGCACCGGCGGCTGCCCGAGATCGCCAAGGACGACGACGTGGTGATCATCGACACGCCGCAGATCGAGGACCACGCCGCCATCGCCCGGTCGGCGCTACGGTACGCGGACGAGATCCTGATCCCGTGCGCGCCGAGCCCGATCGAGATCAACCGCACCTCCCCGGTACGGGACGAGATCACCGAGGTGCAGGGGATCCGTGACACGCCGGTCCGCTCAGCGGTGCTGCTCAACCGCTGCATCGCCCGCGCGCACTCCACCGGCGACGCCCGGGAGGCGCTGGAAGGACTCGGCTACGACGTGCTCGGGACGGTGGTGCCGCGCCGCGAGGTGTACGCCCAGAGTTTCGGCATGCCGATCAAGCAGACGGGCTGCGAGGTGTGGCGGCTGGTGGCCCGCGATCTCATCGAGCGCTGCGCCCCGCTGACCACGGTACGGTCATGAACTCGCGGGAGCAGCGCAAGGCCCAGATGGCGGCGGCCGCCGCTCGGCGTACCGAGCCGGGCGCGGCGCCGGCCGGACGGACCGCCATCCGGTCCAAGCCGGTCAGGATCACCCTCGACCTGCACCCCGAGCTCTACCGGCAGCTGACCGCGTGGGCGGACTCGGCCGCGATATCGCTCGGCGTGCCGCGCGTCTCGCTGGCCGACGCGGTACGGGCGATGATCCGGGTCACGACCGAGAACCCCGACGACGTGCTCGACCGGCTACGCCGCGACCGGGAAGAGTAGCGCTCCACTCAGGTGGCGGCCCGGGAGGCGCGGCCGCGGCCGCGGCCGCGCTCCTTGGCGTCGAGGACGGTCTTGCGCAGCCGGACGGCGGCCGCGGTGACTTCGACGCACTCGTCGTCGGCGCAGAACTCCAGGGCCTGCTCCAGGCTGAGCAACCGCGGCGGGACGAGCCGCTCCAGTTCCTCGGCCGTGGACTGGCGCACGTTGGTGACCTTGCGCTCACGGCAGATGTTGACGTCCATGTCGTCGGTCCTTGAGTTCTCCCCGACGATCATGCCCTCGTACACCTCGGTGCCGGGGGTGACGAACAGCGAGCCACGTTCCTGCAGGTTGAACATCGCGTACGCGGCTGCGCTCCCGGACCGGTCGGCGACCAGGGAACCGTTGGCCCGGCCCCGCATGGTACCGGCCCATGGCTCGTAGCCCTCGAAGACGTGGTGCGCGATGCCGGTGCCGCGGGTCTCAGTGAGGAACTGGGTCCGGAAGCCGATCAGGCCACGGGCGGGGACGATGAACTCGAGCCTGACCCAGCCGGTGCCGTGGTTGGTCATGGACTCCATCCGGCCGCGGCGCACCGAAATCAGTGAGGTGGCCGTGCCCAGGTATTCCTCGGGCACGTCAACGCTGAGCCGCTCGACCGGCTCGAAGACCTTGCCGTCGATCTCACGGATGACGGCGGAGGGCCGTCCCACGGTCAGCTCGTAGTGCTCCCGCCGCATCGTCTCCACCAGGATGGCCAGCGCGAGCTCACCACGGCCGCGCACCTCCCAGGTGTCCGGACGGTCGGTGGGCAGCACGTCGAGGGACACGTTGCCGACAAGTTCGCGGTTCAGCCGGTCACGCACCAGCCGAGCGGTGACCTTCGAGCCCTGCGCCCGGCCGGCCAGCGGCGCGGTGTTCACGCCGATCGTCATCGAGATGGCCGGCTCATCGACGGTGATCAGCGGCAGCGGCCGCGGGTCGTCCAGGTCAGCCAGCGTCTCGCCGATCATGATCTCGGGGATGCCGGCGATCGCCACGATGTCGCCCGGACCCGCGGAATCGGCCTGCACGCGATCCAGCGCCTCGGTCAGGTACAGCTCGGAGATCTTGACCTTCTGTATCGACCCGTCCCGGCGGCACCAGGCGACCTGCTGGCCGCGTGAGATAGTGCCGTTCCGGATCCGGCACAGCGCGATGCGGCCCAGGTAGGACGAGGCGTCCAGGTTGGTCACGTGGGCCTGCAGGGGCGCACCGACCTCGAACGCCGGGGCCGGGACGGTGGCCTTGATGGTGTCGAACAATGGCTCCAGGTCCGGCGAATCAGGCATCTCGCCGTCGGCCGGGCGCGTCAGGGAGGCCCGCCCAGCCCGCGCGGAGGCGTACACGATCGGGAACTCGATCTGCTCCTCGCTCGCGTCCAGGTCGATGAACAGCTCGTAGCAGGCGTCCACCACCTCGGCGATCCGCGCGTCCGGCCGGTCCACCTTGTTGACCACCAGGATCACCGGCAGCCTGGCTTCCAGCGTCTTGCGCAGCACGAACCTGGTCTGCGGCAGCGGTCCCTCGCTCGCGTCGACGAGCAGCAGCACGCCGTCGACCATGGACAGGCCGCGTTCCACCTCGCCGCCGAAATCGGCGTGGCCCGGCGTGTCGATGATGTTGATGGTCTGGCCGCCGTGGTTCACCGCGGTGTTCTTGGCCAGGATCGTGATGCCCTTTTCACGCTCCAGGTCGCCGGAGTCCATCACCCGCTCGGCAATGTGCGCGTTGGCGCGGAACGCGCCTGACTGCCAGAGCATCGCGTCCACCAGGGTGGTCTTGCCGTGGTCGACGTGCGCGACGATGGCGACGTTGCGCAGGTCGTCCCGGGTCGCGACGACGTCCTGGGGGCTGGCCATCTGATGCTGTACGGGCATGCGTGATTTCTCGTTCGTTCGGTGTCCGGGATCTACCACCCGACCGGGTGATCCCCTTCAGTGTAGTAAATGCAAGAACGTAGTTTCCTGAACGGGCATTCCGTGCGCCCGCTGAGGCCGCGCGCTCAGCTGGCGAGAGCGTCGTCACGGGAGGTTGAAGGGGGTAAGGCTATTGGTAACCGCCCTGCTGAGGAGGAAATAGATGACGAACGGTGCCGCGCCGGGCTACCTGGCCGCCGATGACTGTCGGCTTGCCGACCTGATCGACCTGGTCAGCGAGAAGACAGAGCAGGCCGGGTACCCGAATGCCAGCGCGATCGAGCAGAACGTGGTCGTCTACGACAGCGCGCGGCTGCGGGCGGAGCTCTCCTCCCGGCCCGGCGGTCCGCGGCGGGTGTCGGACGAGCTGATCCGCGCTCTGCAGGACGGCCCGGGGATCGTGGTGTTCACGGGCGCCTTCGACGATCTCGGCGTGATCGACCGGGCCACGCACCAGTTCGAGGCGATCATCGCCGACCAGCACGCGGCGGGTGGTACCGCCGGAGACCACTTCGCCACCGCCGGGCAGAACGACCGGATCTGGAACGCGCTGGAAAAGCTGGCGCTGCGCGCCCCCGAGGTATTCGCGGCTTACTACGCCAACGACATCATTGCCACCGTGTGCCGGGCTTGGCTCGGGCCCGGCTACCAGGTCACCTCCCAGGTCAACGTGGTCAACCCGGGCGGCTCGGCGCAGGCGGTACACCGCGACTACCACCTGGGGTTCGCATCTGACTCCCTGGCCGCGCAATTCCCGGCGCACGCGCACCGCCTCTCGCCCGTGCTCACCTTGCAGGGCGCGGTGGCGCACTGCGACATGCCGGCGGAGACCGGCCCGACCATGTACCTGCCGCACTCCCAGAAGTACCTGCCCGGCTATCTGGCCTGGCGGCGGCCGGAGTTCAGGGAGTACTTCGAAGCGAACTACGTGCAGCTGCCGCTGGGCCAGGGGGACGTGGCGTTCTTCAACCCGGCCCTGTTCCACGCGGCGGGCGCCAACCGCACCGGCGACGTCACCCGGATGGCCAACCTGCTGCAGGTGTCGTCGGCGTTCGGGCGGGCCATGGAGGCCGTCGACCGCACCGCGATGTCCGCGGCCGTGTTCCCGGCGCTGCTGGCCATGCGGGACGCCGGGGGCGCCGGGTTGGCGCGGACCGCGATCGCGAACGTGATCGCGGCCTGCGCGGAGGGCTACTCGTTCCCGACGAACCTCGACCTGGACCAGCCCGTCGGCGGTCTCGCGCCGCCGACGCAGGCGGACATCCTGAGCCGGGCCGTCGCGGAAGGCTGGCCGCGGCAGAAGCTGGACACCGAACTCGACGCGTGGTCGGCGCGGAGGAGATCATGACCCTGCCTGCCGCTTCCCGGCGTTGTGTCTTCGCCCATGCCTGCCGGTCAAGTAGTACGAACCTGCGCAGCATCACAGTGGACCTTTCCCGGCGTCATAGCCGCGTCCGGATCCAGCCACTTCCTCGGTCTGCGGCCAGTCAGATCTGGTCGGCCCGTCTACTATGGATCTGTGAGTGAGCGAGGGTTTGCGATCCGCGCCGAGGATCAGCCGGCGTGGGCAGAAGTCGTGCGCAGGGCCGAACGTGGCGAGTCGGTCGCGGTCATCGCGCACGGCGACCACGTGGCTGACGTTGTGCCCTCGGGCGAGCTGGACCGGCTGCGCGAGACGATCGAGGTACTGTCTGATACCGAGCTGGTGCGTGACCTGCAGGAGGGTCTGGCCGATGCGCGTGCCGGACGGGTGTTCCCTGTAGGGCAGGTCGCGGCTGACCTGGCCGCCCGCCGGGTCGCTGGCGAATGAGCGAGCCTGAGCCGTACACGGTTACCTTCACCCGTGCGGCGAGGCGGCGGCTTGGCAAGT
>Ga0302229_10003822_pt1 | contig 10393 bp, 10 predicted proteins | sample II_Palsa_N1_3_FD_193518 | JGI IMG/M metagenome (GOLD analysis project Ga0302229, IMG submission 193518) | Peat permafrost microbial communities from Stordalen Mire near Abisko, Sweden - II_Palsa_N1_3 | ecosystem: Environmental > Terrestrial > Soil > Palsa > Peat permafrost | place: Sweden...
ACCCGTCCCGCAATTTACTAGTATATTCGAAGCAATGGAAATCAATGCGGAGGATATGGCTCATACGGAGTATTTTGGTTGCCCCAGCTGCCCGGATCCTCCGTGTAAGCCGGATCCTCCACGGTATTGGGACGCAGACGGACTACCGGGGCCTGCGGGACGGCGGCATGCGCGGGCATCGCGGCCGCGGCAGCGCATACACCCCTTCGGCACCCCGATCCTCTAGAGGGAAATGCGCCAACGCTGCCCGCCGCCTGACCATCGAAGCCGCCGTTGATCTGTGACCTGTGTGGCCAGTGCTGCTGCCGGTGCCGCCCCCACCGCCGGCAGGCCGGCACGAGAAGGATCGTGTGACACCGCCTCTTTCACAACAAAGTGGCGTCACACGATCACGGGGAACGGGTCCGACGAGCCGGGCTGCGGCATGATCGCCAGGCGGTTGTTCGGCCGAAAAGGAGAACCGGGGTACACGGGCTTCAGGGGGATAGGTGCTGGCCGAAGAAGGCGAAGATCTTCTCCCAGCCGTCCATGGCCTGCTCGGAGCGGTACATCGGGGCCTGGTAGTAGAAGAAGCCGTGGCCGGCGCCGTCGTACCGGTAGAAGTCGAAGTCCTTGCCGTACCGCTCGAGCTCGGCCTCGTGCAGGTCGACCTGTTCGGGCGACGGATGGGAGTCGTCGTTGCCGAACAGGCCAAGCAGCGGCGCGGACAGGTCGGCGGTGAGGTCGATCGGCGCGACCGGGCGGGCCGGGGACAGCTCGGCCGGGGACTGGATCACTCCCCCGCCCCACAGGTCGGCGACCGCGTCGAAACCGGGCACCCGGGACGCGGTGAGCAGCGCGTGCCGCCCGCCTGAGCAGGTGCCGATGATGCCGGCCTTGCCGTTGCTGGAGGGGAGCGCCTTGAGCCAGGCCAGGGCGGCCGCGCAGTCGGCCACCACGCTGTCGTCGGGGACGCCGCCCTGCGACCGGACCGTGGCCGCCACGTCGTCGGGGGTGCCGTGGCCGTAGCGGCAGTACAGGTCGGGGCAGAGCACGCTGTAGCCGTGCCGCGCGAGCCGCTCGCAGAACTCCCGGTAGAACTCATCCCAGCCGGGCAGGTGGTGCACGGCCACGATCGCCGGCGCGGGCTCGTCTCCGGTCGGCCGGGCGAACCAGGCGTGGATCTCGTCCCCGCCACCGCCGGGATAGGTGATCACTTCCGCCGTGAGGCCGGTGCGGGCGTCGGTCCGGAATGAGTTCCACATGGCGCGGAAGCATACTCTGCCCGGCCGGCGGGCGGCTGGCCGGTGCTGGCGGTCGCGCTGATCTACCGGTTCTACCTGCGGCAGGAGCTCGCGCCCCGGCACTACCTGTTCCTCGGCGCGGTGAGCGGGCTGGTGTTCGGGGCCAGCGAGGTGGTGCACTACTTCACGGTCAATGGCCTGGCCGAGTTCTACCTGACCGTGCAGCCGGCGCTGCCCGAGATCCAGCGGCTCCTCCTGGCGGGTCACTCCGCGCCGGACTCGGTATTCGCCGTGCTGATCGGCCCGGTGCGGTACTTCGTGCTCGACTTCGTGTGGCGGTTCGTCACCGACCCGATCACGCACGCCTGCTGGGCCGGCCTGACCGGCTACTTCATCGGGCTGGCGGCCAGCGGGCGGCACCGGTGGTACACCGTGAGCTGGATCGGCCTGGCGGCCGCCGCGATCCTGCACGGGCTGAACGACTGGAGCCTGGTCAACGGCCACCTGCTGTGGATTCTGGTCACGCTGGTCAGCGCCATCTTGTTCCTGGGCTACGCGAAGGTGGGGTCCCGCACGGACCCGGAGGTGCCCCGGACCCGAGCAGCCGCCCGGACTGGGGCCGGCCCCCGCCCGTGGTGGGAACACTGAGTGGTGGGAACCCCGCTTAGCCCGCAGCCCGGATCGCGTCGAACTCGGCGGCTAGTTCGGCGGCTTCGGCCGCGCCGATCCGCTGGAAAATCTCCAGGGCCTGCCGCAGGTTGGCCTCGGCCTCGGCGGCGTGACCCGAGGCCAGGGCGCACTTGCCCAGGCCGGCCAGGGCGTGTGCCTCGTCCCAGGAGCTGCCGATATCGCGGGCTAGGTCCAGGGCTTGCTGGTGGATTGACCCGGCCTGGTCCAGGTCGCCGCACACCCGGTGCAAGGTCCCGGACTCGTTGAGGACCGTGACCTCACCGCCCCGGTTGCCGAGGGCCCGGAACAGGGCCAGCGACTCCTCCAGATCCCGGGCCGCACCCGGATAGTCCCCCGTCGTCCGGCGCACCATGCCCAGATAGCCAAGGGCGTTGGCCTGGTCATGCCGGTCGCCGATACCGCGGTAGATGCCGAGCGCCTCCTCCTGATCCCGGACCGCAGCCGGATAATCCGCGGTCAGCCGCCGCACTTCCCCCAGGTTGCTGAGGGCGTTGGCCTGGCCGAGCCGGTTGCCGAGGTCACGGGAGATGCCCAGCGCTTCCTCCAGATCCCGGACCGCAGCCGGATAATCCCCGGTCACCAACCGCACGATTCCCAGGTCCGTGAGGGCAGTGGCCAGGCCGGGCCGGTTACCCAGGTCGCGGCAGATCTCCAGCGCCTCCGCCAGATCCTGGGCCGCACCCGGGTACTCTCCGGTCAGCCGATGCACGATGCCCAGATCGGTAAGGGCGTTGGCCTGGCCGAGCCGGTCCCCGATGTCACGGGAGATGCCCAGCGCCTCCCCCAGGTCCGCGGCCGCAGCCGGGTAGTCCCCGGTCATCCAGCGGACCACGCCCAGGTTGCTGAGGGCCGTGGCCTGGCCGAGCCGGTCGCCGAGGTTGCGGCAGATCCTCAGTGCTCCCTCCAGGTCCCGCGTCGCGCCCGGCCAGTCCCCGGCGAGCCGCCGTGCGATTCCCAGGTCTGTCAGGGCGCTGGCCTGGGCTGGCCGGTCCCCGAGTTGCTGTGCGGCGTCCAGGGCGGTGGCATGGCGGGTGATGGCCTCAGCCGACAAGCCATCGTGGCGCAGCAGAGCGGCGATGCCCGCGGTGAGAGCGATGACCCGGCCGGGCTGGCCGGTTCCAGTCAGGTGGTCCAGGCAGGCGAGCAGGCTGGCGCGCTCGGCCCGGGCCCAGGTCAGCGCCTGCTCACGGTCGGCCAGGACGGGGACCGCGACCGCTTCTGCGCCGGCTGCGCAGGCCAGGGCCGGGCGGGTCTGCAGGGCCAGCAGGCTCTCGGCGCTGGCCGCAGTCCGCTGATAGTAGTCAAGTAGTCGACCAATGGCCTCGTCCCGGTCACGCTCCGGGTCAAGGTGGCCGGCCAGGCCGCGCGCGTACTCGCGGATCAGGTCATGCAGCCGGTACCGGCCCTGAGCCGGCTCGGTCAGCAGGTACTGGTCATACAGCGCCTCCAGGCCCCGGCGCGCAGCGGAAAGGCCGATGTCGTCCAGCGCGGCGGCGGCGTAGGCGTCGATGTCGGCGCCGAGGTGCAGCCCCAGCCGCCGGAACAGCTGCTGCTGGTCCTGGGTGAGATCGGCATACGAGAGGTCGAACGCGGCGGCGACCGACAGGTTCTCGGTAGCCATCAGCTCCAGTCGGTCCCGGGCCGCCGCCAGCTCGACGGCCCGTCCAGCCGGCGACCAGGCCGGGTGGTGGTGCAGCTGGCGGGCCACCATCCCGATGGCCAGCGGCAGGCATCCACACGATCGGATGATCTCGCCCACCGCCGGATCGGCCGGGTTGAGCGCGGGCCGACCGGACAGGCGGACTAGCAGCGCCGCCGCTTCGTCGGCGGGCAGCGTGTCCAGGCTGATCGCGATGGCGTCTTCCAGTGCGGACAGGTGCCGGCGACTGGTGACCAGCACCAGGCTCGCTCCGGTACCGGGCAGCAGCGGGCGGACCTGCTCGCTGCTGGCCGCGTCATCGAGCACCAGCAGCAGCTGCCTTTCCGCCAGCCGGTCACGCCACAGCGCCATCCGCGCCTCCACGCCGGGCGGGATCTGCGCGGCCGGGACCCCGGCGGTCAGCAGCAGGCTGGCCAGCGCGTCGGCTGGGTCGACGGGCTGCTGGCCTGGGGTGTGCCCGTGCAGCGGCAGGAAGATCTGCCCAGCGGGAAACCGCGGCGCCAGTTGGTGCGCGGCGTGCACGGCGAAGGCGGTCTTGCCGACCCCGGCCATGCCGCCGATCGCGTGGATGCCGACCACTGCAGCGGAACCCACCGCGGCGTCCACCAGTTCCTGTAGCTCCTGCTGCCGGCCGGTGAACGAGGCGATGTCGCGGGGCAGCGTCCGCAGCGCGGCTGTGCCGTCGGTCCCGGCCGGGCTGGGTACGGGGCGGCCCCGGGCGACCGCATCGAATTCTGCCCGGGCCGGGCCGGACAGGCCTAGCGCATCAGCGAGCAGGCGGACCGTCTCTCGGCGGGGCGTCGCGGCGATGCCGCGTTCCAGGTCGCTGACCGACCGGGGGCTCAGCCCGGCTGCCTCGGCGAGCTCCTCCTGGGTGAGGCGGGCCTCCGTGCGCAGCTTCCGCAGGACGGTCGCGAACGCGACCGGCGGCTCGGCCACAGCCTCTCCCCTCGCCCGCGGACGACGCCATCCACGCCGAGCATACGCCGCCGGGGACGAGGGTTACAGACGGCGAACTCCGGCGGGAACACTGACCGGCCGGCCCCGCGGCTGGCCTGCGGAGCGGGCTTCCGCCATGGTTAGGGGATGGACAAGCACCTTCGCTTCATGACCGAGCTCATCGCGCCGCTGCGCGTCCCGCCCGGGACCGAGGTCAAGCTGAGCCGTGACTACGATCCCGGCTACACCGGCCAGGTGGCCCACTCGAAGGCCGACGCGCTGCTAGCCGACGGCGTGGCCCTGCTGGCCGATTACCAGGACCGGCTCGCGGCCCAGGACACGTTCGGCGTGCTACTGGTACTGCAGGGCATCGACGCCGCGGGCAAGGACGGCACGATCAAGCACGTGATGAGCGGGCTCAACCCGGAGGCGGTGGACGTCCGGTCGTTCAAGCAGCCCTCGGCCGAGGAGCTGAACCACGACTTCCTGTGGCGCCACCAGCGGGCCCTGCCCGGGCGGGGCCGGATCGGCATCTTCAACCGGTCCCACTACGAGGAGGTGCTCGTCGTCCGGGTCCATAAGGAGCAGCTGGCCGCGGAGCACATACCCGCGGTCGCGGACGATGGCATCTGGACGCGCCGCTACCGGGAGATCAACGACTGGGAGCGCTACCTGGTCGACAACGGGATCCACGTGGTCAAGATCCTGCTGAACCTGTCCAAGCGGGAGCAGGCCAAGCGGTTCCTCGAGCGCATCGACCACCCGGACAAGAACTGGAAGTTCTCCCCCAGCGATGTCAAGGAGCGGCACTACTGGGACGACTACCAGCGGGCCTTCGAGGACATGCTGAGCCACACCAGCACCAAGTGGGCGCCGTGGTACGTCGTGCCAGCCGACCACAAGTGGTTCACCCGGCTGGCCACCGCCGGGGTCCTGGTGACGGCGCTCGACGCGATCAACCCTCGTTACCCCGCGGCCGACCCGGCGGTCGCCGACGAGATGGCACAGGTTCGCCAGGAGCTCGAGGCCGAACTCTGAGTCGTGCCAGCGGCCGGGGTCATCGGTCACAGTTGTCCGCTGCCGTTTCCCGACCCGCATGGCCGGCATTACCTACCGAACATGTCGTAAATTACGGGGAGGGAAATCCGTGCTGCGGTTACCAAGGGAGAATGACCAATGCCACTGACCATCGGCGATACGGCCCCGGACTTCGAGGCGGAGACGAGCGAAGGGCCGATCAGCTTCTACGACTGGCTCGGGGATTCCTGGGGGGTCCTGTTCTCGCACCCCAAGGACTTCACTCCGATCTGCACCACCGAGCTCGGCTACATGGCCAAGATCAAGCCGGAGTTCGACCTGCGCAACGTGAAGATCATCGGCCTGTCGGTGGACTCCACCGGTGACCACGAGCGGTGGGCCGCCGACATCGCCGAGACCCAGGGCACCGCGCCCAACTACCCGCTCATCGCCGACAACGACTTCAAGGTAGCCAAGCTGTACGGGATGCTGCCGGCCGACGTCTCGGGCGACGCCAAGGCGCGCACGCCGGCCGACAACCAGACCGTGCGGAACGTGTTCGTGATCGGCCCGGACAAGAAGATCAAGCTGGTCCTGGTCTACCCGATGACGACCGGGCGCAACTTCGACGAGGTGCTGCGAGTGATCGACTCGCTGCAGCTGACGGCCAAGTTCAAGGTGGCCACGCCGGTCAACTGGAAGCCGGGCGAGGACGTCGTCATCGCCGGCTCGGTCTCCAACGACCAGGCCAAGGAGCTGTTCGGGGAGTGGGAGTCGCCCAAGCCCTACATCCGGATCGTGCCCCAGCCCAAGTAACGCGCGGCCTGACCGGGGCCGGCGTCGGGGCCTATGAACCCTCGACGCCGGCCTTGCGGGCGACGCCGGCCAGGAAGGTGGCGGTGCGCGCCTTGTGGTCCGGGACGGCGGCGAGGTTGCCGGGCCAGAGGCGGACCGCTACCACGCCGGGAGGTATCAGGTCGAGGCCGTCGAAGAAGCTCTGGATCTCCTCCAGGGAGTGGATGTAGATCTGCGCGGCGGTGTACTCCGAGGTGAAGTTCGCCCCCTCGGAGGGGTTGCCGGAGCCGACGGAGATGATCAGGTAGCTGCCGGGCACGATGGCGCGGGTGAAAACGGCGGCCACTTCGCGGGCCGTCGCGGTCTGCGCGAAGTGCAGGACCCCGGAGAGGATCACGCAGACGGGCTCGGCCAGGTCGATCAGGTCCGTCAGGTCGGCGTCGGCCAGGATGCCGCCGGGATCACGCATGTCGCCGGGAACCGCGATCACGCCGGGGCTCTTGGCCAGCAGGCTGCGGGCGTGTGAGATGACGATCGGGTCGTTGTCCACGTACGCGATCCGCGCGTCCGGGTCGACATGCTGGGCGATGTCGTGCGTGTTCACCGCGGTCGGCAGCCCGGCGCCGACGTCGACGAACTGACGGATGCCGCGGGCCGCCACGTAGCTGACGGCCCGCCCGAGGAACTGCCGGTTCTCCCGGGCCATCTGCGCGGTGGGCGGGTGGACCGCCAGCATTTTCTCGGCGAGCTCGCGGTCGGCGGCGAAGTTATCCTTCCCGCCCAGCCAGTAGTCCCAGACCCGGGCGACGTTCGGCCTGCTCGGGTCGAATGGCTCCACTGCTCCCCTCCCATCAGGTTCTACGTAGCGTAACGGTTTCCTGGCCGCGCGGGGGTCGGACCTCAGGGCCGGCGGCCTCGGCTGTCGGGTAGCGGGTGAACGTCCCCTCCCTCGGCCCGCAGCATGGTGGCCAACGCCGGGTCGGCGGTGGCCAGCGTCAGCCGGTTGGCCAGCGCGGCCGCCGCTGCGACGCAGTCGGCCAGGCTGACGGCCGCTCGCTCGCGATGGTAACGGCGCGCGCGGATCCGTCCGGCCTCCATGCCGAGTTCATACGAGACGGGCAGCACCTTCAGGCCGGCGTGACCGAGCAAGGCCAGATCAGCTTCGATGCCGTCCGGGTCAGCACCAAACACCCGAACCATCTGGTCGCAGACTTCGGCCGCGTTGACCGAGGTGAGCAGGGGCTGACCGCGCAACAGCTCGGCGACCTCCGCCGCGGCGGGCTCGCCACGCAAGTAGGCAATGACCGCGTAGGCGTCCAGGATGGTCACGCCGCGCCGGCCTGCCGCCTCTCCTCACTATCGGCTTCCGCGCTCCGGTCGGCCGCCCGCGCGTCGTCCGCGTTCGGCCCCGGCGTGGCGTAAGCCCCTCGCAGGTCCTCGATCGGGTCGTCGGGAACCGGCCGGATGATGGCGTAGTCTCCGCGGTCGATGACGAGGACGGTCTTGGTCCCCCAGCGGTGCCGTACCGCGGCCGGAACGGAGACCTGCCCGTTACGGCTCACCTTCACCCTGGCAGCGGTCATGCATTCATTGTATATGGTCGCTGATCCATTGTATGGCCCGCTTCGGACGGGGCCAGGTCAGCGGGAGCCGTAGTTGTAGGTGGAGGAGTTGCCGGGGGTGCCGTTGCCGTGGCTGGACAGCACGTTCACCACCAGGACGGTCCCGCCGATGGCGATGGCCAGACCCACGACGATGGCGATGATCAACCGGAGCACGGCACTCCTTCCTTCGGTCCCTAGGGGACGGTGAACGTTACCCCGGCCGGCCGGCCGGTGTGCTGCTTGAAGTTGACCGGCACCACCGTGGCCTGGTAGCGGCCTGGCCCTAGCCCGGTGATGGTGGTGCTGTCGGCGTATGCGGTGGTCACCGGGGTACCGCCCGGCCCGTTCAAGGAGACGCGATAGTGGACGCCAAGGCCGGCATCGGGCCAGCTCAACGTGACCTTACCGCTGCCCGGCGTGGCTCGCACGGACGCCAGGGCGGGTACTGGCGGACAGCCGGTGCCCGGGTAAGCCCAGGCGTCGAACCATTGCGACGGGTCCCGCGGCACGATCCGCGGATCGTCCTGCGGTCCGCTCGTGGCCGCGCTACCGTGCGTGCCCGGGTGATCGCCGAATGCCGCTAGCGGGACCGCGATGAACCGGGGCAGGGTCACCGTATTGGTGAAGTCGGACATCGGCAGGCAGCCGGTGGTCACCGCCTCCGAGTTGACGTTATAGCTGATGACCAGCGTGTCGGGGGTCGAAAGTGCGGGTTCGACTCGTGCCTCGTACAGGATGCGGTAGTCATCCGCGGCGTAGAGCCCGATGGTCGGGTCCCGGTACAGCACCCTTCCTTTGGCGGGGTCGAACGGGCCCCACGGGGTGCTGGCCGGGTAGGCGTTGATGTCGGGGTCGCCCGGCGTCACCCCGCCCTGGATCAGCCAGTAGCGGCCTCCCGCCTGGATCACGCTGAACCCGGACGACACGCTGAGGCCGCTGCCCGGCGGCTGCACCGGCTCGGCATGGTGCTGTCCGGCGGCCCACGCGCCGGCGCCCGTGTAGAACCGCCACGCAGCGAAGGAGGTCAGCTGGGACACCGGGACGCGGGCCAGGTAGAGCCGGTAGCCCGGGACCTGGACGTTCGGGCTCTGGGTGCCGTAGATGTACACCGTGTTCCCGGCGCGTAGCAGCGCGGCGCCCCACAGGATCGGGGTGCCGCCGGACGGCGGCGTGTAAGACGGCAGCGGGACCAGGTCCGGGCGGGCGACCGCGCCGTACTGGGGTCCGCGGCCGGCCGAGCTGAGCTGGCTGGCCGGGAGGGTGGCGATCACCGTTCCGACCGGGACGAACGGAAAGGCGCGGGCGAGGTAATGGTCGTAGAACTTGACCACCGTCCCGCTAATCTCGATGCCGTCCTCGTCCCAGTACCGGGCACCGCCGGGCACCCCCGGCGGTTCCCCTACCACCGGGGCCGCGTCGCCAGGACGGCCGGGGCCGGTGCAGGCTCCGCCGCCCGTCATGGTGACGAACGTGCTGCCCGGGCCGGTCATGGTCTGGACGACCACCGCGTTGTGCACGAACCCGCTGAGGTGCGAGAAACCGGTGCTAGGCCCGGCCGGGCCGATGAACGTATCGGAGAAGAACCACGCGAGCTGGGTGTCGTTGAGGCGGATCGCCGAGACCCCGTCGCCGCCGGCCCAGTCGGCGCAGTCGGAATGGTCGGAGTACGCGACCCACTGCGCGTCTAGTGCGGCGGGGTCCGGTTCCGGTCCGGCGAGATCCGGTACCGGTGGGTTCGGGATCAGGACCGGGCGGCTGGTGCTTACCGGGGCTGGGTGATGGTGGGGCGGCGGGACCAGCCAGATCAGCGTGATGGCCACCCCGGCGGCCACTCCGGCGGCCAGTCCGGCCAGTTCGAGGCCGCGGCGGCGCCGACGGCGGGCCGGGGGCTGGTCCTGGTCCGTGGTGGTGCCGGAGGCCTGCGCCATGGCTGGCTACTGCTTCCGGGCGTCGACCAGCAGGATGGACGCGGCGGACGGCCACCGGCAGAAGACCCGGTCCAGCGGGCCCAGCGGCCGCGGCACGTCGTGGTAGCGCGCCCCGGCCACGTTCACGCAGCGGAAGCCGCTGGCGGTCAGGAACTCGGTCAGCGCCCGCCGGGTGAACAGGCGCAGGTGGCCCGCCACCACGCTCCCCGGCCTGCCGAACACCGCGCGCAGGCTCACCTCGGAGAAGACCGGCTGGATCCCCGCGAGGAGCAGCCCCCGGTTGTACCAGGCGGCCAGGTTCGGGGTGGACAGCAGCAGGGCGCCGCCGGGCCGGAGCACCCGCCGGACCTCGGCGACCGCCCCGTCGGGGTCCACCAGGTGCTCGATCAGCTCGCTCATGATCACCACGTCCGCGGCGCCGTCGGCGACCGGCAGGCGCGTTTGCATGGTGCCGCGGACCACGGTCAGGCCGCGGGCCCGGGCCTGGCCCAGGGCGGCGGCGGACCAGTCGATCCCGGCGAAGTGGTGTCCTGGATT
>Ga0302229_10003824_pt1 | contig 10390 bp, 7 predicted proteins | sample II_Palsa_N1_3_FD_193518 | JGI IMG/M metagenome (GOLD analysis project Ga0302229, IMG submission 193518) | Peat permafrost microbial communities from Stordalen Mire near Abisko, Sweden - II_Palsa_N1_3 | ecosystem: Environmental > Terrestrial > Soil > Palsa > Peat permafrost | place: Sweden...
AAGATCGAGCGTTCGTCCAAATCCGGGAAGTCTGGAAGCTGCCCCAGAATCGCTTCGACACGGCTTCGCAATGGCGTGAAACCTGGAATCGAATTGATCGATCTCAGAGTAGCCCTGAGATAGGCTGCGTTGCGCCGCGTAAGCAAGACGTAGGTAGGCGACGAGATCCCTTCCTCAACAAGGAGATAGCGTAGGGATTCCTCATCAAGGCCAGCAAAGATGACGGTCTCGGCATTGTCGCGGCGAAAATCCCCTTCCAGATCACGCGTTACTACGAAGCGAACGCAGTCGCGGAGCACTTCGAAACCTGCACCCTCTGGGTAACCGTCGTAAGTTTCGAAATAACGCTCGGCCAAGCGCCTTGCAGTGGCTTTGGTGAATGCCACACAGCACCGCTCGTTGCCGCGTGTGTGTTCCTCTATCAACTCTGCAAGCTTGCGTGCCATTGGTGTCCCGTTTGCATAGTTTTTCCACAGCTCGTTCCCCTGGTGGATTGCCTGCTTCAATGGAGCGCGCTTTTTGAACGCCGGATGGTGAAGTATCTGCTCCAGCTTCGACCGGTACACCGGCCAGGCGAAGTTCCTCCGCACATCCTCTGGGACGTTCGTCTCGTTCAACCACATCATCAGCACGCGGGTGCTGGACGGAAGTGCGGCCAGCCTGGCCAGATACTTCGCTGATTCCTCGAGGGCGTGCTCCCAATCCGGATCGGACAGCTCTTCCCGTACATGGTCGAGCAGAGCAATTACGCGGCCTGCCTCCGTATCCGTGACCGCGATCTGGATGTTTTTTTTGGAGGGTGTGCGTGCTTCCACATCCTCCACTGTCGTTAGGCCACTACCATTACGTGCAGCTGTGCAGATGATGCCGCTGACCGCGGGCTCCGAGCAAAGCAACCATCGTGCGACCTCTCCCCTCTTGTATGCACTCTTCCTCAGTTCCTTCATCAGTTGAGGCCAAACGTAAGGCTCATCGGTCACGACGAGTACTGGAGGCGTGCCCTCCGGGTAGGCCCTTCGCAAACACTCGAGGAACATGATTGCATTCGACTTCCACGATGGGTTGTCGCGACGCAACGGCCGTGTGAGATCGAGAACAAGTGCATCTGGCTTCACCGCTTGTTCCAGATCCCGCAATGCGGCCCGGATATCCGAGCGGGAAGCCCTCCAACTGACAGTGAATATGGCGTCTGGCGCATTGTTCGGGTTGCTTAGCGTGCGAATAGCGTTTTCGTTCAGTACACGTCGATCTGCGTGGTTTCGAAGATTGGCTTTGATGTGGCGAAGCAGATCGCCATCGCAAGACCGCCAACCTTCGAAATCCTTGTTAGCGAAGTAGTGCGGAAGCAATTCGGCTAAGCTCGGATGAATCCTGTCCGCGGCCTCGGGCTTGAGATCGTTCAAGGAGAACCAAAACGCGTCCTTCTCTCGAAGAGGATGCGTGAGCTTTGGGTTGGGCTTGTTAGAGTCCTCAAAGAGCTCTCGGGCCAACTCGAGGAGATCTGACCGATCCACATGGGCGTGATTCAAGGCGTTCAAGAAGTTCGACTTTGCCGGATACAGCAGGGTCCGGATTCCTCGCTTGTTGCCTTGGCGCCACCGGGCGGCGGTTGCGACCGCATGAGCCAGCGCCAAAGCGCGCAGCGAGCCCGGCCAGAGCAGGACGACGTGGGACTCTCGAGACTCCGCAACCTGTAATAATTCCGCAGCGAGTAGGCCAATCGCCCGGTTCGCGTGGAGCTCGACAGTCGTGTCATCCGCCCGTAGACGGAGCCCTATCCGCGTTGGTTCGAGCTCCTTCTGGACGGTGCGGTTGTTCTGGGCCGCTTGATCCCGTGACCACACCGGCTGCGAAATTGCTGATGGCCGATCAATTCCCTTACGCGCGAGGATCTTGGCGGTCAGCTCCCGCTTTCGCTCCTGTGCGGATCGAATCTTCGACAAGTGGTTCGAAGTGCTGCCGCCCCGACGCTTCATGCTGCGTCCGATCCGTAGGCTAAGAGTACGGCGCGATCGATGCCAATGCCCGTAGCGAGGAGGCGAAGGACCTCCGCCGGACTTGGCAGCATGAGCTTATTGAGTTCAGAAACGCCAACGTTATTTGCGCTCGAAATAGACCTGAATACCCGGTCAACCGAGTGGGAGTTCAAAATCCTGGCCATTGCCTCGACCGGAACCAATGAGTCCTCCTTTGGAAGGAGGGCTATGACATGGTTCTCGCAAACGAACCCTCCGTGCTTCTTAGTCCAGTTTGCTGACACAGGCGCGGCAACGAGCCGGCTTCGCTGATCGCTGGAAGTCAGTCGTTGTAGAAGGACAGCCGCTTGGCATACGACACCGTGGTCCGTCAGGCTCCCGACCTCCACGAAGGCTTCGTTCTGTTTGTTCTTGAGGTCTCGTCCATGTTTGAACTCCCCGTTAGGGGCAACGTCGGTTGCCCAGATCAAGGGGACAATTACCTTGGTGCCGGACGTCCTCTTCGGATACTTCCTGAAGCGGCGGCGCGTGTCCCTGAAGGGAACCAGGTGTCCGACTTTCGCGACGTATCCGTAGTCCGATAGCGAAAACTTGGCCTCCTCAGCAAGTCTGAGCAGTGACGCATCCGATTCCATCCTTGGGATGGGCCACGGATCACCGTTGCTTGGCAACCAGCAACGCCCCACGTCGCGGAACATCCCGTCGTCCGTCAGGACGCTCACTTTCGCATTTCGTTCCACTTCCTCGGAGACCTTCTGCGTCTTCAGCACGCTGATGGTCGTTTCCTGCAGGACGTCAATGAACATTGACGTCCTGTTGCCGAGCATGTCGAACTGCATGATGCTCGCTTCGCTGATCAGGTGCTTCCGCAGCTTGGAGAAGGATCGTCCGGAAAGGAAACTTGTGGGAGTCAACAGCCCAATAAGTCCTCCGGACCGGCACAATCGGAGGGTCTGACGGATGAACAGGCCGTAGATGTTCGGCTGTCCCTCCATGATGTCGTCGTATCTGTCCCGATAGCGTTCGACTTCTTCCGATCGGAGCTTTCGATACGGCGGATTGCATATCACCACATCGTGCTTGCGCGCTGCGCTGCCCCCTGAGCCAAGTCCGTCGCCATTGGATAGCTTGAAGCTGGGAACGTAGCCGGATGCCTCTATCAATGGATAGAGGGCCATTTGCAGCAACGAGTTGGAGAGCCCTAACAGTTCCTCATCCAGGTCGTTCCCGCTCAGATTCCGCTCAATATGCTTAAGTTGCTCCTTGGGCGGGAGCTTCCCCTTGCCAAGTTCATTCTTCATCCGCAGCGCGAGGGGGACAAGAAAGGCCGATCCACCACATGCAGGGTCATGCCACTTGTGTTCAACGATCGATGCGCCATTGCATAGGAGGCTGTCAATCACCCGCTCGGCCAGCACCGGTGGTGTGAAGAACATCGCTCGCTCTGACCTTATGGAACCATCCACCAATCTGGAATAGAGGGTCGAAAGCCAATAGGCAGCTTCCTCGAACGGCTGTTGCTCCAGCCATCCCACGAACTCGTTGACAGATGGATCGGAGAGGAGGCTGGAAGATGCCCAAGGTGCCCGCTCCGGCAACAAATTTGGGTACGAATTCCTTTGCCAAAGGTAGGTCAAAGTCCGGACCAGGCGGCTTGGTATCTGGCCGTTCTTGATCAACGACTCCAGCGTCTTCACCCGCCGGTAGAATTTGAGCCGGGCGATTGGGATTACCATCCTCAAGCCCCAGCAGTCCCTTCCGAATCGACGGTCGTAGTAAGCCACCTATCCACGTATCTGCAAGCCAGTTGGCCCGAAGACACGTAGTTGTCGATCTCGTCCTCCTGAAGGGCTCGCCGCGCTCCGGCGGGCGTCACCCAAACACTCCCAGATTTCACCGGTGCTGCTCCCTGCTCCCCAGCCAAGTGAATAAATATCACATATCTAGATACGTTTTGCCCGATCCTCACAAAATAGCCATCTGCCCAAAGGCGTGTAATCGCAGGCTTAGACTCGATCGAACCGTTAGCGGCGCTGGAAGCACACAGTTGGAACGAGAAGTTCGTCAGGCGGTGTACCTCCGCACAACATACGAACGGCTCCCGCCACTGTGTGTTCGGGCTTGGATGCGTGCTAGGATTTGCCATCGCGCTGGCCGGCGCCCGCTGCTCACCATTGGCGAACCCTCACGGGACGGCATCCAACCTAAACCACCTGATTCCCACTCGTTGGCGAATCCCGGCAGTGAGCACCTGGCGTTCGCCTCCAAGTAGGAGTCAGCATCATGCGTTTCATTCCCACCACCACCGCCAAGGTTGAGTCCCTTAAGAAGCAGGCAAAGCGCCTGCAGCGAAACGGGAGCGGCAAGCATGCCGACCTGCTCAACCGCGTTGCCCGCACTGCTGGGTACGAGCATTGGCACCACGTCACCGTGTGTTTCCGTGAGACCGAAGGCGTCACTGCCCATCGTTCCCTGATGGGCACCCTCGAGAAAATCGTTCAGTCCGAGCTGGCTGGTCACGCTCTCATCGTTGGCACGGGCACCGAGACCTCGACGTCCCAACCCTTCATCCTATTCGCGAGCGGCATCGGCGATGCTTGGCTGCTTGATCCCATAGGTCAGAGAGCGGTATGCCTTGTATGGCGCAGCGAGCGCCAGTCGCCGATCATGCGCGAGACGCCTGACCGCCTGGAAATCCATTGGGAAGGTTCGTACGAGTTGCAAGGCGAATTCTTCTCGGTCGATCTGGATCACCCCCTTATCGGTCGGCGCGCCATCGGTGGCTACCCGGTCGAGCAGTTACGCAAGCAGCTGCATTCCGTGCAGCCCGCCGAGCAGACGATCGACCAAGTGATTGATCAGAGCGATGCAGTTGAGCTGTCGCCGGAGATCGTGGCGCAGCTGACCCGAACGGGCTGGTCGGCAGAGCAACTCACGACGGCGGCGAGACAGGGTGCTCGTTACTCGCCTTCGCGTGATTCGGTGTTGTTCCCGGCGATGGTTGCACCAGAATGAGGATTGTATAGGCTTCACCCGAACAGCCCGTGGAGTATCCCTCCCAGCTTTAAGCGCCCGTAGACTTCGTCGCCTACGCGAGGTGCGCAAACGGGTCGGTTTGTTGGAGTAGCACCTAAGACAGGGATGATATGTCTGCGATCGCTTGAAACTCAGTCAAATAGTCAGCCCGCTTCTGGCTTAACCATTGCACAACTTTCGGACGGCTGAGAAGCTTGGCGAGATAAGTCTTCGTCACCGTTAAAGTCAGGTTATCAATTCCGTAGCTCTCTTCAACGCAGCGGGTGCGCTGCTGGGTAGTGGTCAGTTCACGTTCCAGGCGAACAATCTGCTCGCGAGTAACATCTCCCACGACTGCAGCTCGCTTACGTGATGGCACGCGCTGGTCTTCAAGCGTAGCAGCAAGGATGGCTCTAGCGAAGCCAGCGGAATAGTTGTTTTGTCCGACCATCAATTCCGAAGCCTCCATTTGCCTAAGGGGCTTCATTTGCTTGAGTAATTCAAAGATCACGAGTGGGCAATGCTTGTCCTCAAGCAAGCTTGAGGCTTCGAGGCATATACCATCAAGTAGGCGGGAGCGTCGGCGAACGGATGCTGGGTCAATATTCAGTGCTTTGGCAATCTGCTCTTCGGATGCACCACGTTCAATCGCCCTAACGATCATGCGATGTTCTTGGATCGCTGCGAGGCGATTGAGTCGCTTGTTGTAAGTATAGGCTTCATCATCCGTCGCAATGAGGCACTCAACTTCTCTATCACCTCGATCCTTGAGCGCTTCCACGCGTAACAGCCCGTCAAGGAGAAAGTAGGTGCCTGGCTGATTCGGATTGCAGATGACCACTGGCATTTCAATGATCCCAACTGCCTCAATGGAAGAGGCTATCTGCTTGTATTTCGCGGTCTGCTTGATATCGGGGTTGAGTATCTTGAGCGGTAGGAGCGCCCCAACGGACACGACACGGGTTTCGTGCTCGAAAGCCAAAAACATGGGCTTAGATACGACGTGGTCGTCGTGGTCGAGGATAGTCATTCGTTATCTCCCGATGCCATGCGCTCGGCCAATGCAAGCGGTAATGTGTACAGACCTTCAGCGTTCAGTAGGGACGCGAACTCCCTGTCGTTACGGAGGTTCCGCATGGCCTGGACGACGAACATGAGTCTGCTGTGGGCGAATTCGGCTTTCTTTGCGAGCAACGTCTGCTTATCCACCTCCCGCTGATAGATGCGTCTCAGGTGTTCTGCGGTGAGCCTTGGACTTGTCTTTTGCCTCAATGGCCCTTTTCTCGTGGTTTTCCCGCGGCGAGCTCGCTGCTCCAGAAGATGTCGAATTGCCACCAGCTTCTTGCCCTTAAGACCCTTAGCGTAGGCATCTGCCAAAGCCCCCTGAACGCCGGCGTCATCGCATCGTGCGAAATCGACTGCCAAGCTGATCGGGATGAGACCTGTTTCCACGGCGTGGAGAAGACGTTCTTCGCCGCGTTCTAGCAACCCAACGAGCATGTTGACCCAATTCGCGGCTAAGCCTGTTTTTTCCGCTATCTCTTGGTCGTGGTATCCACGCTCATGAAGACTGCCAATCTCCTTCATGAGCTCGATGGTGGTGTGCTGGCGACGCGCTATGTTCTCGACCAGACTCATCACCATACATTCTCCTTCGCTGGCATTGATGACAAAGGCAGGAATCTCCTTGTGACCAAGTTCCTGGAAGGCTTCGAGTCGCCCTTGACCGCAGACGAGGTCGTACTCCGCGGATCCCAATGGCTGAGCACGCTTACTCACCGTGACGGGTCGTTTAAGGCCTATATCTGCAATGTTCCTGATGATCTCCAAATGCTGTCGCCTACTACGGACGCGTGGGTTGGGAACATGGATCTGATCCGTTGGAATCATGGCTATACGGCGCATGTTTGGCCTCCGGTTAAGCAGCATCGCTCCAGGGAACACGTTCAGCGAGGGCGTAGAGAGCATCCAGCGTGTCAAAGCGATACGCATCTAGCGAGATATCGTTGTTCTCTTCAGCGAGCTTTATCGGCTGAAAAGGCAGGTCGATGTGTGGGAACAGGTAATAGTCGAGAACGCGTTGGTGGTCCGAAGCCATGCGTGCCGCGACGGTCAGGTCGGGAGCGAGGCTAGTATCGAAACGAAGTCGCCATCGAAATGACCCAGTAGGTGTCTGCAAACAGCGGGCAATCACAAGGGAAATGGTGAACTCGGCGTTGACGGTGAGCAGGTGGCTATTAGGATCTTCAAAGACCTCTGCTCCGGCCTGTTCAAGACCGGAGTGCAGCTCGTGGAGCAATTCGGGATGCTTTTCCCGAAGCCACTGGTTAATGCGTAGGTAACTGAAATCCTTGGACGGGCAAAAGCCGATCAGCTCATAGGCCCGAAGCAAGCCGCCAAATCGAGCCTGATATGCGGTGCTCGAGGGCATGTTTTCCTGCTCGTCAATGAGTAGCCCAGAAAGAACTCCGCTACGTTCATACAGGTCACGCAGCAGTTCGAGCATGGTTTCATCGTCAAGACGTCTTGAGCGTTCGGTGATGATCTCTCTCGCCCGAATGAACAGGTCCGTGGGGACGACCCGTTCGAAGGCCGCTTCTGCGCGTATCCATTTGTCAGGGCTGTTACGGACATGGCGTTGTCGCAACTTGAATGAAGTGCGGTTGTATACGTTGTTTCCGATGTACTTTTCGTTCGTCAAGACCTGATGAACCGTGGCGCGGGTCCATAGACGCTGCTGGTCTGTGTGAATACCATCGTTGTTCAATTCCTCAGCAATCGTCTGCTCGTTGAGATGGCTCCGAACAAAGCGCTCATAGATGCGTCGAACAATGGCGACTTCTTCACCAGGTCCAGGTATCAGAATCACTCGATCGGTCTGAAGGCTCTTCTGCTCCCCTCTATGGAGCACTCCTTTTGGGTGCCGCTCTCCATCTAGTAGTTGGCGACGAAGACCAAAGCCGGCTGGACCACCCTGACGGAATCCTAGCTCGATGAGCCGGCACTGCCCAGCGAACACTTTGTTCGAGAGTTCTCGGCTGTATTCCCCGGCCATCAGCCGCTTCACATTCTTGATGATGACGGCGGAAGGGCTTCCGTCGTTAGTGAAGGGTTCCGCGCAGTATTCGATTCCAATACCGGCACGACGGCAGAGGTACTCGTAGTAGGCGCTTTCGTCAGCATCTTGGAAGCGTCCCCAGCGACTGACGTCGTAAACCAACACGGCTTCATAATCGACAGGACCCGTCTGGACGTCTTGGATCAATTGTTGCAACGCGTCACGACCGTCCAGATGAAGGCCACTCTTGCCTTCATCGATATACGTCTTAATAACAACCATGCCGTGATCGGCAGCGTACGTCGCGATGGCATCACGCTGATTTTCCGTGGAATAGCGTTGATGGTCGGTCGACATGCGCACGTATTGGGCCACGGGGATGGGATCATCCTCGTTAGCGCGCGTTGACCTTAGTCCTCGCCTGCCCATCGCCCCAAGCCTCTCGCGGAAGCTATGTGGAGAAGGACTGTTTAGACAAAATGTCGGAAAATGTCAATAGTCTCCAACGGTTCCGAAAACCGTTACGTCTGACTTAGTCTTTTGCGGCGAACGGGGCGTGGCTTCAACGGCTTTGACATTGTGCCAATGAGCGCGAGGAGGGCCTGCTGCTGGTCACCAGGCAGTCCCCGGAAGCCGTCAAGAAGGATGATCTCGTGAGTCTCCGGCGGCTCGGGCAAGGAATGAGCGACGAGTTCCCAGGGGTGACAATCCAAAGCCTCACCAAGACGAAGCAGCCAGTCTACGGTGAGGCGGCGCTTACCGGCTTCAAGCAGGCTGATCTGTTGATTGGTCGTATCGGCGCACGCTGCAAGCGTTTCTAATGACCACCCGCGAGCCTCTCGAATAGCCTTGATTCGATTCTTCACGCTCAAGTAGAAACCTCCCTAGAGATACGCTTATTCCAAAAGCATCGAGTTCGCCAACATTAAACTAAACGTTCAGCGTCACCTCTCGCTAGGTGGGGCCTGCGCTCCACCGGCGTAGGCATACAGAAAATGATGGTGGAGAAATATGATGTGCGCGACTGGATAGCTCTCAAAAATTCTTCCGCTTCCTGTCTCATTGCTCCCCCAGGTCATACGACCAATCATGTCCGCTTCGGGTGGCGGAAGCGGACCTCGCTGGATGTCTCTTCCCGTTAGCGAGCCTTCGTCGCGGATAACGGCATGACGTCACCAGACTGACTAGCGACTCAGCTTGTTGCCCCTTCCTCCCGGTAAGGAACGATGTTTGAGAAATTCTCGAAAGGAGGCGACCGGATCCACTCCGAGCGCGTCACAAATCTCAACGAACTCGACCACATCGATCCGACGCTCCCCACGCTCGACCTTCGATATAAATGTCTGCGTGTTACCAAGACTTTCGGCCAATGCAAGCTGAGTGATACCTGCCCGTTCCCTCAGGTCGCGGAGCAATGTCAGTAACGTCTGGTAGCTGGGGTGATGTGTTGAGCGGGCCATAAACTTGCCGGTGGTCGGCTAGGCACGCTAAAGTCCAACTTGGAATAGTCCAAAATCGGCTTTTATAGGTACTTGGTCGTGTTCGCAGCTGGCGCCATGCCGGAACATCCAGGCTCGGAACCGCCCAAAAGCAGGGTGGAAGACCTTGGCGTGTTCGGCGGAATGGGGCTCATGGCGGTGATTCAGGCCGGTGCCGATGCCGGGTTCCGGCATGTCCGGGCGCGCCCAGGCTTTGGAATGCGCCTGGCGCCACACCGCGCGCTGCGACATCTAATTCTGTCGACCCTATTGGAGGCTGGTGTTCTTGCACCGATTGCATCACGGCGCCGGCTCGACGATGCGGTTAGCGAGGCTCCATGGACTGAGGACTCAAGCCTTGAAGACTCCGACTGGCTGATCGTTTGGAATGAAGTGACTCGGGGAAGTCTGCCTCACCAGCTCCGCTCCTGGATGGATACGTTTGAGTCGACGGATCGTTCACGCGAAGTCATCCTGCAGACGTGGCAATCGCTCGCCATTGGAGAATGCCTGGCGTTCGGTGAATACGCGCTGGCAGCACACAATCTCAACCCGGCACTGGCGCGACCGGCTGCGGCGGTTCTTCCAACGATCTTGGCGCAACAATCTATCGGTCAGGGTTGCGCGTTGATGTGGTCAGCGGCCAAGCACTTGGCATCCTGGTTTATGCGAAACGGCGCTGGTTCTGCCGGCACCGCAGAACGCGAACTCGTCAATTCAATCTGCTCGAACGCCGACCGGGCGAACTTCGGCGGACGACCGGTCAAGCAATTCAGCCGTCACTCGGCGGTGCCCATGAGCACCTTTGCCAGCGCCTTTATATGGACCAGTCGGCTCGGTGACGACTACTGGGAGGTCCCTGT
>Ga0302229_10003847_pt1 | contig 10356 bp, 13 predicted proteins | sample II_Palsa_N1_3_FD_193518 | JGI IMG/M metagenome (GOLD analysis project Ga0302229, IMG submission 193518) | Peat permafrost microbial communities from Stordalen Mire near Abisko, Sweden - II_Palsa_N1_3 | ecosystem: Environmental > Terrestrial > Soil > Palsa > Peat permafrost | place: Sweden...
GCGGACCTGCCCGTGCAGGTGCTGGGGCGGCTGGGCACCAACCGGGTGCTGCGGCAGGCGCCGCCGCCCCGCCGGCCCGGCCAGATGGGCCCGCCGGTGCGGCACGGCTGCGAGCTCAAGCTCTCCGATGACGCCGCCTGCCCCGGGCCGGACGTGCACACCACGACGCAGACCTCCGGGTACGGGGCCGCGGACGCCCGCGGCTGGCACCGCATGCACCCCAGGCTGAAGGCCCGCGGCGCCTGGGCAGGCCACCAGGGGAAACTGCCGGTCATCGAGGGCACCCTGGTCAAGCTCACCGTCGAGCACCTGCCGCACGACCGCGCCCCCAGGCCGGTCTGGCTGTGGACCTCCTGCCCGGACGCGGATCCCGATGAGGTAAACCGCTGCTGGCAGGCGTTCCTGCGCCGGTTCGATATCGAACATACGTTCCGGTTCCTGAAGCAGGCCCTCGGCTGGACCAAGCCGAAACTGCGCGACCCCGCCGCCGCCGACCGGTGGACCTGGCTGATCCTCGCCTGCTACGCCCAGCTCTGGCTCGCCCGCGGCCTGGCCGCAGACCTCCGCCTGCCCTGGCAGCGCCCGGCCCTGCCCGGCCACCTGACCCCGCACGGGTCCGGCGGGGATTCCGGGCCATCCACGGCACACTGCCCGTTCTCACAGCCGCACCGAAACCCGGCAAACCAGGCCCCGGCAGACCTCCAGGCTCGAAGAACCGGCACCCGGCCACCCGTCCCGACGTGGGCAAGGCCGCCATCAAGAAGACGACGCAGGAAACCACACCGAGCCCAGGAGGTTAAACGCCAAGCTTAGCCCGTCGTATTCGCCATGTGCGCATGCCACCACTGGATCGGCAAGCGCTGAATGACAACCATTGCGGTAGCCCGTGCACGGTACGTCCAGTCTGACAGGAGGCTCTTCACCCGCTCGGGGTCTGCTCGCCTTTTCAGTGCCCTTGTGGTCAAGGCCGTCGGCGTCGCCGACCGTAGCTGGTCGGTCGGTCGCCGATCTCCCCTCCTGCCTGCAGTCGCTCTGTGTTCCACGCAAGCTGCGCCGTGGTCGCTGCGAGGACGCCTGGCGGGACTGTTACATGGTCAAGGGCCTTGGCGAAGTCGGCCAGGGTCGCGGTGACGATCTGCTCCGGTTCGCCGGTGCCGAGCGCATTCCAGTGCTCGGCTTCGCGGATGAGGTGCGCGGCGCTGATGCGCCGGTGGTCGAAGCTGCCGTCGATGGCGAGCGCGAGGTTGTAGTCGATCCGGCCGTCCTGGAAAAGGTTCGGGACGGCGTCATAGACGTCGGCGAGCACGCTACGGCCGGGGAGGTGCAAGATAGCCAGGTTCTTCGCATGCGCGTCGTTATCGCCCAGGAGCACGGTGAACGTGAGCCTGCGCAGGAAGTCGGCAACCGGCCGCCCCTCCCCCTGAAGCGACCCGAGGAGCTCGGCGATCCGGTATGCGCTTGGGCGATGAGAATCACGTGGCATACTCGGGTCCTGGAACTTCGCATGGTCATCGACCCAGTCGAGGCCCAGTGCCTGAGCGGCGTCCTCCTGGTGGATCAGGGCGACCGCCTGGCCGTCGACAGCCCGGTCGTAGCGTTCGATGACCAGGTACTGGCGGGCGCCGCTGCCGACGAGCTCGGTGCGGTAGTGCGCGAGCCCGAGTTCGGCGGCCAGCGCATGGCCGTAGTACTCCCTGGCAAGCCCATCCGGACGTGCCGAGAGCTTCGGCTTGAGGATGTGGGTAGAGTGCGCGCGGCCATGGGGGAGGTACCAGCTACCGTCGAATCGGGCGAGCAGCAGCTTCGGCTGCAGGCCGGCGAGCATTGAGCGGCTCTGATCATCGGAGCCGAGATCGCCGTCATTCGCGGCCCGCCGGAGACGCTGGATGATCTCGCCGTCACTAATCGGCTCGTACATTGGCTGCGTCTGGCTCGCCTTGTCCGGGTCGCCTATTGTCACGGCGCCGGCGATCGAACTGCCGAACTCGCGCAGCATCGCGTACAGGTCTGCCGGGTTTCTGATGCCACGGCGCTGGGTGAGCCGCTCGCGCTGGCGGCCCTCAAGCGCGTATCCCCCGAAGAAGCTGCTCGCCGCGGGCGACGGCGTCTCCAGCCGGACAGACCCGAACGACTCCGTCAGCGTGACAGGCCCCGGGGTGTATCCGTCGGCCCACTCAAATTCGATGCGCTCCCGCCGGGAGCCGCGGGCAATCCAGCCGATCTGCTCGCCATGCAGACGGACCTCGAGCCTGTCGGCCATCAGCGCGCATCCTCGGCGGCAGGTTCACCGATGTCGAATGTCACGCTGAGGGTGATGCCGAGCGATTTCAGCGTGCGCAGCAGCCGGGTGATGTACACCGTGCTCCGTCCGGCTTCCAGCCGGTAGAGGTAGAACCGGTCGTAGGCGTTCGCCTGCGCTAGTTCCTCTTGCGAGATGCCGCGCGCCTCGCGCACGGCGCGGATCGCGTCGCCGATGTCGCGTGGCTTGCGTACCTCGATCGTCCTGCGGGCCATGACCACCCCGGTTCACGTGAGGAAATACTCACATCGCTTGACGTGAGAATATCACCACATCCCGCGCTGTGCGAAAATCCCCACATCGTTAACGGTCACGCTCTGTCGGCAAAAGCGCATTGCTAGGCCAGCCGGCCGGACGCCTAGGGCGCACGGTAAATGACTGCGACGACCCGGCGAGGGCCCCAATCGGGCGGATGACCAGCGTTCACGCTTGACGCAACGTCTGGCACTCAGCCGCAGGCCCGTTGCGCAGCCGAAGATTCAGCTGTGGTGTCTGCCGTCGCAGTGGACGGCAGTCTGGCCGGAGGAACGGTCCGGTTCAGACTGGGCAGCACCGAGTAGGAGATCGACCAGAATGGCGAATATGCCCGGGCGTTGCTCACTGCGCTTGCCCGCTACATCGCGGCAGCCCGGCGTGAACCCGAGACGCAGTGCCCAGCGCGCTCCCGCAAAGGCTGCGGTTGCGGCGCGGCAACTTACGGACGGCAGCAGGAGGCTGTCACCATGCATGGCCGCCGAAGGGTCGCCGCGGTACGGATGCTGCAGTCCGGTCCTGGCCCGTGACCTGACCGCGCGGGATCAGCTCAGAAGGTCACGTCAGCTGGCGTGCCCTTCGAGTGGTGGGAGGAATGCATCGAGCGCCAGTTCGACGACGTCGGCGAGCGACTGGCCTGTACGGGTCCGCAGTGCGGTCAGCCGGTTCTCGTCTTCGTCGTCAAGTATCCGTCCGGCGCGCAGTATGTTCTCGCGTGCGGTGATCCATCTGCAGTTGGCCGACTGGTAATCGGCGTCGGGATCGATCCGGTCGATCCACAAGCCCGACTCATAGCCGTGCGCCAGGGCCCAGTCCACGAAAGCCGGGAAGCCGGTCATGGCGTCGCGCCATTCGCCGCAGATCGCGACGCCCTTGCCGCCGTAGAACTTGTAGGCGTCGTTGCCGGGGTTCAGGCACCGCTCGCGCATGTTGGTCCAGCACTTATAGAGCTCAGGGTGCTGCTTGGACAGCCCTCCTTAGGCGAAGTGATCCTTGACGCATCCGCAGGACGTGCTGTCGCCGTTGAGGAGATTTTTCACCAGGACGGGGCGGTCGCTACCGCAATCACAGCGGACGTCGACGAGCACCTCGTTGGGCTTCCCGTCATCGCGGCTCTCCGAGCGGAGCAGGCTGATGGTGACCTGGTGGCCGAACCTGGTGCCGATGGGCACATCGCTGAGATGCGCGCACCCGCAGGAGCGTGTCGGCCGGGTGGTCCTGAGCAGCGCGCTGGTGCGGATGAGGAACGGCTCGCTGCGGCCGCAGTCGCAGCGCACCAGCACGCAAGGCTTCCCGTCGATGTTCATATGCACCTCGCCGATCGTCACGAGGCACCAGAACTGGGTACCTACGGGAAATGTCTTGGTCCCCCTGGCGTTGGCGTCTTTCCGCTGGCATCCGCATGATTTCGTGTTCCCGCTGCGCAGGCTGCTCGCTTTGACCTCGATGGGCTCGGCTCCGCAGTCACACTGGCACATGACGGCACCGTAACTCCAGGGACGGCTGGCGTCTGCCTTCAGGTACACCTCGCCGATCGTGGTCAGCCGCCCGAACCGGGTGCCGACCGGGATCTGCTTGGGATTGCTCACAGCTGTACTTTCCGCAGGTAGGCGCTGAGCGCTTCGCCGATGATGAAATTGCGGGACTTGCCGGTCTGCTGCGCGTACGCGGTGAGGCGGGCCTCGATTTCGTCGGCGTTGGGCCCATCCAGGAGCCGTCCGGCGCGTCGGGTGTTCTCGGCACCGAGAATCCAGCGGCAGTTGGCCGGCTCATAGTTCCCGTCAGGGTCGATGCGGTCGATCGTCAGTGCCGGCTCGTAGCCGTGAACGAGAGCCCACTCCACGAAAGCCCGGGCCCCCTGCCACTCCGGGCACACGGTAATGCCCTTGCCGCCGTAACTGGTGTACCGGTCGGCCGACGGGTTCTGGCACCGGTTGATCATGTTTCTCCAGACCTCGTAGAGGCGAGGATGCTTCTGCGAGAGACCGCCTGCAGTCGACAACTTGTCGATCTTGAGACAGCCGCAGGAGCGGACGCCCCCCTTCCGCAGGCGCGCCGCGGAGACCGGGAACTGCTGCTCTGGCCGGCACTCACAGATGGCACGGACACGGGTCCGGTCGCTGCCGGGAGAGAGCGACCAGTCGAGGTATACCTCGCCCACCGTGGTCAGACGCCCGAACACGGTCCCTTTCGGGATCTGGGCGAGCGTGGCGCAGTCCCGGCACGCCCTCACCGGGTTCTTCTCCTTGCGCAGGTCGTAGGCGATGATCTCTACGACTGGCGACCCGCAGTCGCACCGGCATTTGACGTAGCCCTGAGCCTTCCCCGTCACCGGGCTCGTGCGGCCGTAGACCTGGCTGACGGTGACCAGGCGGCCGAACCTTGTCCCGGTCGGGATCTGCTTGAGCAGGGACATCGTGGAACTTATCTCCGGGCTCGGCGTGACCGGACTTTCGCGAGGCCGACGGTTGCGGCGCCGGTCAGGGCGTTTTCGCCGACGCTACGCAAAACCGTCGTCCGTGGAACCTGACCAGGTACAGGTTACGCGGCGAGGTTTTCGCCATGGGTCTCAGCGGCGGCAACAAGGTACCCCACGCAGCCGCTGCGCGCGCGGCTGGCCGACATGAAGTGCGGCACAGATGGCGCGTACTGAGGGAAGGCGGTCGGCCGCCAGGTCAGCTGCGACGCGACTGCGGGCGCGCTCGCCGAGCGGATCTGCCGCGTAGCAGTCGTCACGGGCGCCGGACGTAACCGCTGGCACCTGCTCGGTGCGGATGATCATCATCAGGAGCTCATACGACCCGACAAGCGCGACCGCAGGCCACGCGCTGACAGCAGCGCCGATCGGGCCGTGGCCTAGGCCGTGTGCGACGTTCGGGGTCAGCGTCGCGACAATGCCAGGCCGCGACGGCGAACCCGGACGGATCAGGACCGCGGCCGCCATCGGTGGCAACGGTCACGGCGACGTCGTACCTGATGGGTGGTTCAGTCATACGTGACACCATAAGTCCGGTATCCGACATTCCGCCTGGAGCTGTCAAGGATTAGGCGCGGGCTCAGAGGAAGCGGCTGCTGGGTACCGGGCCAGCGTCGGGGATGCACTCGCGGATGCCGCTAAGCCAGCCGCCAGGATCTGGTCAGCGGCGGCTCGGCCCGGGTTCTTGAGCACGTCCGCGACCTCGATCTGGTAGCGGTCCGGCAGGTGCTCCTCGCTGGCACGCCGCAAATTTTTCGATCGCCCGATGGCCCCGGGGCGATGAGCCGGTCACGTACAGGCATAGGTCCCACTGCTCGCCGGTATCGGCGCCAGTCCAGTGATTCGCGGGGTACGGCTCGCTCATGCGTTTCTCCGTTCCCCGAGACGCCTTCTCCAGGCTGGGACCCACCGCGTTGTCCGTCAAACTCGCCGGGATCGTGCCCTCCAGAGGTTAACTCTTCCCCCGAGCCGGACGCCGCTTCCCGGATCCCTGTCCTGCCTGCGGGGCAAAATGCCAAAAGCTTTTGCATTATGTCCGAAAAGCGGTAAAACCTCCGGTAGCAACGTGCCGGGTCCTTTGCTTGATTCCATGCGCAGGACCGGGAGAACTGTATGCGCAAATTATATGAACGGGCCGAAAGCCGAGCAACCAGGCGCCTCCGCATAATTTCTTTATATCATTAAACGGCCAGTTCGGAAACGCTCCCATGGGCATGGTGAAAAGAGGTAGTACTTTTCCGGAGGTAGGTTCTTACCGCCTGGCGCTAGGGCCGGCGCCGCTCGCAGGTGGCTGAACGGAAGTACCACTGCTCGTTCGGACAAAAGGGATTTGCTTTTCCGGTGGGACTAAGCGGGCGAATTCTGCGGACCGGGACTCGCGCACCACGGTGATACAAAGGGCTTCCCGGTACGTCTTCTCCGCGCGGCTAAACCGGGGTTCCTGAACGGTCATGGCGACCATGCCCTTGGCGTCCTTGTCCGTGCGGCGGATCAGGCGTAGTCTCCGGATTGGAAAGGTGTATCCGTCCATCCTGCGTGTGGACGAAGTAGGTACGCTTTTCAGCTGCCCTGGACCTCGGTAGCGCCTTGCGCGCAGCCAAGCCGAGGTGGAATATGGCGGCATCTGGCCTTTCCCGTACCCGCTCTCCGTCAGCGGCGCACACCGCGGTGAGACGCGGCGTCAACGTGCCACGCCTAGGTAACGGTGCTGCCCCGCCGTCTGCCGCCCCGGGCACATCAAGCAGCGCTTGGCCTGGCCTCGGCGGCTGCGATGACTGACAGTTCACCGGGAATGAGTGCTGCCGAGGCCGCTGCGCCGGTCCGGCTTGAGGGTAATGGCGGGCTGCATGTGGTTTTCGGCGCCGGGCAGGTCGGCCGCGTGCTCGCGGCCTTGCTCGCGGACCGGGGCGTCACGGTCCGGGTGGTGTCGCGGCACAGGCCGGCTGGGCTGGCTGACGGGACGGACTGGCGAGCGGCCGACGCGGCCGATCTTGACGCGGCCACCGATGCCGCGAAGGGCGCCGCCGTCATCTACCAGTGCCTCAACGCTCCCTATGCCCAGTGGCCGCAGCGTTTCCCGCCCCTGCAGCACGGCGTGCTGACGGCCGCCGAGCGCGCCGGCGCGCTGCTGGTGAGCCTGGAGAACCTCTACGGCTACGGCCCGACCGGCGGCAGGCCGATGACCGAGGACCTGCCGCTGGCTGCCACCACCGTGAAGGGCCGGACCCGGGCGGCCATGACCGCGGAACTGCTGGCCGCCGCCGAAGCCGGCCGGGTCCGCATCGCCATCGGGCGGGCCTCGGACTTCTTCGGCGCCCGCGTCACCCAGGGGTCAACGCTCGGCGAGCGGGTCTTCGGCCACGCCCTGGCCGGCCGGCGCGCCGACTTCATCGGCAACGCTGACCTGCCGCACACCTACAGCTACGTTCCCGACATCGCCGCCGGCCTGGCCACTCTCGGTACCGATGCCCGCGCGGCCGGTCGGGTGTGGCACCTGCCCGGCCCGCAGACCGTCACCACCCGGGCGCTTCTAGATCTGGTGGCCGTCCAGGTCGGCCATCCTGTCGGCATCCGGTCGGTGCCCAAGCTGGCCGTCCGCGCCCTCGGGCTGATCAACCCGGTGATGCGGGGGCTGGCCGAAATGTCGTACCAGTTCGACGAGCCATTCGTCCTGGACACCAGCAGATATGAGTCTGTCTTCGGAGCGGCCGGCACCCCGCTGGCCGCCGCCATCGCCGCAACCGTTGCCTGGTACCGGGCCTAGATCAGCACGCCATGATCGAGCCGAAGGCGATGAACGCATGACCTCCCCTGCGAGCCACGTGACGCCCGCCAGCCGTTCGGTATTTGAGAGGTCGGGGCGCACTGCTTACCGGCGCAGGCAGCTGATCCTAGCGGGGCGATCCCGACCGACGAGACGATCGACCAGCAGGTCACCGCCAACATCACCCGGGCCGAGGGACTGCGGGCCCCCCGACGCTGCGTCCATCCACTACCTCGCCGGGTAGGCCGAGGCGACCGACGGCAGCCGGGGCCACGTCCGGCGGCTAGCGGGCAGTGCCTTACGGGCTCTGATTCGGGGATGCCGGGCTCATGGGCATGGAACGCCTCGTCCAGCGCTAACCACCCAGCACCCCGCAGCCGTTATCACGCGCCTGCGGGAGCACTAATCGCCCCGCATTCATCGGCATCTTCAGAGCGGGGCAACGTCTAGGGCATGCTGGTCGGCGGCCAGGTTGTTCGCGGAGATCAGAGTATCGGGGTGGTCTTCGCCCAGGATCCGGCGGCGGCGGTCCAGGGTGTCCTGGTCCAGGTCGCGGGCGGCCTGCACCTCCTCGAGAAGAAGCAGGTCGTGAACGAGGCTATTGGCGGCGCCCAGTGTGTTTAGGTGGTCTTCGCCCAGGATCCGGCGGTTACGGTCCAGCGTGTCCTGGTCCAGGTCGCGCGCTTCGGCGTAACGGCCCATCAGCACGAGTGCCTGGGCGAGTGAGTTCGCGATCTCCCGCATGTGCTCGTGATCGTCGCCTAGCCGGTCACGCCACAGCTGGCGGAGGCCGCTGCCGAAATCATGAAGGACGCGGGTGTTGCCGCGCACCAGGAGGTAATAGCACGCGTCGCAAGCGAGCCAGCGCAGGCCGGGGCTGTCGGTCGCGGCCAGGTCGGCGACCATCAGGTGGGGCATCAGCTGCGCCCATCTGGGCCAGGTAGCGGGGTCAGCGATGTCGCCGGGGTGGCTAGCGGCCAGGATCGCCTCGGAGCGCGCGCGGGCGGCTGCGGCCTGGCCTGGGGTAAGCCGGTCTCGGAGAATGGCTTGAGTGAGCCGGTGCATCTGCAGCCCGCGGTAGTCGACGCGAGCCAGTGACTGCCGGGCCAGGTTAGCGAGCGTCTGCCGCCAGGCCAGCGGGTCAGCGACCCTGGCCGCCAGTTCGCTCGGCAGTTCGCCGGCAGCGCCGGTGAGCAGGTCTTCGGGAATCGGCTCCGGGCCGAAGAACGCACACAGGCTAGCTAGTTCGGCCGCAGCTGGATCATCTGCAGCGAGCCGGTCGGCGGTGAGCTGGATGCGGCTGCCAGCGACCGTGGGTAGGACCCTGGCGTGGCCCGCTCGAGGAGCTGTCCGGTCCTATCTCGCAGCAAGTCCAGGTACTCTGCGGCCGCCATGCCGGTCTCGGCCATGAACCCGGCTGCCTGGGCGACAGCCAAGGGCAGATCCCCGAGTTCGGCGGCCAGCCGGCCCGCATTGGCCTGAATGAGCCCGTCCACACGATTACACAAGATGGGCCGTACGCCGTCTGGGAAGTTCCGCGCCTAGTGGCAGTGGTGGCGACCCTGAGCAAGGGATACGACCTGGACCACATCTGGAAGCAGGTCGACCGCGGCCCGGCCAAGGATGCGGCCAGCTATTACATCCAGGCCAGCGAAAGTGGCGGAGAGCCGCCGGGCCGCTGGTAGGGCCCCGGCGCCGAAGCGCTCGGGTTCGGGCATGGCCAGAGGGTCGAGCGCAAGCCCTATAAACTGCTCTTCGGCAAGCGCCAGGCCCCGGACGGCACCTCACTGGGCCGGGCCCCGGACGGCGGCCGCAAAGCCGCCGACCTGTATGCCGCGCTGCTGGCCGCCGAACCGCACGCCACCGCCGAACGCCACCGTGAACTGCGGATCGAGGCCACTAAGCAGGCCCGTCAGAGCCCCCTGTTCTTCGACTTGACTATTTCGCAGGAGAGTGCGCGAACGTCACGGTGGCATCGAGCCGGATGCAGGTCAGTCACCCCGGCCAGGGTCCGGTCCGCCAGCCGGACCCCGGGCAGCGCGCCGTGCCGGACCGCGACCTGCGCCCACGCGTGCCGCCGGACCGTGTTCACCGCCGCCGTGATCCGCCGGTCCGCCCGGGCCCCGCCCCGGGCGATCTCGGCCAGCGTCCGCCACGCCGTCGGCACCGACGCCACCAGCCCGAACAGCTCCCGCTGATCGCGTATCACCCGGAAATCAGAGATCACCCGGGCGCCGTCCGCGACCGCGCACGCCAGATCAGCCATCACCCGGCCCCGGTCATGCACCAGGAACCGCTGCGTCGCCAGCGCCCGCGACAGCCCGCCCGTCAGGCCCGTCTTATCAGCCAGGTGCCGCAGCAGCACCAGCCCGGCATGCGACACGACACCCTGACCGCCGCCAGATACCTCCAGGCCCCTGGACCAACCGCTAGCATGCATGCAGAAAGTGCTCCTCGAACTCTGGACAATAAGGACTTCGAACACCCTCACTGTCCCAGCTCAGGAGCACTTTTTACGTCAGGCACACCGCCCCGCCCTCAAACCCCTATGTAGGGTCGGGGGCT
>Ga0302229_10003849_pt1 | contig 10352 bp, 10 predicted proteins | sample II_Palsa_N1_3_FD_193518 | JGI IMG/M metagenome (GOLD analysis project Ga0302229, IMG submission 193518) | Peat permafrost microbial communities from Stordalen Mire near Abisko, Sweden - II_Palsa_N1_3 | ecosystem: Environmental > Terrestrial > Soil > Palsa > Peat permafrost | place: Sweden...
TGATCGCGCCGGGCGTCACCCGCCGCCTGATCGGGCAGTTCGCTAGCGAGCCCCGGTCCGGCCTCAAGCCCCGGGAGCTCACCGGTATCACCGACCGCGAGCGCGAGGTGCTCAGGTGCGTGGGCCTCGGCATGTCTAACGCCGAGATCGCCGCCGCTCTGTACATCACCGTGGGTACCGCCAAGACGCACGTGGCCCGGCTACTGGCCAAGCTGGGCGCCAGGGACCGGGTACAGCTCGTCATCACCGCGTACGAGGCCGGCCTGATGGCGGCGCCACACTGACATTTTCCTCAGTGCTGCGCCGGGCTGTGACGAGAGCCGCCACAATGCTGGCGCGAATCGGTCGCCCGAGTCGCGCATAGATGGCCTCTTGTTCACGCTCCAGGGCTTGACACTGGTCCGGTGAAAGCCGAGCGTAAAACGACATCGTACGAAGCAGAGCATTGAGCGCGTCAGCCGTGTGCTCGACAAGCTGCGGCCGGACGGCCGCCTGAACGTCACCGAACAAGCGGCCGGCATAATCTTGCCCTAGGTCGTAGCTGCCGAGCCAAGCCCATACCTGCGAGACGTTGCCGCGGCGCTGCTCCATCCCAGCGAGCGTGGCGTCGAGATCCCGGTAGACCGGCCAATCAGCGGCGATGTCGGGGGCTATCTTTCTTATGGCCGCGAGCGTTTCTTCCTGATCTCGCTGGCTACGCTGCTCGGAAATTCCGAAGTATTGCACGAGGGCGAGCGTGCCACGCCGAACGAGCACGTCAGCGGTCTTCTGCCAGCTAACCTTGGGGTCAACCCAGTGAAAAGCGGACGCACAGAACACGGCCTGAAACTGCTCGCGGGGAAGCAACGCATCCTCAAACGATGCGTTCACGAATTCCACCTCGCCAGCATTTTCCAGGTTCTGCCTGGCCAGCGCTATCAGGTTCTTGCCGGGTTCGAGTGCCGTGACGTGCAGGCCCCGAGCGACAAGGCTGCGCGTCAGCTGGCCGCTTCCACATCCGATCTCAAGCACCTGATCACCGCGCCCGATCCCGGCGACCCGACAAGCCTGGTCGATTATTTCGTCGGGATAAGCCGGCCGGTGGCGGTCGTACTCAGCCGCGATCTCATCGAAAACTTTGCCGTAACGACGTGCAGTAGATTCTGGTAGCAGTGTCATTCATTGCCTCTGTTCGGTACTTAGCTGCTGGACGAATCTGGCGGCTTAAACGGAGTGCGCATGCCTCCTGGAGCGCCGTGGTGGCGGACGACACGCACGACGCGGCAAGGCTACTGGATGGCAGGCGTCTTCCTGCTGATCGGCGCTGGGAACCGGATACCTCATCGAGGTCGGCCAGTCCACCGGCTACCGGTGGGCATTCCCGGTGCACCACCGGCTCCAGCTCCGACGTCGTCCTGGGCCGGGGCTGCGGCCAGATGACGACACGAACGAGCCAGGTACAACGGGACGATTATGCTGACCTGCGGATACGTGGCGCGCTCGGAGGGACTCGAACCCCCAACCTTCTGATCCGTAGATCAATGCCGCGCGTCCGGCGAGTGCGCTGGAATCCATATCCGCAGGTCAGGTTCCACCGGGTGTCCGATGCGGGTTGGCGACCGCCCGCGCTCCTCGGGCCAGGACCGTCCGCTTTTCAGGCCGGACATATCCCCCGTTGCCGCGGATCGTGCGAGTGTGCTGCGCTGTTGCCGATCGCCGTTGCTTGCCGTCGGTCGCTGCTGTTGCTGTCACCGCTGCTCTCAGCTATAACGTGGTGGAAGCAGCGAGAGAGGGAAAGCCGTCATGCCTGCTACTACCGATGTCGGCTTCGTGGAGATGCGACTAGCCAAGGTCGTCGGGTTCGGACCGCCATTGGCTGAGGAACCGTTCCACTGCGTGGTGCTGGATGAGGTATCCGGGGAACGGCACCTCGTTATCTCGATCGGGGAAGGGGAGGCGTTCAGCCTGGCTGCCCGCCTTCAGGGTCTGGAGTTTGGCCGTCCGATGACGTACGACTTCGCTGCGGCGCTGGTGCAAGGCCTCGGAGGACACGTGCGCCAGGTGCGGGTGGATCGCCTGGTAGAGGGCATATACGCCGCAACCGTCGAGGTCGAGGGTCCGCTTGGAGCGCAGTCTGTTGATGCGCGCCCCAGCGATGCGTTGAATCTGGCCGCGATCACCGATGCGCGCGTATTCATCGGCCCCGAGCTGGTAAACGGTTTCGAGAGGCTGCAGGACGATGACTCGGCAGAAGCCAGGTTGCTGCGCCTGGCTTTGACGGTTCCGCACATGAGGATCACGAGGGTAACGGAGCGCGACTTACTGCTCAGGAGGACGTGAGGGGCCACGCTCGCACCTGCCCGTGCGCAGGTCAGAAGGCATACGGGGGCGCCCGCGAGTGACTGCCAGTCTCCCGAGTTGACCGCCCCATCGGGCACGCAACGGGCACACGCTCGTTCGTCCACGCCATAGGCTCCCACCGGGTCAAGATGTCCCCCATCGTTGCTGGGCGGCCTGGCGGGAAATGCCGAGCCGGGAGCCGATCTCGGCCCAGGAGTAGCCGCAGGCCCGAAGGCCCTTGACCGCCTCGGCTATGGCGGCGTCGATCTCCTCGGCCAGGCCGAGCATGAGGGCCAGGGCCTCGACACGCTGCGCATGTTTAAGGCCCACGAGTATGCGGCCACGCAACCGTCCGATGGGCCGAGAACACCCGCCGCCCAGTTCCACCCACCGATAATGCCCGGTTCTGCGCTTGGACCGGCTCGGGCGATGACCGCCCATTACCAGCCCACGCAAGGCTGCCATGTTCCTAGGCAACCTGGAAAGCAATGTCCTGGGATTGATCTGGCAAGAATCAGTGGGACTAGACAATACGATGCGAAGGTCCGTATCGCAGGTTCGGGCTCGATCTCGACGAGTTATTACCCGCTGTGGGTGGCTGACGGGACCGCGCTGGAGTCGCCGGAGACGATACCGGAAGGGCCGGACAACCTGATCGAGGAGCTTGGCCACCGGTTCGCCCGCGCGGTCGAGCTGCTCCGCGCGCGGATGCCGACTCCCGATGAGGCCCGGCTGCTGGAGCTGGAGCCCGGTGTCCCCGTGGTGCGGATGCTGCATATCGACTATGACCCGGACGGGCGCACGCTCCAGGTCGCTGATGACCTGTATGCCGGTGACCGGCACGAGTTCGCGGTCGAGTGGGCCGAGCCGGACGGGTCCGGTCCGGATGGGTGAGTGGCCGGGCAACTGGCTCGACCTGATCCGCGGCGTCGGCTGCGAGATGTGCGAGGCAGGCCGCCCGGACGCTGACCAGTACGGTATCCGCATCCGGGCGGGCCGGTACTCCGATGCCTACCTTCAGCGCGCGGATGTCCAGCGGGGCTACACCCTGGTGATCTGGCGTGGGCGGCATGTCAACGAGCCGACTGAGCTGGATGAGGATGAGGCGGCCGGGTACTGGGCCGAGGTGCTGGCGGTGGCCCGTGCGCTGATCGCGGTGTACAAGCCGCTGAAGATGAACTACGAGACGCTGGGCAACTCGCTGCCGCACCTGCACACTCACCTGGTCCCCCGCTATACCGCTGATCCCCGTCCGGGGCAGCCGTTCCCGCTGTCCGCGCAGCAGCCGGACTCCCGGATTCCGGAGGATCTGCTGGTGGCCCAGGCCGCTGAGCTGCGCTTGCTCCTGGGGTAAGGAAGTTGTGGCCCGGAGGTAAGCCTTGAAAGGCTGATCACCGACGAGGCCGGGACGCCGGTTCATCCCGAGTGGTATTCCGACGAGTTCGGTCGCTTGCTCAGGCGGGCCGCACTGCACAGGATCACCCTGCACGACTCACGCCATACGACCCTGACGCTCATGGAGCACGCGGGCGTGCCGATTTCGATCATCAGCAAGTGGGCGGGTCATTACGACTCGGCGTTCACCCAGAAGACCTACGTCCATGCGAGCGACGAGGACCTGCAACGAGGCCAGGCCGCGCTCGCCAAGATTCACAAGATCGCTTAGAGCTGTGAGAAAGTGTGAGACGGCCGGTCCCAGGACAGAGACTGAGGGCTTCGCTCACTTCGGAGAACAAGGTCCTGACCTGCGGATACGTGGCGCGCTCGGAGGGACTCGAACCCCCAACCTTCTGATCCGTAGTCAGATGCTCTATCCGTTGAGCTACGAGCGCGGGTCTTGAGTTGTCCTACCTGCGGTTTCGCAGGTACCTGCTACCACAACATATAAGCACAGCAAGGATAGAACACCTGATTCGCCGCCCATCACGGGCCGTGCGTACCTATCAAGGGTAGGGCATGGCGGGCGCGGGCGCACCGGTGACCGGATGGAACCCATGTCACCCGAGGCCAGCGCATCCGTGACCAGCATGCACGAAGCGCAGCGTAGCCGGACGCGGCTCGCTGCTGCGGGACGCCTCACAGCCAGGTCTGCTTAACTTCATGCCATGACCGAAGACCCTGAGCTCGCAGCCCGCCTGCAGCGAGCCATGGAGCCCTATCAATCGATGGTCTACATGGTGCCTGAGGGAGCGACCGAGTACGAGGCGATCGGTCTCGACTCCGGACCCATGGGCTACTTCGCCAGCCGCAGCGCGCCGATGGGCCCGGTCAGTGCCGCGACCGTGGCCGCCGCCTTCTATAACTTCAGCCCCGCCCTGATCGCCGGGTTCATCCCGCGGGCCTGGATCCTGGCCAGCGTCGAGGAGATCATCGCGGCCCGGTGGCGCGTCGCCGACACTGCCCTGCGGCGCCTGCTCGGCGACCGCATCGGGTCGGCTGAGATCAGGCAGGCGGCCGTCCTCATCGAACGGGCCGCCGACGGGCTGAGCGTCAGCGGCCGTCCGCTATTCGCAGGCCATACCGAGCTGCAGTGGCCGGACGAACCGCACCTGCGATTGTGGATGGGCACCAGCCTGCTGCGCGAGTATCGCGGCGACGGGCACATCGCCGCCCTGACCGGGGCCGAGCTAAGCGGCATCGAGGCGCTCATCACCTTTGTCGCGACCGGCCGTAGCTTCACCCCCGCCATGGCGCAGAGTTCGCGGGGCTGGACCGACGAGCAGTGGGCCGACGGGATCGACAACCTGCGCGGCCGCGGATTGCTGGCCGACGGGCCCGAATTGGCCTTGACGCCGGCCGGGGCGCAACTGCGGGACGACGTTGAGGCCGTTACGAACCGGCTGGCCATGCCGGCCTGGCGGCAGCTCGGCGATGCGGGCACCGAGACCCTGCGTCGTATCGTGACCGACCTGTCGTGGCTCATTGTGGACGCTGGCACCATCGACTCGCGCAACTTCATGCTGCCCCGCACCCCGGAGGACCCGGCCGACCGGGCGGCCTGAACCGGAACGCTTACATCTGCTCGCCGCGTAAAGACGTGCCGGGCGAGCCCCGTCAATGACCCAGAAAAATATCTTTTATAACCAATTGGCCATATCGGTTGTTGCCGGTACGTCCGCGTGCTGTGCTGGCGCGCATGAGCCGCGGTGCCCTGCCGCGGCTGGGGGGTGGCCGATGGCCGATGACGACCGCCATCCCGTGCTGCCCGCAAGCATTACCTTCGCCAAGCCCCCTATAGTCACGGTCGGTCGCGCCCCAGCGGAGCCGTCGTGGGGCCGCGTCTTGGCCACCACGGTCAGGCTCTGGGTGTGGCGGCTGCGCTGGGCCGGTGCCGAACAGCAAACAGTGTCCGGACGGCCAAGCCGGAAATGGCTCCGCGGGCGTCCCGGGCGCCAGCGTCACCTGACGGTCCGGCCATGGCGCCTGGGCGCGCTCGTTCTGGCCCTGGTGGCCGTCACGGTGGCCGCCCTTGGGTTCACTGGCATCTTCTCTCGGACCGCTGCCCTAGCCGCGCGGCCTTCGGTCGGCACCCAAGGCGCATCTGGCCAGGATGCCGCGATGAAGGCGCAGGCACAGGCGGCTGCCTGGATCGCCGGCCAGGTGAGCAGCGACGCGATCGTCGCCTGCTATCCCGCCATGTGCGCCGCCTTGCAGGCACATGGCGTGATTCCCGGCCGACTGCTGCCGCTGGGCCGCGGGCCGGCTGGGCCGCCCAGCGCTAACGTGCTGGCGATTTCCTCCTCGACGGTCAGCCCGCTCGCTGACGAATACGCGCCCGGGATGATCGCCAGCTTTGGTGCGGGCCGCAACCGGATAGAGGTCCGCGCGGTCGCGGCCGGCGGAGCGGCTGCCTACGAGTCCGCGCTGCGGGCTGATCTCGCCGCCCGGAAGAGCGCGGGACCTCAACTGCTCCGAAACTCGCACATCCGGTTCACCGCGCCGGAAGCCGGGCAACTCCGGGCGGGTGAGGTGGATTCCCGGTTGCTGGCGACGCTCGCGGCGCTGTCATCGGTGTACTCGTTCCGGGTGACCGCGTTCGGCGATGCCTCCCCCGGCGCTCAGATGCTCTTCCGGGAAGTGACCATCACCACTGGCAGCACAGGAGACGAAGCGGCCGAGCTGGCAGGGGCTCGTGCCCTGGTGACGGCGCAGGCCCCTCCGTTTCTGCCCGCGCACGCCACGATCATCCACCTGACATCCGGCCAGGCTGCGCTCAGTGTCGAGTTCGCGGCGCCGAGCCCACTTGGTTTGCTGACAGCGGTCCTGGCCGTTGACACCCAAGCTTGATCCATTGAGAGGTAACAACTATGAGACTGTTCCGGCATATGGCCCGGCTGGCTACGATCGCCACCCTGCTCGGAGGCACGGCTACTTTCATCGCAGCCACCTCGCCGCCCGCGTCCGCCTCGACTACCGTGCCTGCGGCGGCGCAGGACGGGTGGGTCCGGATCGCTCATTTGTCCCCCGAGGCGCCGGCCATGGACATTTACCTGTATCCGTTCGGCAACCCCGGTCACCCGGTTGTGCTGAGGGACGTCAGCTACGGTGACGTCTCGGCCTACATGGCGGTCAGCCCGGGCCAGTACACGGTGGCGATGCGGGGCTTCGGCGCGCCCGCGACCAGCCATCCCGCGCTGATCACGAACTTCATGGTGGGCGCGCAGACGACCTACACCGTGGCGGCCCTCGGCCCGGACCCAGGCCTGCGGGTGGAGATACTGCAGAACCAGCTAGCCGCACACGCGGGTAAGGCGCTGATCCGGGTCGTCCAGGCGTCACTCAAGCAAAACCGCGTGACGGTCAGCTACGGACCCACCGTTCTCGCCCGGCAACTGGTCTTCGGCTCGGCCACGCCGTACGTGGCCGTCTCGCCGGGCGAACAGACGATACAGCTCAGCGCGCCAGGCGAGCACACCACCGTGTCGGTCACGCTCACCGCCGACACGGTTCACACCATCGTGGTACTCGACGGTCCCTCAGGGCTGAAGGCCGATGACCTGACCGACGCGGTGGGCAGCAAGAAGATGCCGGTGGGCGGGGCGAACACCGGCTTCGGCGGGACCGCGCCACACCCGCCCGCGTCTCCTGCACCGTGGCTGCTGATCATCGCGGCCGGGGCGCTGCTGACCGCGGCGGGCTTCGCCGGCCTGCGCCGGCCACGGCGCACCGCCCCACTTCTTCGGTAGCCGCAGTTCGGCGTGGTTGAAGGCCTGATCTGCGGGCATGGGGCCACGATGAATCCTCGCAGCGTGGGCGTCGAAGAAGAACTATTGCTGGTCGAACCCGGAACGGGACGGCCTCGAGCGGTAGCGGGAACGGTACTGCGGCAGGTAAGGCAGGCCGCGGAGTCGAGCCGCGCGGCGGGCGCAGATAAGGCGGGCACGGATCAGGCGGCCGCAGATCAGGCCCGGGATGACGCGGCGAGCCTGGAAGGTGAGTTGCAGGAGCAGCAGCTGGAAACCAATTCGCAGCCGTGCCACTCGCTCAGTGATCTTGACCGCGAGGTGCGCAGGTGCCGGGCCGCCGCCGCGGCCGCGGCCGGAAAGGCCGGAGCCCAGGTGGCAGCGCTGGCCACCTCGCCGGTCGCCGTCGAGCCCGAGCTGGTCAGCGAGAGCCGGTACCAGCGGATGTCCGAGGCCTTTGGGCTGACCGCGCACGAGCAGCTCACCTGCGGCTGTCACGTTCACGTCGAGATCTCCTCCGACGACGAGGGCGTGTCCGTCCTGGACCGGGCCGGACCCTGGCTCGCCATCCTGCTCGCGTTGAGCGCCAACTCGCCGTTCTGGCAGGGACACGACAGTTCCTACGCGAGTTTCCGGTACCAGGCCTGGGGCCGCTAGCCGAGCTCGGGACCGACGGAACCGTTCCGGACCGCGCAGCGCTACCACCAGACCCTGGAGCAGATGATGCGGACCGGCACGCTGCTCGACACGGGCATGGTCTACTTCGACGCGCGGCTGTCCGAGCACTACCCGACCATCGAGCTCCGCATCGCCGACGTCTGCCTGCAAGCCGAGGACACGGTGCTGGTCGCGGCGCTGGCCCGCGCGCTGGTGGAAACCGAGGCGCGAGCCGCGCGGGAGGGGCAGCCCGCCCCGGCCACCCGCATCGAGCTGCTGCGGCTGGCCGCCTGGCGGGCCAGCCGGTCCGGCCTGGATGACGACCTGCTGAACCCGATGACCGGCCTGCCCGAGCAGGCGGCGACCGTAGCCAGCCTGCTCGTCGACCACTGCCGGGACGCACTTGACGATGCCGGAGATACCGATGCCGTTACCGAAATGCTGAGCGCCCTGCTGGCCAGGGGGAACGGAGCGGCGTTCCAGCGCGCGGCGTTCCGCCAATCCGGTCGCCTGGCCGACGTGGTGAACAGCGTCGTCGCTGCCACCGGCAGTGACCGCTGGGTCGGCTGACGGCGTTTCTCCTGGCTATGAGCCTGCCAGTTGGTTAGCATGACGCCCGTATCGGGCTGACGGACAGTTACCTGGCGGGGACGAGACGAACCACGAAGACACGTACACGCGCGCCCGGCCTTGACGGTGTGCGGGCGCTGGCCGTGCTCGCCGTCATGGGTTTTCACGAGGGCGCGTCAGAACTGTCGGGTGGCTTCCTCGGCGTCGACATCTTCTTCGTCCTGTCCGGATTCCTGATCACCGACCTGCTGGTCACCCGGTATGACGCCCTCGGGCGACTGGACCTGCGGGACTTCTGGACCAGGCGGGCCCGGCGCCTGCTGCCGCCGCTCGCCGTGATGCTGGTCGTCGTCACCGCCGCGGCTTCCGTGATCGAGCCGGCCCAGGAGGCCTCGCTGCGGCTGGAGCTGCTGGCGGCGGTCACGTACACGAGTAACTGGTATCAGATCCTGCACCACGTGTCGTATTTCGCCGCCTTCAGCCAGCTCACGACACCGGCGCCGCTGGATCATCTCTGGTCGCTCGCCATCGAGGAGCAGTTTTATCTTCTCTGGCCCCTCATCTTGTGGTTTCTCCTCTTCAGACTGAACGGGCGTCGCTCACGCGTCACGGTCACCTTGCTCGCCGCGGCGGTGTCGGCGCTGGTCATGGCGCTTCAGTACACGCCAGGCGGGGACCCGTCCGCCGTCTACTACGGCACCGACACGCACGCGTCCGCGCTGCTGATCGGGGCGGCGCTGGCCCTGGCCTACCCGTTGGCCTCCCTCGCGTCCCTGTCACCGGCGCAGACCAAGCGCCTCGACGCGGCCGGCGTCGCCGGCCTCGCGGTGCTGGCCTGGGCCATCGGGCACTTCTCTGGCAACGACCCGGCGGTCTACCCGGTCGGGCTGATCCTGGCCGCGCTGGCGTCCGCCTGCCTGGTCGCCGCGGCCGCCGGCAACGGCGTCATCGCCGTCATCACCGGCCTGCCCCCGCTGCGCTGGGTCGGCGTCCGCTCCTACGGGATGTACCTGTGGCACTGGCCGGTGATAGCGCTGGCCGCCGCGCTGGCCGGATCCGGCCCCACCTCGGCCTGGGCGTGGTTCATCGAGACCGGGGTCACGATCGCCCTGGCGGCCGCCTCGTGGCGGTTCATCGAGACGCCAATCCTGCAGAACGGCCTGCGTGCCACCCTCCGGCACTGGCACCAGCGGCTAACCGACGTCCGCGCCAGCCCAGCCGACGTCCGCGCCACGCCGGCCGAGGTGTGGGGCGCGCCAGCCGAGGTCCGCGCCGGGCCAGCCTGGCGCCGCCACGGTACGGTCCCGGTCACGGTGGCTGCCGCGACGGTGATCACTGTCGTGGTGGCTGTCTTCGGCGTCGTCCGGCCGCCCGAGTCGGCCACCCCGGCCGGCCTGCTCCGGCAGGTCGCCGAGGGCCAGCGGATCAGCACCGCCTCTCAGTCGGGCCATGCGGGCCAGCCGACTGCCGCTTGCCGCCGCGGGAAGCTGCCGGAAGTCTCCGGTGACCAGGTGACCGCGGTCGGCGACTCCATCATGGTCGCCTCGGCGGCCGCGCTGGCCGCCGCCATGCCGGGCATCTACATCAACGCGCAGATCGGCAAGCAGATGCAGTCCGGCGTCG
>Ga0302229_10003854_pt1 | contig 10347 bp, 10 predicted proteins | sample II_Palsa_N1_3_FD_193518 | JGI IMG/M metagenome (GOLD analysis project Ga0302229, IMG submission 193518) | Peat permafrost microbial communities from Stordalen Mire near Abisko, Sweden - II_Palsa_N1_3 | ecosystem: Environmental > Terrestrial > Soil > Palsa > Peat permafrost | place: Sweden...
CGCCGAGATCGGCGCTACGGTGCGTGCCGAGCGTTCGGTCACATGCTCGCGCGGCGCCACGGTGTGGACCGCGATTCGACCGGAGAAGATCACCATCCGCCGCAGCCAGCCGGCGGCCGCCGCCGGGGAGAACACGGTGCGCGGCACGGTGCGCGAGATCGCCTACATGGGGGACCTGTCGATTTACCTGGTGCAGATTGAATCGGGAAAAATGGTGCGTGTGACGCTTCCCAATACGCGGCGCGGCGGGGAGCGGCCGATCGGCCGCGAGGAGAAGGTGTGGCTCTCCTGGCACGGCTCAAGTCCCGTGGTACTGACGGAGTAGAGCGTCCATGCGTTTGTCCCAGGCAGGCGGAAGGCGGCTGGTGGCAGGGATTCCAACCCTGTGGCTGCTGGTGCTGTTCCTGATCCCGTTCCTGATCGTCTTCCGCATCTCCTTTTCCGAAGTGCGTCTGGCGATTCCGCCGTACACCCCGCTCATCAGCTGGCATCACGGCTCACCGTCGCTCGAGGTGCATTGGTCGGCGTACCGGTTCCTGTTCACCGATTCCCTCTACGTCAGCTCGTATTTGTATTCGCTCAAGGTGGCGGCGGTATCGACGCTATGCTGCCTGCTGATCGGTTATCCCATGGCGTATGCCATTGCGCGCTCGGCGCCGGCAACGCGCTCGGTGCTCCTGATGCTGATCATCCTGCCGTTCTGGACCTCGTTTCTGCTGCGCGTCTATGCCTGGATCGGCCTCCTGAAAAACAACGGCGTGATCAACAACGTGCTGCTGCAGCTGCACCTCATCAATCACCCCCTGGCACTCATGCAGACGGATTTCGCCGTCTACATCGGCATCGTCTACTCGTACCTGCCCTTCATGATCCTGCCGCTGTACGCCAATCTCGAGAAGCACGATCCGGCGCTGCTGGAAGCGGCGGCGGACCTGGGCGCGCGCCCGTTCCGGGCCTTCCTGCGCGTGACTCTGCCGCAGTCGCTGCCCGGCATTCTGGCCGGCTCGCTCCTGGTATTCATTCCGGCGGTGGGTGAGTACGTGATCCCGACCCTTTTGGGGCGCACCGATCAGATCATGATCGGCCGGGTGCTGTCGGATGAGTTCTTCGAGAACCGCGACTGGCCGGTGGCGAGCGCGGTCGCCATCCTGATCCTGCTGCTGCTAGTGATCCCGATAATGCTGTTCCAGCGCGCGCAGCGGCGGGAGCTGGAGGCCGGCCAGTGAGATCGCGCGGCCTGTTCGCCCGCACCGCGCTAGTGCTGGGACTGATCTTCCTGTACGCGCCGATCATTTCGATGATGGTGTTCTCCTTCAACAACTCGCGCCTGGTCACTGTGTGGGACGCGGCGAATTCCCCGACGCTCAAGTGGTACGGCGCGCTACTGCACAACGGGCAGATCCTCGCCGCCGCGTGGCTGTCGATCCGCATCGCACTGGTTTCGGCGACCGGTGCGGTGGTCCTGGGGACCCTGGCCGGGATGGCACTCGCCCGCTTTGGCAATTTTCGCGGCCGCACCGCGCTCGCCGGCATGACCACCGCGCCGATCGTCATGCCCGAGGTGATCACCGGTTTGTCGCTGCTGTTGCTGTTCGTGGCGCTGTCGCAGCTGATCGGCTGGCCCAAGGGGGTCGGTGCGGTCACGATCACGCTCGCGCACATCACTTTCTGCATGGCGTACGTAACCGTGGTCGTGCAGTCACGCCTCACCGGCTTCGATGAATCCCTCGAGGAGGCGGCAATGGACCTCGGTGCACGGCCACTGAAGGTGTTCTTGCGCATCACCCTGCCGCTCATACTGCCGGCCATCGCTTCGGGATGGCTGCTGGCGTTCACGCTGTCCTGGGACGACCTCGTCATTACCCAGTTCGTGGCCGGCCCCGGATCGAGTACGCTGCCGATGGTGATCTTCTCTAAAGTCCGCTTTGGCGTGACGCCGGATGTGAACGCGCTCGCGACCATCATGGTGCTAATCGTGGCGACCGGCATCGCGGTCTCGACGGCATGGATGCGCTATCGCGAGAAGCGCCGGGCGCGCGACCTGCAGCTGGCCGCCGCGGCCAATCTGTGACCCGCCCATGGCCTCCGAAACCCTCGGCATAGACGTCGGCGGCTCGTCGGTCAAGGCGGCGCGGGTTGACGTGCTCGCCGGCCGGGTGAACGGCCAGATGCACTCGGTCGCCACGCCGCGGCCCTCCACTCCGGCGGCGCTGGTGGCGGTGCTGAGGGACCTCGCGCGGGCGCAGCCCTTGCCCGAAGGACGCGTCGGCGTCGCCTTCCCGAGCGTCATCAAGAACGGGGTGGCGCTCACGGCCGCGAACATCGACCATGGGTGGATCGGCACCGACGCGGCGACGCTCGCGGCGCGGGAGATCGGTCGTCCGGTGCTGTTCCTCAACGACGCCGATGCCGCCGGGCTCGCCGAGATGCGCTGGGGAGCGGGGCGCAAGTGCCCCGGGGTCGTCATCATGCTCACCTTCGGCACGGGCATCGGCACGGCGCTCTTCAGCGGCGGGCGGCTGCTACCGAACACCGAACTCGGGCATATGGAGGTGCGTGGCGTCGATGCCGAGAAGCGCGCCTCCGCGCACGTGAGGACGCTTGAGAACCTCGGCTTCGAGGCCTGGAGCGAGCGCGTCAACGAGTACCTAGCGGCAATGGAGGCACTGTTCTGGCCGGACCTGTTCATCATGGGTGGGGCCGTGAGTGAGCGTTTTGCCGAGTTCGCGCCGCTCTTGCGGGCGCAGGCGCAACTGCGCCCGGCACAGTTCGGTAACCAGGCGGGCGTCATCGGCGCGGCTCTGGCGGCGGCCGATGAACACTTTTAGAAGCAAGCTGCCCGATGTCGGCACCACGATCTTCACGGTGGTATCGCGCCGGGCGCGCGAGCTGGACGCTCTGAACCTCGGGCAGGGTTATCCGGACTACGAGATCGACCCGCGCCTGACGCAACTCGTTACCGACGCCATGCGCACCGGCCACACCCAGTACGCCCCGATGGAGGGGCTGCTGTCGCTGCGCGAGCAGATCGCCGGCATGCTCGGGCGCCACCACGGCATCAGCGCCGACCCGGACGCTGAGATCACGGTGACGCTCGGGGCCACCGAGGCCATCTTCTCCGCCATCCTCGCCACGGTAGGCGCCGGCGATGAGGTGATCGCGTTCGATCCGGCGTATGACTCCTACGAGCCGGCGGTGCGCCTGGCGGGCGGGCGCTGCATCCGCGTACCGCTGGCGCAGCCGGGATTCACCTACGACTGGGAGCGCGTGCGTGCGCTCATGAACCGGCGCACGCGGCTCGTGCTCTTCAATAGTCCCCACAACCCTGCCTGTACGGTTGCCGGCGCCGCAGATCTGGAGGCGCTCGCCGCGCTGGTGCGCGATCAGGAGACGCTGGTGCTGTCGGATGAGGTATACGCGCCCATGGTGTTCGACGGCGCCCGGCACCATTCGGTACTCACACATCCGGAACTCGCGTGCCGCAGTTTCGCGGTGTTCTCCTTCGGCAAGACACTGCACGCGACCGGGCTGCGCATCGGCTACTGCGTGGCGGCACCCGCGCTCACCCGCGAACTGCGCAAGGTGCACCAATTCAATACCTTCAGCATCTCGCACCCCGCGCAGCACGCCATCGCGGCTTATCTCGCTGAACGGCCGCAGGGAGTGCTCGAGCTGGCGGCTTTCTTCCAGGGCAAGCGCGATCGGCTGCGCGCGGCGCTCGAAGGCAGCGGCTTTGGATTGCCGCCGGCGCAGGGTACGTACTTCCAGCTGCTCGATTTTGGCGCGTTTGCCGCGCCGGATGACCGGGCGTTCGCAGAGCGCCTGCTTACCGAGGCGCGGGTCGCAGGCATCCCGCTGTCGCCCTTTTATGAGAAGCCCGAGCCGCTCACGTTCGTGCGCCTGTGCATCGCCAAGAAGGACAGCACCCTCGATGAGGCGGGCGCGCGCCTGAATGCATTCGCGCGCCGGCTGGAGCAGCGCTCATGAGTCAGCTGCGCGTGTCGCTCGTGCAGCAGCCCCTGCTGTGGCACGACCCCAAGGGCAACCGCGCCCACTTTGGCAGCATCCTGGCGCCGCTGGCCGGACGCACCGACCTTGTGATCTTGCCCGAGACCTTCAGCACCGGCTTCAGCATGGAGGTCGAGGCGCTCGGGGAGGTCGCCGCGGGCCCAAGCGTTGACTGGCTCAGGGCGCAGGCCGCCACCCTGGATGCCGCGGTCACCGGCAGCGTCATCACGCGCGAGGGCACGCGCTACTACAACCGCCTGCTGTGGGCCTTACCCTCCGGGGAGGTGCGTCACTACGACAAGCGGCACCTGTTCCGCATGGGGCGTGAGCACGAGCATTTCACGGCCGGCGACGCCGCCTGGAGCCTCAACTGGCGTGGCATGCGCATCTGCCCGCTGGTGTGTTACGACCTGCGCTTCCCGGTGTTCAGTCGCCGCCGCGCCGACCTCGACTACGACCTCCTCATCTACATCGCCAATTGGCCGACGGCGCGCGTGGAGGCCTGGAAGCTGCTGCTGCGGGCACGTGCGATCGAGAACCAGGCCTTCGTCGTGGGGGTCAACCGCATCGGGCTCGATGGCAACGGCGTGGCCTATCCTGGTGAGAGTGCCGCCATCGATTACCTCGGGCGCACTCAGGTCTGCCTGGATGACGCGGCGGGCGTGGCGACGACCGCTCTGGATGCCGCCGCGCTCACGGCCTTCCGCGAGAAGTTCCCGGCGCACCTCGACGCTGACCGGTTTACGCTCGAGCTCTGATCTGCCGACTGCGCTGTCAGCCATGAAAAAGCCTACCCGCGTCAATCATCCGCCCGAGGTGCAGCCCCCGCCCGGCAACCGGCCGTTGGTGGCTCCCATCTACCAGTCCGTCAAGTTCGAGTTCGAGACTGCGGAGGAAACCGAGCGCTTTCTGCGCGGCGAACGGCCGGGATTTTTTTACTCGCGCAATTCGAACCCCACCACGCGTCAGCTCGAACTGCTGCTGGCGGAGCTGCAGGAGCGTGCCGACTGCCTGGTGACCGCGAGCGGCGTGGGCGCCATTGCGCAGACGCTGTTGGCACTGACCAAACAGGGCGACCACGTCCTGTGCTTCGTGGAGACTTACAACCCGACGCGCTATCTGGTGCGCCGCGTGCTGGGACGCTTCGGCGTGACCCATACAATGCTGTCCGTCGAGGACCTGGAGGGTGTCGAGCGGGCGCTTACAGCTCAGCCCACGCGGCTGGTGTTCTTCGAGAGCCCGACGAACCCGGTGACCAAGATCGCCGATGTAGCCGCGCTCACGCGCCTGGCGCACGCGGCCGGGGCGCTGGCGGTGATGGACAATACCTTCGCCGGCTTCCACCAGCACGGCGAGTACGAGGTGGACTTATTCGTGCACAGCCTAACCAAATACGCCTCCGGCACCGGCGACGTCATGGGCGGCGCGGTGATCGGAGGCACCGAAATCATACGGGCGCTGCGCAACGACTTCGGCGCGCTCGGTGGCGTGCTCGACCCCCACGCCGCCTACCTCATCCTGCGCGGACTGAAGACCTACTTCGCACGCTACCGCGCGCAGTGTGCGAGTGCCGAGCGCATAGCCGCCTATCTGGCGCAGCATCCGGGGGTTGCTCGTGTGCACTATCCCGGGCTCGAAAGCCACCCACAGCACGCGCTGGCGGCGCGGCAGATGCAGGACTTCGGCACGATCGTCACTTTTGAACTGAAGGGGGACGCGGCGGCAGTGCGCCGCTTCGCTGACCGGCTGCAGTTCTTTGCGCTCGCGGCAAGTCTCGGTTCTACCGAGTCACTGCTCGTCACGGCGCAGATGATGGCAGGACGCGAACTGAGCGCCGAGCAACAGCGGATTTCCGCGATTACCGAAGGCACGGTGCGGCTGTCGGTAGGACTGGAGGACATCGAGGACCTGCTGGAGGATCTCGCGCACGCGCTCGAAGCCGCGCGGGGCTGAGCGGCGCCCCCTGCCCGCTGCGGGCGTCACCGCGCCACGACCCGGCGCAGCAGATGTCATAAAACCGCAGCAATACACGAGCTGTGCACCGTCTGGCGCATGAGACGGCAAGATCTGTGAAGAAACCTGCGACGTGGGAACTGCGCGGCTGAGTGCGGGTCGGAATCCTCACTGGATTCGAAACTGCTGGAAGGATGCCGCATGATGATCGAGACGCCAGTGCTGCCCTACAATTTTGCAGATCTTGAGCCGGTCCTTTCGCGGGATACGCTCATGTTCCATTTTCTGCGCCATCAGCGCCTGTGCTACGACCGGCTGCAGGCACTGATCCGTGGCACGTAGCTCGCGGAGCTTGCGCTGGAGCAGATGATCCGCCGCACGGAGCGCAACCCCGCCGAGCATGACGTGTTTCGCCTCGCCGCCGAGGTGTGGAATCACAATCTCTACTGGCAGTCGATGCGCCCGCGCGGCGGAGGCAGCGCCCACGGTGCGGTTGCCGACCACATCCGGCGCCGCTTCGGTTCCTTCGAGGGCTTCACGCGCGAGTTTCGCGAGGCCGCCAACAATCACTTCGGCAGCGGCTGGATCTGGCTAGTGTTGCGCAAGGACACGGTGCAGATCGTCGCGACCGGGAACGCCGGGACGCCGCTGGTGCGCGGCGACGTCGCCCTGCTGGGGCTGGATCTGTGGGAACACGCCTTCTACCTGGACTTTCAGAACCGGCGCGCGGCGTATGTGAATGGCTTCCTCGAGGAACTGGTGAACTGGGACTGCGCCAACCGCATCCTCGAGGGGCTGTCAGCGCCGCAGCGCGTGGCGCGGCCGCCCGAGCTGGTGCAGCGCGGCGCACTTTGAGAGCCGCTCACAGGCTGCCGGCCACCCGCACCCGATGCGGGTGGTAGGGCAGCACCTCGACGACCTCGCCCTCGCGCAGCCGCTGCTGGACGCCGCGCCAGAAGGCGGCGGTCAGGATCTCGCCGTGCATGCGCAGCAGGGCGGCGCGCTGGGAGTCATCAAAGGCCAGGAAGCGGATGAAGGTTTCCGGGAACACGTCGCTCTCACCGACGTAGAACCAGGCCTCGCCGCGCAACTCGTCCTCCTCATTGGTCGCCTGGGGCACATCGCGGAACACGCAGTCGGTGACCTGGCACAGTTCATCGTAGTCGTAGAAGATCACACGCCCGTGACGCGTGACGCCGAAGTTCTTCAGCAAGAGATCGCCCGGGAAGATGTTGGTGTAGGCGAGGTCGCGGATACACTGGCCGTAGTCGAGCACCGCCTGTTCGGCGGCCTCGGGCGGCGCGCTGCGCAGGTAAAGATTCAGCGGTGTCATGCGCCGCTCGATGTACATGTGATCGAACACCAGGTCCTCGCCGTCCTCGTGCACCGTCTGTGAGGTCTCACGCTGCAGCTCTTCGAGGAGTTCCGGCGCGAAGCGCGAGCGCGGGAAGCGCAGCCGGCGGAACTCCTGCGCGTCGACGAGGCGCCCGGCGCGGTCATGGATGAACACCAGGCGGTACTTCGCCAGCACCTCATCGCGCAGCACGGTCTTCGGGTAGGCGAAGCGGTCGCGGATGATCTTGAAGACCACATCGAAAGAGGGCAGGGTAAAGCACACCATCACCAGGCCACGCTCTCCGGCGGCGTGCGCGAAGCGGTCGGTGGTGTGCTCCATGTGGCTTATGAGCTCGCGGTAGCGCTCCGTCTTGCCCTGTTTGGCCCGCCCGAGCACGGTGAACAGCTCGCTGACCGGCTTCCTCGGCATGATGGCCTTGAGAAATACCACCGCCTCGGCGACGCGCTCCAGATCCACGTGAAAATAAGAGCGCGTGAAACTGAAGACGATGCTTATGTCGTCCTCCGAGAGCATCACGGCGTCGACCAGCACGCCACCATCGGTATTCTTGAGCGCGATGACGAGCGGCAGCGTGAGGCGGCGTCCGACGATGCGACCGATGATGTAGGCGCGCGAGATCTGGTAGAAGACCGGGCGGATGACTTCCACCTTCTCCACCTCGCGGCGCTCGCCTTCCGCGGCCAAGGTCGCGCGCACTTCGGCCGCGACGTAGGCGACACTCTTGTCCAGGTCGCGCCACGGTGACCTGAAACGCACATCGCCCAGCAGGTCTTCGAACAGCAGCGACAGCGAGCCGTGGTTGACGTAAGTATTCGTGCCGACCGCGCTGTGGTTGGCGAGTGGGTCGAGAGCGGTGGCCACGAACTCGATGTCCGGGGCCACGCCGACCGTGCCGAACAGGCGCCGGCTGATGGAGCTGAAGAAGGTCTTGGTGAACTCAGGATCCGGCAGGTCGCCGATGCGGGCCGCGAACTCATCATGTATGCGCTTCCACAGCTGACGCTCGAGCGCGTGCTCCGCGAGCGCAGAGCGCAGCTCGGAGACGGTCTGGTTGACGAAGCGATCGTAGAGCTCGATGCGCTCGACCGCATCGTGCTGGCCGCCGTGCGAATCGCGATTGTCAAAGCGCAGCGGCGCTCGGCGCGTGATGGCGCGGAACTCGGCGTTGTAGCGCGCGAAGGCCTCGACGATCTGCCGCGCGCACTCGCCGGCCTCGGGGGTACTGGCAACGGTGGGCGCGGCCATGGGAACTCCTAATCGAAATCCGTCGGCAGTTCGCGCTGCAGCTGGTGCTGGTAAAGCCGCGCGATCTGTGACTCGAGGATACGGCCGCGCGAGAGTTGCGGCAGCGCATCCAGGGCAAAGAAGTCCACCGCGTCGGTCTCCTGGCTCACCATGGCGCTGCCGCCGAGCAGCTCGCACAGGAACAGCAGCTTATAAATGTGGTGCACGCTGGGCGGGTGCGCGTGGCGGTTCTTGTCCAGGAGCGCGGCGAGCTTCACGGCGCGCGCGCGGTAGCCGGATTCCTCCAGGATCTCCCGCTCCACCGCATGGGCGGGGGAGTCATTCACGTCCACCCAGCCTCCGGGAAGCGTCCAGCGCCCATCGCTGCGCTCGCGCACCAGCAGCACGCGGTCGTCGGCGAACACCGCGCCGCGCACTTCGACCTTCGGCGTCGCATAGCCGTAGTCGCCCTTCCAGAACTCCGCGGCGCTCTGGCGGGGAATGCCGAGCTCCGTATGCAGCACGCTCTCGGCCAGCTCGTTGAGTTCGCGGTAGCGTTCGAGGTCGTGCGGGTCCTTGCTGAAGGTGAGCCCGTTCTGCGCAACGGCGCGCACCTTGCGGGCCCAGGCGAGGAGCGTTGCGGTGTGGGAGGGCACGTTCACGCCGGCCTGGCGCCGCGGCCTGCAGGTGCCCGTCGCCGTGGTGCTGCCAGCGGACGCGCGGATTTGCGGATCACGAACTTCAGGCCCGACCAGACTTCATCCACCGCGCATACCTTGATGTCGACCAGGGTGAGCGGCAGCGCTACCGCTCGGATGACGTCCTCGGTGATGTCCGTAGCCATGCCGGAGGCCTTCTTAGGCCAGCTGATCCAGACCGCCGCGTCCGGGCGCAGATGCTTGAGCACCCGGAGCAGCGTGCCGCGCAGCGCGGCGCGGCGCACCGCGAAGATGTGGACGATGTCGCTCTGCGCGTCCAGCCGCGCCATCATCTGCACGCCGGGCGGCAACGGCGCCACCAGGCGCGCGTAGTGCTCGGGCGGCTGATGCAGGTACACGCGGCTGCCGGCGCGGATGCCGAGCTTCTGCGCGAGCGGCGTGCCGGAGTAGCCACTCATCGGGCCGGCTCTGTTCAGACGGCGTAGCCGGGACTGCGGCGCTGCACGGGCTGCTACAGGTTCCGGATCAGCGCATCCGCAAAGGCGCTCGTAGAAACCTCGGTAGCGCCCTCCATCAGGCGGGCGAAGTCGTAGGTCACGATCTTCTGACCGATGGTGCGGTCCATCGCGGTGATGATGGCGTCGGCGGCCTCGGTCCATCCCATGTAGCGGAACATCATCTCCCCGGACAGGATCAGCGAGCCCGGGTTGACCTTGTCGAGATTCGCATACTTGGGCGCTGTGCCATGCGTCGCCTCGAACACCGCGTGCCCGGTGAGATAGTTGATGTTGCCACCCGGGGCGATGCCGATGCCCCCTACCTGCGCTGCGAGCGCGTCCGAGAGATAGTCGCCGTTCAGGTTCAGGGTGGCGATGATGTCGAACTCGTCGGGGCGGGTCAGCACCTGCTGCAGCGTGATGTCGGCGATGGCGTCCTTGACGATCACCTTGCCGCTCTTCTTCGCCGCGTCCATCTCCGCGTTCGCTTCCTTTTCGCCCTTGGCAGTCTTGGTGCGCTCCCACTGTTCCCAGGTGTAGGTCTGCGCTGCGAACTCGCGTTCCGCCAGTGCATAACCCCAGTTGCGGAAGGCTCCTTCCGTGAACTTCTGGATGTTGCCCTTGTGCACCAGCGTCAGGCTCTTGCGCT
>Ga0302229_10003861_pt1 | contig 10341 bp, 7 predicted proteins | sample II_Palsa_N1_3_FD_193518 | JGI IMG/M metagenome (GOLD analysis project Ga0302229, IMG submission 193518) | Peat permafrost microbial communities from Stordalen Mire near Abisko, Sweden - II_Palsa_N1_3 | ecosystem: Environmental > Terrestrial > Soil > Palsa > Peat permafrost | place: Sweden...
CGGCGAGACGCTGACCGAAGAGGAAATCAAGCACGGCATCCGCGTGCGCTGCATTGCCAACGAAATCGTGCCGATGCTGTGCGGCAGCGCATTCAAGAACAAGGGTGTGCAGGCCATGCTCGACGCTGTGATCGATTATCTGCCGTCGCCGATCGACGTGCCCGCCATCACGGGTCACGACGAGTACGACAAGGAAATCGAGCGCCATCCGAGTGACAGCGATCCGTTCTCGGCGCTCGCCTTCAAGATCATGACCGACCCGTTCGTCGGCCAGCTGATTTTCTTCCGCGTCTATTCGGGCGTGGTGAATTCGGGCGACACGGTCTACAACGCGGTCAAGGAAAAGAAGGAACGCCTCGGCCGGATCCTGCAGATGCATGCGAACGAGCGCAAGGAAATCAAGGAAGTCTACGCGGGCGACATCGCCGCGGCAGTCGGCCTGAAGGAAGCCACCACCGGCGACACGCTGTGCGATCCGAATCACGTGATCATCCTTGAACGGATGATCTTCCCTGAGCCGGTGATTTCGCAGGCCGTCGAGCCGAAGACCAAGGTCGACCAGGAAAAGATGGGCATTGCGCTGAACCGCCTTGCTCAGGAAGATCCGTCGTTCCGCGTGCAGACGGATGAAGAATCCGGCCAGACCATCATCTCGGGGATGGGCGAGCTGCACCTGGAAATTCTGGTCGACCGCATGAAGCGCGAGTTCGGCGTGGAGGCAACCGTCGGCAAGCCGCAGGTCGCTTACCGTGAGACGGTGCGCAACAAGGTTGAGGATGTCGAAGGCAAGTTCGTCAAGCAGTCGGGCGGCCGCGGTCAGTACGGTCACGCTGTGATCACGCTGGAGCCGGCACCGCAAGGCAAGGGCTACGAATTCGTCGACGCGATCAAGGGCGGCGTGATTCCGCGCGAATACATCCCGGCAGTGGACAAGGGCATTATCGAAACGCTGAAGGCCGGCGTGCTGGCAGGCTATCCGGTGGTGGACGTGAAGGTGACGCTGACCTTCGGTTCGTACCACGACGTCGACTCGAACGAAAACGCGTTCCGTATGGCCGGTTCGATGGCTTTCAAGGAAGCGATGCGCAAGGCCAAGCCGGTCCTGCTCGAGCCGATGATGGCCGTCGAAGTCGAAACGCCGGAAGACTTCATGGGCAACGTGATGGGCGACCTGTCGAGCCGTCGCGGCATGGTGCAAGGCATGGAAGACATCGCCGGCGGTGGTGGCAAGCTGGTGCGCGCCGAAGTGCCGCTCGCAGAGATGTTCGGCTATTCCACCTCGCTGCGTTCTGCTACGCAAGGCCGCGCGACGTACACGATGGAGTTCAAGCACTACGCCGAAACGCCGAACAACGTCGCGGAAGCGGTGATCAACGCCAAGCAGAGGTAATCAAGGCTGAAGGCTGGCGCGGACAAAGCCCGTTCAGGTTGAACGGGCTTTTTTTCGTCACGATGCAGGCCGCACGCGTAACCGGCAGACATGCAAGAATGGCAGAACTGCAACCCGAGATGCCCGCCCTCACCCGGCAGCTTTGCATGGGAGACGCACCATGAGCCACGACCATCAGCATGATCACGATCACGACCACCCGCATGAATCCGGTACCACCGCGTCCAACGAAGGCGCCCCTATCGACTGGCGCGAACACGGCGTCAAAGTGATCCGTGGCGATCAGCTCGACAGCAACACCGCGCAAACGCCAGGCATGAATCGCGCCGCCGCAATCAACGCGGCGCGCGTCGGCGCGCAGAAAATCTGGGCAGGCACGGTGACGATCCATCCGAATGCCAAGACCGGCGCGCATCATCACGGCGCGCTGGAAAGCGTCATCTACGTCGTGCGCGGCCAGGCGCGAATGCGCTGGGGCGAGCACCTCGAGTTCACCGCCGAAGCCGGTCCCGGCGATTTCATCTTCGTGCCGCCTTACGTGCCGCACCAGGAGATCAACGCCAGCACCGACGACCCGCTCGAATGCGTGCTCGTGCGCAGCGATAACGAGGCGGTGGTGGTGAACCTGAACATCGACGCGGTCGAAGCGCCGGAAACCGTGTTCTGGGTCGATCCGATCCACAAACATCCGCACGAACACTAAGCCAGGCGGCGAAGCACCGGTAAGGATGTCGCCACCGCAGCGGTTCATCTGCCGGTGCATCGGCAAGTGTTATACGACGCCGTGCTCGCCCGCGGCGCAGGGCGTCCGAGCGTTGTCACGGTGATACAGGTTGGCCCTTTAAAGCGCGTCAACTCAAGCCTCAGCGGCCGCAGACGTTCCGAACCGCGGCCCAATCGCTTACACTGAAACCGCTTTTCGCCATCGCGATACCGTCGCCCCTGCCGTGCGCAAGCCGCGCGGCACCTATCAGAACGGACTGGACGCCCCATCGATGAAGACTCCCGCGGATCGACTCCTCGCGCTCGAAACTGCACGCCGCAGTGCCGATCACTACGGCAACCATGCGATCGACGAATTCCTCGCCGGCCGCTTGTCGCGCCGCGAGTTGCTGCGCTACGCCAGCGTGATTGGACTTTCGCTCGCCGGCGGCGGCCTCTTCGCTACCCCGCAGGCACGCGCACAAGGCACCCCCGGCGCCGCGAACGCGACTATTCGCGTCGCGCATCTGACGCCGACCGGAGCGATTGACCCGCTAACAGTCGGCGATGCCGGCGGTCTCGCACTGCTCGTTCAGACCGGAGAATTCCTGATCGACGACGATGGCGAGCACCTGGTCCTCAAGCCAGCGCTCGCGCTGTCGTGGAAGCCGAATGACAAGGGCGATGTCTGGACCTTCAAGCTGCGTCCGAACGTGAAGTTCAACGACGGCCAGCCGTTCACGGCGAAAGATGTCGTTGCCACCTTCGACCGCCTGGCCGACCCGGCAAGCGGCTCGGCGGCGCTCTCCGTGCTGAAGGGCGTGCTGTCCAAGGGCGGCGCTCAGGTCGTCGACGATCATACGGTCGCGTTTCACCTCGACGCGCCGAACGGCAACTTCCCGTACTACGTTTCCTCGGACAATTACAACGCCATCGTGCTGCCGGCCAGCTATGCGGGCAATTACGAAAAGAGCTTCATCGGCACCGGTCCGTTCAAGCTTGAAAAATACACGCCGAAAGTCGGCGCTTCGTTCGTACGTAATCCCGACTACTGGGGTGCCAAGGCCTTACCCGAACGCGTGCAGTTTTCGTTCTACGCCGACGAACAGGCCCAGATTCTCGCGCTGCAAGGACGCCAGGCCGACGTGATGGGCACGTTCACCGTGCAGGGCGGCATAGGCCTCATGAACAACCCCGAGTTCAAGACGATCGGCGTGAAGTCGAGCGCACATCGCCAGATCCACATGCGCAACGACGATCCGCTTTTCAAGGACAAGCGTGTGCGCCAGGCGCTGGCGCTGTCGCTCGATCGCGACGTGATCGTGCGCGGCCTGTTTCGCGGCAAGGCGCAGGTCGGCAACGACAGCCCGTTCGCGCCGGTGTTTCCGTCGTCCGATGCGGGCGTGCCGCAACGCAAGATCGACGTTGCCAAAGCGAAGCAACTGCTCGCGCAGGCGGGTGTGGCCAACGGTTTCGATGTGACGCTCACCACGGAAAAGTACATGGAGATTCCCGATCTCGCGGTGGTCGTGCAAAACGCGGCCAAGGCGATCGGCGTACGCATCAATCTGAAGGTGGAAAGCCAGTCGCTCTACTACGGCGCGGCCACGCCCGGCAAATCGGACTGGCTCGACTCGCCGCTCGGCATCACCGACTACGGCCATCGCGGTGTGCCAAACGTGTTCCTGAACGCACCGTTGACGAGCAACGGAACGTGGAACGCGGCGCACTTCAAGAACCCTCAGTACGACCAACTGGTCGCGCAATTTGTCGCGGCGGTCGATATCACGTCGCAACGCAAACTCTCCGGCCAGATTCAAACGCTGTTGCTCGACGAGACACCCGTGATCATTCCGTTCTTCTACGACCAACTGATTGCGATGCGCTCTGGCGTCAACGGGATGCGCTTTACTGCGCTCGCGCAGCTGTACTTCGACCGTGTGACGCTCAGTGCCTGAGCGCGGTGTGTGTCGCTCCTAGCTAACCATGTCGACTGCGCTCACGCCCTCCACCCCTCGCGTTAGCAAAGGCAACGCGGGACGGGTTGCGCGTTTTCTCGCGACGCGTCTTGCGTTGTCGTTGATCACGCTGTGGCTGCTCTCGGTGATCGTATTCGCGGGCGGCCAGTTGCTGCCGGGCGACATTGGCCGTGCGATTCTCGGGCCACTCGCCGATGCGCGCGCGGTCGCCGCGCTCAATCACCAACTCGGCTCGGACCGCCCGCTATTGACCCAATACGTCGAGTGGATTACGCATTTCGTGCGTGGCGACATGGGCCTGTCGTACGCGTATCGCGAACCCGTTGGACCGTTCATCGCAGATGCTCTCGCGCATTCGGCGAAGCTCGGCCTGCTCGCCTTCATCGTGGTCGTGCCGTTGGGTATAGCAGGCGGCGTGTGGGCCGCGATGCACGCAGGGCGCTGGATCGATCGCACGATCAGCATCGCCGGTTTGTCGGCGACGGTCGTGCCGGAATTCGTCTCGTCGATCACGTTGATCCTGATCTTCGGCGTATGGTTGCGCTGGCTGCCAATCGAAGCCTCGTATCCTCCCGGTGCAGGCGTGCTCGAACAACTAAAGCATCTGATCCTGCCGGTGCTGCCGCTCGTGCTGGTGTTCTTTGGCTACATCGCCCGCATGGCGCGAGCCGGCACCGTCGAGGCGCTCGACGCCGATTACACGCGCACTGCCATTCTCAAGGGTCTGCCGCAGAGTGTCGTGATCTGGCGACACGTGCTGCGCAATGCGCTGCTGCCCACCATCACCGTTGCCGCTACGCAGCTCGGTTATATGATCGGCGGCCTCGTCGTGGTGGAGACGCTGTTCCACTATCAGGGCATCGGCTCGCTGATCTACAACGCCGCCAAGGCGAAGGACTTCCCGATGCTCGAAGCCGGCGTGCTGACGATCGGCGTCGTCTATACGGTAGCAAATCTCGCGGCCGATGCCTTGCAGGTGATGCTCAACCCGCGCCTGCGCGTGAGGAGCGGCGAATGAGTACGATTGTGCCTGGCACACCGGCTACGCCTGCCGTGCGCGAGCCCCGCTTCGACCAGTTGCGCGTGCTGCTGCGCTCGCCGACGTTCGTGGTCGGCGTGGTGATCGTCCTATGGTGGGTGGTCTGTGCGATTGGGGGACGCTGGATCGCACCGCTCGACGCCTACGCCTCCGACCCACTCAACTCGCTGATGCCGCCCGACCACGCGCACTGGTTCGGCACCGATCAGCTCGGCCGCGACGTGTTCTCGCGCGTCATCGTCGGCGCTCGCGACATCCTCACTATTGCGCCGCTCGCCACGCTGCTCGGCACGGTGGCGGGCACGGCTCTCGGCCTCGTGGTCGGTTACTTCGAAGGCTGGGTCGACAATGTAGTGGGGCGCGCGATCGACGCCGTGCTGGCCCTGCCGCTCGTGATCGTCGCACTGCTTGCGCTCGCCGCCGTGGGAGCGTCGAACTTCACGGTGATCCTCGTGATCGGCATCACGTTCACGCCAATCACCGCTCGCACCGTGCGCGCCGCAGTGTTTGCCGAGCGCCATCTCGACTACGTCGCCGCGGCACAACTGCGCGGCGAGCGCGCGCCCTACATCATGTTTGCGGAGATTCTGCCGAACGTGCTGCCGCCGATCATCGTCGAAGCCACCGTGCGCCTCGGCTATGCGATTTTCGCGGTCGCGACGCTGTCGTTTCTGGGCTTCGGCATCCAGCCACCTTCTGCGGACTGGGGCCTCGCGTTGTCCGAGTCGTACACATTGATGGCAGGCGGCGCGTGGTGGACGGTCGTGTTCGACGCCGCTGCCATCGCCTCGCTGGTGGTCGGCGTGAACCTGATTGCCGATAGCGTGCAAGGCGTGCTCGACCGATGAACGGCCCCCCTCCCGCCTCGTTTCCCGCCTTCGGCGCCTCGAAGAGCGACCGCACCGACGCGCTGACACTGATCGGCCTCACCGTCACCTACCGGATCCGTGGACGTGACCGCGAAGTCTTGCACGACGTTTCGTTCCGCGTGCGGCGCGGCGAGGCGTATGGTCTGGTGGGCGAATCGGGTTGCGGCAAGTCAACCGTCGCGATGGCAGCGCTGCGCTATCTGCCGCGCAACGGCAAAGCGAAAGCGGGCAAGATCCTGATCGCCGGACAGGACGTGCAGGCGCTCGACGCCGATGCGTTGCGCACGATGCGCGCCACCGCGATCTCGATGGTCTACCAGGACCCGGGCCGCGCGCTGAATCCATCGATGACAATTGCGCGCCAGGTCGCCGAGGCCTTTGAAGCAGCGGGCGCCAGCCGCAGTGAGGCGCTGACGCGCACGCTGGAGATGCTGCGGCGTGTGCGCATCGCAGCGCCTGAACGGGTGATGGACAGTTATCCTCATCAATTGTCAGGCGGCATGCAGCAGCGCGTGGTGATCGCCATGGCTCTCGCATCGAACCCTGCCCTGCTGATTCTCGACGAACCCACTACCGGCCTGGATGCGACAGTGGAAGCCGAAGTGCTGGACCTCGTCGCGCAACTGCGCAAGGAACTCGGCACCGCGGTCCTCTTCATCAGCCACAATCTCGCGGTCATCGGGCGCATGTGCGAGCGTGTCGGCGTGCTGTATGCGGGGAGGCTCGTCGAAGAAGGCGCGACGCAAGACGTGTTTGCCCGGCCGCGCCATCCATACACGGTCGGCCTGCTGCGCTGCCTCCCCACCTCGGGACGCAGCAAGGAGCGCGAGCGGCTCGACACGATCGCGGGGCAACTGCCCTCGCCCGGCTCGGTCACGCAGGGTTGCATCTACGCAGACCGGTGCCGTCTCGCGGATGACCGCTGCCGCCGCGAGGCTCCGCCGCCGCATCGTGTTGCCGGTGCGCACGGCGATCAGATGTCGCGTTGCCACTATCACGAGCGGGCGATGGAATTGCCCCGTACCAGCACCGAAGCGGCCTCGCCTCAACCCGGCGCTGACAAAGACGCAACGCCTGCCGCCGCTCCAGCCCCTGGCGCGCTCGTGCTGCGCGCCGAACGGGTTTCGAAGACATTCCACGTGGGAGGCATCGCGCTGCGCGCAGTCGACGACGTCTCGCTCGATCTGGCCACCGGCGAGACCTTGGGCCTCGTCGGCGAATCGGGCAGCGGCAAGACGACGCTCGCCAAACTGATGCTCGGCCTGCTCGCACCCGACGCCGGCAGCCTCCTCGAACTCGACGGCAAACCGCTGCCCGCACGCGTCACGAGTCGCAACGACGAGCAGGTCAAATCGCTACAGATCGTGTTCCAGAATCCCGACTCGGCGCTCAACCGGTCGCATTCCGTGAGACGGCTGATAGGCCGCGCCCTCTCGCGGCTCGCAGCGTTGAGCGGACCGGCGCAGGACGAGCGGCTCGCAGCGTTGACGGCAGCCGTGCGCTTGCCGGATCGCTATCTCAGCTCCCGCACGCGGCAATTGTCGGGCGGCCTCAAACAGCGAGTTGCGATTGCCCGTGCGTTCGCGGGCGAGCCGCGCGTGGTGGTCTGCGACGAACCGACCTCCGCGCTCGACGTCTCCGTGCAGGCGTCGATCCTCAACCTGCTCGCCGATCTGCAACGCGAGCGCGGCGTGAGCTACGTGTTCATCTCGCACGATCTGCACGTGGTGCGTTATCTATCCGATCGCATCGCAGTGCTATACGTCGGACGGCTTCTGGAGATCGGGCCAGCCGCCGCGGTCTTCGACGGCCCACATCATCCGTATACCGAGGCGCTGCTGTCTTCGGCGCCGGCGCTCGACGCCGTCAATCGCGGCGAGCGCATTCGTCTGTCCGGCGAGATGCCGAGCCCGGCCTCACCGCCTTCGGGCTGCGTGTTCCACACACGCTGCCCGCGCAAGCTCGGCGCTGTCTGCGAGGAGCAGGATCCGCCTTTTGCCGACGCCGGCAGCGGGCATCGGATCCGCTGCCACATCCCCATCGATGAGCTGCGCAAGCTGCAGGCCGCGCCCCGCATCGTCGCCCAGCGCACGACCCCGGACGCGCCCTCAGGTGCAACCCCTGGCGAAGTTTAGCCCGCCACCTCCCGCGCGTTTCACGTCCGAAACGTTTTCCGTCGATTCCCGACATGACGCGTCACACCCATCACGAAGACGCCACATCGGACGGGCTTGAGCGGGCAGTGGCACGGATATCGCTATAAAGGGAGCGGTATCCGGCCCGCGTTGAACGATCCAGCCGCGTGCGCGATCCGTTGCGCTGACATCCATACGCATGGTTGGGTCCAGCGGCATGGCGCCCGCCGTCGACATCGCGCCCGGCAGACGAGCGGTCAACCGGCGTTTGCCGCTACGTGCGAGGGAGGGGGAATCAATCACGTGGACCGGAGCCACAAAGGATCGGCAGAACGGTGACAGCGTTTCGCGCACATCGCGTGCATTATGCATCGGCACGCGATGCGCAGAGCGACTCGGGGAGGCGATCAGGCTCGCAGATCGACAGGCCGCTCGCGTACCACACACGCTTGAGAGACGGCGGCGACGAGGAGCTGGCGTTTCGTCGGGAGAGAAGTGATGAAGACCAGAATATTAAATCAGTACTGCTACGGGATAGCCGGCGGTATGGCGATATTCGCCGCAGGCGCGGGATTACTTTCGACTCAAGTCGCGTACGCGGGCTCCAGCGAAGACGTTGCGAGGCTGACGGTTGCGGCCGGTGCTCCGTTGCCCGCGAGCGGCGCGGCGACCACGACGCAACTCACGCAGAGCGATCCGTCGGGAACCGGGGAGGCGGCTTATGGCGCCACTGCGGCTGAGGATGTCGCTACGGTCTTCGGTGGTCTGGAATGCCGTGGTACCGATGCGGGTCACTGCACAGCGCACGGCCGCAGCGGAGCTGCGAGTTCGGGCGGCAACACAGGTGCGGGTAGCGGCGCCGGTGCCGCAGCGGGCGCAGGGCCGAGTGGAAATGGGGCGGGCGCCGGCAAGGGTGGTGGAAGCGGAAGCAGCGGTGGTGGTAGCGGTAGCGGCCCAAGTGGCGGTGGCAGTGGTCCCGGCGGTGGTGGCAGTGGTCCCGGCAGTGGTGGTAGTGGACCCGGTGGTGGCGGTAGTGGTCCAGGCGGCGGCGGTAGCGGCCCGGGAGGCGGTGGTAGTGGTCCAGGCGGTGGCGGTAGCGGCCCGGGAGGCGGTGGTAGTGGTCCAGGCGGTGGCGGTAGCGGCCCGGGAGGCGGCGGTAGTGGCCCCGGCGGCGGTTTTGGTGGTGGCTTTGGCAGCGGTTGCGGTTGCGGCAGCGGTCCCAGCGGTGGGTTTGGCGGCTTCGGTGGCGGCTTCGGCGGAGGCCTTGGCGGAGGTTTCGGCAATGGCGGCCACGGAGGCAAGGGTGGAAGCGGCAGTGGCGGAGGTAGCGGAGGTAGCGGCGGGAATGGACGTTAGATCCAAGGAACGGCACCCCCGAGCCGTTCCTATCCCGCGGGCCGTGCTCCGTCGCGGCAGCCCTTCCCGGCGAGTGTAGGCGGTGGCGTCTCGATCCCCCGGTCGAGCGTCACCGCCACAGCCGGGAGCGAGTCATCAACGATTTCGTCAGCGACGCTGCTCAGGTAAACGAAGAATCGCTTGGGCGTATGCCAGCCGGAGTCACCGTATTCGGCCTGGTCCACCGGCGTCATGGCCGCACCTGATCACAGGAGGCCCGACTCGCGCCAGAACGAAAGGCGCTGCCAAATCCAAATCACGCTCAGAGCATCTCAAGCGGCCGTTTGCTTCGCGGCGGTTTGAAGTACGCGTCGATGGCCGCGCATTCGCCGGCGTCCAGTCGCAGTTCCAGCGCGCGCTGATTGTCGCGTACATGTTCGGCGCTTCCTGCTTTCGGGATCGCGAACACGCCAGACTGTTGCAGCACCCACGCGAGCGCCACCTGAAACACCGAGACGCCACGCGCATCGGCAATGTCGTCGAGCGCCGAGCGTTTCGGCAGGCGCGCGTGATCCACCGGACTGTATGCCATCGCCGGCATGTCGTGGGCAGCAAGCCATGGCAGCAGGTCGTATTCCGGCCCGCGTCGCGCGACGTTATAGAGAATCTGATTGGTCGCGCAGGCGTCGCCGCCCGGCACCGTCATCAGTTCATCCATATCGTCGGTGTCGAAGTTACTGACACCCCAATGACGAATCTTGCCGGCCTGCCGCAAGGCTTCGAAACCTGCAACCGTCTCTTCCAACGGCACCGAACCGCGCCAATGCAGCAGATACAGATCGAGGTGGTCAGTCTTCAACCGCTTCAGGCTCTTTTCGCAGGCCGTCTGCAC
>Ga0302229_10003866_pt1 | contig 10321 bp, 8 predicted proteins | sample II_Palsa_N1_3_FD_193518 | JGI IMG/M metagenome (GOLD analysis project Ga0302229, IMG submission 193518) | Peat permafrost microbial communities from Stordalen Mire near Abisko, Sweden - II_Palsa_N1_3 | ecosystem: Environmental > Terrestrial > Soil > Palsa > Peat permafrost | place: Sweden...
CCGTCGTCATCGCCACCCATCCCGATCAGGCGCTGCGCCTGCTGGCCAAGCCCACCCACGCCGAGGAAGACGTGCTCGGGGCGTTCCGGTACACCCAGAACCCGGCGCTGCTGCACACCGACGCGCGTCTGCTCCCGGCCCGACCGGGCGTGCGGGCCTCGTGGAACTACGAGCTCACCCACTGCCGTCCCGATCAGGCCGGCGTGGACCCCAGAACCCCCAGAACCCCCAGAAACCCCGGAACCCCGCGGATCAGCTACGACATGAACCGGCTGCAGAGCCTGTCCGCGGCCGAGAACTACATCGTGACGCTCGGCGGCGAGGGCGTCGTCGACCCGGCCCGGATTATCGACCGGATGGACTACGCGCATCCGGCCTACACCCCGGCCTCGGTCGCCGCCCAGCGGTGGCTGCCCGGACTCAATACCGCAGTCACCGCGTTCGCCGGCGCCTATCACGGCTGGGGCTTCCACGAGGACGGCTGCCGGTCAGGCGCCGAGGCGGCCCGGGCGCTCGGGGGTGCCTGGTGACCACCAGCATCCCGGCGCTCTATGAGTGCACGATCACGCACGTCCGGACCGCGCCGCTGCGCAACGTGTTCACCTACCGCAGCTACCAGTGGCTGGTCGACCTTGACCAGCTGCCCCGGCTGGGCCCGGGACTGCGGCTGCTGGCCCGCTTCGAGGCCCGGGATCATCTCGGTGACCCGGAGCGCAGCATCCGGGAAAACCTCGACCACTTCCTCGCCGAACGCGGCGTCGAGGTCGGCGGCGGCCGGGTCACGATGCTGGCGAACGCGCGGGTGCTCGGCTACGTGTTCAACCCGCTGACGGTCTACTGGTGCCACCGGGCCGACGGCTCGCTGGCCTGCGTGGTGGCCGAGGTGCACAACACCTACGGTCAGCGGCACGCCTACCTGCTGCACACAGACGACCGCGGCCGGGCCCAGCTGCCCAAGGAGTTCTACGTCTCGCCGTTCTATCCGGTCGACGGCCGGTACCGGATGAGCCTGCCCGAACCGGATTCCCGTCTCGCGCTCAGCATCGTGCTCGGCCGTCCGGACGGGCACTCGTTCACCGCCAGCGTCCGCGGCCGCGGCGTCCCGGCCACTGGGCGGGCGCTGCTGGCCAGTGCCGTTCGGCATCCCTGGTCTACGGCGGCGGTGTCCGGCCGGATCCGGTGGCAGGGCATCAAGCTTTACCTTCGCGGGCTACGAGTAGCGCCGCGGCCGGCTCATCTACCCCAGGAGGGGGTTCAGTGACCACCGTAAGCACGCAGCACGCCACGCCCCGCACCATCGACGCGGCCAGATGGCCTGATGTCGCCGCGGCCACCGGTCCTTCGGTGCGCGCGCACATCGCGCGAGCCCTGTTCACCGCCGGGGTGGCCAAGCTGCGGCTGCGGGTCCGGTTTCCGGACGGAAAGCTGATCGGCGGGGGGTCCGCGGCCGCCCCGGTCATGGTCCTGCACCGGCCCAGGGACTTCTTCCGCCGCTTCGGCTCCTCCGGCCTGATCGGCTTCGGCGAGTCGTACATGGCCGGCGACTGGGACTGCGCCGACCTGACCGGGCTGCTCACCGTGTTCGCCGCCAACGTGGGCGACCTCGTGCCACCCTGGCAGCAGCGGCTGCGCCAGCTCGCGGTGCGCAAGCAGCCGGCCGATGACACCCAGACCAGGGAAGGCGCGCGCCGCAACATCGGCCGGCACTATGACCTGTCGAACGACCTGTTCGCGCTGTTCCTCGACGAGACCATGACCTACTCCTCGGCCGTGTTCGACACCGGGCCCGACGGCACTCCGATCGCGTCCGAGGCTCTGCTTGCGCAGGCTCAGCGCCGCAAGATCGACCGCCTGCTCGACCGGGCCGGGGTGGGGCCGGGCTGCCGGCTGCTCGAGATCGGCACCGGCTGGGGGGAACTGGCCATCCGGGCCGCGCGCCGCGGCGCCAGCGTGGTCACGATCACCCTGTCGACCGAACAGCAGGCGCTCGCCGTCCGCCGGGTCGCCGAGGCCGGGCTGGCCGGCCAGGTCAGCGTGGAACTGCGTGACTACCGCGACATCGAGGGAAAGTTCGACGCGATCTGCTCGGTCGAGATGCTCGAGGCGGTCGGCGAGCGCTACTGGGACGCCTATTTCGCCGCGCTCGACCAGCACCTGGCGCCCGGCGGCCGTATCGGGCTCCAGACGATCACGATGGCGCACGACCGGATGCTGGCCACCCGGCACACCTATACCTGGATACACAAGTACATATTTCCCGGCGGCCTGCTCCCCTCCGTCACCGCGATCGAGAACAGCCTCGCCAGCTCCACCCGGCTCCGGATCACCTCCCGCGACGACCTCGGTGCGCACTACGCGGACACGCTGAAGATCTGGCGGGACCGGTTCTGCGCGCACTCCGACGAGGTCGGCCGCCTCGGCTTCGATGAGGTGTTCCACCGGATGTGGACCTTTTACCTGAGCTACTCCGAAGCAGGTTTCCGCGCCGGGTACATCGGCGTCAGTCAGCTCACCCTGGGGCGAGTATGATCCGCGCCACCCGCAAACCAGGCATCGCCAGGGCCGAAGCCAAGGACGAAGCCAAGGACGAAGGCGTCGCCCAGATCATCGCGTCCCTGCTGACCGAACACGCCGGCCTCGACTTGCCGGTCCGCCTGCGCGCCTGGGACGGCAGCGAAGCGGGACCGCCGGGAACCCCGGTGGTCGTGATCCGCTCTCCGCAGGCGCTGCGCCGCATCCTGTGGCGTCCGGGTGAGCTCGGCCTGGCCCGCGCCTACATCAGCGGCGACCTCGACGTGGACGGGGACCTCACCGAGGGCCTGCGCCTGGTCCTGAACGCGACCAGGCAAAAGGCCGCCCCCGCGCCCTCCCGGACGGCGGCAACCCGGCCCGTGCTGACCCAGACCACGGCCGCGCTCGCCCGGATCCCGGCCGCGCAGACCGTCCATAACGCCCTGGCCTGGACGCCCGCCGCCCTGGCCGCGGCCCGCGCGGCGCTGCGACTCAAGGTCCTCGGCCCCCCGCCGGCCCGGCCCATCTCCGAGATCCGGGTCAGCGGCCGCCTGCACAGCCGGGCTCGCGACCAGGCCGTGATCGCCGGCCACTACGACGTGCCCGCGGCCTTCTACCAGCTCATCCTCGATCCGAACATGGCTTACTCCTGCGCCTACTACCCCGACACCAAACGAGGGCTCACCCTCGCCGACGCGCAGCGCGCCAAGCTGGAGATGATCTGCCGCAAGCTCGCCCTGGAACCAGGCCAAAAACTGCTCGACATGGGCTGCGGCTGGGGTTCACTGACGGTCCACGCGGCCCGCGACCATCAGGCCAAGGTGACCGCGGTGACCCTGTCCGGCGAGCAGGGCGGCTACGTCCGGCAGCGCGTCCGCGGCCTGGGCCTGGGTGATCGCGCCGAGGTCAGGATCCAGGACTACCGGGACGCGGCCGGCGGCCCGTATGACGCGATCGCGTCGGTGGAGATGGGCGAGCACGTCGGTGCCGCGAACTACCCGCGGTTCTGCGCGGAACTGCACCGCCTGCTGCGGCCCGGCGGCCGGCTGCTCATCCAGCAGATGTCCCGCGGGTCGCGCGCTCCGGGCGGCGGCCCGTTCATCGAGTCCTACATCGCGGCCGACATGACCATGCGCCCGGTGGGGGAGACGGTGCGGCTGATCGAGAACGCCGGGTTCGAGGTCATCGGGGTCCAGGCGATGCGCGAACACTACGTCCGCACCATCCGGGCCTGGCTGGACAACTTCGAAGACAACCTGCCAGCCATCAAAGACATCCTCAGCGAAGAGCAGATCCGGGTCTGGCGCCTCTACCTGGCCGGCGGCGCGCTGGCCTTCGAAGAGGGCCGGATGGGCGTCGACCAGATCCTCGCGGTCAGGCGCGACCCAGCCAGGCGCGACCCAGCCGGGCGCGACCCAGCCAGGCGCGACCCAGCCAGGCCCGACCGGTGAGCGGCCTGCCCGCCGGCCCGTTCTTCGTCACGCTGGGCTGCGCGGCGGCCGCGCTGCTTGTGATGATGGCCGTGACGTTCGCGGTGGCGCTGAAGGCCGGCAAGCACAGCGTGGTGGACACCGCGTGGGGCATCGGCATCGCCGTGGTCGCCGTGGTCGCCCTGATCAGCTCGCTCGGGTACGGCCAGCCCGCGCGCCGCGCGCTGCTCACGGCCGCGGCGGTCATCTGGGGGCTGCGGCTGGCCGTCTACATCGGCTCGCGCAACCGCGGCAAACCCGAGGACCCGCGCTACCGCGACCTGCTCAGCAAGGCCAAGGGCGACAAGAACATCTACGCGCTGCGGACCATCTACCTGCTCCAGGCGCTGATCTTGTGGGTGGCCACCCTGCCCATCCAGGCGGGCATGCTCGAGCGGGGCTCGGCCGGCCCGGTCACGATCATCGGCGGCGTCCTCTGGCTGGGCGGCTTCGTCTTCGAGTCCGTCGGCGACTGGCAGCTGGCCCGGTTCAAGGCCGACCCCGCGCACAAGGGCATGATCATGGACCGCGGCCTGTGGCGGTACACCCGCCACCCCAACTACTTCGGCGACTTCTGCATGTGGTGGGGCCTGTTCCTGATCAGCCTCGGCTCCTGGGTGGGGGTGGCGACCATCGTCGGACCGCTGCTGATGACCTTCCTGCTGACCCGCGGGTCAGGCCAGGCCCTCACCGAACGCCGGATGGCCAGCCGCCCGCATTACGCCGATTACATCGCCCGGACCAGCGGCTTCTTCCCGCGACCGCCGAAAAGGAACGCCACCACGGCCCGGTGACCTCAGACAGAATGCCGCAGCCGCAGCGCGCCAGGGAACGGCCGCAGGAACGTCTGGGCGGCCAGCCATCCCAGCTCCCCGCCGCTGGCGTAGTGGGCCAGCAGCGCGACCGGGACGCTGAGCGGCTCCTCGCCCCGCCGGTAGGCGTCGATCCGGCCCACCAGGTCCTCGCGTCGGGCCCGGTCGAGCTCCCGGCCGATCCGGCTGTACGCATGCAGCAGCGCGTTGGCGTTGCGGCCCCTGGTGGCCCGGCCCGCCATCGCCGCCAGGAACACATCGCGGTAAGCCGCGCTCGTCGAAGCACGCGGCGCGCTTCCTGCCGCGGCCACGATCTGGCCCGCGGACCGGTAGCGCCCCGGATCGTGCGCCAGCATCTGCAGCTTGTGCCGGGCATGGAACTCGACCAGCTGCCGCGGTTCCCAGGGCCCGCCGAGCAACGACCGGAGCCGCGCGGCGGCGAAAATCCGCTCGGTGAACGCCTCCCGCAGCCCCGCGTCGTTCAGCCGCCCCTCGTCCTCGGCGGCCAGCAGCGGGAACCGGTCAAGCACCCGCCCCGCGTACAGCCCGCGGCCCCCATGGTCGACGGCAACACTATGGTCGACGGCAACACTATGGTCGGCGGGAACACTATGGTCGGCGGGCACCGCGTCGTCGCGGTACCGGGGGATAGCGCGGATGCCGCAGCTCGGCGACTTGGCCTTGAACACGTAGCCGTCAAGCTCCGCGGGCATCGGCAACGCCGTCATCGCCGCGGTGTGGTCCAAGGTGCCGCCGCGGTTGACCAGGCGGCCGTCGGCGGTGAGCCGGATCGGCTCGCGCGGGGTGCCGAGCCCGATCTCGACCTCCGGGCAGTACGGCACCCAGTCCACGTAGGGGGCCAGTTCGTCGGTGAGGAACCGGTAGCGCTTGTGCCCGCCGTTGAACCGTACTTCCTCGCCCAGCAGGCAGCTCGACACGCCCACCCGCGGCCGGGCGGCCGCGAGGTCTTCCCCACCCGCTTCCCCCATAACGTCAGCTTCTCACGGGCAGGCAGTCTCCAGCGAAGGCCCCGTCTCTCGTGAAAGCGCCTAACCAGGAGGTGATGGATGCAAACCGCGATCGTGCTGTTCACGCGTGACCTCCGGCTGCACGACAACCCGGCGCTGCATGCGGCGTGCGCCCGTGCCCGCCAGGTGGTGCCGGCCTTCGTCCTCGACCCGGCCATCGCCGGGCCGCCGAACCGGATCCGCTTCCTGGCCGACGCCCTGGCCGACCTGCGCGAGCAGCTCCGTGAGCGCGGCGCCGACCTGGTGATCCGGGCCGGTGATCCGGCCGCCGAGGTGATCAAGCTGGCGGGCGAGGTGGACGCGAACGCCGTCTACGTCGCCGACGACGTGTCACACTACGCCACCCGCCGCCGCCGCGCCCTGGAACGCGACTGCGCCGCGCACCGGCTGGACCTGATCGTCACCCCGGGCCTGACGGTCGTGCCGCCCGGCGACCTGAGGCCGACCGGCGGCGGCCACTACCGGGTCTTCACCCCGTACTGGCGTGCCTGGCGCGCGGCCAGCTGGCGCAGGCACTACCCGGTGCCGCAGCAGATCCTGCTCCCCGCGATCAAGGCCACCGGCCGGATCCCGTCGCCCGGCCCCGGCGTCTCACCCGATCTGGCGCCGGGCGGCGAGCGGGCCGGCCGGAGGCGCTTCACCGTCTGGCGCCAGCGCCGGCTAGCAGGCTACGACGAGCACCACGACGACCTGGCGGGCGATGGCACCTCCCGGCTGAGCGCGTACCTGCGGTTCGGCTGCGTGTCACCGCTCGAGGTCGCGATCGGCGCCAGGGACCGGGCGGGCGGCGAGGAATTCTGCCGCCAGCTCGCCTGGCGTGATTTCTTCTACCAGGTCACGGCGGCGTTCCCGGACATGGCCAAGAAGAACTACCGGCCCGGCGCGTCCTGGCACGAAGACGATGATGCGCTGCAGGCCTGGCGGACGGGACAAACCGGCATCCCGATCGTGGACGCCGGGATGCGGCAGCTGGCCGCCGAGGGTTTCATGCACAACCGGGCCCGGATGATCACCGCCTCGTTCCTCACTCGCAACCTGGGCATCGACTGGCGGCACGGGTACCGGCATTTCGGGTCCCTGCTGGCGGACGGCGACGTGGCCTGTAACGCTGGCAACTGGCAGTGGGTGGCCGGGACCGGGAACAACACCCGCCCCAACCGGGTGATGAACCCGCTCCGCCAGGCCCAGCGGTTCGACCGGTCCGGCGCGTACGTGCGCCGCTACCTGCCCGAGCTGGCCGGCCTGGACCCCGCCCGCATCCAGACCCCATGGCAGCTCGACGACGCCGAACGCAAGCAGCTCGACTACCCCGATCCCATCGTCGAGCTGTCCTGACCTCACGTTTTTTTGGTCGGAACGGCACTGGTACCACCCCCCGCACAACAAACCCGCCCGGCCGCGTCAGCGCGGCCGGGCGGGCTATCAGCCTCAGTGTCTTATGAGGACGGGGGCGTCAAAACGGTGTTGATGATGTAGACGGTGGCGTTGGCGGTCTGGACGTTGCCGCACACCACGCTCGCGCCGTTCACGGTGTAGCTGCCGGCCATCATGGCCGGGGTGACGGTGCCGCCTTCCAGGGTCTTGATCGCCGTGCCGGAAGCCAGCTGGGCCGGGGTGTAACGGCCGGAAGCCACGTGGTAGGTGAGGATCTTGGTGAGCTCGGCCTTGTTGGCCAGGATCCCCTTCAGGGTGGCGGCCGGGATCTTGGCGAACGCGGCGTTGTCCGGCGCGAACACGGTGATGTTGCTGGCCGAGTTGAGCGTGTCCACCAGGCCGGCCGCCTTGACCGCCGCGACCAGGGTAGACAGCAGCGGGTTGGCCGAGGCCGCGGTGGCGACCGGTGCGGTGGCCATGCCGGTGAAGCTGCCGCCGCCCGACTTGGGCACCGAGGCGCAGCCCGAACCGAAGTCCATGGCGGTGGTCGCGCCGGACCCGGCCGCGGCCGAGGAGGAACCCGACGCCATCGGGGCCGAGGAAGACGCCGCCGGGGCGGACGTGCCCGAACCCGAGGCCGCGGTCGACGATCCGCTTGAGCTGCAGGCGGCCACGCCGAAGGCGCAGCTCAGGGCGAGTCCCGATACGGCGATGAACTTGTGCTTCACGATTTTCTCCTTGTGAGATGTGTGTTCATTTGGTGAGGTGCGGCTCGGTGCCGCCCCTTGGATGCGGGCCATCATGTGACGGTGACCACGGTGGAGTCCCAGCCGCTTGCGCCGTTGGGAACGGGGTTGGCGCGCGCCGCCGTCTGCGTCACGCCCTTGCTGTCGGTGGCGCGGACCGCCAGGGTGTGCAAACCGGGCTTGGCGTCCCAGGCCCACATCCACTGCCGCCAGGTGTCGAGGCCGTCGGCGGCGGCCAGCGTGGCGCGCTGCCACGGGCCGTTGTCCACGTTGACCTCGACCGCGGCGATGCCGGTGGCCGGAGCCCAGGCCACCCCCGCCACCGCGATGCGCCCGGCTTTGACCTGGGACAGCGGCCTGGGCACGTCGATGCGCGACTCGGTCTTGATCGGCGCCTGCGCCGAGTAGCCGCGCTGGGTCCAGTACGCCTTCTGCTTCGCGAACGTGGTCAGGGTCAGCTTGGTGACCCACTTGGTCGCGGACACGTAGCCGTACAGACCGGGGACGATCATGCGGGCGGGGAAGCCGTGTTCGACGGGCAGCGGCTGGCCGTTCATGCCCACCGCGAGCAGCGCGCTGGGCCCGTTCAAGCTGGGGCCGTCCATGATGGCGGCGACCGGGGTGGAGATGGTCATCCCGTCGGTCGAGGTGGACAGGACCTGGTTCGCGCCCGCCTGAACCCCGGCCTTGCGCAGCAGCCCGGCCAGCGGCGCGCCGAGCCACCTGGCGTTGCCGTTGTAGGTGCCGCCGACCTGGTTCGAGACGCACACCAGCGTGATGTCGGCCTCGGTCAGCGGCATCTTCAGCAGCTCGTCGAAGCTGAACTCGAGCTCGCGGTCGACCATGCCGTCGATCTTCAGCGTCCAGTTGTCCGGCGAGACCTGTGGCAGCACCAGGTCGGTGTCGACCCGGTAGAAGCTGGCGTTCGAGGTGAAGAAGGGGGTCAGCCCGGGGATCCGCAGTTCCGTGCCGGCCGGCCCGGCCGCCGCGCGGATGGCGGGCGCGGGCAGCCGCACCTGGGCCCGGGAGGAGGCGATGCTGAACCGCCCGAGCAGCTTGTCCCCGGCGCCTCCGGCTATCGCCGCCACCGCCGCCGCTCCCGCCCCCGCAATCAGGAAGCGGCGGCGATCCGGCGGTGTCGCGACGAGCCGCGGTCCCTGCGTCCCCGGCGCATTCACGGCCGGCTGCTCCAGGTCGCCCAGGTACGGGCCCTCAGCCAGGACGTCCTCGGCTGAGGCTGTGGGTGCCGCCGAGGGAGCCGTGGGCAGCGCCGCCGAGGGAGCCGTGGGCAGCGCCGCCGAGGGAGCCGTGGGCAGCGCCGCCGAGGGAGCCGGGGATAGCGCCGCCGGGGGATAGGCCTCCCGGACGGCCCGGGTCAGCACGACCATCGCCACGGCGCCCACGGCCACCCCGGCCAGTGTGGGTATCACGTCGACCGCCGTGGCGGTGGGCAGGTGGATGGCCGCGGCCATGCCGACGGCGGCGAACACCACGAGCCCGGCCAGCCCGTAAGCGATCCGGCGGACCGCCGCGATGCCGATCACCGCGGCGAACCCGATGAGCAGCACCACGATGCCGGTGAGCAGTGCTTCCTTGTCGTGCGACCCGAAGTGCGTGATCGCGAATTCCTTGACCGGGATGGGCGTCAGGTTGATCGCCGTTTCCCCGACCGCGATGACCGGGGCGCTGCTCGCGCTGATCAGCGAGGCCGCCAGCTCGGCCACGCCGAGCGCCACGGCGGCGGTCAGCAAGCCGGTCAACGCGCCTGCCACTAGTCGGCGCACGGTGGCCTGTCCCGGTGTTTTGATCACGGGCCACATTCGGAACTGCCGGCGGGGCGGATTGGCGTCATTTCGACCCGCGCCGGTCCCAGCCCCTCTATCAGCTGGTCGGCACTGATACTGGTCGGCACTGATATTTGGGCAGGTCCGTCGTGATTTAAAGCAATCCGCTTGCGGGTTGGCCCCGAATGCATGACATGAACAGGCCAGAGATACGGGCGGCACGGCCAGATCCCGGTCCCGCTCAGGGGGAGGACCAGGATCTGTCTTTTCTCTTGGCCCAGGTGGCCCGCGGCGACCACCAGGCCTTCGAGGGGGTCTACGGTCAGCTGGCCGGGCCGGTATACGGCGTGGTCAGGCAGGTGCTGCGCGATCCGGCCCAGTCCGAGGAAGTCGCCCAGGAGGTGCTGCTCGAGGTCTGGCGATCCGCGTCCCGATTCGATCCGGCCCGGGGCAGCGGGGTCGCCTGGGTGCTGACCATGGCCCACCGGCGCGCCGTGGACCGGGTCCGTTCGGAGAACGCAGGCTCGCGCCGGGAACAGAAGGTGGCCTCGGAAGCCGTGACCGAATACGACGACGTGGCCGACACCGTGGAGACGT
>Ga0302229_10003867_pt1 | contig 10320 bp, 7 predicted proteins | sample II_Palsa_N1_3_FD_193518 | JGI IMG/M metagenome (GOLD analysis project Ga0302229, IMG submission 193518) | Peat permafrost microbial communities from Stordalen Mire near Abisko, Sweden - II_Palsa_N1_3 | ecosystem: Environmental > Terrestrial > Soil > Palsa > Peat permafrost | place: Sweden...
GCGACCGCGTTGCAGGTCTCGGCGTACTCGCTGAAGGCGATCACGATGGCGGCGCTGCCGCTGATGGGCGGCGGCGGATCGGTCGTGGGGCTGGACTTCGACGCCAGCGTGGCCTGGCCAGGCTACGACTGGATGGGCGTGGCGAAGGCGGGGCTCGAGTCCTGCGCCCGTTACCTCGCCCGCGACCTGGGCGCCCGCGGCGTGCGGGTCAACCTGGTGGCGGCCGGCCCGCTGCGCACCATGGCCGCCAAGTCCATACCGGGGTTCGAGCGGTTCGAGGACGTATGGGCCAGCCGGGCGCCGCTCGGCTGGAACATCACCGATCCGGAGCCAACCGCGCGGGCCTGCGTGGCGCTGCTTTCCGACTGGTTCCCCGCGACCACAGGCGAGATCGTCCACGCGGACGGCGGCGTGCACGCGATAGGCGCCTGATGGCCGAGTTCGTTCTCACCCTTTCCTGCCCGGACCGGGTCGGGATCGTGCATGCTGTCGCCGCCTACCTGCACGAGGCCGGCTGCAACGTGCTCGACAGCCAGCAGTTCGCGGACCGGACCGGACCGGGGTCGAGCCGGTTCTTCATGCGGGTGCACGTGGAGACCATGCCTCCGGCACCCCCCACGGCCGCCGACCTTTATTCCGGGTTCACCCCGGTAGCGGCCGAGTTCGGGATGGAGTGGGAACTGCGCGACACCGCGGTCCTGCCGCGGGTGCTGATCATGGTGTCCACAGCCGGCCACTGCCTGAACGACCTGCTCTACCGGCGTGCGGCGGAATCGCTGCGCATCGACGTACCGTTGGTCGTCGGCAATCACCCCGACCTGGCGCCGCTCGCGGCCGCACACGGCGTGCCGTTCGAGCACATACCGGTCAGCCGGGAGCGGCTCTCCGTGCAGCGGGCGGAAGGCCGGGTGCTCGACTTGGTCAGCGAGCTCAGCATCGACTTCGTGGTGCTGGCCCGCTACATGCGCATCCTGTCCCCGGAGCTGTGCGCCAAGATGGAGGGCCGCATCATCAACATCCATCACTCGTTCCTGCCCAGCTTCAAGGGAGCGCGGCCATACCACCAGGCGCACGCACACGGCGTGAAGCTGATCGGCGCGACCGCGCACTACGTCACTGCGCACCTTGACGAGGGCCCGATCATCGAGCAGGAAGTCGCCCGAGTGGATCACACGAGCAGCCCGGAAGACCTCGCGGCGATTGGCCGTGACGCCGAGCGGGTCGCCCTCGCCCGCGCGGTGCGCTGGCACGCCGAGCACCGCGTACTGCGGCACGGCCGTCGCACCGTCATCTTCAGGTAGCCCCGGGCAGCGCCGTCCCGGCGGCCGTGTCGTCTCATAAACTGAGAATATCGGCATCATGCAGCGACCATTGTTTTCGATGCGTTATGAATTGATAGTCAATTCGTTACTTTCCCGCGATGATAGGCGTGCGGCCAAGCCGCGCGCCATCTTCAGTCCTCGGATCCTGTGCCTGGGGCGGTTAGAGCGCCATTTCACGGCTCAATCCACCGTCCTTCCGGTACCCGGTTTAGCGCGAGCCGGCGCGGGGTTTATGGTGTTGCATTAAGCCGCTACAATGCGCAGGAGCGTGCTGGCGGCCTAGATGAGCTCAAAACCCGCCAAGGATGCCGGGCGAAATGCCGGCACAGGGTCACGATTTGTCTACACATTGCTAAACAGCTACGCTTAGTAGCCACTAATGAGTGCGTGCCACCGGTGGTACCGGAGGCAACACGAGGCGTGGCGTGGATGATGCTCTTGGCGGCGGCGGAGGTCAGAGGCGAAGATTCTGCGGTGAGACAGCCTTCGCGCGGCAAGCTTTCACGGCGCCGGGGGCTCATGAGCACAACGTGACGAATGTAACAGAAGGGGACAGATCCGGAAATATCTGGATGGTATCCATGCCACGACGGGACGTCGCCCTCAAGGGATTGATGGCAAGTTGTGACATTTTTGGCGAGAGATCGATGCAATATGGAACCTACGCTTCCGCTAACTCATAACACCGGTAGCTCACCGGCCGGCTCACGATGAGTCGGCACGGATGTGCCGGGAAACGGGCCGTAATCGGTTCGGGGGTACTGCGACCCAGTGCCCGGCGACGGTGCGCAGCGGATCACCGGCGAAACTACTTCAGAAGGGCGACAAGCTGATGACCCCAGGACGGACGACAGGCGCGAGCGGCGCGAGGAGGGAGGTCCGATGATGAGGTTCCGGAGCAAGGCAATCGGGGGGATAGCCATCGCGGTGGCCAGCATCACCGCTCTTGCCGCCTGCAGTAGCAGTAGCAGCAGTTCGTCGGGCAAGACCGCCAGCGGGGCTACCACCGCCCCCGGCGCGATCGGGTCTGTGCCGGCCGCGGCCGCGGCCAGCGGAAAGGCGGGCACGATCACCTGGGGGATCCCGCCCGGCTTCACCCCGACCTGGATCTTCCCGGTAGTGACCGGCGCTCAGAACTCGGTCGGCAACAACTTCAGCTTCATCTGGGAGATGTGGCGGCCGCTGTACTGGACGGTGAACGGCGTCGTGCCAGAGGTGGACCCGTCGATGAGCATCGCCAACCCGGCGGTTTACTCCAATGGCGACAAGACGGTGACGGTCTCGCTGAAGAGCAGCTTCAAGTGGTCGAACGGCCAGCCCATCACGGCGAACGACCTGCTCTTCTACATCGACCTGGTCAAGGCCGCGGTCAAGGAGTCCCCGGCGGACTGGGAAGGCTACGTGCCGGGCCACTTCCCGGACAATCTGGCCAGCACCTCGGAGCCGAACGCGTCGACGCTCGTGCTGAACCTGACCACGGCGGTCAACCCGACCTGGTTCACCGACAACATGCTCGGCCAGGGACCGCTGATCCCGCTGCCGAGCACCGAGTGGGCGAAGGATTCGGCCAGCGGCGCGGTCGTGCCCGCGGCCAGCTGGACACCGGCCACCATGACGAAGATCTACAACTACCTGATTACCCAGGCGAAGTCGCTCAGCACGTACGCGACCAACCCGCTCTGGCAGACCGTCGATGGGCCGTACAAGCTGTCCGCCTACAACACCACCACCGGCGGCTTCACGATGGTGCCGAACACCACCTACGGCGGCCCGCACGCAACTCCGATGTCCAACTTCGAGGGCGTCCCGTTCACCTCGACCACGGCTGAGTTCAACGCCATCAAGGCCGGCAGCATCGACGTGGCCAACGTGGACTACGACGACGTGCCGCAGCTGCCCGCGGTCTTGCGGGAAGGCTACAGCTACTTCGGCGAACCTGACTTCGGCATGAACTTCGCCAACTACAACTTCAAGGACACCACCGGCGACTTCGACAACATCGCTAACCAGCTGTACTTCCGGCAGGCGATGGCGCACCTTGAGGACCAGGAGGGCTGGATCAAGGCGTTCATGGACGGCGCGGGCGCGCCCGCTTACGGGCCGATCCCGGCCTACCCGGTGAGCCCGTACCTGCCCGCTGACGCGGCGACCAACCCGTACCCGTTCAGCGTTTCCGATGCCGTCACGCTGCTGAAGAACAACGGCTGGACGGTGACCGCGGGCGGCACCGATGTGTGCGCCAAGGCCGGCACCGCCACCGGTGACTGCGGAGCGGGCATTCCCGCTGGCACCAAGCTGTCGTTCAACCTCATCTACAACGCCACTACCACGACGCTGATCGGTGAGCAGGTGACAGACCTGGCGTCGAAGGCGAAGCAGGCCGGGGTCAACATCGACCTGCAGAGCAGCAACTTCAACTACATGATCGCCAACTACCTCGATCCGGACGCGCCGGCGAACGACAACAAGTGGGCCATGGAGGACTTCGGCGGCGAGACGGATGACCCGTATGCCACCACGTTCGGCCTTTTCAACACCGGCGGTTCTGACCAGATCGGCGACTACAGCAACCCGACCGCCGATTCCCTGATCACTGCCTCTATTTCCGGCGGCAACCCGTCGGCGGTCAAGAACGAGGCGTCGTTCCTGACCGCGAACCAGCCGGTGATGTTCCAGCCCAACCCGGACTACATCTGGGCCTGGAAGAACACCCTGTCGGCGACGAACCCGGGGGCGTGGGAGAACCTCAGCCAGTACTACGCCACACCTGAGTACTGGTACTTCACCAAGTAACCGAATTCCGTCGGTATGGACGGCCCTGGCTTCCGGTGATACAACCGGAGGCCAGGGCATCGGTTAGGGCGGCGAGCGAGCGACCGGACGGCGCGTCGCTCGCCGCGCCTGGTCCGCGGCGGATAGGAGGGAAGGCTAGGGACCAATGATCACCTACCTGGCACGCCGGTTCGTCACATCGGTGGTGGTGCTTATCGGCGTCTCCATCTTCATCTTCGTCCTGCTGCATGCGACCTTCCCGACGCCGGCCCGTGCCGTGCTCGGCCTCCAGGCGAGGCCGTCCCAGATCAACGCCTGGAACAAGTCCAACGGCTACGACGACCCGGTGATCGTGCAGTACCTGCATTACATCAACACCCTGATTCACGGGAACTTCGGCTACTCCTACGTGGAAAATCAGTCGGTGGTGGCGCTCTTCCAGGAGAGAGTGGCGCGCAGCGCCTACCTGTCCGGGATATCGCTGGTTCTCGCCGTGATCATCGCCCTGCCGCTGGGCATCTTTCAGGCGGTCAAGCGCAACAGCATCGGGGACAACGTGGCGACGAGCGCGGCGTTCATCCTCTACTCGATGCCGTCTTTCTTCCTCGGGCTGATCCTCATCCAGGTGTTCGCGCTCTCGTTCCCGATCTTCAGCTTCGAGGCGAGCCAGTCCAATTCCTTGTGGGTGGTCATAGGGGACTGGAACGGCATGACACTGCCGATCGCCACGCTGACCCTGATCGTGGTCGCCAGCTTCTCCCGGTACATGCGATCTTCGACCATGGATGTGCTGGCCCAGGACTACATCAGGGTGGCACGGGCGAAGGGCCTGCCCGAGCGGCTCGTGCTGTCGCGGCACCTGGTGCGCAACGCCAGCCTGCCGATGGTGACGCTGATCGGCCTGTCGCTGCCCGCGCTGCTGGCCGGCAACCTCATTACCGAGCAAGTGTTCAATTTCCAGGGCCTCGGGCTGCTCTTCTTCGACAGCCTGGAAAAGGTCGACTATCCGGTCTTGCTCGCCTACACGCTGGCGGGCGCCGTCCTAGTCGTCGTCGGGAACTTCGTCGCCGACATCGCGCTGACCGTCGCGGACCCACGCATCCGGCTGGCCTGACCGGCCGGCCATAGGAAAGGAGCAGCCGTGGCGACGCCACCCCTACCGCCAGTGGACGCTCAGCGGGCTGTGCTGCTGGGCCCCGAGGGCGGCGATGTCGGAGCGGTGCAAAGCGGCTGGCGGCTCGCGCTCCGTGAGTTCATGAGCAACCGGCTCGCCGTGGTCGGTTTCGGCATGATCGTGTTTTTCGTACTCTTCTGTTTCGTCGGGCCGCTCATCTACCGCACCAACCAGATCGACACCAACCTCATCATCGCGAACGAGGCGCCGTCGGGGGCGCACCTGCTCGGCACCGACACCAACGGTTTCGATGAGCTCGGCCGGATCATGGTCGGCGGCCAGGCCGCGCTGGAGATCGGCTTCTTCGCCGCGGTCGTCGCCATCGTGATCGGCGCGCTGTGGGGCGCCGTCTCCGGCCTGGCCGGCGGGATCGTGGACTCGGTCATGATGCGCGTGGTCGACGTGTTCCTTTCCGTGCCGTTCCTGTTCGTGGTCCTGATCCTGGCGGTCAAGTTCGGCGCGTCGGTCCTGTCGCTGAGCCTGGTCATCGGGTTCTTCGCCTGGCAGGTGCCGGCCCGGCTGGTCCGCGGTGAGGTGCTCACCCTGCGAGAACGCGACTTCGTCCTGGCCGCGCGTACGGCGGGCTCGACCAGCTGGCGCCTGATCAGCAGGCACCTGCTGCCCAACGCCCTCGGCGTGGTCATCGTGAACGTGACGTTCCAGGTCGCGGACGCGATCCTGGCCGTCTCGTACATCGGGTTCCTGGGCTTTGGCCTGCATTTCCCCAACGTGGACTGGGGTGACCAGCTTTCGGCCGGCACCGAGTACCTGCAGGACGGCTACTGGTGGCTGATCTATCCGGTAGGTGCCTGTATCGTCCTGACCGTGATGGCTCTCAACTTCATCGGTGACGCGTTGCGCGACTCGATGGACGTACGGCTGCGACGCCGGTAGCGGCGCGCCGTACGACGTGATGATCACCGAAGTCACCATGAACGAGAGGTAGCGGCCAGATGGCCCCAGTCCTTGACATCCAGGACCTGTCGACGCACATCAAGCTCACCAACTCGGTCGTGCAGGCGGTCGGCAACGTCGACCTGCAGATCGACGCCGGGGAGACCCTCGGCGTCGTCGGGGAGTCCGGCTGCGGCAAGTCCATGACCGGCTTGTCGGTCATCGGGTTGCTGCCGCCCGGCGGGTCCATCGTCAACGGCTCGATCAAGCTTGACGGCCGCGAACTCGTCGGCCTCAGACCCGATGAGCTGCGCCGGATCCGGGGCAACGAAGTAGCGATGATCTTCCAGGATCCGCTCACCTCGCTCGACCCAACCAAGACCATCGGCTACCAGGTCGGCGAACCGGTGCGGCTGCACCGAGGGGCGTCGAAGTCCGAGGCGCTCGACCGGGCCGTCGAGGTGCTGTCCCTGGTGGGTCTGCCCCGGCCGAAGGAGCGGCTCAAAGACTATCCGCACCAGCTGTCCGGCGGCCTGCGGCAGCGGGTGATGATCGCCATGGCATTGGCCTGCGAGCCGAAGCTGCTCATCGCCGACGAGCCCACGACCGCCCTCGATGTCACCATTCAGGCCCAGATCCTCGCACTGCTCAAGGACCTGAAGGAACGGCTGGGCATGGCGATGCTGCTGATCACCCACGACATGGGGGTGATCGCCGGGCACGCCGACCGGGTCAACGTGATGTACGCGGGCCGGGTGGTGGAGACGGCCGAGGCCGCCACCCTGTTTGACGAGATGCACCACCCCTACACCCAGGCGCTGCTGGCGTCGATCCCTCAGCTTAACCAGGACTCGAAGAAAGCGCTGCACGCCATTCCTGGCCTGCCACCCGACCTGGCCCATCCGCCGGAGGGCTGCCGGTTCGCGGCTAGGTGCACCCGGGCCACGGACAAGTGCCGCTCGGAGGAGCCGCCCCTGGCGGGTAAGACATTCGATCACAAGTTCTCCTGCTGGCACCCGGTGGACGGGCCGCTGGAGCTTGCGGTGATCGGCGAGGGCGGTCCGGACGCCGCGAGCACAGGCCTGGTCGGATCCGACGCCGAGAGCCTGGAAGAGGCCGCGGCCAGCGACAAGATCGGTTTCGTGACCGATGCCCAGCTGCCGGCCGATACCGGGGCCGGTGAGGTCGCCGGGTTGACGTCCGCCTCGCCCGAGCCCGGAGCCGGGGAGCGCTTGGTGATTGCGGCTGGCTTGACCGAGACGGCCGATGGCCGCCTGGAGGTAGTCGAGGTCCCGGTCGAGGCCGTGGCGAACGGCAACGGCGCGGTTCCGCTGCTTGAGCTGCGCAATCTGGTGAAGGAATTCCCCGTCACCTCGGGCGCCATCCTGCAGCGCAGGGTGGCGGCCGTCCACGCCGTGTCGGATGTTTCCTTCTCCGTACCGGCCGGCACGACCTTCGGCCTGGTCGGCGAGTCTGGATGCGGCAAGACCACGATCGGCAAGCTGATCGTGGCCCTTGAGCGGCCGAACTCGGGCTCGATCGTGGTCAACGGCGAGGACGTGTCCACGCTGCACCGCAGTGATTTGCGGCGCAAGCGCCGCGACCTGCAGCTCATGTTCCAGGACCCGCAGTCCTCGCTGGACCCGAGAATGCGGGTCGGGACCATCATCGCCGAGCCGCTCGCCGTGCAGCACATCGGCAGCAAGCGGGCGCAGCGCGACCGCGTCGCCGAACTGCTCGGCGAGGTCGGACTGCCGCAGAACGCGGTGGAACGCTACCCGCATGAGTTCTCCGGCGGCCAGCGCCAGCGCATCGGCCTGGCCCGGGCGCTCACCGTGAATCCCAAGCTCATCGTGGCGGACGAGCCGGTCAGTGCGCTTGACGTGTCCATCAGGGCGCAGGTGCTGAACCTGATGAAGCGGCTGCAGGCCACCTACGGGCTGACCTACGTGGTGATCTCGCACGACCTTGCGGTGGTCAAGTACATGGCCGACCAGATCGGCGTCATGTACCTGGGCAAGCTGGTCGAGCTGGGCACCGGCCAGGACATCTACGAGCGGGCCGCGCATCCGTACACGGCCGGGCTGATCGCCACCATCCCGGTGCCCGATCCGACCCTGGAGCGGGCCAAGACGGGCGCCGCCATCAGGGGCGAGCTGCCCAGCCCGGTGAACCCGCCGTCCGGGTGCAGGTTCCGCACCAGGTGCCAGTTCGCCCAGGAACTCTGCGCGGCCGAGGAGCCCAAGCTCCGCTCCTTCGGTCCCGGCCACGTGGCGGCCTGCCACTTCCCGCTGCAGAGCCCGTCCGGCGCGGACGCGGACGCCCCCGCCATGACCAGCACAGGGGATCCGTCGCTGTAGTCTCGCCGGCCCGCGCCGGGGCAGGAGATCGGCGCGATCGGTGCGATGCCCTTGCTCTGTGAGCCGATGATGCCGATACTCCATTCATGGGAGGGTCGACGGCGGACACGCCCACAACGCCCGAATTTCTGCGTGTCTCCGACGCGGACCGCGATCACGCGGTCAACGAGCTCAGGGATGAGTTCGTCGAGGGCCGTCTGTCGCACGAGACCTTCGTATACCGCATGCAGACCGCTCTGGCCGCGCGGAACCGCGGCCAGCTGGCGAAGTTGTTCACCGACCTGCCGCCCCGGCGGGCCCGCCCCGCAGAGCTGCTGGCCCGGATCAAGGCCGCTTTCGGCGGCGGCGGCCGCGGCTCACCTGAACCGCGGACCTACCGGGATCAGCCCGCGACCGAGGCCCGCAGCCCCGAGGCCCGCAGCCCCGAAGTCCGCAGCCCCGAGGTCCGGAGGCCTGAGCGGGTACCAGAACCCGGCCCGTACCGGCCTGTTGTCGCGGCGATGCCACTTTCCTTCCCGCCGGGCCGCGGCGGCCGCTTCACCATCGGGCGGACCCGTGACTGCGACCTGTGCCTATCCGACCTGTCGGTCTCCAGGCTGCACGCTGAGCTGGTGCGCGACGGTGAAGGCTGGCTGCTGGGCGACCTGGGATCTCACAACGGCACCCGGCTGAACGGCTGGCTGGTCCGCGAGACCGTCCCGGTGCGGGGAGGAGACCGGGTTCAGTTCGGCTCCGTGACGTTCATCCTCCGCGATGACCCGCAGGGGCCTGCGCTTTCGGGGTCAGGAGACCGAACCGACTAGAGTCGGGAAACGTGACGACGGTTCTGCTGGTACGGCACGGGCTCACCGCGGCGACGGGTCATGTGCTGACCGGGTGGACGCCAGGCATCCCGCTTGATGACCGGGGCCAGGCCCAGGCGGCGGCGCTCGCGGCCCGGCTGGCCCCGCTCCCGCTGGCCGCCATCGTCAGCAGCCCGCTGGAACGCTGCCAGCAGACGGCGGCGGCGATCGCGGCCACCAGGGACGGCCAGCCGGTCCTGGTCGAGGACCGGGTGGGCGAGTGCCACTACGGGGACTGGACCGGCAAGCCGCTGAGGAAGCTGGCCGCCGAGCCGTTGTGGCGCGTGGTGCAAGCTCACCCGAGCGCCGTGACCTTCCCTGGTCCGGACGGGGAGTCCATGCCGGACATGCAGCACCGGGCGGTGGCCGCGATCCGGGAATGGAATGCCAGGCTCGGCCAGGACGCTACCTATCTCATCTGCTCGCACGGTGATGTCATCAAGGCCATCGTCGCCGATAGCCTGGGATTGCACCTGGATCAGAGCCAGCGGATCCAGGCCGACCCGTGCTCGCTGACCGTGATCAGGTACACGCCGATGCGGCCGTTCCTGATCCGGATGAACGACAGAGGGGGTGGAGTGGAGGACCTCATGTCACGCGCCCACGGTCGCGGCCCCGCCATGGCTGGTCGGGCGCAGAGCGACGCGGCGGTCGGGGGAGGGACCGGCGGCGCGGACCACGCCGGGCCTCCGGGGGCCGGCGGGCCGTCCGCTAACGGTACCCAGCACGCCGACGGCGAGAACCGACAGCCAGACCCGGTGACCCCTTCGAGCCCTTCGGCCCCTTCGGGTCGCCAGCAGTCGGCGGTTACGCGAGGATAGGACTATGCCGGTCTACTTTTATGACCCGCCGGACAGGTTCGTGGCCGGCGCGGTCGGGCAGCCTGGGGAACGGATTTTTTACCTGCAGGCGACTTCCAGCGATCGCGTGACCAGCGTGGTGCTGGAGAAATTCCA
>Ga0302229_10003871_pt1 | contig 10311 bp, 9 predicted proteins | sample II_Palsa_N1_3_FD_193518 | JGI IMG/M metagenome (GOLD analysis project Ga0302229, IMG submission 193518) | Peat permafrost microbial communities from Stordalen Mire near Abisko, Sweden - II_Palsa_N1_3 | ecosystem: Environmental > Terrestrial > Soil > Palsa > Peat permafrost | place: Sweden...
TGGCACGGACAGCGCTTCGGCAAACAGCTGCAGCGCACCCGCGAGTACGTCGCGGTCGTGCGGATGGCGCTCGCACGCGAACGCGTTGAGTTCGCCGGCGAGACGCTCACACTGCCGCTGCCCGACGGCCCCGGCAAGGCGCTCAAGCTGACGATCGGCACCGTGCAGGATCAGATCCCGATCTATCTCGCCGCGATCGGCCCGAAGAACACCGCTTTGGCGGGCGAGATCGCCGACGGCTGGATCCCGACGCTGTTCTCGCCCGAGCACGTCTCCGAGCTGCGTCCCTTGCTGGAGGAGGGCGCCGCGCGCTCGGGGAAATCGCTCGAGAACTTCGATATGGCGCCGACCGTGCAGGTGTTCGTTACCGACGATCTGCAGGCCGCGCGCGACGGGATGCGGCCGTTCATCGCCCTGTACGTCGGCGGCATGGGCTCGCGCAAGCAGAACTTCTACAACCAGCTTGTCTGCCGCTACGGCTTCGAGGCCGAGGCCGCCGTGATCCAGGACCTCTACCTCGAAGGTAAGCGAGAGGAGGCGATGGCCGCGATTCCGGATGCGTTGATTGACTCCGTCTCTTTGTGCGGGCCACCGGATGTCGTGCGCGAGCGCCTCGAGATCTACCGCGACGCCGGGGTCGGCACGCTCGGGGTCACGCCGATCGCCTTCACCGCCGCCGAGCGCCTGGAGCAGTTGCGGCTCATCGCTGAGATCGCCGCCGCTTAGTTCTCCGGGTCCGATGGTCGGACGCGCCGCAGCCGGTGACCGGTCTCAGTCGCCTGTGTCGCCAGTGAGGTCTCCCCTACGCGTGCTGCTCGGCGCCTTCGGCGATCCTGGGCATGCCTTCCCGATGATCGCGCTCGGCCACGCGCTCGCTGCCCGCGGGCACGACGTCACCGTGCAGACATGGGATCGGTGGCGCGCGCCGATCGAGGCGGAGGAGTTGACGTTCGCGGCGGCGCCCGAGTATCACGTGTTCCCCTCCGGTCCAGAGCCGCTGGACTTCTACGAGGCCGTCGTCCACGCCACGCGCGACACGCTGCCACTCGTCGCCGCGCTTGAGCCCAATGTCGTCGTCGCCGACATCCTCACGCTCGCTCCAGCGCTCGCGGCCGAGATCGAAGGTGTGCCCTGCGCGACGCTGATCCCCCATGTCTTTCCGGAGGGCGAGCCCGGCCTGCCGATCTACTCGCTCGGCGCGCGGTTGCCGCGCACCGCGGCCGGCCGCGCGTTCTGGCGTCGTGCCGGCCGTCCGTTGGAGCACGGCCTGCAGCTCGGCCGCGCCCAGCTCAACGATGTCCGCACGCGCCTCGGTCTGCCGACGCTCGACTACACCCACGGCGGCACCAGCCGCGAGCTTGCGCTGGTCGCGACATTTCCCCAACTCGAGTACCCGCGCTCGTGGCCTTCATACGCCCATGTCGTCGGTCCGCTGATGTGGGAGCCCCCGGCCGCGGACGTGGAGCTCCCTCCAGGCGATCTACCGCTCGTGCTCGTTGCCCCTTCGACCGCGCAGGACCCCTCGCACCGGATGCTCCATGCCGCGCTCCGCGGCCTCGCCGACGCGCCCGTGCGGGTGCTCGCCACCTGGAACCGCCGCCTTCCTCCTCGTTCGTTGCCTGTGCCTGCGAACGCCCGCGTCGTCGATTGGGTCTCCTACGCGCGCACGATGCCCCTGTGCGACGTTATCGTCTGCCACGCCGGGCATGGCACGCTCGTGCGAGCGCTCTCCTCGGGGTGCGCCGTGGTCGCCTGCCCCGCGATCGGCGACATGAACGAGAACGCCGCCCGTGTTGCCTGGGCCGGGGCCGGGGTGCGGGTGCCGCAGCGGTTCATCTCGCCGCGGCCTTTGCGGCTGGCGGTGGAACAGGCCTTGGAGGAGCCTTCGATTCGGGGAAGGGCGCGGGAGTTAGCTGACTGGAGCAGCGCGCACGACACCGGAGCTGCGGCGGCGGCACTCGTGGAGGAACTGGCTATACGTGGGCCGATGCGCCTTGGTCAACCGACCATGCCAACGTCTCACGTGGACATACTCGGCGGGTAACAAACGGAGGCCCGAACTACCATGCAAGGCTGAAAAATAGCTCTGGGGGTGGGACTCGAACCCACAACCTCGATCTTAACAGGATCTTGCTCTGCCTAATTGAGCTACCCCAGATTGTCCATTTGAGCTACCCCGGAGATCGAGCTGAAACCACTCTCCACCTCCGCGTGGCAATTAGAGCACAAGAGGATGCACTTGCGTACCTCCGCACGCAGACGCTCAATGCCATGGGCGCCGCGCTGAGAGACCCCGAACTCCTTGGCATGCGGATCCAGATGATGGAACTCAAGTGCCGCCACGCACCTTTCATAACCGCACAACCGGCAACGTCCGCCGGCCTCCTCAACCAGAAGGTGCTTTACCTTGCGGCGACGTCGTATAACCGCCTCCACCCGGCAAGTACGACATCTGAAGTACCCGCGAGATCCACGCACGTGCGCTACCTCTCCGTGGCGCGGACATCTCAGAACCGTTTCAGAAAGACCCGCCGCTCGTGCCTCGCGCGCGCCCTCTCTACTTGGGCCGCCGCCAGCGTTAGTGGTGCACAACTCGTACCTGTCGAGTCAGTGTCGTACCGACCCCTTGCTGCGCCCAACCGCCTCGGCAATCTGCGCGATTGAAGCACCATCCTTGACCAGTGGCTCTAACTCCTCACGCGCGAGCCCACCCCGCGCCGCGAACTTCTCGCGGTTCACCGCCTGAAGCCCGTGCTGCTGAACCCAGTAACCCACTGTCGATTCGTGAAGTTCAAACCGCCTGCCGATATCGGCGAGCGATAGGCCTTGATCTAAAAGCTGCTCCAAAGAAGCGCGATCCATGCACCGCATTGTCTCAGGCGTAGCGGTCGTAAACGTGCCGATTTCCAGCCCATTCCGTGCCAATTGTGCGCCCTCGGCGCGAATGGCCGCCGCCCGCGAACCTAGACTCGACTGTCGATGGCCGGCCCAGTAAAGACCGAGGCGGTGGTGCTGCGATCGATGCGCTACGGGGAGGCCGACCGCATCCTGCACGTGTACACCCCCCACCGTGGCAGGATCAGCGCGATCGCGAAGGGCGTCAGGCGCACACGCAGCCGCTTCGGGGGCCGTCTGGAGCCGTTCTTCCGCCTGCGGATGGACCTGCACGAGGGGCGCGGCGAGTTGCTGACCGTCACCGGCGCGCAGACGGTGGACGCCTACCCACGCCTGCGCGGGGACGCCCGCGCACTGGACAGCGCCGCGCGCGCCTGCGACGCGGTCGGCCGCCTGTTCGAGACCGGCGAGCCCCACCCGGGGGTGTTCAACCTGCTGTGCAGGCACCTGGGACTGCTCGACGAGCAGGTCTCTGGCACAGGTAGACCAGCCGACCAACCAGCGCCCACCGACGGAGACCAGTCCGATCTCTCCGCGACCGCCAGCTCGGCCAGCGGCCGCGCCGGCGCCCTGGCATTCCGCCTGAAGCTACTGCTGGCGGCCGGCCTGGCGCCCCAGCTTGGCGCGTGCGCCTGCTGCGGGGAGCGCGAGCACCTGGTTGGGTTCTCCGGTTCGGCGGGCGGAGTCGTGTGCGGGGCGTGTGAGGCCGCGTCCTTCCCGCTGGAGGAGGCGGCTTACGACTTCATGACCGAGGCGCTCGGCCGCTCGCTGACGGAGACTCCCGACGCACCCGCACCGGCGCTCGGCCAAGTCGAGCGGGCGATCGCGGAGACGCTCGAGCATCACGCGCACCTACGGCTGATGCCGGCCGCCGCGCGCACAGGCTGACCCTGCGCGCTGAGCCCGCGCGCCGATCCCGATATCGTAGTGAGCTGTGGATGAGGGATTGCCGATCGCTTATCAGGTGCTGGAAACCGGCGTGCCCGTGCTCGCTTCCGACGGCGAGCAGGTGGGAACCGTGGGCAGCGTGCTGAGCGCTCCCGAGGAGGATGTGTTCCACGGCCTGTTGATCAACACCCCCGACCACGGAATTCGCTTTCTCGAAGCTGACTCGATCGCCTCGATCCACGAGCACGGTGTCGATCTGCGGATCGATTCGGCCGCCGCCCTGAATCTCCCTGAGCCGGAGCACAAAGCGCCGGTGTTCGACGAGGATCCTGCGACGCAGACCAAGTGGAGCCACCTGGTGCGCAAGTACACCGGCCGCAACGACTGGCATCACGAGCGCTGAGCGCTCCTCCCGCGATCGAACATCGCGAAGCGATCATGATCAGTCGCGTGCGCAAGCCCGGAATCGCCGAGCCCGCTGCCACAATCGAAGGATGAGCCTCGCCAAGCAGACCGGCACGGTCGCAAGCATCTTCGCCGACCGCCGGCGCGAGCTGGAGGAGCGCACCTTCTCACCGCTGGCGGCGCACTCCTACCCAGCACGCCGCGCTCGGCCGGAGGACGACTGCGCGCTGCGCACCCCGTTTCAGCGCGACCGCGACAGGATCGTGCACTGCAAGGCGTTCAGACGGCTGAAGCACAAGACGCAGGTGTTCGTGGCACCGCAGGGCGATCACTACCGCACGCGGCTGACGCACACGCTCGAGGTCACCACGATCTCGCGCACGGTGGCCCGCGCGCTGCGCCTGAACGAGGATCTGGTCGAGGCGATCGGCCTCGGCCACGACCTCGGGCACCCGCCGTTCGGCCACATCGGCGAGGAGGTGCTCGACAACTGCCTGAATGAGCGCTTCGGGGTGGGCTTTCGCCACTACGAGCATTCGCTGCGAGTGGTCGAGCGCCTGGAGCGCGACGGCGCCGGGCTGAACCTGACCGAGCAGGTGCGCGACGGGATCGCCGGACACTCCAGCCGCGCGCCGAAGCCGCAGACGCTCGAGGGCAGGATCGTGCGCGTGATGGACCGGGTGGCGTACATCAACCATGACATCGACGACGCGGTGCGCGCGGGCCTGCTGCGTGAGGACGAGCTGCCGAAGGAGCCGATTGCCGTGCTTGGGGCAAGCGGCTCGGCGCGGATTGACGCGCTCGTGCACGACATGGTCGAGGAATCGGAGCTCGCCGGTGACATCGTCCAGGGCGAGGAGGCGGGCGCTGCAATGAGCGAGCTGAGGGACTTCATGTTTGAGCACGTCTACCTCGGTCCCGCCGTTCGCGCCGAGCACGCGAGGATCGCGGGGGTTCTGAGGACACTGTTCGAGCATTACGTCGATCAACCCGACCATCTGCCTGTCCCGGACGGAGCGCACGAAGACGATCTGGCGCGACGCGTGACGGACTACCTGGCGGGTATGACCGACAGGTACTGCATCAACGCATACACCGAGCTCAAGGTACCCAAAGCGTTCGCCCGATAGCGTAGGAGGCAGTGGCTAGATACACCCCCGAGTCCAAGGATCGCGTGCGCGACGCGGTCGACATGATCGAGCTGGTCTCGGCGCGTACGGAGCTACGACGCGCAGGCCCGAGCAACTACGAAGGACTGTGCCCGTTTCATGAGGAGCGCACGCCGTCGTTCGGAATCGACCCGGGGCAGAAGGTCTACTACTGCTTCGGATGTCAGGCGGCGGGCGACGTGTTCACGTTCGTACAGGAGACAGAGGGGGTCGAGTTCAAGGCCGCACTCGAGTTGCTGGCCGACCGCTGCGGGATCGAGCTGGAGCGCGAACAGGAGGATCCAAAAGAGGCCGAACGCCGTCAGCGGCGGGAACGGCTGCTGGAGCTGCTCGTGCGTGCCACGGCCTACTACGAACGGTGCCTGTGGGAGTCACAGGAGGCACGTGCCGCACGCGAGTACTTGGAGGGCCGTGGACTGGGTGAGGAGATCCTGCGCGAGTTCCACGTCGGATACTCCCCGAGCGCCTGGGACAGAATGCTGCTGGCTTCGCGCCGAGGCGGGTTCTCCGAGCAGGAGCTGTATGAGACCGGGCTGGCACAACGTTCTCAGGAGAACAGGCAGCTCTACGACCGGTTTCGCAGTCGGATCATGTTCCCGCTTGCCGATGTCCGCGGCCGGGTGCTCGGCTTCGGCGCGCGAGCGATGCGCGATGAGCAAAAACCGAAGTATTTGAACACCTCGGATAACGACGTCTATCACAAGGGTCATCACCTCTATGGAGCCGGCCTCGCTCGGATTCATGCCACCCGTGCGGGAGAGGCGATCTTGTGCGAGGGCTACACCGACGTGATCGCGCTGCACCAGGCGGGGCTGCGCAACACGGTCGGGTTGATGGGTACGGCGCTGACGGCCGAGCAGGTGCGCGAGCTGGCACGCATGTCCCAAACCGTGCTGCTGGCGCTGGACGCCGACAGCGCCGGTCAGGAGGCGATGCTGAAGGCTGCCGGCCTCGCGGCGAAGCTCAAGCTGGAGTTGCGCGTAGTGATGCTCCCGGCGGGAACCGACCCCGCCGACCTGGTGCAGCGCGACGGAGCGGAGGCGATAACAGCAGCGGTCAAGGACGCCGTGCCATTCGTGCGCTTCCGTGTCGAGCGCGTGCTCGATGGCGGCGACCATGGCAGTCCCGAAGGTCGTGACAGGATGGTGCAGGAGCTCCGCCCGGTGTTCTCGATGCTCCCGCCCGGCGCAATGCGATTGGAGCTGACCAGGCTGGTCTCCGGACGCTTAGAGCTGCCCGAGAGCGTGATGGAGACGGCGCTTGCGTCTCAGACGGACCGAGGACGGGGGCCACAGAGCGGACCGCCGGCGATCGCCGGCGCCTCGCCCCCGCCCCCCACCGGCCTATCGCGACGAGAAGAGACAGAGCGGACGTTCCTGGCGTTGTGCATCGCCTCCCCGGAGGAGGGTGAGCAGGCGCTGGAGAGCCTGAATGTGGACGAGCACTTCACCAGCGAGTTGCTCCAGCGTGCCGCCAGACATCTCGGTGCCGGGCATCTGCGCGACCCGATGGCCGACCCGGCAGGCTTGGAGGACGGATTAGACGGCGATCCGCAGATGAAGGCGCTGCTGGCCGAGCTGGTCGTGGAAGCCGGCCGGGAACCGGTGCAGTCCGCGATGCTCGACGTTCAGCGCCTGCAGCTGGAGCTGGCGCGGGTCGACCGCCGAATCCAGCAGGCCCGCGGAGCGCAGAGCGGCGATGTGAGCGAGTTGGCGACGCGCCGCGGCGAGGTCAAGCTCGAGTTCGACCGCGCGCAGGAGCGGGCGTTGGAGCAGACGGTGTGAGGACGATTCAAGACGGTACGGACATCCTCGCCCCGAAATAGCCTTTCTATACTTTATGAAGTAATGAGCAATGTCACCGTATACACGACAGAGCCGTGTTCCTTCTGTGCCCGTGTAAAGGGCCTTTTGAAATCACGTGGCGTCGAGTACGCCGAGGTCAATCTGTCGAAGGACCCCGAGGGTCGTGTCGAGCTCGCTCAGAAGACCGGGATGATGACCTTCCCGCAGGTGACCATCGACGGTGAGCTGGTGGGTGGCTTCACCGAGGTCCAGGCCGCCGCCGAGTCGGGGCGCCTGGACGAGCTCCTGATCGAAGATCAGCCAGCCGCCTGAGCGTTTACGCGCGAGCGTGTTTGCGCCGAGGCCGGGGCTGGCAGATCTCACACACATAGGTTCCACGCCCGGCGACGACCATCTTCACGATCGCCGTGCCACACGTCCCGCATGGCTCCCCCTCGCGACGGTGCACGAGAAACTGATTCTGGAAGGACCCGCTGACGCCGTCGACGTGGCGGAAGTCGTCAATCGTCGCTCCACGCGCGTCGATGCCGGCTTGCAGCGCGGCGATCGTCGTCTCCCGCAAGCGCCCGTACTGCTTCCTCGACAGCCGTCCGGCGGGGCGCAGCGGGTGGATGCCCGCGCGGAACAGCGCCTCGTCGGCGTAGATGTTGCCGACGCCGGCGATCCGACGCTGATCGAGCAGGAACGCCTTCACGGGTGCGGTTCGTCCGCGCGCCTGAGCGCGCAAATGCTCGGCGGTGAACAACTCGTCCAACGGCTCCAAGCCGAGTCGCGCAGCGAAGAACGCCTCAAGGGCCTCGTGGCCGATCAGCAGCTCGCCGGTACCGAACCGTCGTGGATCTACGATCGCCAACCGGTGTCCCTGACCGAGCTCGATGCGCACGCGGGTATGGGGTGGCTCAGGGTCGGGATCGAACAGCACGGCGCCGGTCATCCGCAGGTGCTGAACCAGGTGAACATCATCGTCCAGGTTCCACACCAGGTACTTGCCCCGCCTGCCAAGCCCCTCCACCCTCCGTCCCTCCAGCGCGTCGGCCAATTCGCGCGGCTCAAGCGGCCGCGACCAGCGCCAGTCCAAGATCTCCACGCGCTCCAGCCTGCGACCCTCGAGGAGCGGCGCGAGCTGGCGTCTGATCGTCTCTACCTCGGGCAGCTCGGGCACCACTCCAGCTTATGGACGCCGGCAAGCGTCCGCCGGCTCACTCACTCCTCGTGACCGGGCAACAACTGCCCGGCGCCCGGGGACTTGGCCCGCGGGTGCGCGCGAAAGTAGACGTCCTTCAGCCGTTCAGCCGAAAGATGCGTGTAGACCTGGGTGGTCGCGAGGTCGGCGTGACCGAGCATCTCCTGCAGCGAGCGCAGATCGCACCCGCCCGCAAGCAAGTGTGTTGCGAAACTATGGCGCAGCGTATGCGGGCTCATCTTCTGCTCCAAACCGGCGCCACGGGCATGGCCCTGGACGATCTTGTAGAGACCCTGACGCGTGAGAGCACCGCCGCGGTGGTTGACGAACAGTTGCGTCTGAACCTTGTAGCCGACCAGCGTGGGACGCCCACGCTGCTCGTATGTGCGCAGCGCCGTGACCGCTTGGCGGCCGACCGGAATAACCCGCTCCTTGGAGCCCTTGCCGCGGGCACGCAGCATCCCCTCGTCGAGATCAACGTCGCTTGCCTGTAGCCCGATCGCCTCCGAGGCACGCAGACCGCACGCGTACATGACCTCGAGCAGGGCCCGGTCGCGCAGCGGAAGGGGCTCGGTCCCCTTGGGCTCACTCAACAGTGAAGCGACCTCCTCGCGGGAGAGCACGCGTGGTAGGCGCTGCGTCTTGCGCGGCCCGCGCAGCTCGGCGGTGGGGTCGTGCTCGATCATCTCTTCGCGGCGCAGGTGACGGTAGAACGAGCGCAGGCACGCGGCCTTGCGCGCCAGCGTGGCCGCCGCGACCGGTGGGCGCTCACCGGCGCCCGCGGCCAACTCGGACAGGAACGCCGCGAGGTCGCCGTGCCGAGCGTCCTTCACGTTCAAAGGACGACGGTCGAGAAACTCCCCGAACTGGAGCAGGTCCGAGCGATATGCCTCGAGTGTGTTCCTCGAGAGGCCCCGCTCGAGCTCGAGGTAGGCGAGGAAGTCGAGCGTCAGTCGCGCGAGCTCGGTGCTCGGCCTCAGTAGTTGTGATGAGCCAGGCGGCACTCCACCAGCTTCGCCCACTCCTCAGCTTCTCCCTGGCGATGCAACCGACCGTTCAGCCTCCCCCACCCCGTCCTCGCCACGATCAACGTCCTCCGCGAGCTCCGCCAAGGTCGTGCCGGCCGCAAGCGCAGCCCCGAAGAACAGCGGGTCCTCGCTCAACCCACGACCCATCGTCTCGGCGGATAGATCGGCGGCTGCGTAAGCCGGAAGATCGACAATCGCACGGCGCCAGTCATGGCGGGTTATGCGCGCGGGACGCTCGACGTCCAGCTCCAGCGCTGGACGGCTCGGGAGAGCTCCACCGAAGACCGCGCCGAGACCGGCACGCAAATCCGCTCCCACTGGTGAGCGCATCCCGGCGGGCAGCGCAACCGTGACCGGCTCGAGCAGCAGGTCGAGCACCGTAAGCGTGTGGTGGGAGATGCCGCGGTGGCGCGCGCGGGGGTCGCCTGAGGACATCCGCGCCACCAGCAGCGTTGGAGCGCCGAGCGCGAGAGCGGCATGAGCGGAGTCCAGGGCGGACATGCCGCCATGTCCGAGCGGGGAGCTGGAGCCCACGATTCCGGGACCAGGACCGCAGATCGCCGCGTCCCATCCGAGTCCGCGCAACCCGTGATCCAGGGCGCCAACCGTCGTGATCGCCTCACCCTCTCCACCGAATGCCGCACCGGCGGTCAGGTGCCCAGCCAGCAGACCGCGCTCGCGCAATGAGCGAACCGTGCGCGAATGTCCGCCGGGCAGCGCGCCTCCTGCCGTCTGCACGTACCCGATGCGCCTCCCCGGAAGGACCCGCGAGAAAGCCCAGGCGACCGCCGCGAGCTGGCCATGCAGGGCGAGCACGGCAACCGGCCGCCCCCCTAAACCGATCGGATGCTCGGAGGCACTGCCCATCTCCTCGACCGGCTCGACAGTGTGCTGGAGGCTCGTGTAGTTGAGCTTCATCACGTTCGGGCGGGTGGGAC
>Ga0302229_10003874_pt1 | contig 10306 bp, 8 predicted proteins | sample II_Palsa_N1_3_FD_193518 | JGI IMG/M metagenome (GOLD analysis project Ga0302229, IMG submission 193518) | Peat permafrost microbial communities from Stordalen Mire near Abisko, Sweden - II_Palsa_N1_3 | ecosystem: Environmental > Terrestrial > Soil > Palsa > Peat permafrost | place: Sweden...
AGGTACGTCGTCTCGTCCTCGATGATCCGGACGTGGACCGGGTGGATCTGCCCGGCCCGCAGCGCGGCGAAGGTGCGGGGTAGCCGGGCGGCCACGGTGCACGCGTAGACGATCTGGCCGGCCGCGGACTGCCAGGTCAGGTGCAGGTCCGGGGCCAGCTCCTCGGCCGCGAACTGGCGCACCTTCGGGCTGCCCGGCAGGCCCGCGACGGCAGCGTTGGGGTCCCGGCCATCCACCCCGCGGGCAGCGCCGCGGCCACCGGGCCTGGTACCGGCGGGATCGGGGGCGGCGGGGCGGCGGTGGTCGGGCCGGGTGGCGAACTCGCGGATCGCGGTCATCTCGGCCCAGGCCGCGAACGACCCGATCCGGCGGACCGCGGCGATGACCCCGACCAGGTCATCATCAGGCAGCGTCGCCAGGATCTTGCCGTCGGTGGTGGCGGCGTGCACCAGAGTGGCCAGCACCGGACCCGGCTGCATCTGCTGGGCGGTGCCGTGCTCGGCGAACCCGGCCCCGGCGATGTCCCCGGCGGTCAGCTCCTCCCCCGCGGCCGCCGCGGCCATCAGCTCCCCCAGGTAGGCCGCGACCTCCTCCTCCTCATCCCCGGGAGGCGGAAACGGGGAGGCCTGCGGGGGCTGGGAGAACTCCGGCGCGCCGTCGTTGCCGCCCGCCGGAGTCGACCGCGAGCCGACTGGCTCGGGGGCGTCCGGGTCGCGGGGCGGGAACGGGGCCGGGGGCATGAACCACCTCTCGTTCGGGAGAAAAGAGGAAGCAGGCTTTAGAACAAGAATACCACTTAGCGCGCATCAGTACGGATTTATAGCGAATTTATTTTCTACAACTTGATGGCTGCGGGACTAGCGCGGCCGTGCCAGGCTAATGTCGGTCCGTGCAGGCACTAGGTGAGGACGGACGCCGCGGTCAACGGGCTGGTGGACTTCTCGCTCCGGCGGGCCGCGGGAACCACGCACAAGGTGCTGCCTTACCACTTCGACGGAGCCGACGACCCGCTCAGGCAGGCCATCCTCCAGCTGCGCGGACGGCGCATCAACCGTGGGCTGGCCGCCGCGGGGATAAACCGGCCGGACCCTGCCAGACCCGACCATCGTCACCTGGGCCGTTCACCTCAACAAGCCCGGGACGAGCGCCGTCTCCGCCATCAACAGCGGGACCCAGTTCACCAGCCCGCTGGCCGCAGTCGCCGTGTTCCTCGTCGCCCTGCTGATGGCCGGGTCGGCCCGCCGCTGGATGGCCGTGACCGGCACCGTGCTGGTGACGCTGCTTAGCGTCGGCTTCACCGTCGGCGAGATAAGCGAGCTGTTCCAGCACAACGTCGGCGTGAGCGCGGCCAAGTGGGACGTCGTGCTCGCCGGCGCGGTGATCGGCGCCGTCCTCGGCACCTGTTCGGCCATCCTCGGCGTAAGGGCCCTGCTTGCCCTCCGCGCCGCCAGCCGCGCTGACCGGGCCCCGGCGGCGCAGGTCCTGCGCTGAGGAGCCGGCCTCCAGGCCCCGGCCCGAAGGGCCTCCCTGCGGGTCAGGCTAGCTAGTTGGGTTGAAGATTTGCCCGCGCCCGTCGCCCCGGCGAAACTGGAAAGATGAACGCCGCGGCGCAGACGCACGAGATGATCCTCAGCGGCCGGGTAGAGCCGGACGCCGAAGAGTGGGCCTGCCCGCACTGCGGGCGGCGCGTGCTGCTGCGCTGGCCGCCGCGGCTATCCAAGCTCGTGCTCGAGCCAGGAGACGTGACCGCAGTCCACACGGGGGCGAAGGGCGGAATCCGGGTGGGCGCCATCGCGGCCGCTCCGCTGCCGGTCAGCACGGAACGGCAGTGGCTGCGGGACCATGGCATCGACTGGGACGAGACGTCAGGCTGACCACCGGCCGGGGCCGGTGACCCTGGGGGCCGGCCGTAACGGCCGGCCCCCGGGCTCAGCTCACGCCTGGTAGACGTCGAGAACCGGGATCTCGATGAAGGCGGACATGGGCGGGTTGCCGCCGAAGGTCACCGCGGCCAGGACCTCGTACTTGCCGACCGGCAGCGAGTTCGCGGGCACGGTCACGGTCGTTTCCGGCGGTCCGTAGGTGGTCTTCGAGGCCACCGTGGTCTTGGTCACGGTCTTCGTCGCACCGTTGGCGTTGCCCAGCCCGGCGAAGGTGTAGGTGACCGTGTAGCTGAGACCGAGACCGGCCAGCCAGTGCTTGAAAATGCCGGTCAGTTCCCAGGTCATGGCCACGGTGAACGCGTCGCTCACCGGGATGACCCAGCTGTCCGGCCCGTTCGGGCTGGTGATGGTCAGGCCCGTTCCGTCGATCCCGACGAAGGGGTTGGTACCAGCCTCAGGGTTGCCGCCATGGCTCATAACGCTTCTCCTTAGTAGTCGAGCTGGCGTTTCACTACTACAGAGGAGGAACCAGTCATTTAGATACAAAGACCCCGTGCGGAGGTGTGGTCCCGACGGCCGCCCGGCCTACAAGGCAGGCGCGGCGGAGTCGAACAGGCGCAGGCTGTGGGTCTTGGCGGCGGCTTCGCCGCGGCTGGCGGCCCCCAGCTTGCCGAGGATGTTGGACACGTGCACGCTGGCCGTCTTGGGCGAGATGAACAGCTCGGCGGCTATTTCCCTGTTGCTGCGCCCGGCCGCGACCAGGCGCAGCACCTCGAGCTCGCGGCCGGTAAGCCCTAGGCCAGCGTTCGTACCGTCCGGCGCGGCGGACCGCTGGCTCGCCGACGTCCCGTTACCGTCCTGGCCGCCCAGCCGGATCCCGGCTCGCCGCGCGAGAACGGCGATCTCGTCGCTGAGCGGGTGCGCGTCCAGCCCGGCGGCGAGCGGGGCCGCGCGCTGCAGCCTTCCCGTCGCGCCGTCGCGGTCGCCGCCGGCCAGCGCGGCCTGCGCCCCGGCCAGCAACGCCCGGGCGAGCGGATAAGGCTCGCTCAGGGTGGCCCAGGCAGCGGCGGCTTCGTCCCACGCCGCGAGCAGCGCGGCGGGTGCGCTCGGGCCACCGGAGGAGGCGAGCAGCTGGGCGGTGCTGGCGTCGGCCGCGGCGAAGCTCAGCTGCTGTGCTCGCTGGGCCGGGCCGAACGCCTGGATCTTGGCGGCCACCGTGCGCAGTCGGCCCGCGACGGCGTCCGCCTCGTCACGGAGTGGCTCGTCATGGGTGACCGCGGCCTGCCGTGCGGCGGCTAGCACCGCGCTCGTCCCGGCCGCGACCACCGGCCAGGCGTACCTGGGGCTGCTGACGGACAGGTCGAAGCGGTCCATGGCCCGGGTCGTGGTCGCCAGCGCGGCGGCGGGGCCGTCGGTGCCGAGAGCGAGCAGGATCTCCAGCCCGGCCAGCGGAAGCTGGTGCTGGTCCTGGAAGCGAGCCGAGCGCAGCGCGTCGCGGGCTGGCCGCGCCGTGCGGGCCGCCGTCGCCAGATCGCCGCGGGCCGCCGCGATGGAACTCGCGATCACCTGCAGCATGGCCCGGTGTGCCGGCGACGAAAGGTAGAGGTCCGCCGCCTGACTGGCCACCTCGAGGGCCTCGTCCCAGCGGCCGAGCGCGAACAGCGGTTCCGCCTGGTTGACCGCGAGCAGGCTGCCGGAAGTGCGGGCCAGCCGTTTCGCGTCCGCGCTGGCGGCGGCCCGCCCGGCCGCCTCGGCGGCGAGTTCATGCTCACCCGCGCCCTCGAGCAGATGGGATTCGTTGACTGCCGCCGCCAGCAGCACGTCGTCGGCTCCCCTCCGCATCGCCATGACGCGCGCCCGCCTGATCAGCTCGATGGGATCGCTGCCCGAGGGTGCCTGCTGACCCGGATCGGCGTTGAACATGGCCAGGGTCAGCAGCGCGTTCGCCTCGTTCGCCTCGTCGCCGGCCTGGCGGGCCAGGGCCAGGGCCTCCTCGGCGTAGGACCGCTCGTTGGTCACCCGGTGGGAGGAGCAGCGCGCGAGCGAGAGGAGGATATCCACCCGGGTGGCCGGGGCCACCTCGCCGGGCACGTAAGCCAGTGCGTCCTCCAGGTCCTGGCCGAAGTCCTTGCGCCCGAGCTTGATCCGGAAGTGACTGCGGTTCGCGAGCAGCTGAGCGACGCGAACCGGCTGGGTCGCAGGGTCAAGCTCCTTCAGCGCCGAGGTCGCCAGGGCGATCCCGCGTTCGAACTCGCCCGCGTCGCGCGCTGCGGAGACGGCCTCTTCCAGGACGCGGACGTGATCCGCGCCGATCCGCCCGGCCGCGTCCGGCACCTGATCCCACAGTTCCAGGACGCGGGCCAGCAGCGCCAGCCGCTCGGCGGCCGCCACGGCCCGGCCCGCCTGCGCCGCGGCCTGCCAGGCGGCGATCAGCGCCCAGACGGAATCGTGCGCCGAGTGCCAGTGGTGGGCCCTCTCGACGGCCGCCCGGCCAGGCGGCACAAGGCCGGGGTCGGCGTCGATGGCCTCGGCGAAGCGGCTGTGCAGCCGGCCGTGCTCGCCGGGCAGCAGGTCCTCGTGCACGGCCTCACGGATCAGCTCGTGCCGGAACGCGTAGCCGTCGCCCTGGGCGCGCAGCACGTTGGCGGTCACCGCCGGGCGCAGCGCGCGGATGAGCGCGGCGTCGTCCAGGCCGCTCACGGCGGCCAGCAGCCCGTGCCCGGTCGTCGCATCGCCCGCGCTGGCGACGCGCAGCACCTCCTGGGTGTCCTCCGGCAGCCTGCGTACGCTGTTCAGCAGCAGGTCTCGCAGGGACTCAGGCAGCTCGGGGCTCAGCTCGCCATCACAGCAGAGCAGCGTCTCCACGAAGAGCGGGTTGCCCTCGGACCGGTGGTACAGGGCATCGGCCAGGTCGCCGGCCGGCTCGCGGCCCAGGATACGGATCGCCAGTTCCGCGGTGTCGCGCTGGCTGAGCCGGGGCAGCTCGACTCGCTCCACCCAGTCGATCCGGTCAAGCGCCGCGAGCAGCGGGCGCAGCGGATGAGTGCGGTGGAGCTCATCGGAGCGGAACGTGACGACGATCAGCAGTCCGCTCATCGCCCGCTGGTTGCCGATGAGGAACGTCAGCAGGTCCCGGCTCGACCGGTCAGCCCAGTGCGCGTCCTCGATCACGAGAACCACGGGCGACTGCGCGGCCAGGTGCTCAAGCGCGGCGAGCACCTCCTCGAACAGCCGCGCCCGCGCCTCGCCGGGGTCGCCGCCGGCGTCCGGCTCACCCAGTTCGGGGAGCAGCCGGGCCAGCCCCCGCGTGGTCCGGCCGGGCAGCATCGCGGCGACCGCGTCAGCGCCCATCTCGTGCACCAGGTCGCGCAGCACGGCGGTGAACGGCGCGTAGGGCAGCCCGTCGGTCCCCAGTTCCAGGCAGCCCCCGGTCAGCACTCGGGCGCCCGCCGAGGCGGCCGCCGTGCCGAACTCGCCGACCAGCCGGGACTTGCCGACGCCGGCTTCCCCGCCGAGCAGCACAGCCGACGGTCCGCCCTGGCGCACGCTGCCGAAAGCGGCCTCCAGGGCGGCCATCTGCTCGTCCCGCCCGACCAGCACGGGACTGACCGCTCGCCCACTCATCTCAAGAGTTAGCATCCCACGCGGGTCTGACATTCCGGCTAGCCCGCGGTGGCCCGCGGTGGTCACGGCGTCCGCGGGCCGCGTGCGGTCGGCGGCGGTGGTCATGTCCGCCTCAGGCCGTACGCCCGCTGGTCGGCACCTGGCCCGGCTCCCGGCCCGGCTGGCCCGGCTGGCCCGGCTGGCCCGGCGCGACCCGGAACGAGCCGTCCACGTAGTCGGGGATGACCGGAGCGGCGAACTCGTCCGCCTCGCCCGGTCCGGCCAGCCCGTGGCGCCGGGCCCGCCGCGCCCGGCTCGCGATCCGGACGAGCCCGGCCCGGTGCGCCTGGTCCCGCATCTCGCGGCCGCGCTGCGAGGTCAGTTCACGGAGAATCTCGGGATGCATGGGTTCCTCCTCGGCCCCCAAGGGAACCTCGTCTGGTTCCCGCATCTTCAAGACTCGCGGTAAGGCCCCGCCCCCGGCATCGGGCGAATGCCTTATCTTCCCGAGCTAGAGCGGCTTAGCTCCACCTAGCCCGCGCAACCCGCACCTAAGCCGTCTTAGCCCAGGTCAGAGCGATAACGATCTCCGTGGTGCCCGGCCTCGCGGCGTCCCGGAGCTGAGCAGCGGTGAGCCGAGCGCACCGTGCCATGACGAGCCGGTGTCTCAGCATGGAACAGGGGTACCGGGCTGGACGGGCTACGCTCCGTGCAGCGGCGTCGTCCGTTAACATCCGGCGCAACGGGCACAGCGAGTCGGCGCCGCCGACGATCTGCCCGGATCGAGTACGCGCTGATGTCACCGCGGAGGACTACATGTCAGCAGGCACCGGCCAGGCCGATGGCTCAGCGCCAGCCCCTCAGCCAACCCAGCCCGCCGGGCCCGCCGGGGCGGCGGCCGCGGCGGCCCGCGCGGCGAACTGGCATCATGACGTGGTCGCCCGCATCGACCGCTGGGACTGGATCCGAACCCTGAATGACCAGCTGACCGGCGTGCTCGGGCCGTGGCGCGAAAGGCATCAGGACAACCCGGTGATCGAGCTGATGCACGGCGGCCGGTGGCTCGGTCACCCGCTGCATCCGGCCCTGTCCGACCTGCCGATCGGGCTGTGGACCGGCGCTCTGATCTTGGACGTCACCGACCGCGATCCGGCTCCCGGGCGCGGGCTCGACCCGGCGGGCCTGTTCAGCGCGGCCGGCATCGTGGCCGCGGTCGCGACCGCGGCCACCGGCGTCCTCGACTGGACGGTCAGCGATGACGAGGATCGCCGGCTCGGCTTGTTCCACGGGGTGCTCAACACGGCGGCCCTCGGACTGCAGGGCATGTCGCTGGCCGCCCGGCTGGGCGGTCACCGGCGCACGGCCCGCGGGCTGGGCGCGGCCAGCCTGACGGTCACCGGTGCCGCCGCCTACCTCGGTGGCCACCTGGTGTTCGCCAAGGCGGTGATGGTCAACCGGGTGGCCGGGGCTGACGGGCCACGGCGCTGGGTCCGGGTGGTCGAGGAGACCGAGCTGCCGGACGACGTGCCCACCGGCGTGCAGGCCGACGGACGGCAGATCCTGCTGTACTCCCACGACGGAACCCTCTACGCGCTCGACAACCTGTGCAGCCACGCCGCTGGCCTGCTCAGCCGGGGCGCTGTCGAGGGCTTGACCGTGACCTGCCCGCTGCACGGATCGCAGTACTGCCTGGCCGACGGCTCCGTCCGCCGCGGCCCGTCGCATCAGCCGCAACCCGTGATACGTACCCGGGTCCGCAACGGCTGGATCGAAGTGCGCGGTAACCAGCCCGCCCCCCGCCGACCCGTCAACGGAAGGAAATAGTCATGGCCTTTGTCATCGTCGCCAACCTCGATGACCTGGAGGAGGGCGAAACCCTGTTCGTCGAGGGGCTGCGAGAGCCGATCTGCCTGGTGCGCCTGGACGACGAAGACGTCCGCGCGGTGCACAACACCTGCACTCACCAGCAGCAGCCCCTGCACGAAGGCACCGTGCAGGACGACGACACCCTGGTCTGCGCGTCGCACAACTCCCGGTTCGACCTGACCACCGGTGAGTCGGTCGGCATTCCCGTGGTGCCCACGCTGCCCGTCTACGCCTGCAAGGTCGAGGGCGACGCGATTCTCGTCGACATTGACCAGCAGCTCAACGACGCCCCCATCCCGCGTCACCTGTAACCCTGACGAGGGCCGGCCAGTGCTGCGCTACTGGCTGGCGTGCAGGTCGGTGCTGAGACCGCCCCACCGGCCCGGCCGGGTGAGGGCCTCGACGGATCCGGTGACGCTGTTGCGGCGGAACAGCAGTCCTGGCTGCCCGCTCAGGTCGCGTGCCTTGGCCTGCTGGCCGTCGGGGAGCGAGACGATCGTGCCGGCGGTCAGGTACAGGCCGGCTTCGATGATGCAGTCATCGCCCAGCGAGATCCCCAGCCCCGAGTTCGCGCCCAGCAGGCACCGCTGGCCTACCGAGATGACCTGGGTGCCGCCGCCGGACAAGGTGCCCATGATGGACGCCCCGCCGCCGATGTCGGTTCCGGCCCCGACGACCACGCCCTGGCTGATGCGGCCTTCCACCATCGAGGGTCCGAGTGTGCCGGCGTTGAAGTTGACGAAGCCCTCGTGCATGACGGTGGTCCCCTCCGCCAGGTGGGCGCCCAGGCGGACCCGGGCGGCGTCCGCCACTCGCACGCCGCTGGGCACCACGTAGTCCAGCATCGCCGGGAACTTATCAACCGAGCGGACATCGAGATGGATGCCGCGGGCAAGCGCCCGCTGCCGGACGGCGCCGATCTCGCTGACGGCGACCGGCCCCAGGGACGTCCAGCCCACGTTGGGCAGGACTGCGAAGATCCCGTCCAGGTTCATGGAGTTCGGCCGCACCAGGCGGTGCGAGAGCAGGTGCAGCCGCAGGTAGGCGTCAGCGCTGTCAGCCGGCGGCAGGTCCAGGTCAGCCGTCACGCACAGCTGGCGGCGGATCCGTACCGCGCGAACCGGATCTTCCTGCTCATCCGGGAGAGCATGTGCCGCGCCGTCGGCGGCGCCGGGCATTCCCAGGTGCGGCGCGGGAAACCAGAAGCTGAGCGGAACCTCGTCCCGCCCAACCGTGGCGACCGCGTATCCCCATGCCGACTTACCCACGCTGCGAAGCTACCGCAGGCCAGCGCACGGAATGCCCGTTCGGGAAACTACGTTCTTGTATTAACTAGACTGGTGGGACCACCCGGTCGGGTGACAGATCCCGGACACCGAACGAACGAGAAATCACGCATGCCCGTACAGCATCAGATCGCCAGTCCCCAGGACGTCATCGCGACCCGGGACGACCTGCGCAACGTCGCCATCGTCGCGCACGTCGACCACGGCAAGACCACGCTGGTGGACGCGATGCTCTGGCAGTCAGGCGCGTTCCGCGCGAACGCGCACGTGAACGAGCGGGTGATGGACTCCGGCGACCTGGAGCGGGAGAAGGGCATCACGATCCTGGCCAAGAACACCGCGGTGAGCCACGGCGGCCAGACCATCAACATCGTGGACACCCCTGGCCACGCCGATTTCGGCGGCGAGGTGGAGCGCGGCCTTTCCATGGTCGACGGCGTGCTGCTGCTCGTCGACGCGAGCGAGGGACCGCTGCCGCAGACCAGGTTCGTGTTGCGCAAGACGCTGGAAGCCGGGCTGCCGGTGATCCTGGTGGTCAACAAGGTGGACCGGCCGGACGCGCGGATCGCCGAAGTGGTGGACGCCTGTTACGAGCTGTTCATCGACCTGGACGCGAGCGAGGAGCAGATCGAGTTCCCGATCGTGTACGCCTGCGCCCGGGCCGGGCGGGCCTCGCTGACCCGGCCCGCCGACGGCGAGATGCCCGATTCGCCGGATCTGGAGCCATTGTTCGACACCATCAAGGCCACCGTCCCGGCCCCGGCGTTCGAGGTCGGCGCGCCGCTGCAGGCCCACGTGACCAACCTGGACGCCTCGTCCTACCTGGGCCGCATCGCGCTGTGCCGGATCCGCAACGGCACGATCTCCCGCGGCCAGCAGGTCGCCTGGTGCCGCCGGGACGGGTCGATACAGAAGGTCAAGATCACCGAGCTGTACCTGACCGAGGCGCTCGAGCGGGTCCAGGCCGACTCGGCGGGGCCGGGCGACATCGTGGCGATCGCCGGCATCCCGGAGATCATGATCGGCGAGACGCTGGCCGACCTGGACGACCCGCGGCCGTTGCCGCTCATCACGGTGGACGAGCCGGCCATCTCCATGACGATCGGCGTGAACACCGCGCCGCTGGCTGGCCGGGCGCAAGGCTCCAAGGTCACCGCCCGGCTGGTGCGCGACCGGCTGAACCGCGAACTTGTCGGCAACGTGTCGCTCGACGTGCTGCCCACCGACCGTCCGGACACCTGGGAGGTGCGCGGCCGTGGTGAGCTCGCGCTGGCCATCCTGGTGGAGACGATGCGGCGGGAGCACTATGAGCTGACCGTGGGGCGGCCCTCCGCCGTCATCCGTGAGATCGACGGTAAGGTCTTCGAGCCGGTCGAGCGGCTCAGCGTTGACGTGCCCGAGGAATACCTGGGCACGGCCACCTCGCTGATCTCGGTGCGCCGCGGCCGGATGGAGTCCATGATCAACCACGGCACCGGCTGGGTCAGGCTCGAGTTCATCGTGCCCGCCCGCGGCCTGATCGGCTTCCGTACCCAGTTCCTCACTGAGACCCGCGGCACCGGCATCGCCCACCACGTCTTCGAGGGCTACGAGCCATGGGCCGGTGCCTTGCGCGGCCGGGCCAACGGTTCCCTGGTCGCCGACCGGTCCGGGAGCGCAGCCGCATAC
>Ga0302229_10003890_pt1 | contig 10280 bp, 8 predicted proteins | sample II_Palsa_N1_3_FD_193518 | JGI IMG/M metagenome (GOLD analysis project Ga0302229, IMG submission 193518) | Peat permafrost microbial communities from Stordalen Mire near Abisko, Sweden - II_Palsa_N1_3 | ecosystem: Environmental > Terrestrial > Soil > Palsa > Peat permafrost | place: Sweden...
TGCGGGCCAGGTAGCGCCGTTCCGCGTCGGTGGTGGCCAGGGCGAGAGCCTCGCGGTAGCTGCGCGCGGCCGCACCGTGGCGGCCGAGGCGACGGAGCAGGTCGGCGCGCGTGGCGGGCAGCAGGTGATAGCCGCTCAGCGCGCCGGACGCTTCGATGGCCCCGACCAGCTCCAGGCCCGCGGCCGGGCCGTCCGCCATAGCCACCGCGACGGCCCGGTTCAGCTGGACCACCGGCGAGGGCACCATTGGGGCCAGCTCGCCGTAGAGCAGGGCGATCTCGGCCCAGTCGGTACCCGCCGCGTCCGGGGCGGTGGCATGGCAGGCCGCGATCGCCGCCTGCAACTGGTAAGGCCCGGGACGGCCTCTCCGCAGCGCGGCCTCGACCAGCCCAGCACCCTCGCCGATCTCCTGCTGGTCCCACCGGGTCCGGTCCTGGTCCTGGTCCTGGTCCTCCAGCGTCACCAGGTCACCGGCGCTGTCGACCCGGGCCGTCCGCCGGGAGTCCTGGAACAGCATCAGCGCGAGCAGGCCGAGCACCTCGGGTTCGTCCGGCATCAGGCGGGCCAGTACGCGGGTCAGCCGGATGGCCTCCGTGCACAGGTTCCGGCGGATGATGTCCGTCCCCGCACTGGCCGAATAACCCTCGTTGGCCAGGTCCCAGTCACCGGTCCTGCCGATCAGGGCCGCGACAATGCGGCCCCATTCCTGGCGGAACGCCTCCGTGACCGCCGCCGTCACTGTCCCCGCCACGGCGTCCCCGGCGCCGGCCGTCATTCCTGCCAGAACGGCCTGACCTCGACCGCCCCGACCTTCGCCACCGGATCCCGTCCCGCGACGTCCAGCGCCTCGTCCAGGTCCGCGCACTCGATCACGTCGAAGCCCGCGATGTGCTCCTTGGTCTCGGCAAACGGCCCGTCGGCCATCAGCACGTCGGTACCGCGTACGCGCACGGTGGTGGCGTCGCTGACCGGCTGCAGGGCCTGGCCGAACTGGCGTATCCCCCGGCTGTCCATCTCCTTGACCCACGCCATCGCTGAACTCACCATCTCGGCTTGCTCCTCCGCGTTGAGCTCGATCGAAGGGTCGCGGCAGATCATCAGCATGTACTTCATCGTTCCTCCTAGCCAGGTTCCGGTTAGCTTGTCAGACGGCCCGTAGCGCGCGGCGGCCCTTCGGGTCCGCCAGCAGGCCGACGCGGACCAGGGTGAACCGGAGACGGCCGGCACGGAGAGCCGGGTGGGTGCGGCGCACCTGGCGGGCCTGGGCGGCCAGCGCTGCGCGGGTGCGCATCTCGCGCCCGTGGTCGGTGACGATGGCCTGGGTGATCAGCGGATGCATGGTGTCCTCTTTCGTCTTGGCCGCGTGCGGCCCCATGGTGTCGGTCACCCCCACGACGAACTTGGACCGCCCAGATGGACACCCGGCCAGAACTTTTTCGCGGCTTCTACCCGGTCCCTGATCCAGGCGGCGCCAGGCGGGCGCGGCAGCAACGGAACCGGGCCGCCAGCCGGTACTGGCCCGCCGCATCCAGCCGCACGATGTGGTCGTCGAGGTAGTGCCGGTACGGCGGCAGCAGGTCCCGGTTCAGCAGCACGGCCGCCGCACTGGCGGCCGGCGGTTCATGACGCCAGGCCAGGCCCGCTCGGACCAGCCCGGTGCCGGGGACCCCGGGCTGGCCAGGTACCGTTCGGCGGCCGCGGCGTTGGTCCCCACCCGGCCGGTCTGGGCTGCAGATCGCCGCCGCGCGGCTGAGCGGTGTGCCGGTGCGCTGGCTTGTCGCGGTCAGGTCCGGGCACGCCGGCCGTGGCCTTGTGCCGGTGCTGGAGCACGAGCTGGGACCGCGCCTCACCCGGGTCGACCTGGCCGGGCTGGGCGACGCCGCACTCTCGGAGCTGATCCTGACCCGGTTCCCGGGGCAGTGGTCGCCCGGGCTGCTGCGGCGGGTCGTCACGCTCGCCGCGGGAAACCCGTACACGGCGGTGGAGGTGGCGAGGGAAACCGTCGCCTCCGGCGGGCGGGATGGCCCGGCGGCCCGCCTGCCGTCCGCCCTCGCCGAGTCGCTGCGCCGTCGGCTGGCCAGGCTCACCCCGCAGGCGCTGGCCGTGGTGCAGGCGGCCGCGCTGGCCGGAACACCGACCCGGGCACTGCTGCGTGCCCTGCCCGGCGGGCCAGCCGACGAGCAGGTGGATGAGGCGGTGGAGGCGGACGTGCTGCAGTCCGCCCCGCCAGACCCGGTGCTGCGGTTCAGCCACCCGCTGCTGCGCGAGGCCGCCGAGGGGATGCTGACCGGCCCACAGCGGCGCCGCCTGCACCGCGCGATCAGCGCCGGGCTGAACGACCCGCACGAGGCGGCATGGCATCTGGCCTGCGGCGCCGACGAGCCCGACGAGGCGCTTGCGCAGCGTGTCGACCGGGCGATCCAGGCCGCCAGCGCGCGCGGCGCGTCAGCCCGTGCCGCCGCGTTCGCGCAGGCCGCGGTCAGCCTCACCCCGGACCCGGACAGCCGCCAGGCGTGGCACCGGCGGATCGTATGGCTGGGCCGGCTCGCCGCCTCCGGGGAATACGAGCAGGTGCGCCGGCTCGGCGAGAAATGGGCGCCGCAGGTTCCCGCCCCGCTGCACGGGCAGCTCACGGCCCTGCGAGCGGACGTGCGGGCCGATGACTTTGAGGCCAATTATGCCCTGCACGCTGAGGCCTTCGAGGACCTGGCGGGCCGCGACCCGGCCCGCGCTGCGCAGCAAGGCATGGGGATTGCGATCGTCCTGGGCGGCCTGCTGGGGCGCATGGAAGAGGCGCGCGCCCGCACGGGCGCGGTGGTCACGCAGGCGCGCGCGGCCGGGGACCCCGTTGTCCTGCGCCAAGTTCTGGCCGCCGATGGTTTCCTCGCCGCGCTGGCCGGTGACGCCGACGCCGGGGATCACCTGCGCGCCGCGGTACAGCTTCCCGGTTTCACCGACACGCCTAACCCCTACGGGTCGCCCGAGAACGGCCTGGCCATGTGGCATGTATGGCGCGGGGAGCTCGACCCGGCGCGTGACTTGCTGCACGCTGTGATCGCCGTCGCGCAGCGCCACGGCTCGGACGACAACGCAGCGTTGGCTCGGTTCCATCTCGTCGAGGTCGAATGGCGGGCCGGCAACTGGGACAGGGCGGCGGAGCACGCTGCCGCAGCGGCCCGCTGGTATCGCGAGAGCGGCCACGGCCAGGAGGGACCGCCCGCCTACGCGGTCTCGCTGGTGGAGGCCGGCCGCGGCGACCTCGGGCACGCCCGGGCGCTCGCGGCTCGCGGGCTGCTGGCGGCTGAGGCGCAGCGGGACTCGACGTACGCGGCGCAGTGCCGCTGGGTCCTCGGACAGATCGAGCTGTCCGCCGACGACCCGGCCGCGGCCCTGCGCTGGCTCGAGCCGATCGCGGACATGCTCGAGCGGGGCGGCATCGGCGAGCCCGGCCGCTATCCGTTCACCCCCGACCTGATCGAGGCGTGGGCCGCGGCCGGCCACCTCGACCGCGCGGCCGGCCGGCTCGCCTGGCTGCAAGACGCGGCGCGGCGCCTGGACCACCCTTGGGCGCGAATCACCGGCGGCCGCGCCCAGGCCGTGCTGCATCTGGCCGAACGCGACCCGGCTGCGGCCGTCCGCGCGGTCACCGCAGTCATCCCGGAGGCACGCCAGCGGCAGCTACCGTTCGAACTCGGCCGCTGCCTGCTCATCCTGGGCACCGCGCAGCGCAAGGCCCGCCAGCGCCGCGACGCCGCGGTATCCCTCGACGAGGCAGCCGCCGCCTTCCGTGACCTGGGCGCATCACGGTGGCACGCGCTGGCAGCCGCACAGCGGGCACGGCTCGCGCCGGGCCGTGACGCGGATCTCACCCCGACCGAGCGGCGCATCGCGAAACTAGTTGCCTCCGGGCGCAGCAACCCGGAAATCGCCGCCGCCCTGTTCATCAGCAGCAAGACCGTCGAGGCCAACCTGACCCGCAGCTACCGCAAACTCGGCATCCGCGGGCGGGTAGACCTGGCGCGCCGCAGCATCAGCTGAACCGGCCGCGAAGTCCCCCTACGCCGGCGCCGCACAGCACAAGCGGCCGTGCGCGGCGCAAGCGGCCGTGCGCGCCGCAAGCGGCCCTGCGCGCGCATCACGCGCACCATCGCCACGGCCATCCATCCCCGCCTGCCGCCTGGGCGCGGCCGTCGTGGCGAGGGAGGGGGTATCTCTTCAGGTGTGTAAGGAGTGACTCATGGTAACCATGTGACGTGCGGGGTGAGCCCGCTCTTCAAGGGGGAGATCAGTGATCATGCCTGTGATCAGGGGAAATGCCAGTGTTAACGGACTGGTTGATGGTAGCGGCGAGATGCCGGAAGTGCCGGGTGCGGGCCGGGAGGAGACGGTCCGGGAGCTGGTCGGTGACCGGGCGCTGGACCTGCTGCTGGCCCGCTCGAAGGACGAGGCCGGGCAGCTGCGGCTGACCGGTGAGGGGTCGATGCTCGGGGAGCTGGTGCGGGCGGTGCTGGAGCGGGCGCTGGAGGCCGAGATGGCCGCGCACCTGGGATATGAGCCGCATGAGCGGGCCGGGCATAACTCGGGGAACTCCCGCAACGGGACGATCGCCAAGACGGTGCAGACCGGGGTCGGGCCGGTGCCGCTGGCCGTGCCGCGGGACCGGGCCGGCAGCTTCGAGCCGGTGCTGGTGCCCAAGCGGGCCGGGCGGATCGCCGGCGGCCTGGACGACATGATCATCAGCCTGTATGCGCACGGCATGAGCGTGCGGGACATCCTGCATCACCTGGAGCAGGTCTACGGCACCCAGCTGAGCCACGAGACCGTCTCCAGGATCACCGACGCGGTACTGGAAGAGGCCCGGGCCTGGCAGGCCCGGCCGCTGGACCCGGTCTGGGCGGTGGTGTTCCTGGACGCGATCATGGTCAAGGTCCGCGACAACCAGGTCGTGCAGAACAAGCCCGCCTACCTGGCGGTCGGCGTCGACGCCGACGGGGAAAAGCACGTCCTGGGGATCTGGCTGGCCAAGACCCCGCCCGATACCGCCACCGCGGGCGAGGGCGCCCGGTTCTGGGGCAGCGTCATGACCGACCTGCGCAACCGGGGGGTCCGCGACATCCTGATCGCCTGCTGCGACGGGCTGGCCGGCTTCGAGGACGCCATCGGCGCCGCGTTCCCGCAGACCATTGTCCAGCGCTGCGTGGTGCACCTGGTCCGCAACGCGCTGCGGCCGGTGGCCCGCCGGGACGCGGCCGCGGTCGCGGCCGGACTCCGCACGATCTACACCGCGCCGACCGCCGAGGCCGCCTTCGATGCCCTGGCCGCGTTCGCCGCCTCGCCGTGGGGCACGAAATACCCCCAGGCCGCCCGGGTGTTCGAGGCCGCCTGGGACGAGTTCACCCCGTTCCTGGCCTTCAGCCCCGCCGTGCGCAAGCTGCTCTACACCACCAACGCCATCGAAAGCCTGAACTACCAGCTCAGAAAAGTGACCAAGGCCCGCGGCCACTTCCCGGCCGACGACGCCGTGGTCAAGCTGCTGTGGCTGGCCATCATCAACATCGAGGACAAGCGCGCCCGCGAGCGCGCCGCCCGCCGCCAGGCCACCGGCAAGCGCTCCGACCAGCCCGCCCGCCTCGTCGAAGGCCAGCGCGTCATGGGCTGGCGCGAAGCCCTCAACGAGCTCGACACCGCCTACCCCGGCCGCCTACGCTAGGAGCACAAAAATCAAATAATTCAAAAGCTTTTACACACCTGAGGTTACAGGCTCGCGAGGGAATTCCCCGATGCCCGCAGGGTCATCGCGCGCTGAGGATGAGGGCTGACGCGCCACAAAGGCAAATACCTGGCGAACCGTAGTTTGAGGAGTCTTCATGAGCGTGCTCGGGGACGCAAAGGCGACGCACGATGACCTCACCGCCCTGGTGACACGCGCGAGAAACGGCGACAAGCAGGCGTGGGACGAACTCGTCGAGCGGTACGCCCCGCTGATCTGGTCAATCTGCCGCAGATACCGGCTGCGCCGCGCCGATGCCGACGATGTCGGCCAGAACGTCTGGCTGCAGCTGGCGGGCCAGCTTGCGTTCCTTCGCGACCCGGCCGCGCTGCCCGGCTGGCTGGCCACAACCACCCAGCGGGAATGCGGCCGGGTCCTGCGCGCAGCGCGCATACAGGCTCCCGGACATTGGCTGGACGCGGCAGACATCCCGGACACGGCAATGGGGGTGGTGGAGTCTGAGCTGCTCCGGGCCGAGCGCCACGCCGCGCTACGGGAGGCGTTCACGCACCTGCCCCCCAGCTCCCAGCAGCTGATCGCCCTGCTCATCCAGGACCCCCCGGTGCCGTACGCCGAGATCAGCGCCAAGCTGGGCATCCCGATCGGCAGCATCGGGCCGAACCGCGGCCGCTGCCTGCAGCAGCTGCGCCGCCATCCGGCAATCGCTGCCCTGATCAACGCCGACGCCCGCAGCACAGGCGGTGACATATTATGCCCAGCCAGCGGCGGGAAGATGACGATCAGATCATCGCGACGCCCGGCGACGCCTTCCGCGCGGCACGCGCCGCGCCGACCGTCGGGGAACCGCAGCAAGGGCCTGCGGAGGCCGGGCCGGGACATCGATCATTGATCAGGAGCAACAGGGCGTTCCGGTATCTGTGGGCCTCGCGGCTGCTTTCGTTCTTCGGCGACAGTGTCGGGCTGATCGCCTTGCTCCTGTACACGGCGGATAGTTTCGGTAACGCGCTGGCGGTGGCGCTGCTAATGCTCGCCGGAGACTTCGCGCCCAACCTGTTCGGCCCGTTCGCTGGTACTTTCAGCGACCGGTGGGACCCCGCCGGGTCATGGTGATCAGCGAGCTGGCCCAGGCCGTGATCGTCGCGGTCATTGCGCTGACACTGCCGCCACTGCCGGTTCTGCTGGGCCTCGTCGCGATGCGGGCAGCTGCGGCGATGGTGTTCCAGCCGGCCTCACGGTCTGCGGTGCCCGGCCTGGTCGCCGACTCCGAACTCGAACGCGCGAATTCCGCGATCGGCCTTGGCACCAACGGCCTCGATGCCTTCGGTCCTCTTGCCGGCGCGGCGCTGCTGCCCTTTTTGAAAACTTCCGGATTGCTCTTGCTGGACGCCGCGACATTCATTGTTTCGGCCCTGCTGCTGCTGACACTGCCCGCGCTGCCGCGACTACCTCAAGCACCGAGTGCCCGGCGCTCCCTGCTGTCCGAGGCGCATGAGGGCATGGCATACATCTGGCAAAACCGGGTGATCCGGGTGATCGTCATCGGGCTCTGCGCCGTGGTCATCTTCAATGCGGTCGACGACGTGGCACTGGTCTTCCTGGCCAGACGCACGCTGCACCGCGGTGACTCGGCTGCCAGCCTGCTATACGCGGGGACCGGCCTCGGGCTGCTCATCGGGTTCATCCTGCTCACACGAGTCGCACCCCAGGTAGCGACCGCGGCGACGCTGCTGGCCGGCTACGCGGTCAGCAGCCTGGGCAACCTCCTGACAGGGCTCTCCTTCGCCGTCCTGGCCGCGTTCGGGTTCCAGATCTTGCGCGGGATCGGACTCAGCGCCATGGACGTCGGCCACACCACACTCATACAGCGCTCCGTGCCCGGTCATCTCCTGGCCAGGGTCTTCGGCAACGTCTACGGCGCGATAGGAATCGCCGCAGGCCTGTCCTATGTGCTCGGCGGGGTGCTGTTGGACGCTACCGATCCCAGGATCACGTTTGTGATCGCCGGCGCCGGCGGCCTGCTGGCCGCCGGACTTATGGCGATCTTCCTGCCCCGGGCACTCCGGCATGCAGCGGGTCAGTCTGACTCCTCCGCTTCGGCGCCGTGAAGAGCATTGACCAGTTAGCTTGCCGTCACCTGCGCGTCCGCGCCGTGCCTTGAGCGTCGGTTCTTTCTTCGTCGTCTTGCCCACGTCATGGCGGGGCGCGGGCCGGCGGTCCTTGGATCCTGGCGGGCGTCCGGGTCCAGGCTGCATGCATGCCCGATGAAATGGCCGCGCCGCGCGCCGTCGATGTCACCTTCACTCTCCCGGGTGAGGTCGGCGCCGGCCACGTGGCGCTGTGCGGAGACTTCAACGACTGGTCGGCGGGCAGCATCGCGCTTCACCGCGGCCGGGCGAAGATGTCCGGCTTCGTCCCGGGGTTCAGGTCACGGTTGATCACCCAGGCGATGTCCTGGACGGTCGTGATCCCGTAGTTCATCGTCGGGTTGTCCTGGGTCAGCACGGCGATGCTGTAAGCGCCGTTACGGCCGGTGAAACAGCCGATGCTGTGGATGCGCCACCCGTGCGTCGACCGGGGCAGCCAGCCGTTCTTGACGTGCACGGTCAGGCTGGCGGGCGCGCCGGCCGGGACACCCCACCGCTGCGAGGGGATGACCCTGGCCATCAGGCCCAGCTCGTAGCCGCGGGAGGCGCTGTCGAGCACCCCGTTCGGGTTGATCAGGAGCTGCAGGAGCAATATCTCGTCGTGGGCGGTGATCTGGGTCAGCCCCCAGTAGCCCCCGGGACCCAGCACCGTATGCGTCAGCTGGGCCAGGTTCAGGAAGTGCTGCAGCCAGGTCCGGCCCACGTCCGCCCACAGCGCCGAGGCGGCGTTGTTGTCCGACTGGGTGATCATCGCGGTGGCCAGGGAGGCCTCGGCCTGGGTCAGGTACCTGTGCTGCTCTTCCGCCTTGCGGAGGAGAGCACCGAGAATGGTGGCCTTGACCACGCTGGCCGAGTCGAAATGCGCGTTGGCGTTGAGCCAGCACCCGAGCCCCAGGCCTGGATCGTAGAGTCCGGCCGCGACGGTCGAGACCCGGCCCCGGTGCGCGGCCTGGATATCCCGGCTGAGCTGGGCCGCGAGCGCCGGATGGCCGGCCGACCGGCACGTGACGGCTGAGGCCGCCGCGGCCTCGGCCGGCTGGCCCTGGAACGAGACCAGCCCCGCGCCAGCCAGAACCGCCGCGGCCATCCAGGCGACACCACGCTTCGGAGCCATCGTCATCCTCCCGTACCAGCAATGCGATCATCTGGGTGAGCCAGCGCAAAGGAGACCGTACAGCAATCGGGCCGCCGCATTCCCCGGTGCCGCCGAAATTGACAGCGCGAATGTCAGGTAATTCCGCAGCCAAAACCTGGCGCACGGGAAAGCGCGACACATATTGGCATAACGGCATTCGCCAAGGTTTGCGCACGGCCCCGGGGGGGGACATGACGTCTTCTGATGTGAATCCGGCCGGAAAGTCTCCACCCGGAAACGAGGAACCGGGCCAGGAGTCACCCGCCTCCGGGTAACTTTGCCGAGGTCGTGACGGGCACTCAGCATGAGAGGACCACCGCCATCCTGGATGTCCCGACCGGATTGCCGCCGAGTGCCCATATCCGGACGACCGGAGATGTGCGTCCCTACGCCGTTGCCGCGCTGGGATCGTCGGCTGCGCAGGCATTGATAGCCACCATCAATTCCTCGACTCTCCTGGGCGAGGAACGTTGGCTATCCTTCCGGGCACATCGAATATCCATGCCAATATCCTGCCCTTAGCCTGCATCTTTCGTGATCTTGGCTGGATGGTGTGGCGCTGCAGCCGCTTTTTCGGTGTGCGGGCGTGCCTGGCGGCCCTGCTGTCGCGCCGGGTGGGCGGGTTCCACGTGCCCGGCCGGCCAGCCGGACAGGTCCGGCATGCCGGTGATCTCCGCTACCCAGGGCGCCAGGGCGGACTTCGCCCCCGGCGTCATAGGCAGGAGCCCACGCACGCGCGGGCACCTTGAGGATGGCCGCTTGCACCTCTTCGGTGATGGTGAACCCCACCGAGTAGGCCAGGCGGCGGCCCGGGCGGGTCAGCCAGTCCAGGAACTCACGCGTGCCGCCGCCAGAATCGGTGCGGATCAGCACCCGCCGCCGTACCTGGCGGGGCAGCTGGGCCAGGGCCAGCCGGGCGGCCTGGATGTGGTCAGCAGCCGTGTCCGGGCCGGCGTTTCCTGCCCGCAGCAAGATCGTCAGCGGCTCCCCGGTGCCTTCGGCGCCATGATCAGCGAAGACCGCCAGCGGGTGATGGCCATAGGTTTTTACACGTCGGTGCCGCCTGCTCTTTCTCCGAGCACGCCGTCACGATCGTCGCGTCAATATCGACGGTCACCAGCCCATCGGTGCCAGGCGCCGCATCGCCAGCCAGTTCCCAGGCCCGCGCCCGGGCGGCGGCCCGCGCCGCCCGGATGGCCGTCAGCGCCCGCGGCGCATCGGCGGCCAGGCGCGCCACCAGCCGGGCGACCACCGGGCCCGATGCCACTGT
>Ga0302229_10003894_pt1 | contig 10268 bp, 7 predicted proteins | sample II_Palsa_N1_3_FD_193518 | JGI IMG/M metagenome (GOLD analysis project Ga0302229, IMG submission 193518) | Peat permafrost microbial communities from Stordalen Mire near Abisko, Sweden - II_Palsa_N1_3 | ecosystem: Environmental > Terrestrial > Soil > Palsa > Peat permafrost | place: Sweden...
TCGAGCTTAACGGTGGCCTTCTTGTAGGCCGCGGCGTCGGCGGCGCTGGCGAGGCTGATGGCGTCCGGCAGCTTGATGTAGGCCAGGTGCAGCTCGATGGCCTGGGTGATGAACGCGCTGGCCGCGTCGAGCTGGCCGGACTGCAGCGTCGCATCCAGGGAGGACTCGGCGTAGATCTGCGAGGACGACGCCGTGCCGAAGTCCGAGGTGCCCAGGATCTTGGCCACCGTGTCGGACGGCAGGTGGCAGTAGGACTGGGCCAGTTGCAACATGTAGATGAAGTCGCGACCCTGCGGGTCGACGTTCGGGTCGGTGCGGCCGAGCTTCAGGCCGGGGGTCTGCAGCGCGCTGCTGAACAGGGTGCAGATCGGCTTGCTGCCGTCGGCGATCGCCTTGAACTCGGCGGCGTGCGGCCCGTTGGGGTTGTAGGCGACCACGATCGAGGTGCCCGCGTACTGCACGTACCACTTGGTGAACTTCGGCTGGAGCGGGGTGATGTTGTCCCCGCCGACGCTCTGGAAGACGTTCGGGCTGATCTCACCGGACGCGATGTCCGTCTCCAGGTCACCGGAGGACGCGCCGCGGCCGGAGAACTTGTAGCCCTCGGCCTTGGTGAAGGCGGGCGAGACGACCTTCTCGTTGAGGTACTCCAAGGACGACGCATAGCCGACGCTGACGGTACCCGTCGGCTTGGCGGAGGCGCTCGCGCTGGCGGAGCTCTTCCCCGAGGCGGACGGGGAAGAGCTGCTGCAGCCGGCGGCGACGAGCCCGAAACACACTATTCCCGCGAGCGCCGCGACACGAGCGCTCCGTTTCGACTGATGATCGGCCATTTACTTGACAATAGCCATCGCTGGTTGCGACGGGCAAGAAGAGCATGCTTGTAGTCACATTGTGACCACCAGCATGGTCACAGTCCTGGCGGGCGGCGGCCCGCGACGTGGGTGGGTGGCCTGCTCGAAGGCCTGGCCGGCCTGCAGCACGGGCAGCAGCAGGTCAGAACCCCCGATCAGCGAGTCCGTGTCTTCGTCAGCTCCACGCTCGGGGAACTGGCCGCCGAGCGGCGGGCGGTGACGGCCGCGATCAGGCAGCTGCGGGTGGCGCCAGGTAAGGACAGGTCCGTGCGGAGCTTGTCGCGGAGCTGGCGGCGGGAGGACAGGCCGAGCTTCCGGAACACCTTCTTCAGGTGATACTCGACGGTGTTGACGCTGATGAACAGGCGGCCCGCGATCTCGGAGTTGGTGAAGCCGGACGCGGCCAGCAGAGCGATCTGGGACTCCTGCGGGGTGAGGCCGGCCACGTCGCCGGGACCGGCGGCGGGTCCGCTCGCGGCGGCCGTCCCCGCGCTGGCCTTCTGATTCCCCGGCGGCGCCTGCTCCCCGGCCGCCGCCAGCTCGGTGGCGGCGCGGCGAGCGAAGACGGCGGCGCCCATGACCGTGAACATGGCGTGGGCCTGCCGGAGCGCGTCCCGCGCGGCCACGAGGCGGCCTTGCCGCCGCAGCCACTCGCCGTAGAGCAGGTACGCGCGGGCGTGGTCGGCGACGGCGGTCGTCCGGCCCAGCGCGGCGAGCGCGGACTCATACAGCGGCTGCGCCTGGCCGGGCGGGGCCAGCAGCGCCGCGGAGCGGGCCAGCAGGCCGAGTGCCCAGTCGGTGCCGCTGGCCTGGGCGCAGCGTTCCAGCTCGGCCAGCGCGGCCCGGGCGGCCTCGGGCCGCCCGGTGCGCGCGCCCGCCTCGACCAGGGCCGGCAGCGCCTCACCGCTCAGCCCGGCGGTGTCGTTCGCCCGCATCAGCGTGGCTGCCTCGAAGGCCTGCTCGTATTCACCGAACCCGAGGTGCAGGATCACCGTCGCGGCGAGCGCCACCCGGGTCATGTCCCCGGTGCCGCGGGCCTGCGCGGCGGCCTGCTGCGTCGTGACCGCGTGCCGGAGGCCGGCCCGGTCACCGGCGTAGGCCACGTTCCGCACGGCCGAGAAGCTGCGCAGTTGGGCCTGGCTCCAGCCCAGGGAGCGGCCCAGCTCGCGCCCTTCGGCGGTCAGCCGCTCCGCGGCACGCAGCTGGCCGCGGGCTGCGTAGGCGATCGACAGGCTGATCAGGCACAGGGTGAGCGGCCGCATCGCGCCCGCCCGGCGGGCCTGGTCCTCACAGCGCTCCAGCCAGCTCACGGCGGTGCGGTCATCCCAGATGGCGGTGGCGGCGAACGACCCGGCCAGGACCCAGACCGGGACCCCGGCGGTCTCGATGTCGACATCGGCCAGCTCGCGGAGACCCCGGCGCAGCAGGGGTGCGGCGTCGGGGTAGGACCCGCTGATCAGCGTGGCCAGGCCAGCCAGCAGCACCGCGGAGCCGGTGAGCAGCCGGGGGTCGCCCAGCACGGCGAGGATGCGCTGGCCGGTGGAAGCCGGGGTCGTCCCGTTGAGGTGCCCGCCGGCCACGATCGTCGCCGTCACGGCCTGCAGCAGCAGGTCCCGGGAGAGGGCCGGGGCGTCGTCGGCGCAGGACAGGCCGGCCGTCAGCAGCAGCCGCGGGGCGTCCCGGCCGCCCTGCCCGGTCGCGATGACGGCCTGGATGCGGAGCTGGTCCGCCTTCGCGTGCACCGCACCAGACTCCGGCCAGGCGGTCTGCGCCAGCAGCGACCTGGCCTGCAGCGGTGCGCCGCCGAGCAGGGCGGCCTCGGCAGCCCGCAGCCGCCGACTGGTCGCGTCGGCCGGGGCGGGACTCAGCTCGGCGGCACGGGCCAGCAGTGCCGATTCGTTCAGCAGCGAGCCCCGCAGCCGGAATGTCTCCGCGGATTCGGCCAGCTCGGCCGCCACGTGCTCGTCCGGCGCCACCGTGGCCGCGGCCAGCTGCCAGGCACCGCTGAGCCGGTCACCCAGGGCCGCCGCGGCGGTGGCCAGCGCCCGGTGAGCTTGCCGCTGGCTTTCGGTTGACGCCGCGTCGTAGGCCGCCGAGCGGATGACCGGATGCCGGAATCGCAGTCGCGGGGAGAGCTCGATCAGCCGGGCCGCCTCGGCCGGGGCCGCGGCGGCCGGGGTCAGCCCGGACAGTTCCGCGGCCCGCCACAGCACCGCCGGTTCCCGCCCCAGGTCCGCGGCCACCAGCAGGAGCAGTTGCCTGCTGGCGTCGGGCAGGTGGCGGATCTGGTCCCGGAAATGCTGGCCGAGGCGCTGCCCCACCGGCAGCGGGCCGTCCACAAGCAGGGCCGGGGCGGCGCGCCCAGCGGCCAGTTCCCGGCCGACCTCGACGAGGGCCAGCGGGTTGCCGTCGGCCCGGCCGGCGATGGTCGCGGCGACCTGCCGGTCGATCTGGCCGCCGGCCGCCGCCAGCAGCACGTCCACGGCCGCGTCGTGGCCGAGGGCGCCCACCGGCAACACCCGCAGGTCAGCGAATATCTCCAGCGGCGGCGGCTCCCGCACGGCGAAGAGCATCGCGATTCGCTCGGCGTCCAGGCGGCGGGCCACGAAGGCAAGCACCCGGGCGGACTCGCTGTCCAGCCACTGCGCGTCGTCGACAGCGCACACGACCGGCTGCGCCCGGGCCAGGTCGTTCAGCAGGGTCAGCACGGCCAGCCCGAGCAGGAACGGGCTGGCCGGGGGGCGGTCGGACAGGCCGAGGCTGGCCTCCAGCGCCGCCCGCTGCGGCTCGGGCAGGGTGGCCCGCCGGGCCAGGTGCGGGATCAGCAGCCGGTGCAGGCCAGCCAGCTCGATGTGTGCTTCCGCCTCGAGGCCCGCAATGCGGATCCACCGGCAGTCCCGGGCCACGGACGCCGCGTAGTCGATCAGCGAGGTCTTGCCGATACCCGGGCCGCCCCGAATGACCAGGCCCAGCCCGGTACCGTCGCGTGCCTTGGCGATCTCGGCCTCCAGGGCGGCGCATTCGGTGTCCCGCCCGCGCAGCCAGCTCCCGTCACCCTGCTCCTGGAAGCTACCGCTCACGGGCCAAGACTACGGATTTCCGGGGAGGCGAACGGCCAGCGGCCGGCCGTAGGGTCGCGATCATGGCCGGAAACGAGGAGCAGGCGTGCCGGTAGCGTTGCGCGGGCGCTCGGCGGAGATGGCGGCGGCGCTGCCGGTGCTGCGCCGGGCCCGGACCGGCCGCGGCGGCGTCATTCTGGTCACCGGGGAGCCCGGCATCGGCAAGAGCGCGCTGCTGGCCGCGGTGACCGGCGAGGCCCGGGCGATGGGGTTCCGGGTCGGGGCGGCCAGCGCCGGGCCCGGTGGCTCCCCGCTGCTGCGGGCGCTGCGCTCCGGCCCGAGCCCGCTGCTGACGGCGGCGGACGTGGCCGGGCTGGCCGATGCGACGCCGCTGCTGCTGCTCGACCGGATCGCCGCCGGGCTGACGGCACTGGGACCCGTCCTGATCGTGGTGGATGGCCTGCAGTCGGCGGACCGGCCCGCGATCGGCCTGCTGCACGACCTGTGCGCGCGGCTGATCGCCGAGCCGGTGGTCTGGGCCCTGGGCAGCCGGCGGAAGTCGGCCGCGTTCCTGGCGGACCTGGACGCTCCCGGGCCGCACGGGGTGCGGGTCGAGCACATCCAGCCGGGGCTGCTGGCGGCGGCGGACGTGATGGCCCTGGCTAACGACCGGCTGGGCCGGCCACCCGGGGCGACGGTGCAGCGGATGCTGCGTGGCACGGGCGGTAATCCCCGGCTGGCCGTGGAGCTCATCGAGGGTGTGCGGCGGGCCGCGGGCCGCGGTGAAACCCCGCACGAGATCCCGTCGCGGCTGGTGCGGATCGTCCGGCGGGCCACGCTCGGGCTGGACGACGGGCTGCGGGAGCTGATCGAAGTGGCCGCGGTGCTGGGCCGGCCGATGCGTGCCGCTGAGGCGTACCGGCTGCTGCCCGGGTACCCGCCGGCCGAGGTGGCACGCTGGGTCGACCGTGGCATCGCCGTGGGCCTGCTGGCCGAGTCGGGCCATGCGGTGCGGTTCCGGTTCGGGCTGGTCCGCGAGGCGGTCTACGGCGATTTGCCCGGTGCGCGCCGGGCCGCGCTGCACCTGCGGTGCGCCCGGTATCTGATTTCTGAACAAGATGCCCCGGAGGCGGTCCGGCACGTCCGGGCCATCACCACGCAGGGCAGCGACCGGAGCGCGGCCGGGCGGGGCGCCCACCCGGGTGAAGCCGCGCTGATCCTGCGGCAGGCTGCTGAACAGCTTCTGGCCGGCTCACCCGCGGAGCCCGGCGAGGCGGCGGGGCTGATGACGGAGGCGTTCCGCAGGCTGGGCCCGAACGAGCCGGGCTGGACCGGGCTGGGGGCCCGCTGCGCCGAAGTGCTGCTGCAGGCGGAGCGGTACACGGACGCGGCGGCCACCGCGGGCGCGGTCGCGGCCCGGGCGGACGAGGCCGGGGACATCGCGCGGCTGCGGGCACTGGCCACCCGTGCGCTGACGGCGGCGGGACGGCCCGCGGAGGCGCTGAACCGGCTGAACGGCGTGGCCCCGGGCTCCCCGGGCCAGGCCGAGCTGCGGGCCGCGCGGGCGCTCGCGCGGGCCGGGCTGGGACCGGCGGCGCAGGCCCGGGACGAGGCCGAGGCGGTCCTGGCCGAGACACGCGACACGGCGGGCGGAGGCGGCCCAGCCGGGATGGACGAGGCGAGCGGCAGTGCGACGGCCGTGATCGTGGCGACCCAGGCGCTGTTCGAGGTCAGCCGGAACCACGGGTACCACGGTGCCGCGCTCAGGTGCGCCCGCGCCCTTCGCCGGGCCTCCGGCGCAGCGCACTGCCTGGCCGCGGAGATCACCGCGCTGGAGCTGGCGGGCCGGCTCGGGGACGCGGAGCTGCTGCGGGCCGAAGCCGCGGCGGAGCCCGGGAACCCCCCGTCGCTGGTCGCGGCGGGGATGTGGCAGGACCTGGCGCTGGGCCGGCTGGCCGCGGCCGCGGCGGGCGCGGGCCGCCTGGGGCGGCTCGGCCTGGACAGCCCGCTGCTGCGGGACCAGTCCGCGGTCGTCGCCATGGTGGTGGCCCTGCTGCGGGACGAGGACCCGCCGGTCCCGCTGGCCCGGCCCGCGGGCAGGACCGGTGACGACGCCGCGGCCCGGCTGTCCGGGCTCGACGTCGCGGGGGCGTGGCTGGCCCAGAAGCAGGGGCACCCGCAGCAGGCTGCCGGGATCGCCCGGCCGGCCCTGCGGGCGGCGCGGGCACAGGGCGCGCCGTGGCCCTGGCGGCCCGGCTGGCTGCGGCCACTGGCCCGCATCGGCCTGGCGGCCGGGGACGCCGCCCTGGTCCGGTCGGCGGCCGAGACGGCCGAGCTGGCCGCCGCCCGCAATTCCGGGCTAGCCGACTTCGGGGGGGTCGCGGCGCAGCTGCGCGGCCTCGACCGCGGTGACCAGTCCCTGCTGGCCCGGGCCTGGGAACAACTCCGGGACAGCCCGCGGCCGATGCTGCGAGCCGCCGCCGCGGAGGACTTCGGAACCGCGCTGCTCGCGGCGGGGCAGCGCGCCGCCGGCATCGCCCGGCTCGACGAAGCCTGGGATGCCTACGGCGAGGCGCTGGCCGCCCGGCGCACCGTGGCGGACACGCTGCGCCGGGCGGGGGTGCGGCGCGCCAGGTGGGGTCCGCGGCCGGTGCCGTCCGCTGGCTGGGAGTCGCTCACCGGAGCCGAGCGGAAGGTCGCCGAGCTGGTCAGCACCGGCTACACGAACCGGGCCGCGGCCAGTGAGCTCGGCCTGTCCCCGAACACGGTGGGCACGCACGTCCGGTCCATTTTCAGCAAACTTCAGGTGCAGTCCCGGGTGCAGCTGGCCAACGTGCGGCACCAGGCCATGGCGTAGCCAGGCGGGCCCGGTCAGCCGCCGGCCAGCAGCCGCCGGGCCGTGCTGGCGATCTCGTCGTTGGTGTAGGCGTGCCCGTCGATACCCCAGCCGCCGTCCGGGGCTTCGGAGATCAGCACCCAGGTCCGGTCGGCCACCGTCGGGTCCCCGGCCGCGGCGGCGGCGATCTCGGTCATCTCCTTCACCACGCCCAGCTTCTTGTCCCGGTCCAGCACCCCGGCCGGGGTCAGCACGCTGATCCGGACGTGGCTGCTGTCGCCGGACGCGTTGCTCATCGAGTCGGCCGCGAGCTCGTGCACGAACGCCGTCGTGTTGTCGGCGAAGAACGGGATTTCCGGCACGCCCTCCCAGCGCATCATGGCGGCGGCCAGATTCCGGGCCAGGGTTCGTGTGTCGGCGAACGTCCCGGTGGCCGCGGTGACATCGATCATCGGCATGGCAGCGCTCCTCACAGGTCAGGGAAAGGTCCTGGACCGAACAATGCCGGACCGGCGGTCACCCCCGCCTCACCTGAACAGGTGAGCGGGTCGCGTCCCTCAGGCGTGCGGCCAGACCGGTTGCGTCATCGTGAAACCTTCACCCGTTCGGCTTCGGAGGGGCGATCGTCAAATAACGTCGCGGACACCAGGCCGGGCCGCTGGAAGGTAAGCGTCGCGTCACTCAAAGCGGAGGATCAGCAGAAAAAGCACGTCGCGCACATCGAGGGGATCTCCCCGCCGCCGGCGGCGGCACGACCGCCGAGCAGGAGGAGGTCCCGGACATCATGCGAAACGCGACCGCCGAGGACGCGCACGCCCGCTGGTGCCCTGGGGCAAGGCCCGCGGGGGGTCCCGGGAATGTCAGTGGACGCCGTTACAATCCGGGCATGGACTGGAAGCTCGAGCTCGTCTTCGTACCGGTGAGCGACGTTGATCGCGCCAAGGCGTTCTACGTCGACCAGGTCGGCTTCAACGCCGACTATGACCAGCAGGTCAACGACAAGCTGCGGTTCGTGCAGCTGACCCCGCCTGGTTCGGCCTGCTCCATCGCGATCGGTACCGGCCTCATCGACATGGTGCCCGGCACCCTGCGAAACCTCCAGACCGTGGTGGCCGACGTCGAGGCGGCCCGCGCCCAGCTCGTGGAGCGCGGCGTGGACGCCAGCGACGTGGACGTCCAGCCCTGGGGATCGTTCGTCACCTTCGCCGACCCGGATGGCAATACGTGGGCCCTGCAGCAGCTTCCGGCGCGTTAGCGCGCGCACGCTTTCCTCGGGGTTTACCCGGCCCGGGTACAGGTAATTCGGCATGCTGGGCTGGTCGGCCGCGTGGCCGGGGGCCCGGGCCGGAGGTGGATGGCGTGGAAATCAAGATGGTGCTGGGACCGCCCGCGCCTCGGCCGGATCACCGCCCCGACGCTGCTGATCGGCGGCGGCCCGGACAGCCAGGTTCGCCAGGACAAGCTGGCGGACGCCGCCAGCCGTATCCCGCGCGGCCAGCTCGTCACCATCCCGGCCGGGCACTACGTGCACAACAACCGCCCGGCGCGGTTCACCACCGCCGTGCTGGACTGGCTGCGCGGCGCCGGCCGCTGCCGCCGTCTATGAGCACGCCGCCCCGGTGGATGACCTCGGCGCTCGCGCCGGTCAGCAACGAGTCCGCGGTGTAAAGGCGCATCCAGGATCTGGCCGGAACAAAGGCGGGTCAGCGCGTAGCGGCGGCCAGCGCGGCCCGGATCGTACCCTCGCTGGCCGGCCGGCCGCGCGGGTCCTCGTACGGTCCGTAGGGAGTACCGTAGACCGGCTCGCCCGGCTGCTGGCGCCAGCTCTCAGCGAGCGGGCCGGCGTCGACGGCGCCGTAGCCGATCGTGTCGAGGAACGTGGTCACCGCCGCCTTGGCCTGCGCGTTGTCGCCCGCGATGGGCAGGTAGCTGCGGTCACCCGCGCCGGCCGGACGGGCGAGCGAGGCCAGATGCCGGTAGTAAATGTTGTTGAACGCCTTGACCACCGACGACTCCCGCAGGTGGGATTGCAGCAGCCCGCTGCTGGTCAGCTGGCCGGAGTCCAGGTCGGCGATGTGCCCATCCCGTGGCGGGTAGTAGTTGTTGGCGTCGACCACGGCCTTGCCGACCAGCGGCTGCACGGGCACCTTGTGATAGGCCAGGAGCGGGATGGCCACCACGACCAGGTCGCCTGCATCGGCCGCTTCCTCCGCCGTCGCCGCGCGCGCCATCGGGCCGAGCTCGCCGGCCAGCTCCTTGAGCGTGTCCGGGCCGCGCGAGTTACTGAGCACCACCGCGTGCCCGGCCGCCACGGCGAGCCGCGCGACGGTGCTGCCGATCATTCCACTGCCGATGAACCCCACAGTTGCCATGACCGCCCGAACCGAGCCGCCGCCGGGATCATTCCGCCGGGGGTGGCGCGGCGTCACCGGCGGGAGCGGGCGGGACCTCGCCCAGGGCCGCTGGCGGCACATCCCCGGCCGGAGGGGCCGGGACGTCACCGGCCGGGGCCGGGATGTCGGCGGCCGGGGCCGGGATGTCGGCGTCGACCAGTGCACTCGATCCCGCGGGCCGGGTGGTCGCGTTCTCGCTGCGCTCGCGCAGGCGCCCCAGCGTCTCGCTGTCGCCGAGCGGGAGCGCGGCTTCCAGCCGCGAGCTCTCCTTAACTCCCGGCAGGTCCATCACGGCATCGACGAGGCTGGCCCGGCGCCCGGGGGTCACGTGCCCCGGGGATGCGTGCAGCGAGGCCTGCGCGGTGCCCTCGGTTTCGGCTGGGATTGTGACGTCGGCGGCGGCGACCGTATCGTCGCCTTCCTTGATCTCGACGTGGTGGTGCATGCCAGCTTTGGTCATCAGATTCCTTCTGGAACTAGGACGTGGTCTGGGCCTGCCCGGTCCAGCAGCAACGTCGCGGCCGCCCGCCGTAGTTCTGCCGTGCCCCGACACCCGGGGGTCAAACAGGCTCGCCGCCCCGGTTTGGCGCGGCATGCGGCCGGCCGCCGCGATTACGTTAAGTTACTCCCATCTATGCAGGAGAGCGGACGCAGCGTAAAATCCCGCTGGGGTTTATCCGTCCATGGGATGCGGAGAGAGCCCTCGCCCGGGTCCTGGGCACGACACGGATCCAGCCCCGGGCGACACATCCGGGGCGCTCCGCTCCGTAGTCCCGGCCGCCAGGCAAGGCGCCTTCGGACGCTGGAGAATGTCACGCAGATGGGATCAAAAGCCGAGTCGGCGGTGCTTTCCGGGGCGTCGCTCCTCTCCGACGGCACCGCCGGTTCACCGTTTCAGGGGCCGGGCCTGTGGGCCAGGGTGGCGCCGTTCGCCATCGTGGCGGTCCTGGCCGAGGCCAGCCTGGCCCTGCCGTCCGGCCACGAGTCGGGCGGGGCCGTGCTGGCCAGCGTGCTGCTGCTGCTCGCGGCCGCGGCCGGCTTCCTGCTGCCGTGGTCACGGCTGCCGCACTGGATGCAGGTGCTGGTCCCGCTCACCTACACCGGCTCGGTGCTGGCCCTCGACCTG
>Ga0302229_10003896_pt1 | contig 10264 bp, 8 predicted proteins | sample II_Palsa_N1_3_FD_193518 | JGI IMG/M metagenome (GOLD analysis project Ga0302229, IMG submission 193518) | Peat permafrost microbial communities from Stordalen Mire near Abisko, Sweden - II_Palsa_N1_3 | ecosystem: Environmental > Terrestrial > Soil > Palsa > Peat permafrost | place: Sweden...
TTCTACGTGTTCTTCGAGGCCATGCTCATCCCGATGTACTTCATGATCGGGAGCTACGGCGTGGGCAAGCGGCAGTACGCCGCGGTGAAGTTCCTGCTGTACAGCCTGGCCGGCGGCCTGCTCATGCTGGTCGCGGTGATCGCGCTGTACGTGTTCTCCTCGCGCAGCGCCGTGACGGGCCACCACGGCACGTTCCTGTTCAGCCAGCTGATCCACGTCCCGATCGACCCGGCCGCGCAGAAGTGGCTGTTCCTCGGGTTCTTCGTCGCGTTCGCGATCAAGGCCCCGCTGTTCCCGTTCCACACCTGGCTGCCGGACGCCGCGGCCTCGGCCCAGCCCGGTGGCGCGGTGCTGCTGGTCGGCGTGCTGGACAAGGTCGGCACGTTCGGCATGATCCGGTACTGCCTGGAGCTGTTCCCGTCCGCGTCGAAGTACTTCACCCCGCTTGTCCTGACGCTGGCGGTGATCGGCATCTTGTACGGCGCGCTCGTCGCGATCGGGCAGCAGGACCTGAAACGGCTGCTCGCCTACACCTCGGTGTCCCATTTCGGCTTCATCGCCCTGGGCATCTTCGCGATGACCAGCCAGGGCCAGTCCGGGGCGACGCTCTACATGGTCAACCACGGGTTCTCCACCGGCGCGTTGTTCATCCTGGCGGGCTTTATGATCAGCCGCCGCGGCTCGACCCGGATCGCGGACTACGGCGGGATGCAGAAGGTCGCTCCCATGCTCGCCGGGCTGTTCCTGATCTCCGGCCTGTCCGCGCTGTCGCTGCCGGGGCTGTCCACATTCGTCGGCGAGTTCCTGGTGCTGGTCGGGACGTTCAGCCGCTACAAGGTGGCCGCGATCCTGGCCACGCTCGGCATCATCCTGGCCGCGTTCTACATCCTGTGGATGTACCAGCGCACGATGAACGGGCCGACCGCGTCCGAGGTCGAGGGCCTGCCGGACCTGAAGCCCCGGGAGCTGTGGGCGGTGGTGCCGCTGGTAGCGCTGATCATCGCCATGGGCATCTACCCCAAGCCGGTGCTCGACGTCATCAACCCGGCCGTGCACCAGACGATGGTCCAGGTGCACATGACTGATCCCACGCCGGCGCATCCGGCGACGGCGCAGAAGGGAACCGCACCGTGACTGGCCTCCTTAGCTCCGCGGGCGTGGCGGGCCACCTCGGGCAGCCCGGGACGCTCGCGGCATCGACGATCCCCGCTCCGCACATCGAGTACAGTCAGCTCGCGCCCATGCTGATCGTGTTCGGTGCGGCGCTCGTGGGCGTGCTGGTCGAGGCGTTCGCGCCGCGGGCGGCCCGCCGCGGCCTGCATCTCGTGCTGGCCCTCGGCAGCCTCGGCGCGGCCTTCATCCTCACCATTCTCATCGCCGCGTCCAGCACCATCTTCGCGAGCGGCGGCGCGGGGCACGTGGCGGCCATGGGCGCGGTGGCCGTGGACCGGCCCACCCTGTTCATCCAGGGCACGATCCTGATTCTCGCTTTCGTCAGCGTCCTGATCATCGCCGACGACGCACATGGCCTCAGCCCCTTCGTGGCGCAGGCGGCGGCCGTCCCCGGCAGCGCCGAGGAACGCGAAGGCCAGCTGAAGGGGGTCACGCACACCGAGATCTTCCCGCTGACCCTGTTCGCGATCGGCGGCATGCTGCTGTTCCCCGCGGCCAACGACCTGCTCACGCTGTTCGTGGCGCTCGAGGTGCTGTCGCTGCCGCTCTACCTGCTGTGCGGGCTGGCCCGCCGCCGCCGGCTGCTGTCCCAGGAAGCGGCGGTGAAGTACTTCCTGCTCGGGGCCTTCTCCTCGGCGTTCCTCCTGTTCGGCATCGCCCTGCTGTACGGGTTCGCGGGCTCGGTGGAGCTGCCCGCCATCGTCTCGGCGATCTCTACCAACACCTCCAACGAGACGCTGCTGCTGGCCGGGATGGCGCTGCTCGGCCTCGGCCTGCTGTTCAAGATCGGGGCTGTGCCGTTCCAGAGCTGGAAGCCGGACGTGTACCAGGGCGCGCCCACCCCGATCACCGCCCTGATGGCGTCCTGCGTGGTGGTGTCCGCGTTCGGCGCGCTGATGCACATCTTCTACGTGGCGTTCGGCACCGTCACCTGGGACTGGCGGCCGGTTATGTGGGGGGTCGCGATCCTCACCATGGTCGTCGGCGCCGTCATCGCCGTCACCCAGACCGACGTGAAGCGCCTGCTCGCGTACTCCTCGATCACGCACGCCGGCTTCATCCTCACCGGGGTCATCGCCACGAGCGCGCTCGGCATCTCCAGCACCCTGTTCTACCTTGCGGCCTACGGCTTCAGCACGATCGGCGCGTTCGCGCTGATCACCCTGGTCCGGGACCCCGGCGGCGAGGCACTGCACCTGTCCCGCTGGGCCGGCCTGGGCAGGCGGTCGCCGCTGGTGGCCGGCACGTTCGCGTTCTTCCTGCTGGCCTTCGCCGGTATCCCGCTGACCAGCGGCTTCACCGCGAAGTTCGCCGTTTTCCAGGCGGCCGAAGCGGGCGGCGCGACGCCCCTGGTGATCGTCGGCGTGCTCAGCAGTGCCATTGCGGCCTTCTTCTACATCCGGATCATCGTCCTCATGTTCTTCAGCGACCCCGTTCCCGACGGGCCGGCCGTGGTCGTGCCCAGCGCACTCACCGGCACCGCGGTGGCGATCGGGGCCGCCGTCACGCTGTTCCTGGGTATCATTCCGGGACCGGTCCTTAGCCTCGCGAACAATGCCGCGACCCACCTGTTCGTCCGCTGACACGGCACGGCGCCGCCCGGGCGGTCCCGCGTGTGTCGAAGACGGCCGAAACGGGCATACTCGGGGATCCCGGGACTTGGAGCCTGCGTGACCAGTGCGTTGCCTGTGGATTTTCCCGACACCGCCGTCGAGGCGGATGTGGCCGACGGCCTGGCCGCCGTGGAGTCCGTCATCCGCGAGACCGCGCACGCCGAGGAGTCGCTGCTCACCGAGGCTTCCCTGCACCTGATCGACGCGGGCGGCAAGCGCTTCCGGGCGATGCTTGTGCTGCTCGCCGGGCAGTTCGGCGACCCGCGGGACCCCCGGCTCGCACCGGCCGCGGCTGCCATCGAGCTGACCCACCTGGCCACCCTGTTCCACGATGACGTGATGGACGAGGCGGTGATCCGCCGTGGCCATCCGTCGGCCAACTCCCGCTGGGACAACACCGTCGCCATCCTGACCGGTGACTTCCTGTTCGCGCGGGCCTCGCTTATCCTGGCTGATCTGGGTGCCGAAGCGATCCGGATTCAGACTGAGACCTTCGCCCGCCTGGTCAGCGGCCAGGTCGCCGAGACGATCGGCCCGGGTCCCGGTGAGGATCCGCTCGACCACTACTGGCGGGTGGCGACCCAGAAGACCGGCTCGCTGATCGCCACGTCCGGGCGGTTCGGGGCCATGTTCTCCGGCGCGCCGGATCAGGTCGCCGACGAGGTTGAGCTGGCCTGCGCCGCCCTCGGGGTCGCGTTCCAGGTCTCCGACGACATCCTGGACATCAGCAGCGAGACCGGCCAGTCCGGGAAGACCCCGGGCACCGACCTGCGCGAGGGCGTGCAGTCGCTGCCGGTTCTGCACGCGCGGCGCTCCGCCGAGCCGGGCGGTGAGCGGCTGCGGGAACTGCTGGCCCGCGGCCCGCTGACCGATGACGCCGCGTACGCCGAAGCACTTGCGTTGCTGCGTGCCCATCCGGCCATGAAAGAGGCCCGCGCCGACCTGGGCCGCTGGACGGACCGCGCCCGGGGGCACGTCCTGGCGCTGCCGGCCGGCCCGCCTCGGGCGGCCTTCGAGAAGCTCTGTGACTTCATGGTCGAGCGCACCGGCTGACCAGCCCTGACGGGGATCTGCCGCTGTCTCGAAAGGAAGCTTTCGTCCCTTTGCAACGTTGTAATCAACGCAAAGCGAGGAGGACGTCATGAGCTTGTTTGGGATGCGTGCGGCACAGATGGTGGACCCGAGCCGGGCCCTGCGGGGACACAGCGAGGCCATGCCCGTGCCGGCGCGGCACACCGTGCTTGGCACACCGCTGGAGCCGCCCTATCCGGCTGGAACGGAGATCGCTGAGTTCGCGCTCGGCTGCTTCTGGGGCGAGGAGCGCAGGTTCTGGGAGACCCCCGGCGTCGTGTCCACCTCGGTCGGGTACGAGGGCGGCTACACGCCGAACCCGACATATGAGCAGGTCTGCTCCGGGCGCACCGGGCACGCGGAGACCGTACGGGTGGTCTACGATCCCGCCCAGGTCTCCTACGAGACGCTGCTCAAGGTGTTCTGGGAGTCGCACGACCCGACGCAGGGCATGCGCCAGGGCAACGACAGCGGCACCCAGTACCGCTCGGTCATCTTCTACCGCACGCCCGGACAGCAGGCGGCGGCGGAGGAGTCCCGCACGGTGTACGAGAAGAAGCTGGCCGAGGCCCACTACGGCCCGGTGACCACGGAGATCGTCCCAGCCGGGGAGTTCTACTTCGCCGAGGGCTACCACCAGCAGTACCTGGACAAGAACCCGTTCGGGTACTGCGGCGCCGGTGGCACCGGCGTGTCCTGCCCGGTCGGAGTGGTCCGCGCCGACGGCTGAGCACGGCCGCGGCGGTCCTGCACGGCTCTGGTGGCCGTGCGGACCGCCGAGCTGTGTCACTGGACGATGACGCGCTTCACGGGCACCCCCGCACCGCTGAAGCGATTGCCGTAGAGCGTGGCGTGCACCACCTGGCCGACACCTTCCAGGAAGATCCCGTAGTGGTTGTTGCAGATGCTGTTGCCGCTGATCTCGCTGCGCGGGTGTTCCTGGTTAGCGGATCGTCCAGGTGTCGCCGTCGGCGAGCAGGCTGGCCAGATCGCCCTCGCCCTGCTTGGTCTGCGTCTCGCGGATCTGCTGGGCCATGAGCGCGTCATAGCTGGGCCGCTCCACCTGGCGGAACACCCCGATCGGAGTGTGCGACACGGCGGCCGCGTCGAGCCGGGACAGCCCGAACGCGTAGGACGGGTCGTCCCGGCCGGCGTCGTGGGTGAGCAGCGAATTCGGATCCACGTCCGCCACATTCACGGCCTCCAGCCCGCCGTACCGGCCGGCCCGCAGCCCCTGCCGCCCGTCCGCGCCGAACCGGATCGGCTCACCGGCGGCCAGCCGGATCAGCTGATCGTCCCGCGACGAGGCGTCCTTCAGCGGTGCGAAGGCGTCGTCATTGAAGATCGGGCAGTTCTGGTAGATCTCGATGAACGCCGCCCCCCGGTGATCGGCGGCAGCCCGCAGCACGCTGGTCAGGTGCTTGCGGTCCGAGTCGATGCTGCGGGCCACGAAGGTGGCCTCGGCGCCCAGGGCCAGCGACACGGGGTTGAACGGGTTGTCCAGCGAGCCGAATGGGGTCGATTTGGTGATCTTCCCCTGCTCGGAGGTGGGCGAGTACTGGCCCTTGGTCAGCCCGTAGATCCGGTTGTTGAACAGCAGGATCTTGATGTTGACGTTGCGGCGCAGCGCGTGGATCAGGTGGTTGCCGCCGATCGACAGCGCGTCGCCGTCGCCGGTGATGACCCATACGGACAGATCGGGCCGGGACGAGGCCAGCCCGGTGGCGATCGCCGGGGCCCGGCCGTGGATGGAGTGCATCCCGTAGGTGTCCATGTAGTACGGCAGCCGGGACGAGCAGCCGATGCCGGACACCACGGCCACGTTTTCGCGCGGTACCTCCAGCTCGGGCAGGAACGCCTGGAACGCGGCGAGGATCGCGTAGTCACCGCAGCCCGGGCACCAGCGCACCTCCTGGTCGGACTTGAAATCCTTCGTGGCCAGCTTTTCCGGCGCCTTCGGCACCACCGTGAGCGACGCAGGCCGGCGAGCTTCTGGCGCCGTGCCAATCGGCCGTTCATTCCCGGGAGCCGGCCCATGACCGTTCGCCGCACCGTTCAGCGGTCCCGAGCCGTTCCGGGGCGTGGGTGCCGCTTCAGACATTGTCGATCACATCCTTGATCACGCCGGCCAGCTCGGCGGCACCGAACGGCAGGCCCCGGACCCGGTTGTAGGAGATCACGTCGACCAGGTAGCGGCCACGCAGCAGCAGCGCGAGCTGGCCCAGGTTGATCTCCGGCACCAGGACCTTCTCGTAGCGGCGCAGCACGTCGCCAAGGTTGCCGGGGAACGGGTTGAGATGGCGCAGGTGCGCCTGGGCGATGGGCTGGCCAGCCCGCCGGACGCGGCGGACCGCGTCACCGATCGAGCCGTAGGTGGACCCCCAGCCGAGGACGAGGACGCGGGCCTCGTCGCCCGGGTCGTCGACCTCCAGCGGCGGGATGTCGGCGGCGATCCCGTCGATCTTGGCCTGGCGCAGCCGGACCATCAGGTCGTGGTTGTCCGGGTCGTAGGAGATGTCCCCGGTCACGTCGGCCTTCTCGATGCCGCCGATCCGGTGCTCCAGGCCCGGGGTCCCCGGCACGGCCCAGGGACGGGCCAGTGTCTGCGGGTCCCGCTGGAACGGCCGGAAGTCGATGGTCCCGTCCTCGCCGCGCCAATCATCGGGGCGCGCGAAGGAGAAGTCCTGCTTCAGGTCGGGGAGGCTGGCCACGTCCGGGATGAGCCAGGGCTCGGACCCGTTGGCCAGGTAGCCGTCGGACAGCAGGATGACCGGGGTGCGGTACTTGACCGCCAGCCGGGTGGCCTCGATCGCGACCGCGAAGCAGTCCGCCGGCCTGCACGGGGCCACCACCGGCAGCGGCGACTCACCGTTCCGGCCGAACAGCGCCTGCAGCAGGTCACCCTGCTCGGTCTTGGTCGGCATCCCCGTCGACGGGCCCGCCCGCTGGATGTCGCACACGATGAGCGGCAGCTCCAGCGAGACGCCCAGGCCGATCGTCTCCGCCTTGAGCAGGATGCCCGGCCCGGACGTGGTGGTGACGCCCAGCGACCCGCCGAACGACGCGCCCAGCGCGGCGCCCACCCCGGCGATCTCGTCCTCGGCCTGGAACGTGCGGACGCCGAACCGCTTCTGCTTGGCCAGCTCGTGCAGGATGTCGGAGGCCGGCGTGATCGGGTACGACCCGAGGAAGAGCGGCAGGCCGGACAGCTGCGACCCGGCGATCAGCCCGTAGGCGAGCGCGCTGTTGCCGGTGATGTTGCGGTAGGTGCCCTTGTCCAGGGTGGCCGGCTTGACCTCGTACTTGACCGAGAAAGCCTCGGTGGTCTCGCCAAAGTTCCAGCCCGCGTGGAAGGCCGCGATGTTGGCCTTCATGATCTCCGGCTTGGTGGCGAACCTCGACCGCAGAAACTTGAGCGTGCCCTCCTGCGGCCGGTCGTACAGCCAGCACAGCAGGCCGAGCGCGAACATGTTCTTGGCCCGCTCAGCGTCCTTGCGGGTGACGTCCAGGTCTTCCAGCGCCTTCACCGTCATCGAGGTGATCGGCATCGCGTGCAGGTTGTACTCGCTCAGCGTGCTGTCTTCGAGCGGGTTCGCGTCGTAGCCTACCTTGCTCAGGTTCCGCTTGGTGAACTCGTCGGCGTTGACGATCAGGTCAGCGCCGAGCGGCAGGTCCCGCAGGTTGACCTTGAGCGCAGCCGGGTTCATGGCCACCAGCACGTTGGGCGCGTCGCCCGGGGTCAGGATGTCGTGGTCGGCGAAATGAACCTGAAAGCTCGATACCCCCGGCAGCGTCCCGGCGGGGGCCCGGATCTCGGCCGGGAAGTTCGGCAGGGTGGACAGGTCGTTGCCGAACACGGCCGTCTCCTGAGTGAACCTGTCGCCCGCAAGCTGCATTCCGTCGCCGGAGTCCCCTGCGAAACGGATGATGACACGATCGAGCTGCTGGACCTGTTTGGTCACAGTGAGGGACCTCCTCCGCACGCCGCGGCCGGGCGCTCTTCGGCGCCATCCCACAGCCGGGAGCGTGAGTTCGGACGGGAATTAATTTTACGCTGCAAGGCGGACCACTGTGGGCAGCCTAGCTGCGACGTTGCGTTTACCTAAGCGATCCCCGACGAGGATACGCATTAGCTGCGGGCCTCTGTCATCCCGGTGTGACGGCGATGTCATCTGCCGGAGGTATTCTGCCCGCGCGCGACGCCCGGCTAGGGCGGCGTGGCCTGCGGAATCTCAGCTGCCACGCGGCGAATCAGCCGGGAACGCGGGGGCGGGGCCGAATCGTTGAATAGGCAGGATCGGCGCTCCGATCGCCGATCGCCTGTCTCACCATCTGGACTTTGCTGTGCGAATCGTCAGCTCCGGCATGGGCCGGGAGGGGACCTGCGGTGAACCGTAACTGGCTGCGGGCGGTGGCGGTGGCCGCGGTCTGCGTCGGTGCCGCTGTGTTCCTGGCGGCCGCTCTGGGTGGCCTCCCGGGCATCGTGCTGGCACTGGTGGCCATCGCTGCCGTGGTGCTGGCGGCGATGTTCCTGGCCGAACGGGTCGCTCTGCGAGCTCTCCGCGCCCGGGCGGTCAGCGAGGTCGAGTATCCGGAGCTCTACCGCGTGGTGCGGGAGATCAGCAAGGCCGCTCTGCTGCCGGTGCCCCGGGTGTACGTGTCTCCGGCGCCGCAGCCGAATTCATTCGCGATCGGCCGGAGCCGCCGCTCCGCGGCGCTGTGCTGCACGGAGGGCCTGCTGCAGCTGGTGACCGTCGACGAGCTGCGCGGCGTGCTGGGGCACGAGCTTGCTCACGTGCGCGAGCGGGACACGATGGTGACGTCATTCTCGGCTGGCCTGGCCGCGGTCATCACGTCGGCGGTCAGCACGGCCTGGTTCACCTCGTCGGGACCGCCGCACTTCGTGCTGGCCGGCGGGATGCGGGGCCCGGATGGCGGCCGCCGGGTGCTGGCCGGGCTCACCATGCTGGTGCTCGGGCCGGTGGCGGCGCTGCTGCTGCAGCTGTCGGTAAGCCGGTCCCGGGAGTTCTCGGCCGACGCGCTGGGGGCCCAGCTGGCCGGGGACCCGCTGGCGCTGGCCCGGGCGCTGCGCAAGATAGAGGCGCGGACGGTGGAGCTGCCGCTGTTCCCGACCGGGCCCCTGGCGTCGGCGAGCCACCTCATGATCGTCAACCCATTCAGCTGCGCGGGATTCACCCGGCTGTTTACCACGCACCCGCCGACCGGGGAGCGGGTCTACCGGCTGGAGGGCCTGGCCGGTTACCCGCGCTGACCGGATTCTCGCCCGGCTGGCCGGGCCGAGTGCGCTAGCTGGCCGGCGGCCACCAGCCGGGGGCGCTCAGCGGTAGTTGGTGGACCGTTACGACGGGTTACAGCTCATCTCGGGCGGTCACGCCGACACTACGATCAGGACGGTGCGCCCGATCTTGACCTTGTCGCCTTTTTTCAAGCGCTGGGCCATGAAGATGCGGCGCCCATTGAGCCAGGTGCCGTTGGTTGAGCCGAGGTCCTCGACGTACCAAAGACCGTGGGCGAACTGGAAATGGGCGTGTTGGCCCGAGGCGCGCTCATCGCTGAGAGCCAGCGAACCCTGGCGGCCGACAGTGAAGTCGTTGTGGAAGACGCTGGTCTGATCTCCGGCCTGGATGATGAGCGACTGGGCCGGAGGCCCCTCGGTAAGGGTGGCCTCGCCGGAGGCGGTGACTGCGGCCACAGCGACCTTCCAGGCCTGCTGCTCCTGCTCCGTAGAGTCTTCCCACGACGGAAGAGGCCCGGCGTGGGCGCCGCGGTGAGCTTCGTAAGCGGTTCGTGCAAGATGCTGGAGGTCAGAACTGGGCACGCATCGATGATGCCAGACAGCTGAGCCTGATGCCTCCAGGGAGAGCCACCTTACGGGCACAGCCGCAGCGGCCCTGCCCCGTCGGGTGGCTCTCTCGGTGAAATCGGTCAGCTAGTCAGCGGATGCGGTGCGACGTCACCCACGGCGCGTACAGATCCTGGAACTCGGCCATTTCTTGTTCTTCTTCGTCGTGCTCTGCCGCGACTTGCTCGTAATGCCACGTGGTCATGAGCCATCCGCCTGCACCGCCCACGAGCAGCGTGAGCACGAGGAGCAGGCCGTAGATAATCGTCATATCTCGACCGTGCCTTTGCTACTCGTCGTCTTCGGGGGACTCGATTACTATGGCTACGAATATTGCAGCGACTTACATAGACAGCTAGCATCTTCGTAAAAATACAAGCTAGACACCTGATATTTACAGCGCTTCAGGGCACGTCAGGTTATGGCCTTTCTCGGCGTAAGCTGCGGCGAAGCGCGAGAAAGCAACAGAAAAGGAGGTGAAATGTCCAGGAAGCTAACATTGACTGAAGCGGAGCGCAAAAGTCTCGCTTGGCTCAAAGCTGAA
>Ga0302229_10003897_pt1 | contig 10264 bp, 5 predicted proteins | sample II_Palsa_N1_3_FD_193518 | JGI IMG/M metagenome (GOLD analysis project Ga0302229, IMG submission 193518) | Peat permafrost microbial communities from Stordalen Mire near Abisko, Sweden - II_Palsa_N1_3 | ecosystem: Environmental > Terrestrial > Soil > Palsa > Peat permafrost | place: Sweden...
CGATACGATCTTTCAGTGCCGGATAATGGGTGCAGCACAACCATACGGAAGTAGCATCCTCAGGTATTTTCTCAACGTATTTTTTGACCGCTTGATCGACCGAAGCTTGCACCGCCGAGTCAGGGTCAAGATGGTCAAGCCGATTAATCAGCGGCGCCCATTCTTTCGCACCGATACATATGAGTGAATTGATTGCCCCCTCGGATGCCTCGCGTACTTTATTTGGATAGCATGGATCTTTTGCTGTCGCGGGGGTCGCGAGGATAGCCGGCCGCTCGCCCCCCTCTCTTGCGATAGCTTGGGCTGTCACTTCGATCAAATCGAGCACCTTGGTCTTCTTCAGCTCGCCGAGCGCCTCCGGAAAAGCCGTACATGCCGTATTACAGGCCATGGCGATAACATCGACACCGATTTTTTCTGCTGTCTTCAAGCCATCGCCGACCAGCTTGATCAATGCACCGCGCGTTTTTTCGCCGTAAGGCGCATTGCCATGATCAACTACGATAACAAAGCGGGCGTGATGACGAGATCGAGCTTCAAGGAAGCTTGCCAGATTTTTAGCGGCGATCAGGCCGCCATTGCTGGAATCGAATGCTCCAATCAAGAATGGTTTATCGTCACGCGGTGTTCTTTTTGCGACGAAACCAACATCCATGCCTTGCACAACATTGCGCATCAACTCCAACATGCCGGCGTGAACCTGCGGCGAAAACCCGTCAACGCCGGTTCGGCTCTTGCCATCGTCCGCCAGGCTGCCGGCGCCGCTTTTCCGCGTAACACCATCGACCGCGCCAGCGGCCAACGTCGCCTCGATCATTTTGGTTTGCTGTTCCGGCGTATGTAGTTTGTCGAGCTTGCCGTTTCGCGACAAAATAACTGCGGCAATCGCCTCTGCACCGAAATTTGAATTCCAGGCCGTGACAGGATAATCCGAGGGAACGGCCGACGCCATCTCCGAACCGTCAAGTGCCCGGGGAATACCGGGCAAACCGCCCATGCCAGCCTCGTTGCCGCCGCCGCCGACACCCACCGTAGTTATACCCTGCTTCCGGGCACTCAATAACAAGCCATCGAGCGGAGGATTGAAGCTCTTGATATCGACACCGCGCATATTTCGCGGTGGTCCGCCATCAGCGATACGTGCCGGCAACTCGACCGCGACTACGGCATCCGGTCGATATTTTTCGATTACTGCGTCGGCTTGCTGATCGCCTACCGGACCATGGGGCGGGTTAAATTCCACAAAACGGCCATATTGCGCGAATTTAGGGCTAAGCACTTCAATCGCGGCCCGAAGAATGGGCTGGTTGGCGCTATCGGTTACAAATGTGACCACCTTGCGCAATTCGTGCAGCGCATGGCCAAGCGCTGCCGCTCCCGGTAGGCCATCGGTTTCCGGCTTGCCCTCAGCGACTGAAAATCCCGTTACGAGCATGACGTGCTTGGCTGCGTCGAGCGCTTTAGCCGCCTTCTCAGCGCCGTCGGCACAAAAGAAATGCCCCACCCCGCGCCCGTTATAGGCACCCAGCAATCGATCAAGATTGGATGGGCCGGTTCCGGCCTCAGGTGTTGCCGGCGACCCGGGGGCGGACAAGATGCTTGCCGTCGGGATGGGATGCTTGACGTCAGCGTACGCCCGTACTCCGCCCCACGCTGCTTGGCCCAGCATCCTTGTTTTAGTGAACATCGAAACCTCCTTTGCTACTGTTTTCGCATCAACACCAACATGTTGATGGCGATGGGCCCCCTACTAAGGCTGATGTGAGTGACTCGATTAACAGCCGTGGTTCCAAAGCACGTGTACTCAACACATGCCCATCCCAATCGCTGTATCGCGGGGTTTTTGGCCTTCCACACCGCGATTCCCAACCCTTCCCGCAGCCAGCCCCGCCGGCCTGATAGAATCACTGTTTGGGTTTAATCGTTTTCCGGATCGCACAGCCACTATGTCAGACCAGTCTCAGTCAGCCCGTCGCATTCTTGTGACCTCCGCCTTGCCTTATGCCAACGGCCAGATTCATATCGGCCATCTGGTCGAATATATCCAGACCGACATCTGGGTGCGCTCGCTGCGCATGCACGGCCACGAGGTGTATTACGTCGGTGCTGACGATACCCATGGCACGCCCATCATGCTGCGCGCCGAAAAAGAAGGCATTACGCCCAAGCAACTGATAGACCGTGTGTGGCAAGAACATAAACGCGATTTCGACAGTTTCGGCATCTCGTTCGACAACTACTACACCACCGATTCGGCCGAAAACAAGACCCTATCTGAAACCGTCTATCTGGCGCTCCAGGCCGACGGCTTGATCGAGGCACGCGATATCGAGCAGGCTTACGACCCGGTGCGGGAGATGTTCCTGCCGGATCGTTTTATCAAGGGCACCTGTCCCAAATGCAAGGCGCTGGACCAGTATGGCGACTCCTGTGAAGTCTGCGGCGCGACCTACCAGCCCACCGACCTGATCGACCCGCGCTCGGTCGTCTCGGGCGCTACCCCGACGCGCAAGACCTCGACCCATTATTTCTTCCGCCTGTCCGACCCGCGCTGCGAATCGTTTCTGCGCGACTGGGTCGCCGGATTGGCGCAGCCGGAAGCCACCAACAAAATGCGGGAGTGGCTCGGCGACGACGGCGACTCCAAGCTGGCCGATTGGGACATTTCCCGCGACGCGCCGTATTTCGGTTTTGAAATCCCCGGCGCGCCGGGCAAATACTTTTATGTCTGGCTGGACGCACCGGTCGGTTATTACGCCAGCTTCAAGAACCTGTGCGAACAACGCGGGCTGAATTTCGATGAATGGGTGGCCCCCGACTCCAAGACCGAGCAATATCATTTTATCGGCAAGGACATCTTGTATTTCCATACGCTGTTCTGGCCGGCCATGCTCAAGTTCTCCGGGCATCGCACGCCGACCAATGTGTTCGCGCACGGCTTTTTGACGGTTGACGGCGCAAAAATGTCGAAATCGCGCGGCACCTTTATTACCGCGCAAAGCGTGATCGATGTCGGCCTGAACCCGGAATGGCTGCGTTATTATTTTGCCGCCAAGCTGAATAGCTCGATGGAAGACCTCGACTTGAATCTTGACGACTTTATCGCCCGCGTCAACAGCGATCTGGTCGGCAAATATATCAATATAGCGAGCCGTACCGCGGGTTTCCTGGTCAAGCGCTTTGACGCGCGGATCAAGGACAGCGCCATGCAACACCCGCTGCTGATCGCCTTGCGTCAGGCGCTGCCGAATATCGCCGCGCAATTCGAAGGCCGCGAATACAGCCGCGCCCTGCGCCTGGTGATGGAACAAGCCGATGCGGTGAACGCTTATGTCGATGCCGCCAAGCCTTGGGATCAGGCCAAGGACCCGGCCCTGGCCGAAGCCCTGCACGAAACCTGCTCGATCAGCCTGGAGGCGTTCCGCTTGTTGACGCTGGCATTAAAACCGGTGTTGCCGCAGTTGGCTGCGTCGGTCGAAACCTTCCTCGGGATTGCACCGCTGAACTGGGCGGATAGCGGCACGCCCTTAAGCTCGCAACGCCCGATCAATCCGTACCAGCATTTGATGACCCGCGTCGACGCGAAGAAGGTCGAAGCGCTGATCGAAGCCAATCGCGATTCGCTGCAAGCCACCGACGCGACTGCCCCAGTTGCGGCAACCACCGCCCCAGCAAATAAAGCTGCGGCAAAAGCGACAGCAAAACCGGCCACAAACAGTGCTGCGGCGGAAACCGAAGGTGTGATTTCAATCGATGATTTCGCCAAGATCGATTTGCGCATCGCCAAGATCGTCGATTGCCGTGCGGTTGAAGGTTCGGACAAGTTATTGCAATTGACGCTCGATATCGGCGAAGAAAAAACCCGCAATGTGTTTTCCGGGATCAAGTCGGCCTATCGTCCCGAAGATCTGATCGGCAAGCTGACCGTGATGGTCGCCAATCTGGCGCCGCGCAAAATGAAATTCGGCCTATCCGAAGGCATGGTGCTGGCGGCATCGGCGCAGGATGAAAAAGCGCAGCCGGGTCTTTATATTCTTGAACCGCATGCCGGCGCCGTGCCGGGTATGCGCGTCAAGTAAGTCTAGGCAAGCTACTTCGATTGCGTCGGCGGGTAATCATAAGACACCCGCACAGGCAAAAATTCTGCGCGCATATCGTTTTGCGCCGGCTTCTTCCCACCGCCATGAGCGGTGGGAAGATTAAAACTGCTGCCCTCGCGACTCAGAATTTGTGGCGTATTCCCAAACGGGCAACCGCTTGCCGTCCATTGCCGGAGCCACTCAGACTGCCCAACTCCGCCGCTGCCGGCAACCCAGTCGAATCATATCCGCTGGCAATCTGATAGTCGGCAACCGCGTAGACATCGGTCCGCTTCGAAAGCGAATAATCAACGCCAAGCGAAAACTGGTTATATCGCGCATCGCCGACGTCGATTCCTGCCCGCGTCGATGAGGCGCCCCCGCTATGGGTATAGTCGTAAGCGATACCCGCCAGTAAAGCAGGTGAAAACTGATATTTAAAATTGACCTCGATATTGTTAAATATCACGCTACCGGTATAACCATTCGGGTTCGGCCCCGCATCCACGGTATCGCCCAGGTTACGGAATTGAATATTGGTATAGGTCAGACCGATGGTCGCCGGGCCGAACGCATAAGCGCCGCCCAGTCCAGCCACTTGATATGAGCGCGCGGAGGCATAACCACCATATACCGGGTTGGTCGCACCGATATTATTCGCGCCGATACCGCCGCTATTCGCGTTATTACCGAAATACGATACGTTCGGATTTCGAACATTCAAATATGCCGCGCCGACGGATAGAGGCCCATTGGCGTAGCCGAGCCCAAACGAATAGATCTGGTTCTGCGCCAGCGAACCGGCAACGCCACCGAAACTATACAGCGCCTCGAATTTGACACCGTTATAGCTGAGACTTTGGAATTTCACGGCATTATTGACACGATAGGAATCGTTCATATTATCGATGTCGCCGACATGGGTCGAGCGATTGCTGCCCCATTGTTCACCTGCACCGAACGGCCCAAGAAAATCAACGACGCTGTCGTATTGACGTCCAAGCGTTACAGTACCCCAACTGTCGCCGGAAATACCGACGAATGCCTGGCGGCCAAATTCATCACCCCCTTGATTTAGTTTGCCGGTATCGACGTCAAAGCCGTTTTCCAGGAGGAAAATTGCTTTGAGGCCGTCACCCAGATCTTCTTGTCCTTTCAATCCCCAACGGGTGCCGTTAAGGCCACTCGATCCATTTAACTGATAAAGAGAATGCCCTTGACCTGGAGCAGTTTTGACATTGGAGACGGCTTCAAAAGCTTCATCGAGAATTCCGTATAGCGTCACACTGCTTTGCGCGTGCGCGATGCCAGTCACAGTAGCCAATGTACTTAACGCAATGAACACTTTTTTCATGTCGTCTCCTTAATTTTTTTAATAAGACAACCCTCATATTGATTAGCAATACATATTTATTTCCACCAAAATAAGGGATATTGGAGATCTCAGCGTGCCAGACGAAATTGCTCTCTGCCATAGGAAAATTCTTATTTTTACCTGGGATCGAAGAGGGTGAGTGCCGCAACACCGGAGCGGTATCCAGCGCCAGCTTTTTTGCTGACCGTGATGGTCGCCAATCTGGCGCGCAAAATGAAATTCGGCCTATCCGAAGGCATGGTGCTGGCGGCGTCGGCGCAGGATGAAAAAGCGCAACCGGGTCTTTACATTCTTGAACCGCACGCCGGTGCCGTACCGGGCATGCGCGTCAAGTAAGCTGCGCGCCAAGGTCGGGGGCATCCCGGCCTTGGAATTCTTGCGCGTGTGCTGCTGCCGGTGCTGCCGGCAGAGTTTGCCCCCCGCGCCGCGCATCGCCTCGATGCAACTCGAAAGCGTTGAACGCATCTTCAAGCAACCGCGTCTGGCTTTGCAAATGCGCCGAGGCAGTGGACGATTCCTCGACCAGGGTGGCATTACGCTGCGTCAGTTCCGCCACTTGTTCAACCGCGGCATTGACTTGCGTCAACTCGGCGCTCTGGCCGCGACTGGCCAGGGCGATGTCGTTCACGGTGCCGGTCAATTGGGTAATCGCCTGCTCGACCCGATTCACCGCGTTGCCCGCATCAACCGCCACTTGCGACGCCACGCTGACCGTGCCCAGCGAATTTTCGATCAACCGTTTGATTTCCTTGGCCGCACCTGCCGCCCGGTGCGCGAGGTTGCGTACTTCCGTCGCCACCACCGCAAAGCCGCGGCCGTAGGTGCCGGCCCGGGCTGCTTCCACCGCGGCGTTGAGGGCAATGATATTGGTCTGGAACGCAATGGTGTCGATCACCGCGGTAATCTCCACGATTTTGTGCGAGTGTTCACGTACCTGCGCCATCACTTCGACGGTTTTGTGGACCTCGCGCGCAGCCGCCTCGGCGGCTTGCGCCGTGCTCTGCCCGATACGGTTTGCCTGCTCCGCGCCCAAGGCGTTTTGCTGCGCGGTTTCGGCAATTTGCGCCAGGCTGGCAGTGGTTTGTTCGACCGCGCTGGCCTGCGCGTCGGTGCGCTGGGCCAGGTCGGTGTTGCCGTCGGCAAGATCGCAGGAAGCGTCGCGGATCAGGTCGATCGATACTTTGGCGTCGATCAACACCCCCACCAGCTTGGCATTCATTTGATTGAGCATGCGTCCCAACACCTTGGCCTGCTGGTCGCCCTGCTCCGGGAACGCGGCGCGGATCTGCCCGTACAACACCGCCAACGCGGCATTGTTCAGGTTCCTCAAGGGGATCAGAATTTTTTGCGTGAGGTAAAGCGCGCTGATGGCAGCCAGGCTGATCCCCACCGCCGACAAGCCCCAAACCTGGAACGGGCGGGAAATGCCGGGCAGCAGCAAGCGCGTCTGACCCAGTGCCTGCAACAGAAAAATCAGCATCAGCGTGGTCATGGTGGCCCATAAACGAAAATCCACCGGCAAGCGCAGCAGGCGCGCCACCAGGCCGGGCAAGCCGCGACGGATCACTTCGCCGCCCACCAAGCGCAGGGTCTTGCGGGCTGGCCCATTCAGCTTGGCATATACCGCCGCGGCGGCTTCCACCTGGCGCTTGGACGGTTTGGTCCGCACCGACATATAACCGACTTTTTCTCCGGCATCGAACACCGGGGTCACGTTGGCCGAAACCCAATAGAAATCGCCATTGGCACGCCGGTTTTTGACCACACCGGCCCACGGCCGATTGGCTTTGATGGTGTTCCACATATCGGCGAATGCCTCGGCCGGCATATCCGGATGACGCACCATGTTTTGCGGTTCACCCATCACCTCTTCACGGGCATAACCGCAGCTACGCAGGAAGGCATCGTTGACGTACACAATACGGCCGCTCAAATCCGTGCGGGTAATAATCACCTCGCCATCGGGCAAGATATATTCGGCGTCGGTAACGGGTAGGTTGTGGCGCATGCTATAGGCCTTTTCGCTGTTTTATTTATCTCAGGCGTGCGCTATGGGGCGAGATGCTCGTGTGACCCGGCAAAGCGCACGGTTCAAACTTGCCTGGCGGCTTTTGCCACAGCTTCGGGCGGCCCCGGCAGGGCCAGCAAAAACCCCTGGACCTGCTCACAGCCGATTTCACGCAAAAACGCCAACTGCGCTTCCTCTTCAACGCCTTCGGCCACCACCGTGATACGCAATGATTTGGCCAATGCCACGATGGCGCGCACAATGGCCCCGTCGGCTTGACTGGAGGCCGCGTCGACCATGAACGAGCGGTCGATTTTCAAGGTATCGATGGGCAGCGATTTCAGATAGATAAAGGAGGAATAACCGGTGCCGAAATCGTCGATCGCCAAACTGATGCCGCGTGCCCTGAGCTCTTTCAACAGCGCTTCGGTTTCGGCGGTGCCGGTCATCGCGATGCTTTCCACCAGTTCGAGTTGCAGATAGCGGGCGGGCAATCCCGCATCGCTCAAGATAGTGGTGAGGTCATGCAGGAAGTCATCGTGCAGGCATTGCCTGCCGGAAAGATTGACCGCGATACGGCCAAAGTCGACCCCCGCGTCCAGCCAGGCACGCGCCTGAGCGCATGCTTCGCGCAGTACCCAAGCCCCGATGGGCACGATCAAGGCGGATTCTTCCGCGACCGGAATAAATTGTCCGGGAGAAATCACGCCGCGCAGCGGATGCCGCCAGCGGATCAACGCTTCCACTCCCGCCACGGCTCCGGTACGCAAATCGAATTGCGGCTGGTAGTCCAGATAAAATTCATGCAGCAATAGGGCGTTGTGCAATTCACTTTCGAGCGCCAACTGCTCCATGGCTGACGACGTCATGGATTGGGCGAAGAACTGAAAATTGTTTTTACCGCGCTCCTTGGCCTGATACATGGCCTGATCCGCCTGCATCAGCAACTGTTTAGGGTCGGTTGCGTCATCGGGGTAGATGCTGATGCCGACGCTGGGGGTAACAAACACCGAGTGCCCGTCGAGGTCGAAAATATCGCTCATGGTTTTCAGCAATGCCTGAGCAATCTGGCCCACATGGCGCACGTCGTCGATTTCTTCGATCACCATGGTGAATTCATCGCCGCCCAAGCGGGCCACGGTGTCGGTTTCGCGCACACTGGCCTTGAGCCGTTGCGCCACGATGCTCAGCACTTGATCGCCGATGCTATGTCCCAGTGTATCGTTGACCAGCTTGAAACGATCGAGGTCGATAAACATCACCGCCACCCGCTTTTTGGTCCGATGGGCGCGCGCCACCGCTTGCTGCAGACGTTCGCCGAATAAGGTACGGTTGGCCAAGCCGGTCAAGGCATCATGCGTGGCAAGATAATTCAACCGTTCTTCGGCCAACCTGCGCTGAGTGATATCGGAAAAAATCGCGGCATAGTGGGAGTAGTTGCCGTGGTGATCGCGCACCCCCGAAATGGTCAGATGTTCCAGATAGAGTTCGCCGTCTTTTCTGCGATTCCAGATCTCGCCTTTCCAATGTCCGTGTTCGCGCAAGCGTTGCCACAAATCGCCGTAAAACGCAGCCGACTGGCGCCCCGAACTTAACAGCTTGGCATTGCGGCCGACCACTTCATCGTGTGCATATCCGGTGAGCATGGTGAACGCGGGGTTGACCCGCTGAATATTGCCTTTCAAGTCGGTCACCATCACCCCTTCCAGGGTCGACTCAAACACCTGCTCGGCCAGCCGCAGGTTATAGCGCGACTGAAACAAGGCATCGTCGCGCTCGCGCAAGGCGGATTGCAGTTCGTGGATATATTCGTACTCGATATTGCGTAGGATGTCCGTCAGGTTGAGTAAGCCGATCAGGTCTCCCGCGGCGTTACAGACACCCAGATGGCGCATGTGGTGTTGAATAAAACATTGCTGCGCCGCGTATAAGGTCTGGGCTTGTTGCAGCGATCGCAGCGGCCTGCTGGCATGGCTGCCGATCTCGCCACCCAAGGTGCCGCGCGCTACCAGTTGCACCATGTCGCATTCCGTCAAGATGCCGTGCTCGCCATCGTCATAGCGGACCACTATCGCGCTCAGGCGCTGTGCATGCATCAGTTCCATCGCCTCATGCACTCGCACGGTGGGCGGCAACAACACCGGCATCACGGCATGCGCGGATTCGATCGACTTCATCCGCAGAAAAAATTCCGCGCCCTGGCTAATCACCAGATCGGCCTGCGTCAGGATGCCGATGGCCTGCCCGCCTGCGTCGACCACCAGACAGTGGCGGATCTGTTCGTTTTTAAACCGCATCGCCGCATCGCCAAGCCGGGTATGCGCCGGCAGGGACACGACGGGATGACTCATCAACGCGGTAATCGGCAGCGACAAGATAGCCGCATCCGCGCCGACCGCCAAGGCGTCATGTTCGGTCCAGATGCCGACCGGCCGATTTTGCTCCATCACCACAATCGCGCTACAGCGATCCAGCGCCATCCTTTGTGCGGCTTGGTGAACCGTCGTACTTTGCGGACAGGTCAAAATCGAAGCGGAAATCAGCCTCTCGATTTCTACGTCTAAACTGGGGTGCGACATAGATTTCCTGGAATGGGATATCTTATTTTCAGATTTAGGCGAGCATATCGAGCGACGCGCTCCAGGGTCTTGATTCAGATCAACTAAGTGACGCTATGGCAGGGAACTTAATCAACCGCGCAGCTTAGGGCCTGTTCACGCTAATAATGGGCTTGCGTTGCCACCCACAAAGGGCGAGGGCAAGGAATGGGACGCGGCGAATACTTTGCGTATTCGCAAGGAG
>Ga0302229_10003898_pt1 | contig 10264 bp, 11 predicted proteins | sample II_Palsa_N1_3_FD_193518 | JGI IMG/M metagenome (GOLD analysis project Ga0302229, IMG submission 193518) | Peat permafrost microbial communities from Stordalen Mire near Abisko, Sweden - II_Palsa_N1_3 | ecosystem: Environmental > Terrestrial > Soil > Palsa > Peat permafrost | place: Sweden...
CGGAGGTCGTGATCGAGCTCGGCTACCGCGACGAGTTCGACTGGCGCTGGAATGGACAAGTCGTGCACCTCGGCGAGCCGGCGTTCGACGCCTACCTCCAGTCACAGATCGACGACTACGTGAAGGCGCTGGGCACGGGCGGGACGCGGATCCTGTTCCTCACCGTCCCGTATGTCAATCCGCCCGCGCAGAGCGACGGCGCGCCCGCACCCGCCGCGTCGGCGAGCCGGCATACGCTGATCAACGGCATGCTCGCGAAGGCGGCGAAGCTCGATCCGGGTCGTGCGGCCGTGCTCGACGTCGACAAGACGCTCTCGCCCCAGGGCCACTACACAACGGACGTCGACGGGCAGGTGTGCCGCTTCGACGGGATCCACATCAGCCTGTTCTGCGCGGGACTGCTCGAGGGGCAGATCCTGCCGGCGGCGCGTTCGCTGCTCGACCACTGACGGTGTGCGCCGCGCGGGGGCAGGCGGCGGCTACCATCGGCGCCGACGTTGCCGCTCTCTGCCCAACCACGGATGCGCTGGGTGCTCGCCCTGAGCGCGTGCCTGCTGCTCATCCTCACCGCGTGGGGCGGCGAGCGAGCGGTGGCGGCGCATGGCAGGCCGCTGCTGAAGGCAGCGTCAAGCGCCGATGGCAGCTGGATCGCGAGCTGGGCCGCCAGCCCGCAGGCGCCGACCGTACTCAGCCCGGCAGGGCTCCGGGGCTTCCAGAACGTGACGCTCCGCGAGATCCTGTTCTCGAGCGCGGCGGGCTCGATCATCAGGGTCAGGTTGACCGCGGTCGATGACGAGGAGCCGCTCGAGATCGGCCGCGCGACGGTCGCGCTCGCCGCGGACGGCGGCTCCCTCGTGCCCGGGACGCTTGAGCAGCTGACTTTCTCGGGGCGGTCCTCGGCCGAGGTTCCGGCGGGGTCGACGCTGCTGAGCGATCCGGTGCGGCTGGCGGTGCCGGCGCTGTCGCGACTTGCGATCAGCGTCTACCTGCCCGATCCGACCGGGCCCGCGACCCAGCACGTCGGGGCGCATGAGACCAACTACCTCGCGCCGGGCGATCGCGCCCTCGACGAGAGCTCGGGACCGTTCACGCGCCAGCTCAGCGACTGGTACTTCCTCGATGCACTCGACACCTACAGCCCGCCGCGGTACGTCGGCGCCGTCGTCGCGCTGGGCGACTCGATCACGGCCGGGGTCGGCTCGTCCGCCAACGCCGATGCCAACTGGCCCGACGACCTCGCGCGGCGCCTGACCGCGCTCTCCGGGCCGACGCTCAGCGTGGTGGATGCGGGCATCGGCGGCAACCGGATCCTCAACGGCTCGCCCTGCTGCGGCCCGAGCGCCGTCGAGCGCTTCAGTGCCGACGTCGCCGACATGGTCGGTGCACGCGACGTGATCCTGCTCGAGGGCGTCAATGACCTCGGCTTCAGCCAGGAGCTGAGCCCCGAGACCCTCCCCCACACCGATGTCTCCGCCGCCCAGATCATCTCCGGCGACGAACACCTGATCGCGGACGCCCACGCCGCCGGCCTGCGGATCTTCGGCGCCACGATCCTCCCCTTCGAAGGCGCCCGCTACTGGACCCCAGCCGCCGAGGCCAAGCGCGAAAAGGTCAACCGCTGGATCCTCACGAGCGGCGCGTTCGACGGCACGATCGACTTCGCCGCCGCGGTCGCCGATCCGACCAACACGCTGCGTCTCAACCCCGCCTACGACGCAGGCGACCACCTGCACCTCGACGACGCCGGCTACCGCGCCCTGGCCGACGCGATCCCCCTCCAGATGCTGCTCGGGCCCGCCGGGTAAGGGGCGGGGCGCATCCCGGATGGGCCGGCGTGCTTGCCGCCGGGGGGCCGGCGAGCGCCGGATCGCGCAAACCGGCTATCGCCCCATCTGCGCAACACGCGCCCCAAGCGGCCGAGCTGCGCAGTCGGGGCGATCACAGCGCCCCATCTGCGCAACACGCCCCCCGAGCGGCCGAGCTGCGCAGTTCGGGCGATCCGATCGCGCCGGCGCCGCCCTCGGCCTCTGGGGTCGGCAGCCGAGCCCGCCTGATCTCCGCACCGGAGTCCGATCTCTATACTCGCCACCCCAGCGCGGCTGTAGCTCAGTTGGCTAGAGCGTCTGCTTGCCATGCAGAAGGTCGAGGGTTCGAGTCCCTTCAGCCGCTTCGACGAAAGCCCTCCAAATCGGAGGGTTTTTCTTTGCTCGGACGGCGCGGACATGTGGTGATCTGGTCGGCGCTACCACTCGGCGCTACCTAACGGGGGAAATCGATGCTCCGCGTCTCGTAGCCTTCGCATGTGGCCAGCGTCATCACTCTGCATCTCGGGGACATCACGACCGATACCGCCGCGGACGCGATCGTCAACGCGGCCAACTCAAGCCTGCTGGGCGGCGGCGGCGTGGACGGCGCGATCCACCGCGCAGCTGGTCCGGCATTGCTCGACGAGTGCCGCTTGCTCGGCGGCTGCAAGACCGGCGACGCGAAGATCACCGGCGCCGGGCGGCTCGCGGCGTCACATGTGATTCATACCGTGGGCCCGGTTTGGCGAGGCGGCGACGAGGGAGAGGCTAAGTTGCTGGCCTCTTGCTACCACCGGTCGATCCGACTGGCTGCCGAACACGATTGTCGTCGGGTCGCGTTGCCGGCTGTGTCGACCGGCGTCTACGGCTATCCGCTCAAGGAGGCCGCGCACGTTGCGATCAAGGCCACCACGGACGCGCTGGCCGCCCACTCGACTGTGATTGAGGCGCGGTTCTGGCTTTTCGACCAGCACTCGTACGACACGTTCGAATCGGTGCTCGACCTTCTGCGTCCGTCGTAGATCCAGGCGGTCAGGTTTCGCCGTCGGCGTCGTGCAGGTGGTGTCGATCGTTCGCAGACCCGCACCCTCTGGCGCCCGGTCGGTCGACGTCCTCACCTCTGTGCTCAACCGTTACGAGACGCGCGAGGTCGGCGGCCGCGAGCCTGTCAAGTACTGGATCCCTGCGAGCAACACGGGCTTTTGCCTCTCGTGAGCAGAGTCTGGCTCGTTGGTGACTCGCAGATCACCGCGGTTGATGCTCATCGTCTGAGCTGCGACCTGACCGCGGCTAGCGGCACCATCAGGGTGAGACCGTCTTCGGTTGCTGGCTCAAAGCCGAGCCGTGCATAGAACCCTGCGGCCTCCCTGTCGATCGCGTCGACCACCACGGCGCGGATGCCGATTTGCTCCGACGCGGCAAGTGCGCGCCGCATCGCATCGCGGAGCAGATCCCGTCCGAGCCCACGACCCTGCCAGCTGGTGTCGACGGCGAGTCGGGCGATCAAGCAGACCGGAATCGGGAAGTGCCGGGATACGCCGGCGCGGACAGACGCTGACGCCGCTGCGTGCTCTACCTCGGCCGCCACGATCGTGTAGTAGCCGACGACCCGCGACCCTTCGTCGGTGACAACGAACGTCCGGGCCACGTCACGCCGCTGCGACTGCCCGGCGTACGCAAGAAGCCAGCGATCGAGGTTCGGCTTGCCGCAACCGAAGCCGTCGGTCTTATGGCGTTTGGGATCGAGCGGCTCGACCGGCCGCAGCTCGCTCACGATGGCAGTACAGAGGGCCGATCAGCCAGCCAGGCGAACCGGGCTTCGACGCGCTCGGGGTGGTCGAGCGCATCGACGAACCGCGCGGCCTCGTCGTCGTTGAGCACGATCCGCGAGCGCTCTGCTAGGACCTCCTCCGCGCTCGCTCGTGCAGCGCGGCGGTAAAACTCGCTCAGCGTGACGCCCAGCGTCGTGGCAGCGGCTTCTTCGAGGGAGTGCTCCTCGTCGGTGACGCGGATTTCGATGCGGCGGGTTTTCGCGGAGCTGGCTATAACCACAGTGTACGGTGAAGTCCCGTACATATCTAGAGCGTCGGTCATGCCGTTCACGGCAGGCGGCGGTCCTGCGGGACCGCCGCGGTCAGAAGCCGTCGCGGTAGACGTCCTTGTAGAGCAGGTAGGAGCCGCCTTCTGGACCGGCCCTGAAGCCTTGCGGGCAGTACGGCGCCATGTAGATGAAGTCATCGCGGCTCACCTGCAACTCATCACCATCGAGGTGGTAGAGGCCGCCGCCCGAGGTCATGTAGAGCCCGTGCTCCTCGTCGTGAATCTCGATCTGGGCGAGCGCGACACCCGGCCCGAACTCCATATGGGAGATGTTGAAGTCAAAGGCCGGGTTGGCGGGGTCGAGGAGTTCGCGCCGCATCAGGCCCGGCACCGCGGTCGGGGTCGCTGCCAGGGCGCCCAGGCGCCCCCAGACGACCCCGGGCGCCGGGATGCCGGGCCACGTCTCATAGCGGCGTTTGATCATGATCACCGAGGCGCCCGCGCCGAGTGCGAGCACGAGCTGCTTGGCCGGGCCGACATACAGGTAGCCGGCGTCCCTCAGCGCAAAGCGCCCGCCATCGCCCTCCTCGGACCCCAGACGCTCACCAGCGACTGCGACCGCACCGTCACCGCCCAACCCGAAGATGAAGTGCTCAAAACCAGGCGCGATGCGCCACTCGATCGGCACGTCACCGGCGACGATCAGGTACTGGCCAAAGCGCGCCGGGGCCATGCGCGGAGTCACGAGCTTGTAATACTGAGCACCGGGCAGGCTCGGCAACCGGCTCACGTAGCGGTTGGCCGGCGTCAGCAGTGTGTAGGTGAGTCCGCGGCGGCCGCGGTCACCGGGAACAATGGAGCCCACTGCGAGTCCAGTGTAAGCGCGGCGTCGGCGCGCAGCGCGCCGGACCGCCGACACGCGCGCCTCAGCTCAGCGGCCTCAGCAGCCGACCGCGCGGAGGGCCGACCAGGCGCCCGTCGCGGTAGATCAGATCGCCGCGCAGGTACGTGGCGCGGACCCTCGCGCTGAGCGTGCGCCCGACGTAGGGGCTGAAGCGATGACGGTCGAGCAGCTCATCACGACTCAGCACCCGCTCCGCGCCGGTCTCGATCAGCGTCAGATCGGCATCCATCCCGGGCGCCAAAGCGCCCTTCTGGGCAAGCCGGAAGCGGTGTGCGGCGGCCGCCGCCAGCACACGCGGGAGCTGGGCGACTGCAAGGCGGCCGCCGGTAAGGCTCTCACTCACCATCAGCTCGACGGTCGACTGGATCCCGGCGATCCCGCCCCAGATCGCGAAGAAGTCATCCCCGAGCTTTAGCTCCGGCGGCGCCGGAGAGTGGTCCGAGACCACGAACAGCGTCTCATCCTCCGACACCAGCTGCCACAGCGCCGCCAGTTCCGCGGCGGAGCGCAGTGGCGGCGCGCACTTGGCAGCCGCTCCCAGCTCGGCCGCGTCGTCCTCGGTCAGGAGCAGGTGGTGGGCAGTGACCTCGCAGCTCACATCCTGGCCGCGGGCACGGGCCGCCGCGACCAGCTGGACCCCGCGAGCCGTGGAGACGTGGACTATGTGCAGGGGGCAGCCGGTGACGGCGGCAAGCTCGATCGCGCTGGCGATCGCCTCGCTCTCAGCCGCCGGCGGGCGCGACTCGAGGTAGTCGCGGACGGAGGTTCGGCCGCCGGCCGCCGCGCGAGCGGCAAGCTCCGCGGTGATGCGATCACTCTCCGCGTGCAGCAGCAGCGGCAGACCGAGCTCCGCGATCGTGCCCATCGCCTCATACAGGGTCAGCTCGTCACTGGCGGGGAAGTCGGCTGAGCCGCTGGTTGACATGAACGCCTTGAAGCCGACCACGCCGGCGCGGGCCAGGCCGTCCAGCTCTGCCCGGTTGCCCGGGACAACGCCACCCCAGAGACCGAAGTCGACGCGCGAATCGGCGACCGCGGCCTTTGCCTGGAAGCCGGCGATGTCGACCGTGGGCGGGCTGGCGTTGAGCGGCATCTCCACGACCGTCGTGACCCCGCCGGCGGCAGCCGCCGCCGACCCGGTCTGCCACCCCTCCCAGTGAGACCTCCCCCCCGGCGCGTTGAAGTGGACGTGCGGATCGACGCCGCCGGGCAGCACCAGCATCCCTTCGGCCGCGACCTCCTGCGCGCCCGGGGGAGTGGTGACGCTCGCCCCGACCTGCGCTATGCGGCCGTTCGCCACGCTGATCTCCACCTGCTCGCCACCAGCGGTCCGCGCGCCGCGGATCACCAGGGGGCCGCCACCGTGGCCTGCCCCGCCGCGGCTCACGATCCGCGGTAAACCGAGTACCCGTAGGCGCTCAGAATCAGTGGCATGTGGAGGTGTGCGCGACCGTCCTGCACCACGAAGGTCACGAGCACCTCCGGGAAGAACGGTGTGCCACTGTCGAACCGCAGCCGTCCCCGACCAGCGCCGATGTCAGGGAACGTCGATACCCGCCCGTCATCGTCCGTGACGGCAGATGCGACCTCACGCCAGCCTCCGCCGGCGTCCGCGAAGAGCGTCACGGCAACCCCCGTGGCTGGGCCGCCACTGACCGTGTCGAGGATGTGGGTGGTGATCCGGGTCACGGGGGGAGCAGACTAGCCAGTCGGAGTGCTGTGATCTCCCGCTGCTGATCACAGGCGTTCATGAACTCCATCTCCGGGGGATTGTCCAGGCGATCGTGCAGAGCCGCCAGGATCTCAGCGCCCGACCGGCCGGCCGCTCGGATCAGGAAGCCGAAGCCGAACCGTCGCTGGTACTCGACGTTGGCCGCCGCCAGCGCCAGCCGCATGCCCTGGTCGTCCTGCACCCCTGCCTGCTCTGCGGCCCCGACCCGGTCGCCGGCTCGCGGCGCCCCGATCGCGGAGTGCGCAGCAAAGGCCTCCAGCCAGTCCGTCCGGCGGAGAACGTCGAACGCCCGATCCGACGCAGCCAGCAGCGCCTCAGCTCCGCCGGCCGACGGATCTGCGGCCAACATCAGTTCAACCCAGCGCCGCGAGCCGCAGCACTCGCGCAGCGCCTCGGCCGGCAGTCGCACCTGCGCGCGCCGCCTCCGGCTCGGCCAGCGGGCGGTGCTCACGCCGCCAGCTTCGCCAGTGTCCCCGCGAGCACTTTGACGCCGAGGTCAAGCTGCGCGGGCTCGGTGTATTCGTCCGGATGGTGGCTGAGACCATCCCGGCTCGGCACGAAGATCATCCCGATCGGCACCTGCGCCCCAAGCACCATCGCGTCGTGGTAGGCGCCGGAGGCCATGTCCAGGTAAGGAGTTCCGAGCTCGTCGCAGACCGCCCGCACGGTCGCGACGATCTGCGGGTCGCACGGCGCCGGCCGGTCGAACACAACGTCACGGAGCGCAGCGGAAAGCCCGCGGCGCGCGCTGATCTCATCCGTCGCCGCGTGGATCGCGCGGACGACCTCCTCGCGGGCGTCGAGTACCACGTCGCGCACGTCGATGTCGAGCGTTACCGCGCCCGGAATCACGTTGACCGCGCCGGGCTCCACCGCCACGGTGCCGACCGTGCCGACCGTCGTGCCGCTCGCAGACTCGCGTGCGAGGCGCTCCACCGCGAGGATGACCTCGGCGGCGCCGCCAAGCGCGTCCAGGCGCAGCGCCATCGGCGTAGAGCCGGCGTGGCGAGCCTCGCCGGTCAGCGTCACGCGCAGCTGATGCGGCGCGGCGATCCGCTCGACCACCCCGACCGGGATGCCGCGTTGCTCGAGTACCGCACCCTGCTCGATGTGCAGCTCGAGGAACGCGGCGACGGCGGCGGGGTCAAACTGCGCCTCGGCGATCCGGTCGGGATCGAGCCCCACGGTGCGCATCGCCGTGGCGATCGTCACGCCGTCACGGTCGGCCATCGTGTCGAGCTCGGAGCGTTGCAGCGCCCCGATCAGCGCGCGGCTGCCGATGCAGCCGGCGCCGAACCGCGGCTCCTCCCCGGCAAACCCGATCACCTCGATCGTGCGGCGCGGGACAAAGCCCGCCGCGCGCAGCTGTTCGGCAGCGGCTACGGCGCCGAGCACGCCGAGCACGCCGTCGTAGGCGCCGGCGTTGAGCGTGGTGTCGAAGTGCGAGCCGGTCCAGACCGCGGGGAGCTGCGGGTCGCTCCCGCTCCAGCGGCCGAAGAGGTTTCCGGCGGCGTCAAGACGGGTTTCGAGGCCGGCTTTTTGCATCCAATCGGCGACGAGCGCGGTGGCCTCGCTATACACCGGCGTGTAGACCTCACGCGTGATACCAGCGCCCAGTACCTCGGACTGGAGCCGAGCGAGCTGGTCTATGCGGGTGTGCAGGCTGGGGGTTGCGGCGCTCATCACCACCCCCTGGAGGACGAGGTTTCGTGTGGGCTGTGCGATCGGATGACTGGGAAGGTTCGGGCGTTGGGGCCGGCGACGCGCGCCGGCCCCAACGTCGCTTGGTTTGGCTAGCTGCTCGACTTCGGGATCGTGCCGATCACGCCCTTCACCAGGAAGTTCATGTCGGTCACCTCTGAGCTGTCGAGCTGGTACCCCGTCTTGGAGATGAGCTTCCCGGACTGGGCGTACAGCGGCCCGGCGAACGGGCTCTCCTTGCCGCTCTGGAACACCTTCTGCTTGGCGGCGATCTCAGCCTTGACCTTGGCCGGAACGTCCTTCCAGAGCGCACCGGACTCGTCGAAGCTGACCGTGCCCTCGGGCATCGACACGTAGTCGGTGTGGCTCTTCCAGGTGCCGGTCAGAGCCTGCTCGGTGTCCTTGAGGAACAGCGGCTTGAGGTTCCACAGCACGCCAGCCAGGTACGAGTTGGCCCCGACCGCCTTCTGCTGTGTCTGGTAGCCGATCCACGGGACCCCCTTCTGCGCAGCCACCTGGCCGGGCCCGGCGCCCGTGGTCAGGAACGCGATGGCGCCGGCGCCGGCGTTGATCAGACCGCTAGCCGCGTTCTGCGCGATCGACACGCTGTCCCAGTTGTTGGTGCAGGTGAAGCGGACCTTGATCGCCGGGTTCACCGCCTGCGCACCGAGCGCGAAGCCGTTCGACTCCGCGAGGTTGTCGGAGATCGGCTCACCGCAGATGATGCCGACCTGACCGGTCTTGGTGACCGACGCCGCGGCCATACCGGCCAGGTAGAACCCATCCGCATCCACGGTGAAGTACGTGGAGGTGTTGCTCGGCATGGTCTTGTCGAGGATGCCCACGTACTCGGCCTGGACGATGTGCACGCCAGGGAACTTCGCCGGGTTGACGTACAGCTGCTGGTTGAAGGCGGTCAGGAAGATCAGCTTGTAGCCCTCAGCCACCAGGCTCGTGACCGCGGTGACGTCCTCGGGGCCGTCTGGAACGACCTTGTCGGTCACCTGGATCTTGTTGCCGAACTTGGCCTCCACGCCCTGCTGACCCTCGTACATGGCGGTGTCCCAGCCGAGGTCATTGGTGGCGTTCTCGTACAGGAACGCGACCTTCAGCGGAGCCATGCTCGAAGCGGTCGTGGCGGTTGCGCTCGCACCTGACGCCGAGCTCGCGCCGCATACGGCGATGGCGAGCGCCGCAAGCGTCGCAGCTGCTGCTGTGAGGCCGCCGGCACGGCTGCTGAGGGCTGCCCGTATCCAATGTTTACTCATATACAGCATCTCCTTACTGATTGACATGTAGACGCGCGCGTTCAAGCACCGTCGCGCGCGTAAGGCACACCGAGGGCGGCCGGAGCACCAAACCGACCCCTTCCCCATCCGCTGGCAACAATCGCCAGCACGACGATCGTCAGCACGTACGGAAGCGCGCTGAACACCTCTGGCGGTAGCTGTACGCCCCGCGCGCTGAGGTTCGCTCCGAGCGCCGACACGACGCCGAAGAGATATGCGCCGGCGAGCACTCCGGCCGGCTGCCAGAACGCGAGGATCACGAGTGCAAGCGCGATCCATCCGGCGCCGCTGGTGATCCCGTCCGTCCACTCGGACGAGATCACGAGCGTGTAGAAGCTCCCGCCGACCCCAGCCAAGGCGCCACCGATCAGCACGTGCGCATAGCGGTAGTGTGTGACTCTCACGCCCATCGCGTCCGCAGCCTCCGGGTTTTCGCCCACTGCCCTCAGGTGCAGCCCTTGGCGCGTCTTGTTCACATACCAGAAGATGGCGATGGCGATCACCCACGAGACGTAGACGAGCGCCGGCTGGTCGAATACGATCGGGCCCAGGATCGGCATGTTCTTGAGGCCGAACACGTTGATCGCGTTCATGATGTGGTGGCCCGGGTTGCCGCCGAGGTTGGCCAGGTCTCCGACGTAGCTGGAGAGGCCGGTGGCGCCTGCGAAGATCGTGAGCGCAAGCCCCGAGACGACCTGGTTGGCCCTGAGCGTGATCGTCATGAACGCGTGGATCAGGGCCACCAGCGCCGCCGCCGCAGCGGCCGCCACGACGGCGATTATCAGGACGAGGC
>Ga0302229_10003905_pt1 | contig 10256 bp, 9 predicted proteins | sample II_Palsa_N1_3_FD_193518 | JGI IMG/M metagenome (GOLD analysis project Ga0302229, IMG submission 193518) | Peat permafrost microbial communities from Stordalen Mire near Abisko, Sweden - II_Palsa_N1_3 | ecosystem: Environmental > Terrestrial > Soil > Palsa > Peat permafrost | place: Sweden...
CGAGACCACGTAGGAGTCGGTGGTCAGCGCGATCCGGGCGCCGCCCACGGCCAGCTGGGCCGCGTCCTCGAGCGGCTCGAGCAGCGGGTTGCGGAACGCGTCGAGGAAGACCGCCTCGATCAGGGTGTGGGTGGCCTTGCCGCCCGCCCCGTGCGACATCGTGATCCGCTCTTCCCGGACCTTAGGGCGCCGGCGCCGGGCCCGGTCGATCCGGTCCAGCACCTGCTGCTCCCGGTCGGCCAGCGGCAGCTGCCGCCGGCCCTCGGCTTCGATCTCGTCGTGCTCGGCGAGCGCCTCGCCGATCCAGCCGGGCTGGTGGTCGTGGTCGACGGTCATGACCTGGCCACCTCCGCCTCGGCGACCCGGGTGCGGTTCATCCGGCCGAAGTTGTAGTACGCCGCGCAGGCGCCCTCCGGGGACACCATGCAGGTCCCGATGGGCGTCTCCGGGGTGCACGCGGTGCCGAACACCTTGCACTCCCACGGCTTCAGCACGCCCTTGAGCACCTCGCCGCACTGGCAGGCCTTGGGGTCGGCGACCCGGACCCCGGGCACCTGGAACAGCCGCTCCGCGTCCATGGCCGCATACTTCTCCCGGACCTGGAGCGCGGAGTGCGAGATGAAGCCGAGTCCGCGCCACTCGAAGTAGGGCCGCAGTTCCATCGTCTCGCCGATGGCCTTGAGCGCCACCACGTTGCCGTCCCACGGCACCACGCGGGAGTACTGGTTCTCGATCTCGGACCGGCCCTGCGACAGCTGCACCATGAGCATGTAGATGGACTGCAGGATGTCCAGCGGCTCGAACCCGGCCACCACCACCGGCTTGCCGTAGTCCCGGGCGATGAACTCGTACGGGCGGCAGCCGATCACGGTGGACACGTGACCGGGGCCGATGAACCCGTCCAGCCGCAGGTCCGGCGAGTCGAGGATGGCCTTGATGGCCGGGATGATCGTGACGTGGTTGCAGAACACCGAGAAGTTCGTCAGGCCCTGAGCCGCGGCGCGCAGCATGGTCATCGCGGTGGACGGCGCGGTGGTCTCGAACCCGATGGCCATGAACACGACCTGCTTGTCCGGGTTCTGCTTGGCGATCTTGAGCGAGTCCAGCGGCGAGTACACCATGCGGATGTTCGTGCCCTCGGCGTTGGCGTCGAAGAACGAGCCGCCGCTGCCCGGCACCCGCATCATGTCGCCGAACGAGGTCATGATCACGTCCGGCTGCGAGGCCAGGTGGATCGCGTCGTCGACGCGGCCCATGGGGATCACGCACACCGGGCACCCGGGGCCATGCACCAAGGTGACGGACTCCGGCAGGTAGTCCTCCAGGCCGTGTTTGTAGATCGTGTGGGTGTGGCCGCCGCACACCTCCATCAGCTTGTACTGGCGGCCCGGCTCGCAGAGCGCCGCGATCTTCGCGGCCAGCGCGTGGGCCTTATCGGCATCACGGAATTCGTCGACGAACCGCATTGTCCGCACGCTCCTATCTGGCTACTCGATCAGTGATTCCTTCAGCGCGTTGATCTCGTCCTCGTAGGCCTGCCCGATGCCCTCGAGGAACTCCATGGCCGCCGCGGCCTCTCGTTCGTCGATCTTGGACAGCGCGAAGCCGACGTGGATCAGCACCCAGTCGCCGGGGACGGGCGGGTCGTCGGTGAGCAGGCCGATGTTGATCAGCCGCCGGACACCACTGACGTCCACCTTGGCCAGGTCGGGCTGGTCCGGGTGAATCTCGATGACCTCACCGGGTATGCCGAGGCACATGTGACACCTCTTCCTGGGTCAGCTCCCACAGCACTTGATAGGTCGTGGTCTGCGCTTCCTGGATCCGGTGCACGGATGAGGACGGCGCGACGAACAGGTAGTCGATGCTGTCCAGCTCGGCCATCTTCCCGCCGTCGTAGCCAGCCAGCCCGATGGTGAGCATGCCGCGCCGGCTCGCCTCGTCGAAGGCGCGCAGCAGGTTGCCGGAGTTGCCGCTGGTGGACAGGCCGACCGCGATGTCGTTCCGGCCGCCGAACGCGGCCAGCTGCCGGGCGAACACCACCTCGACGCCGATGTCGTTGCACAGCGCGGTGACCACCGACGTGTCGTTGGCCAGCCCGAACGCGGGCAGCGGGCGCGCGTCGGCGCCCGGGTTGAGGAACAAGGTGGCGAGCTGCGCGGCGTCGGTGGCGCTGCCGCCGTTGCCGAACGCGAACAGCCGGCCGCCCGCGGCGAACCGGGCCGCGGCCTGCCGCGCGCACTCGGCGATCCGGGCTCCGTCCCGGGCGCAGACCGTGCGGCGCAGCTCCAAGATCTCCTCGGCCTTGGCCACGGTCGACGCGCGGACCTGGGCCAGCACCGCGGTCAGGTCCGAGGTGTCGGCGTACAGGAACGGGTAGAGCGCCTCCATGGCGCCGCCGTCGCGGCCCGGCTCAGTGTTCATTCTCTGGGCTCATTCCCGGCCCCTACCACCGCGATCGCCTCCCGGGCGTGCACCAGGATCGTGTCGCCCACCCCGGCGCTGACCAAGGCCACGCTGACCGTCTCCTGGCCCGCCCCGGTATCGACCACCGCCATCTCGTCCTCGAGCAGCCGCAGCACCGTGACCTGCACGGCCGTGTCGGAACACGTGATGCAGACCTCACCGATGCACTCGGGCAAACCCTCGCTCATGAGATCACCCCCGGGCCGAGTACGCCGGGCTGCTCGAAGAACACGTGGACCAGCTCCCACAGCACGTGGTACGCGGTGACCTGCATCTCCTTGACCACGCGCGGGTCGGCGGAGGCCGCCACCAGCACGTGATCGACGGCCTTGCTGGTCGCGATCGCGCCGCCGTCCCCGCCGGTCAGGGCCACGGTCAGCAGGCCGAGTTCGCGCGCCGCCTCCAGCCCGGCCAGCACGCTGGGGCTGTTCCCGTCGCGGTCCAGGCCCAGGGCGATGTCGGCGGGGCTGGCCAGGAACCGGATCTGATGGGCGAAGATCGCGTCCACCCCGGCCTGTTCGGCGATCCCGGTGACAGTGGCCACGTCGGTGGTGAGCGAGATGGCGGGCAGCGCGCGTTTGCCGACGATGACCGGATGGACGAACTCCACCGCGACATGCTGGGCGTCGGTGCTGGCCCCGCCGGTGCCGAACACCACGAGCTTGCCACCGGAATGGAACCTGACCGCCATGGCGTGGCACGCCGCGGCCACCGCGTCGGCCTGGTCGGCCAGGTGGCGCGTTGGTTCGCTGCGCAGCTCGAACAGGCGGCCGACCTCGGCGTCGTGAGCCGGCCCGCCCGGCCCGCTCATAACCCCTGGCCCGTCTGAGTCGCCCTTGTCTCCTGCGATGCCATGACAGCCACCGTAGGACACTTGCGCGGGGCCGTCCAGTAGCCAGTAGGACACTTATGGGTTGAAGCCGGACACTTCTGGGAAATCGAGGTTCAGAGCAGCCGCAGCTGGCGGTCACCGGTCCGCCGGGCGCGCGGCGCCGCGACCGCGCCGAGCAGTTCGGTGCTGACCGCGGCCAGGAACGGCGACCGGCCGGCGGCCTCCTCGGCGCCGTGCCTGGTCCGCCGGCCCGCGCAGGTGAGCACGAGCTGGCCGCGGGCCCGGGTCATCCCGACGAACAGCAGCCGGCGTTCCTCGGCGGTCTCGTCCGGGGTGAGCGGCCCGGATCCGGGCCGCCGCAGCGGCAGCAGGCCGCGTTCGCAGCCGGCCAGGAACACCACGTCGAACTCCAGGCCCTTGGACCCGTGCAGGGTGAGCAGGGTGACCGCCTCGGCCCGCGGATCCAGCGCGTCGGTCTCCGCGCCCAGGGATATCTCGGTCCGGAACCGCTCCGCGTCGTCGCCGCACCGGCGGGCCAGCGGGGCCAGCACCTCGCCCGCGGCCCGGATGTCCACCACGGTCGCGTCCCGCTCGCCGCGGGCGGCGGCCAGCGCCCGGACGGCCGCGGTCAGCTGCCCCAGGACCAAGCCGCCGCGATCCGGGTCGGCCAGTGCCATCTCGCGCATGATGTCGCTCACCGCGGGACGGCGGGCGAGCAGGTCGTGCGAACGCTTCTGGTAGGGCAGCCCGGCCCGGGTCAGCGCCTGGCCGAGCGCGCTGGCCTGCGCGTCGGTCCGGTACAGCACGGCGATGTCGGACAGGCCGAGCTTGCCGTGGCCGTGCCCGTCGGCCCGGCCGCTGTCCAGCGAGTGGAACGACGCACCGCCCAGCAGCTGGTCGATGGCCGCGGCGATCCACGCCGCCTCGGCGTGCTCGTCCGCCGCCTCGTGGAAGGAAACGTCGCCGGGCTCCGGTTTACCGGCCGCCAGGGCCGCGGCCGCGGCCGCCCGGCCCGGCACCAGCGTCGAGGGCGCGATGGCCTGCAGGGCAGCGGTCACGATGGCCGGGCTCGACCGGTAATTCCTGGTCAGCTCCACCGTGGTCGCCCCGGGGAAGTCGGCCGCGAACCGGCCGAAGATGCCGACGTCCGCGCCGCGGAACCCGTAGATGGCCTGGTCCGGGTCGCCGATCGCGGTCAGCCCGGCACCGTCCCCGCTCAGCGCGCGGAGCAGGTCATACTGCACGGGGTCGATGTCCTGGTACTCATCCACGCTGACGAACGGCCACCGCGCCCGCAGCCCGGCCGCGATCCCCGGCTCACCAGCCAGCAGCGCGGCGGACAGCTCGGCCAGCCCGTCGAAGTCCACCAGGCCGCGCGCGATCAGCTCCGCGCGCAGCGCCGGCCGGCCCTGCGGGTCGTCGGCCAGCTTGCGTCCCTCACGCTCGGACCCGGTCAGTTCCGCCGCGACCCGCACCAGCGCGGCCTCATCGGCGACCCCGAACGAGGGCGGCAGCCCCGCCGCCTCGGGGTGCTCGCGCAGGATCCGCAGGCCCAGGCCGTGGAACGTGGTCACGGTGAGCTCGTCGGCGGTGTCCACTCCGGCCGGGCCCGGGCCGGAGCCCAGGCCGGCCAGCCGGTCGCGCATCTCCTGGGCGGCCCGCCGGGTGAACGTGATGGCCAGGAACTGCCGGGCGGGCCGGCCGAGCTCGGTGACCTGGTGGGCGATCCGGTGGGTCAGCGTCCGGGTCTTGCCGGTGCCCGGCCCCGCGATGATCAGCAGCGGCCCGGCGGCGGTGGCCGCGGCGCGCTGGTCAGGGTCCAGGCCATCCAGTACCGAGGCGGTCCCGGTCCCGGGGGACGCTGGGGACGCTGCCGCGCCACCACGGCCAGCTCGGGGGGCGGGGGCGGGGTGGGATAGCCGGGGCCGTTCGGCTGAATTGTTTGGGGGCTGAGCCGGCGCGGGCAGGTCGGTCATCGCGAACAGGGCCGACCCGTCCAGTTCATCCGGACCGAACAGCCGGATGGTGCCGTACTCCCCGTCGTAGCCGGCCTCCCTGGTCACCTCGCCCCGCCGGAGCCGGCCGATGCCCTCGGCGAGGCGCGCGCCGCCGACCCGGCGCAGGTCGTCGAGCGGCACCTCGCGCAGGATGCTCAGCTCCGGTCCCAGCGCGCCGACCAGCCGGCCCACCTCGGCGGCCACCTTCTTGCTCTTCGGCCCGGTGCCGACCATCTCCCCGATGATCTGGGGCAGCTGGACCAGGCAGGTGAAGCCCGCCGCGCCGTCGGGCCGGAAGCCGGCCGGGCGGTCGGCCAGCTCCGCGACCCGGTGCAGCACGCCGACGGTCAGCGGCTTGCCGCACGCGGGACACCGGTCCTCCAGCGCGGTGGTCTGCTCGGGGTCGATGCGGACCCCGCACTTGCGGTGCCCGTCCAGGTGGTACTTGCCTTCCTCGGGGAAGAACTCGAGCGTCCCGTCCAGGCCCCGTCCGGTCCGCAGCGCCTCGGCCATCGCGAAGTAGTCCAGGTCGGTGCCGAACACCGTCGCCTCCCGGCCCAGCATCGGCGGGGAGTGCGCGTCGGAGTTGCTGACCAGCCGGTAGCCGTCCAGTGAGGAGCAGGTCCAGTTCATGGCCGGGTCGGAGGACAGCCCGGTCTCCACGGCGAAGATGTGGTCGGCCAGGTCGGCGTAGCAGTCCCGCACCGCGTCAAAGCCAGACTTGGACCCCAGGACCGCGAACCACGGCGTCCAGACGTGCGCGGGCACCAGGAAGCAGCCGGGCCCGGCCTCCAGGGTGATCTCCAGTAGGTCGCGGGAGTCCAGGCCCAGGATGGGCCGCCCGTCGGAGGCCAGGTTGCCGATCTTGGCCAGCGCCTGCGTGATGCGGTCGGCGGCCTCGAAGCTCGGCGCGTAGAGCAGGTGGTGGACCTTGCGGGTCCGCTCGTCTCGGCGGTAGATGGTGGAGATTTCCACCGACAGGAGGAAGCGCACGGTCCCGGCGCAGCTGGCCGGGGTATCGCGGTGCAGCCGGCGCTCGAGGTCGGGCCGGATCCGGAACAAGCCGGGCTCGGCCGGGACCAGCGTGTCCTTCAGCTCCGCGGACCAGGCCGGGTGGGTGAAGTCGCCGGTGCCGAGCACGGTGAGGCCCTTGCGCAGCGCCCACCAGGACAGGTGCTCGATGTCGCAGTCCTTGCTGCACGCGCGCGAGAACCGGGAATGGATATGCAGATCGGCGTGGAACATGTCGCTCCGAATATTGCCACGCCCCACCGTCAGCCGGTGACCTGAACGCCGGCTGACGCCAGCCGGGCCGCGGCGGTCAGCGTGGTACGTTCCCGACCAAGAGGACCCAGAACAACGGAGCAGCAGATGACCGAACAGCGGGTCAGCGTGACGATCACCGACGGCGTGGCGGATGTCCGGCTGACCCGCCCGGAGAAGCGCAACGCGCTGGACGGGGCGATGTTCGCCGGCCTGGTCGCCGCGGGCGAGCGGCTCAAGGCCGAGCCCCGGGTCCGGGCGGTGGTGCTGTCCGGCGAGGGACCGGACTTCTGCGCCGGGCTGGACTTCGGGTGGTTCCGGGCCATGCGCGGCGGCGAGCGGCTCAGCGCCCTCCTCGACCTGCCCCCGGGCGATGGTCCGGCCCGGGCCGCCGGGCAGCGCGCCGCGTACGTATGGACCGAGGTCCCGGTCCCGGTCATCGCGGCCGTGACCGGGAACGCCCTGGGCGGCGGGCTGCAGATCGCGCTCGGCGCCGACATCCGCATCGTCGCCCCGGACGCCCGGATGTCGGTGCTGGAGATCCGGTGGGGCCTGATACCGGACATGACCGGCAGCCAGCTGCTCCCCGAGCTCGTCGGGCGGGACGTGGCCAAGGAGCTGACCTTCACCGGGCGCATGGTGAGCGGCGAGGAGGCCGCGGCGCTGGGCCTGGCCACCAGGGTCGACCCTGACCCGCGGCAGGCCGCCTTCGAGCTGGCGCGTTCGATCGCTGGGCGCAGCCCGCACGCCATCCGGGCCGCTAAGCGGCTGCTGGACCTGGCCGGGCGGGTGGACCTGGAGACCGGCTTCGCCGCCGAGCAGAAGGAGATCGGCGCGCTGGTCGGCAGTCCCAACCAGGCCGAAGCGGTCACCGCGGAGTTCGAGCAGCGCCCGCCCCGGTTCACCGACCCGGCCTCTTAGCCTCCTAAAGGTGGTGCTCGGCCAGGTGCGCGCCGAGCACGTCGTAGCCGAAGTCGGCCGCCGGGTCCCGCCACACCGAATGCGCGTGGTTCGCACGCCGCTGGGTGTTGTCGTACTCGATGAGCAGCCGCGGGCCCTGTACGCGGTAGTACAGCGGCTGGCCCGCGCCGGTCGGCCCGGCCCAGGCGAAGCAGACCCCGTCCAGCGCCGTGTCGTCCCCGTAATCGGGCGGCAGCCCGTCCGGGACCCGCCCCAGGTACGCGCCGAGCAGCGCTCGCAGCAGGTCCCGCTGGCCGCCGTCCAGGTCCGCGGCCGGCAGGCCCTTGGGCGCGCTGGTCAGCGCCATCCGCCGGTAGTCCGCGGCGTCGTAGCCCGAGGCGCGCTCGCCGTCGGCGTCCATCCGGGCGATCGGCCCGGCGAGCTCCGGATCGGTGAACGGCCGGCGCCACAGCTCGCGCAGGTACATCATCTGGTCCCCCTCGGCCAGCCGGGACCGGTTGCCGCCCACGATGTCCGAGGGGGCCCGGTCGAGCAGGATCGCGCGGGCGCCCTGGCCCGGATCCAGCGAGCGGACCAGCTCCCGGGCCAGGTCCTCGGCCCCGGCCAGCGGGCGCAGCGGCGCCGAACCCAGCAGCGGTGAGACCGCCGGGTCCGCGCCCAGGAAGCACGGCGTCACCGCGCGGACCATGCCACTGACAACAAGGTTGTTCAGCGAGACGTGGTGGCCGCCGAAGCGCCAGCCCCACGGCGCCGTGCCGCCCGGCTCGCCGAACACCCTCAGGTAGTACATCCCGGGGTCCCGCCCCCGCTCCCGCCCCCAGTTGACGCTCCAGCCCTCGGCCTGATCGAGCACGTTGTCCAGCCCGACGATGGTGGCCACCGTGACGTACCCGGCGGTGGACAGGCCGCTGGCCACCAGCCGGTGGGCCAGCCGCTGCTGGGCCGGCCGCTGGGCCCCGAGGGTCAGCCCGCCGTGGTCGGTCGGGGTGTAGAACCAGCGCCTGCGCTCCGCGTCCGCCTCGGCATCCGGGCTGGGCGCGCCGCCGCCGGCCACCGCCCGCTGCCCGGGATCAAGCGAGTCGAGCCAGTCGGCCGCCGCGGCCGCCATCCGCGCCGCAGCTTCCCGCGCCGCAGCTTCCCGCGCTGTACCCTCCACCCGGCCTCCTCGCCCGTCCGACGCTGTCCCCCCAGTGTCTCGCGGCCCGCAACCCCGGCCGATCCTGGTGTCAGAGGCCGGCGATCGCGCTGCATAAGATCGCCTTGCCGACGCCATCGCGAACCGGGCCCTCGGCCTGCCGCGTTCCGCGTTCCGCGTGAGGAGCAGCTTTTCATGGCCATCCGCGATGCCCTCGCCCTTACCGAGGATCAGCGGGCCCTGCGGGACACCCTGCGCGGCTTCCTGGCCGACCAGCTTCCCTCCGCCACGCTGCGCGCCATGATCGACACCCAGCCCGGCTACGCCCCGGACCTGCACGCCCGGCTCGGTACCGAGCTGGGGCTGACCGGGCTGACGATTCCAGGGGAGTTCGGCGGGCGGGGCTTGTCGCAGGCCGAGGCGTGCGTCGTGCACACCGAGCTCGGCCGCACCCTGTACCCGGGCCCGTTTCTGGCCAGTTCCCTGGCGGCCGGGGTCCTGCTCGCGGCCACCAACGCCACCGCGGGCGCCCCGCCTCCTGACGGTGCCCCGCCTCCTGACGGGGCCTCGGCCGCCGGCCGCGCGGCCGCCAAACGCTGGCTGCCGTTGCTGGCCGAAGGGTCGGTGACCGGGACGATCGCGGCCGCCGACAAGGACGGCCGCTGGTCGTCGGCACCGGGCAGCGTCCGCGCCCACCTGACGCCGCACGGCTGGCGGCTGTACGGCTCCTGCTGGTACGTCATCGCGGCCCACGTAGCGGAAATCCTGGTGGTGTCGGCCCGGGCCGGGTCGGTACCCGCGATGTTCCTGGTGGAAGCGGATGCCACGGGGCTCAGGTCCACGGCGCAGCGCGGCCTTGACCTGACCCGCCGGGTCTACGTCACCACCTTCGACGCCACCCCGGCCGTGCTGCTCGCCCAGGACGGCCCCGCCCTCGCCATCCTGCAGCAGGCCGAGCGCGACTTCCTGCTCGCCACCGCGGCCGAAGCGGCCGGCGGGATCAGCTGGTGCCTGGACACGGCCGTGCTGTACGCCCGGGACCGGTCGCAGTTCAGCCGGCCGGCTGGATCGTTCGAGACCGTCGCGCACGCCTGCGTCGGCATGCTCGAGGCCTTCCAGTCCGCCGAGGCCGCCGCCCGGTACGCTACGGCCTCGGCCGTGGCCGGCGCGGCCGAGGCCCCGACCGCGGCGCGGGTGGCCGCACTCCGCGCCGGCCAGGCCTACCGGACGGTGACCGAAACCGCCATCCGGCTGTTCGACGGGATCGGCTCCACCTGGGAACACGACGCGCACCTGTACTACCGCCGCGCCTGGTCGGCCGAGCGCCTGGCCGGCGGCCCGCAGGCACACCGCGCCGCCCTGACCGCCCGGCAACTCGCCGCCGACCTCCGCCAAGTCAGCGAGGCCCTCGGCGACCTGGGCTTATCCCGGCTGCTATCTCGCCGTCGCCTGACCCCCTTCGAACCGCCCGCTCAGCCTCAAAGGACTCAACTTTAGGGAACAAATATTCGCATCATACTCGATTCTTGATCCAATGTACGCTATACTGTTCCCATCACTCCTCCCTCTTTTCCTGCCGAACGGAGCGTGGTGCATGCTCCAGGACCCGTTCCCCGACCCCGGGCCAGACGACGGTGAGCCC